>OBEQ011041241.1_pt1 | contig 44615 bp, 39 predicted proteins | sample 1670901 | NCBI WGS metagenome assembly OBEQ01 (sample SAMEA104232315, study PRJEB22302) | groundwater metagenome | biome: forest; feature: aquifer; material: groundwater | place: USA | collected 2011-08-07 | depth 5.4 m
AAACACTTCTTGCTCCGTCATGGTTATTGTTTTCATACCCCCAGTATCCCAGAAAATCTGGCGATATATGGGGAGAGGTGACAGTTCTACTTTGCTGGGGGGGGACATTTTCATTTTGCTACTACAAATCCTTAAGATTCTTTGACCTTCTTTAGGCTTTCTGTTAGGATACACTTCATGTTAAAAATCAGATTACAGCGCGTGGGCAGGAAAAATGTTCCGACATTTCGTGTCGTTTTGACGGACTCAAGAAACAGCACCAAGAGTGGTCGTTTTCTTGAAGTCTTAGGTTCTTATGACCCTCGAGATGATAAAAGTAAAATTGTTCAGGCAGACCGCGTCAAGTATTGGATTTCAAAAGGGGCGCAACTCTCTGGGACACTGCACAATTTTTTGGTTCACACCAAAGTGATTGAAGGCAAAAAAATAAATGTTTTGCCAAAAAAAAGGCCTATTAAGCCTGCCCCGAACGAAGCATCGGGGAAAGAAGAAGCTAAAAAAGAAAAAGAAAAAGAAAGTGAGCTGACTCCAGTAGTTTCAGCAGAAGCTCCGTTGGAAGCCTTGGCCGAAGCGCCGAAAGAAGAAGTGAAGGTCTAAAAAAGGAAAAGTCCCCGCGCCGCGAAGTGGCGCGGGGACTTTTCCTTTGACTTGCGAACTTTCATACTTTATACTATTGCTAGCAGTGCGTAAGAAAGCGGAAGAAAATAATGCCGCATTAACGGTCGAAACTGCTAAATGAATAAAAATTACAAATCAAAAATTACACTGATATGAAACAAGAAGGCGATGTCCAGTTTTTGGATTATGTTGTGAAAGCTCTTGTTGATAATCCGAGCGATGTAAAAATTGTCCGGACTGTTGACGAGATGGGAGTGCTTTTGACTCTTTCGTTAAGTTCCGCCGACATGGGTAAAATCATCGGCCGAATGGGCAATACGGCAAAGGCCATTCGCACTTTGCTTCGGGTTGTCGGCATGAAGAATAACGCGCGCGTCAATTTGAAGATTAACGAGCCGGAAGGTTCAGCGCCACGCGAGATGAAGACGACGAAGACGGTTGATGAAGCAATGGAGGACCTCAAGATTTAGGTAGATTCGTGAATCATGAATCATGATTCAAGAATTCGGAAAAACTAAAATCTTTCGGTTAGATATAAAAAGGCAACGAGGATTACCTCGTCGCCTTTTTATAGTTCTTGTTGGGTTTTTGACAAAAACATTCTCTGCGTATAGTATTCGTTTTAGTTAATTTAGAGTCGTTTACACAATTGAAAAAAGGAATTATGCACATAATAACTGTTGGTTGCGGAAAAATGGTCAAAGCTCTTGAAACCGCTTGCAATGTTTCTGAAGTCAGTCACGCGCCGTTTAATCCCAATGGGTCACGCATTGCTTCTTCCGTCGCGGTTCATTTTGGAAGCGGGCGACAATTTGCAGAACTGCATTCCTATTGTTCGGAGAGATGTATTCCGATTATTCAAGGTTCAACTGGCCAAAAGTTGCCTGAAAGGATTGGAACGCCGATTGTTGAAGCTCCAAATCTGGCATTGCCAATCGTTTATTTGATGGGTGTTGTCAGGGATGTCCAGTTTCGTTTTGAAACCATGGGATTGTCGAAATGCAAGGTGCAAGAGTCACATCAAGCCACCAAAAAATCTGTTGCTGGTACAGCAATTAAGTTCGCTGAAGCTATTAAATTGAATCCAGAAGAGATTTTTCAATTTCGCGAACCAGATGTGCAACGCCGACTCGGAGTTCCGGAGGAACATCTTGAAAGGCACGGGTACCATTGGATTAAATGGGCATTTCCCGATATTGAAGTTGAATTTGTAACGAAAGTCCACGGACTTCGTCCATACGCTCTCGGAGCTCTTACCGTCGCCAGGGGTCTTCTTCTTGAACTGTCCACTTTGGACAATAAAGTGTACCCTGTTAATAATTTCATTTGAGAACGATTCTGTTTTTGCGACAACCATCTCTGCGAGGTGGTTTTTCTTTATTGTGAACTTCTCGCAGTTTCACCTTTTTAAATAAACCCCACACCCCCACAAAAAAACACCCGCCGATTTTAATCGGCGGGTGGTGGTGCGTAAATTTCTTCGGCTGTGGGCTGGCGGTTAGCTAGTTTGACCATAGCGGAAATGTTTCGTTTTTCAAAAACTTTGGCGACGCGGTTTGCCAAATCAACATGAAAGACTTCGCAATCCCAGCAATATTCCACTGTCACTCTTATGCTATTTTTAGTAATCCTTACTCGCGCCCAAAGTTTATGTTGTCCCGGTATTAAACCGATAATCAGTGATACAAACTCTATTTCATCGTTGCCCACCCATTGCTGTTTATTTTCCCACCCGATTTGCTCAATAATCTTCGTAACTATCTCTGTTGCCAGTTTTTGTTTTTCGCGCTCCAATTCCAGTCCGTGTTTTATTAGCCAAAGCAAAACGAACACTAAAGGCGAGAAAAGAATAAGGGCAAAAATTAAAAATTGCATGTCCAACCTGTTGTTAAAGGTTCCTAACTTCCAGTTCTTCTGTCAATGTATCATCTTTTGTTGATTTATCAAGTTTTTGAAGTTGATTGACTGGTTTGTTAAAAAAAGCTATATTTCGGTCGGAACCTTGTTTTTTGAAAACCGAAAACAGGGCTGGAAAACAACACAAAATACTAAAAAAAGGGGTTTCAGATGAACTTACTAACAGAAATTGTTGAAAAACACACCAAAACTCAACCCAACGAATACCCGACGGCTCTACGCGAACGAGAACAAACATTGTCCGCGGAATGCGATCTTCTAGCGAAGTGCGAAGGAAGCCTTTTGGCTGTTGAGAAAAATTCAAAAGAGACGATTCAAAAACGACTACGGTCGGCGGATGCGGAGCTTAAGAAACTTCAACTCCGTCGCCTTCTGATGGAACAAGGGTTTCCAATTCTGGATCCGGAGCCGTTCCGAATGCGCAATGAAAAAGGATTGCCAAAACTGGCGCTCTTTTCTGTAGACTCCGACATTTGTCGGTTTCAATTTTCGTCTCTAGGTCGTTTCTATTATCCATCTTTGCCTAGGATTTATGATGGCGTGTGGCATGACATTGAGCTTGCTATGGCAAAGTCGGTGACGGATACAGTTCGGGTAATCAAGCGCCGTTCACGCATTGCATCACTCAGTCTTGTTTTTGTTGTTCTGGCGTTTTTGGTTGCCCAACAAGTCCAATTTGGGGTGGCATCTATTGGTGCGAATGCCTTTGGTGGAGTCATATTGCTTTGCTTCTGGTTTGTTTTGCATTCTTTAGACGCGATAGAACGGGGTGTTGATTTTTCTCTCGTATATTCCGTCAAATTTAGCGGTTTAATTCCGCCGGAGAAACGGGAGAAGATAAAAACACTGATGAAGGCCGGAGGCAGAGTGTCTCTGCTCGCTGAAGTTGATGAGTGGGGCAAGTCAATCAAAACAGACCCGCTCATTCTAATTTCCGACGAGGAACGCTTTTATGTTGCTGGTTCTTTTGACACGACGACCCTGGAAGACTATATTGCCAAGGAGTTTGTCCGCTAACCGATTCCGATTCTGCCAAGTTCGTGAAGCGGAGGCCATTCTTATCCAAACCGCTCTGTTCTACCAGAGCGGTTTTTTTCTTGCCTTTTTTCGTTACACGCTATACGCTACATGTTATGATATTTCATGTCATCACATTATTTCCTCACGCCTTTGATTCCTACTTTGGGGAGTCAATTTTGAAGCGGGCGATTCTGGATAAAAAAATTAAAGTGAAGTTTTATAATCCTCGTGATTTCGCCGAAAACAAACATGACAGGGTTGACCGAAAGCCGTATGGCGGAGGTCCGGGAATGGTGATCCAAGCGGAACCTGTTATTCGCGCCATAGATAAAGCCCATTCTAATGTTCTCAAGAACATTAGAATGTCAAAAAAACTACAAACCCGCCCGACTGAACAATCGTTCGGGCGGGCTAAAAACTACAAACCCGCCCGACTGAACAATCGTTCGGGCGGGCTAAAAACTTCTATTGTTTGGTTAAGCCCAAGCGGGAAGCAGTTTACAAATGATTACGCCAAAAAAATGGCGGGGAAATTTTCTGACATAATTATTATATGCGGGCGATATGAGGGAATTGACGCGCGGGTGAAAAAAGTTTTCAAGGTGGAAGAAATCTCCGTCGGGCCGTTTGTTTCAACTGGCGGGGAATTGCCGGCGATGCTTTTGATTGATGTTATTTCGCGTCAAGTGCCGGGCGTGCTTGGCGATATCAATTCGCTTGAAGAGTCGCGAGTTTCAAGCTCGGATGTTTACACTCGCCCCGAAGTTTTCAAATACAAAGGCAAAAATTTCCGCGTGCCGAAAATTCTCCTTTCCGGCCACCGCGCTAAAATAGACCTCTGGAAGCAATCAAAACAAAAATAATAGTTTTTACTTAATAACCATATACCTCTTATTCGTGAGAATAAGGGGTATATGGTACAATGCGGTTATGGTTGATTTTAAAAAATTTGAGCGGATTCATAAGGCGGTCGCTAATCGTCGCCGTCTCGCGATTCTTGCTCATCTAAAAAAAGAAAAAGAAGTGTCGGTTGGAAAAATAGCGACACATATCAAACTTTCCTTTAAGTCAACCTCTCGCCATCTTTCGGTTTTGCTGTCTGCCGATTTGGTGGAGAGGAATCAGCGAGGTGTGGAAATGTTTTATCGCCTATCAGCCGCCATGCACCCTATTGTTTTGGAAACCCTGCGACACATTTCTAGTTGATTTTTTCGGTCGAACTTTTAAGTCTAAATTCAAACTGACCTAATTTATTTATCTTTAATATACCCCTTATTCTCACGAATAAGGGGTATATACGAATTTGGGTTTAATTTTGAAAAGACCTTTGACGAACGACTTTAGAATTATTTAATTTAGAATTATTTAATTTCAAATTTCGTAAATAACATCTTTTCGTTCCACCACCACTTTCCATTTATTCAATTTGGCGTAACGATAAAGTTTTTGATTTGGGTTGAAACAAATGGGATTTGTCACAAGTTCAAGCATAGAAATGTCGCCCTCCGTATCGCCGATGCCGATTGAGTCTTTTAGCGTCAATTTTTCTTTGGCCACCGCCCGACGGACAATATTGCCTTTGTTGGCGATGAGGTGAAGGTCAACGACTTCGCCTGTGAATTTGTCCGACTCTCCAAGCTCGTAAAATCGTCCATACACTTTGTCAAAACCTAGGCGTTTGCAAAAAGCGTCAAGCAGACCTTTTGGAGATTGCGAAATGGCCAAAAGAAAGTAGCCGTTGCGTTTAAGTTTCCGCACAAGGTCGCGAGTGTAACGATAAACTTTATTTTTACTTTTTTCCACAACCTCCTTGCCAATTCGTTCAAAATCTCTGTACGAAACGCCTTGAAGGTTTGTCATAAAAGCTTTTACCACGGCTTCAATGTATTCTTCATACGAGCCAGTTCGGTTAAGCCAGCGTTCAAGCTCTTTCTCGTAAATTTTTCTGCTTGCTTTCGGGAAAACATTTTCGGTAATCAACGCTTCAACAAGCTCAATTAAAAGACTTGAGCGAAAAATCGTGCCGTCAACATCAAAAATTGCAACTTTTTTCATCCCATTAGTAATTATTAAATAATAAATTTTCGTTCATGAATCGTTAGGTTGGTTATTTTATTCAAGTTTTTTGCAACATTTTAGTTAATTTCTAACGGGACAAGTGCCGTAATTTTTTATCATAAAGTTTCAAAAATGTTCCTAATTGCGAGTGGATAGGAGAGGGGAGAGTGTCCAGAGAAAACCATTTCACATCATCAAATTTATGAGGTTCGCCATTTTTGACTTTGCTTCTGTCCACCAATACTTTGAAATCAAGCGCGACCCAGTGAGTCTTAATTCCGCCATTTTCGCGATGGACATCTCGGAACCCCAAAAATTCATAGCCGAGAATATTGGTTCCATACTCCTCACAGATTTCATTTTTTAAGTTTTCTTCAATAGGTATGCCAAATTCAACCGCGCCTCCGCCGATATCCCAACGGTTTTGTTCGTCGCGAGAATTTGAATTACGCTTACTCATGACGAAATTGCCTTTGCCATCATGGCAAAAAAAGACCACAGCAACACCAGTAAAATCAACTCCTTTCTTCATCAAATTATTGTATCACAACAGGTTAGCTTTCGGGGTTGACTTTTTTCTGTACAGCGGTATCCTATTTGCTGGAGACATTTTGCTTTTTAAGTTTTGTTTTGGGCGCATCTCCTGTCCGTGTTCCCAGGGGATGGGTGTTTGGCCCAGCAACTAGAAAGACCTTAGGAGGTGATGTCCCCTATTGGTCCGCCAGCTCTAGTTGTGGCGCCCATGGCCGGTTTCGTTCTTTATCTCGTTTTTTGGAACGAGACCGGCCAGAATTTTGTTTTGCGGACTCACCTTGGCTTTTGCCAAGGTCCCGACTTGGGAGAATCCCTTCCTCTCCCGCACGGGGCGTTAGCAGTCTCGCAAAACTCACCGGCCTTGTTCACACGCAAGGCCGGTTCACTTTTTCTATAAACTTGTTTTATTTTTTGCGCGGGTTTATAATTACAGTTACAATTAAAGTTTAGGACCCTCGCGTTTGGATGCAGTTCGAGGCGCCGACGAGTATTGCGACCAAAATGTATTCGGAATACATTGCGGGAGCAAACGGAGTCGGCAACGAAGAAATGCGCCAAACGCGAGGGTACTATGTTATCAAGAGGACGGCGAGAGTAATTGGCTCTTTGACCCGTCCAGCAACTTGTTCCGAGAGAGAGAAATTTAAGGAATAAAGTGCTCAATCCAATCCCATTTTGGGGAAGATAAGTTGCCTAATCTTTCCTAAAGACGGAAAGATTTTTAATTATAAATAATTTATTTAAGAACACCGTGAGCAAAAAATTAAGCGATACTTACACAGTGGAGAGCGTTACTTCGGGACATCCCGACAAAGTTTGCGACCAGATTTCGGACGCCATTTTAGACGCGTGCCTTTTAGAAGACCCAAAGAGTAGGGTAGCTGTGGAAACTTTCGGCAGTCATGGACATTTGGTAATCGGTGGGGAAGTAACGACCAAAGCCAAAGTTGATTATAAAAAAATTGCGCAGGGGGTTTACAAAGAAATCGGTTATACAAAAAAGTTGGACATTCACCAATATCTTGTGGCGCAATCGCCGAATATTGCGCAAGGCGTTGATACTGGCGGGGCTGGCGACCAGGGAATCATGTACGGCTTTGCCACTAACGAGACGCCGGAGTTTTTGCCTCTTGGTGTGGTGCTGGTTCACAAGTTGGCGAAAGGTCTTGAACAACTTCGGACGAGCGGGGCTGTAAAATGGTTGAAACCCGACGGTAAAACTCAAATCACATTTCACAACGGCAAAATTCGCACGGTTTTGGTCAGTTGTCAGCACGATAAAAAAGTAACGCACGCGGAAATTAAAAAGACTTTGACCGAAAAATTGATTCGGCCGATTCTGGGGGCAAGAGCGAATGGCGTGGAGATTTTGGTAAATCCCACAGGCATTTTTGTGCAAGGCGGTTTTGAAGCGGACGCGGGACTGACGGGCAGAAAAATTATGGTGGACACTTATGGCGGGTTGATTCCTCACGGTGGCGGTTGTTTTTCTGGAAAAGATTTAACAAAAGTTGATCGTTCTGGCGCTTACATGTGTCGGTTCGTGGCGAAAAATTTGGTGGCGAATGGTTTTGCCCGCGAGGCTTTGGTTTCAGTCGCTTATGCTATCGGCCACATTGAACCCTTGATGGTGTATGCGGTTGATGAAAAAGGTCGCGACCTTTCGGCGATTGTCAACAAACATTTTGATTTTCGCCCGAGGAAAATTATTGAACGGCTTAATTTGCTCCGGCCGATTTATCGGCAGACAGCCACTTATGGTCATTTTGGCAAGAAGGGTTTGCCGTGGGAGAAGGTTGTGAAGATGAAGTAAGGGGAGTTTTCTGAAAAACAAAACCCCACCCCCGCGCGAAGCGCGGGGACGGGTTTTCTTAATTTATTTATTTAAACTCCTGGTCAATCGCGGTTAACTCCGCGCTGTTGTTAGTATTCGTGGCGGCGTCCAATTCTGCCGACAAGTTTTCCGCGGGAGCCGTTTGCGTATTTTGAATTTGCGCCGCTTGCTCGGTTTCGGACTGCGTTTTCATGGCCTGTTCAGTGCCAACCTTACTCACGAGCATGTACGCCACAAGTCCTAGCACAACAACAATGATGACAGCAATTACTACAGGAGTCTTGTTTGATTTTGTTGGTTCCATTTGAATTTAATTTAGTCTAGAACTTCCGCAGTCGGATGCAGTTCGAGGCGCGAGCTAGGCTTGCGACCAAAATGTATGTTTATACATTGCGGGAGCAAACGAGCGAAGCAACAAAGAAATGCGCCGACTGTGGAAGTCCTAGTTAATAATTATTGAGCGGGCGTAGTGGTAGTGGTCTTAACTTCGGTTGCCGAAGTGGTTCCTGCGGGGCGCGGTGTCAGTGTAGGCATCAATAAATTGATAGTTTTTCTGTATTCGGCGAGCGCGTTTTGAATGCTGTCTTCAGCTGTTTTTACAAGCGCGCGAAAAGTGTCTTTTGAAGTTGCCAAATCTGTTTGGTCGGTTGAGATATTTTTTGTGGCTTCAATATCTGTTTTTGCTTTTGCCAGCGCGCTTTGGGCTATGGCAAACTGGGCGGAAACCGCGGTCGTGTCTTTGCCAGCCGTTACGAGAGCATTAATTCTGATAGCGATCTTTGCGTCAACTTGTTCTATGGCTGTAAGTCTCGCGTTCAGTCTGGCAAAAATGGTTTCCAATTGAGCTTTGACGCGCGCTTTTGCTTGCTCCGCCAATTTGGTTTTTCTTTCGTCTTTTTTCTCCGCCATTTTTTGCTCAAGTTCTTTCTTGCGGGCGTCAAGTTCTGTTTTGAATGTCGCTTGATTTACTTTCAAAGCTTCCACCTTCTTCATTCTGTTCGCTTGAAGAGCTTCCGTTGTTGAGTCGCGATTCGTTTTGAGGTCCATTTTCGCTTCCGTTCGTATTTCTTTGATTTGCAGACCATTTTCTCCTGGCTTGCCTGGGTTGGCGGTTCGGACATCTTTTATGGCCGACTTGGCATTTTCAATAATTCCGGCCCGAGTTTCTTTGGCTTTTTCCATGATGCCTTTTCTGGCATCAGTTGCGGTTTGCCTAACAGTCTGCTGATTTTTCATTAACTCCTCGCGAATCGGCGCCTTTGTTCCAACATTAACATCCGCGCTGACCGCAGTCGCGCTATCTTCCGCGCGAGAAAACGCGGGCAAGGAGAGCAAACCGACAAGCAACAACACCGACAAACTTTTTTTCTTCATAATATTTTTCGCCTTATTGATTAATGTTCACATTATATACCATTCTTAAATTTTTTACAGCAAGTGTGGATAGGCTCATGCTTATCTCTACGCTTATTCTTAATTCTCAACTGGCATACATTAACCCTAAGCTATAGCTTAGAGTTAATGTATGCCGGTGTGTAAATAATATACGCGCAAATTATGTGGCGGTTGGAAATTTGTAGATAGGCGAGACGCGGTTGCTTAAATGTTAACCCAATTTTTTTGAGCGTAAATGGAAATACTACGGCGTTTCCCGCCAGCGCGTTCGTGATGGCGGTGGGATTTGGTAATTTTGTGAATGGTGAATTTTTCGCCGAGAGATTCAATAATTTCCTCTTCAGTAAAGACTCTTTCCGCGACGCCGATTTTCGGATGAATGTACGAACCTTTTTCTTTTCCCGGATGTTCTTCCAAAAGCCGTTTGGCGTGAAGGTCGCCATCTAGCAAAAAAGTTTTCCAAAAAAGCCAGCCGTCTGGCCGAAGTGCCCGCAAAATTTCGGAGCGCAATTCTTGTCGTTTTTCATCGTTCAAAAAGTGCGAGGTCATCATGTCTAGGACGAGGGTTTGCGAGGCGTTTTCAATCGGAAGGTTCCCCCCAATGGAACGAATTTGATATTCAATCGGCAAACCTTCGCTTAATTTTTTCGCTTGAGCTATAGCCTCGGCCGAGTTGTCCAAGCCCGTGCCTTTCATGCCGAAATTTTCGGCGAGGTAAATTAAATTTCGTCCGTTGCCACAGCCGAGGTCAAGCGCGGAAGCGTGGTTGTTAAGAAATTTTCCGCCGTACTGGCGCGAAAGGAAGCGGGTGAATTTTATAAAATCCTCACTCGGCTCTTCTGAAAGCGTTAGGTGGTGGCCGTGTTTGTACTCCTTATTCCAAAATTCACTATTAGGTTTCCTTGCCATTTGCTAATACTACAACAAAGCGAGGGTTTTCGCATTTCTCATTATAATTATGTATACTCCTTGTGATGGAAACCAAAACCTACATTTATGGCAAGCACGCTGTTTTTGAAGCTCTGTCTTTTGCCCCTCAAGTGGTGCGCGAGGTTTTTCTTGCCAAAAATTTTGACGACGCGGAACTGCTTCCGCTTATCAAAAAAAATGGCATTTTGTTAAACCAAAAAATGCCGAACAACATTGGCAATTCAGCCGTTCATCAAGGCATTGTCGCGACGGTTTCTTTCGGTAGTTTGATGCTAGACTTCCGCGAATTCGCGGATAGTCTGGCGTTAACTTCCGACACTTCGCTCGTTCTTCTTGGGGAACTGGAAGACCCGCAAAATGTCGGCGCGGTGATTCGTTCGGCCGTAGCTTTTGGTCTTTCGGGGATTTTGATTCCCGAGCATAATCAAGCGCAACTTTCCGGCTCGGTGGTGAAAGTTTCCGCCGGCATGGCTTTCAAAATTCCTTTGGTGAAAATCGGCAATGTCAACAGCGCGGTTCGCGACTTAAAGAGGCTAGGCTTTTTCGTTTACGGTTTGGACGGAAGTGCCAAACACACCATAACCAAAGAAGCTTTTGAGGCGCCTTCGCTTTTTGTTCTTGGCAACGAATCCGTTGGCATCAGAGAGAAAACGCGCGAGCTTTGTGATAAACTGCTTTCAATTCCAATCAATCCAAAATGCCAATCGCTTAATGCTGGAACTTCCGCCTCCGTGGCGTTTTACGCTTGGAGCGCGAAGCACCCGAAGGCTCTACGAGTGGAAAAATAGTTTTTGCATGGATACAAAGGGATACAGATGTTTTGGCTGTAACCATACACCCCTTATTCGCACGAATAAGGGGTGTATGAAATTTACGATAATTGTGGAAAATTATCTTTTGAAATGCAACTACTGTAACACAACTCAAGCTGTCGCTTGACTTGTGTTACAGCACAAACTGTCTGTAAATTTTTGTTTCCCACGAATCCAAATCGGTTAGTGTAACGCCTTCAGTTGTTTTTGCAAAGAAGATGAGGTAGAGTGGCGGTAGTAAACGCTGGTGAAAAACAACAAAAAGGTCAATCATGAGTGTTACGGTTTCAGCTCTTTTTTATTCGCCGATTAAATCGGCTCGCGGTACAAGGTTAAGTTGTGAGGGCGATAGCTTGCAGGTAACCAAACGCGGTTTCAAATACGACCGTCGGTGGCTAGTGGTGAGAGGCAACATGTTTGTTTCGCAACGCCAGGGCAGTCTTCCGATACCGCTCCCTTCAGTGGTAAAGAAGGCGCTTACTCCGCTGGGACTCGGCATTGAGGCGCGGAGCATGTGTCAAGTTGCTCCGCGCATTGACACTGACGCTGGGCAAATAATAATTCACGCTCCGGGCATGGACGAATTGCGGTTACCGCTTGATGGAGTTTTCGGCTCCGAAGAATTGGTTACGGTTTGGCTAGACCGAAAACTTGGAGCGATTGACCAGGGCAAGGAGGCTTCCGAGTGGTTTACGAAGTTTCTTTCTCGCGAACGGCCCGGAAATTATCGTCTTATGCGGATGTCCTATAATTGTCAAAGGTCAAGCAAGGGCGGGAGCGCGCTTCAAGGTTTTCACGATGGTTTTCCGTTCATGATGATTTCGGAAGCCTCGCTTGTTGGTCTAAACAAACGACTGCGGGAAAAAGGAAAACCTATTGTTCCCATTGACAGGTTTCGGCCAAACATCCTATTTAATGGCGACGCTCACGAGGAAGACTCTTTGAAGCGAATTCGCATTGGCGATGTGGTTTTTGAGGGGAGGACGCTTTGCGAGCGGTGTGTCGTAACTTGCACAGACCAACAGTCTGCGGAGCGGGAGAAGGAACCGCTTGCGACGCTTGCAGAATATCGGCGAGGAAAAATTCTCGGCATTAAGGATAAACCAAACGCCGTATTCTTCGGCCGAAATTTTGACCATCAAAATGAAGGAGTTATCAGAGTTGGCGATGAAATAGAAGTTTTGAAAATTGATTAGCTTTTAGTTTTTTGAATTCATGTTGCCCCGCGCGATTACGCGCGGGTTTTTTCTTTTTGTTTAGCGCGGGTTTTGGGTTGCTTGCTTGACAAAAAATAGCCGAGGTATAAGGTTACTGTCTTCAAGTGTTCGGCAGACGACTCCGCGTTCGGGGTGTTTTTGCCTAATTTATTAAAATAACATTTTTATATGAAAAAAATTTTGCGTTTTGCCGTTCCAGTTTTTGTTTTTGCCATGATTTTTGGAGTTTCCGCCTCTTTCGCCATTACCGGCAATTTTGTTGCGAGTCAGACTACGGCAAGCGTTTCCAGTTCCGCTATTCCCGCCATAATTTTTGCGGACGGAGCTGACGAAGTGAAAGCTGAAAGAACGCTTTCGGTAGGAGCGGTTCCAGCCGATGGCGAAACCGTAACCATCGGCAGTTGTGTTGTTGACTTTGATTCAGCTTTATCCGATGAACTTAATTGTGTTGATAATCTTGCAACTGTTGATACCGCTTCCCATGCTGATGCTCTAGGAGTTGCTTCTGCTTTACAAAATCTTTTCAATGTTTCTGATGCTTCCCACGGAACTCTTTCCGTAAGCGGTTCGGGAACGGACGCGATATTTACAACCGCGAATACCGAAGCGAGCACGACGGAGATTTTCTTTGCTGACGGCACTTCCGGCGATATTGTTTCTGGTATTTCCGTACTCGGAATTGTTCCTGCTGTAGCTTCTGCAACCATCACAATTCCCGGCGGGTTAACGGCAGACGCCACGGACCACTCAATTACCATTGACGGCGTAAATACTGATTTGGGAACTTCTGCACTGACTGCAAACGAAATCGCCACGGCCATAAGCGCTAACCCGTTTACAGGGAAAGATTATGCGGTTACCAATCCAGCCGGCGCCGATTTAACATTCACTAAAAGTACAGCAGGATTTTCCGGCAACGGCCAATTAACAATTGATGACGAAAATTATGGAGCGGTAGCTCAAACGGTAACATTCACTCCGTCTTCAGTTACAGCGGGGGAAACTTACAGAGCGACTGTAAATGGTACGATTGAAAATTATCTCGCAAGCAGTGGCAGTGTGGACGCAGTTGTCAGCGCTTTGGCTCCGCTCATGGACGCCAATCCGGCAGTCGCTTGTTCTGAAGACGATACTCAAATTATTTGTACCGCCGAATCTGCCGGAACCGGTTTTACATACGACGCTACCGTTGTTGATGTTACTGCACCCGAAATTCCGACTATTGACCAAAGCGCGCAATCGGTGAAAACGGCCACGGTTCATATTACTGGCACCGCAGAGGCGGATTCAATAGTTGAGATAAGCGGTGGGGCAAGCGTTGCAAGCACTACGGCCACCGGCGGAAATTACGATATTGAAGTAACGCTTACTCCAAACGCGCTAAACAATTTAAGTGTTACCGCTACTGACACGGCAGTTCCGTCAAACACCAGCGGTTCGGCAGTAGTTGCCATTACGGCAGACAACATTTCTCCAGTCGTCGTTCTTTCTTCTTCAGCTCCAAGTGGAACAAACACGGTTATTCCCGTAACCGCTTCGTTTTCCGAAGCAGTTAGCGGATTTAGCCTCGGCGACATTTCGGTTGGTAATGGCACGGCCAGCAATTTGGTTTCTGTTAACGGCGCGGTTTACACTTTTGATGTAACGCCTTCCGCCGACGGGCCCGTTACTGTTGATGTTGCCTCCGCTTCCGCGCAAGATGTTGCGGGAAATGGCAACACATCTGCCGTACAACTTGGAAGAATTTACGACCACACTCCGCCGACTGTTGTCTCGCTTTCGTTCACCCCCAATTCGGGCCACAGAAAAATTGGCGACACGGTTACCCTTAACATTACTGCCGACGCGCCAGGCTATACCGAGGGAGCGATTACCATAAACGGCATAGCTGTAACTGATTTTGCTTCGGCTGGGGGGAATAATTATACCGCCTTGTATACAGTTGTGTCCGGTGATACAGATCGTCCTATTCATACGGTGCCGGCCAGCGTGATATTGACTGACGCTACAGGTAATTCAAATGTTGCACACACAACCATAGTGGCCAACAGCCTTTCTGTAGACGCCCATGCTCCAATTCTTCTGTCAGCCCAAACAACCAGCACAACCACTATTGACTTGAGCTTTTCTGAAGTTCTAAACGGTGCCACAGTTAATAGTACGGGTACAGATTTTACAGTTGCGGGATTTACAATTTCTCATGCTGCTAAAATTGCCACTAGTTCTGTAATAGTTCGTCTCACAGTTTCCACTCCGTTTGCAACCAATGCTGTGCCAAATGTTAGTTATGTCGGTTCAGTAAAAGATTCTGCTGGTAACATGGCGCCGAACGCTGGCCCAATCACCCCAACTGACGGCGTCTTGCCGATTTTGTCCTCTGTTGCTGTCGCTTCAAACAATGCCAGCTCCACATTGGCCAAAGTAGGCGACACGGTAACCACTTCCTTTACGGCAAGCGAATCGGTTGGAACGCCCACAGCCACTATTTCTGGACACACTGCAACAATTTCAGGAGGTCCGACAAATTGGTCTGCTTCGTATGCTATGGTTTCGGGTGATGCGGAAGGAGCGGTTTCGTTTACTGTTAATTTTACCGACTTAAGCGGCAATGTCGGCGCGCCAGTTAATTCCGTTACCAATGGTTCTTCGGTAACATTTGATAAGACACCGCCAGTCATCACTGTCGCGCCGTACATTCTTACGCCGATTAACACCGACCTTACAGTCAATGCTGTAACCAATGAAGGCGCGTTGAATTTCGCCTCAAATATTTTCACCGCAAACGGCAGTTTTGATTTTGTGGCCACCGACCTTGCCGGTAATGTTACAACTCAGACTGTAACCATTACCAACATTGATAAGACTGCGCCCGTCATCTCGTTGACTGGCGCTAGCCCGATTACTATTGAAGTTCATTCTACTTACGCCGACCTCGGCGCAACGGCCTTGGATAATTATGACGGCGTTGTTACGAGTTCAATCGTCGCTGTAAATCTTGTAAACCAAGATGTCGTTGGCGATTACACTGTAACTTACAATGTGGTTGATACCGCGACCAATCACGCCGTGCAAGTTTCAAGAACAGTTCGCGTTGTTGATACGACTGCGCCTATTATTACCCTCAACGGAAATGGAACAATCAATTTAGCAATCAACAATCCTTTCATTGACCCGGGCGCGACCACGACAGACAACTATGACAGTTCTGATGCGGTGGTTGTTGCCAGGGATTTTGTAAACACTTCGGTTGCCGGCGTGTACCATGTTACTTACGACGCGACTGATGTCGCAAACAATCACGCCATTCAGCGAGCGCGAACCGTGGCGATTTTCAGCGCCACGCTTCCTTTGGCAACAACAACTAATTTAGACGGTTCGCTTTCAGGAGTAGTGCCGAGCGAGACTCTCGCTTCTACTACAGCAAACGGCGTGAGTGTGGCATTTAGTATCCCGGCGGGTGTTACCATAACCGCCACTTCAACTTGGGACGGAACACTGTCATTGCCTACAGCCACCACCACATTTACAGCTCCTGCTGGCGTTTCTGGATTTACCACTTCAGTTTTATCGGCTGTTGAAATTGGCGCAAGTAACACACCACTTGCCTTTGATAAAGGGGTGCGAATTGTTTTTGCGGGACAAGCGGGCAAGTTAGTCGGTTGGTCGCAAGGCGGAGCGTTCACAGCCACAAGCGCAATTTGTTCGGCTGATACTCAATCGGTTGGCGACGCGCTGGCGAATGGCGGAGATTGCAAAATTGATTCCGGTTTGGACTTGGTAGTTTGGACAAAACATTTCACGACATTTGTTACTTATTCTCGGACGGCGATTCCTGTGCCAGTGGTTGTAAGTGGCGGAGGAAGTAACGGCCCTCCTGGCGGTCTCATAGCTTTCCCATCTTCTGGAAATCCTTTTGCTCCAGCGCCAGTTGCTACAGTATCTGTCGTTTCGGCGCCTCAAATTTCAGCGCCATCAGTAGCCCCGCAGGGCCAAGTGCTCGGCGCTTCAACCTATAATTTCACCCAGATGCTTACCGTCGGTTCTCGGGGTGATGATGTTTCAGCTCTCCAAAATTTTCTTGCCAAAGAAGGTTTTTATAAAAGAACTGCCACAGGATACTTCGGTCCCATTACAGCAATGGCTGTGGAGGCTTACCAAACCAAACAGGGAATTTCTTCAACGGGTGTTGTCGGAGCGTTAACTCGCGCGCAACTTAACAAGGGCGCAATCGCAACGGCTCCTGCTAAAAGCGTTCCTAAAAATGAGTCGTCTCAAACGCAAACCGCGTCTGTAATTGCTAGCATTCAAGACCAAATTAAAAATCTTACGGCTCAAGTCGCTGAACTCCAAGCAAAGCTTAAAAAGGCTTTGGGGCAATAGCAGACCCGTCAACCTGGCAGGTTGACGGGTTGGCAAGGTGGGGCGTCTCATTCTCATTAAGTTCTCAAAATAGTGTGTTAGTATATTCTGTATGAAGATGTTGAAAAAGATTCATCACGCTTTCATACCCTCTCAAGATAACGACCATCATCCGCATCTTTTGCGTCGCAATGCGGTTCTCGTCGCGCTTGCTTTTGTAATTCTTTTTGAAACTAGTTTTGTCGCCCAGTCGTTTTTTGTTTTTCGCGGGAAAGACTTTTTGGCGTCGGTGCTTCCCGGCGCTATCAGCATCTTGACCAATGAAGCGAGGGCCGAAGAACATATCGGTTCACTTAGGCAAAATCCGCTCCTTGTTTTTGCCGCTCAAAAAAATGCCGAAGATATGGCCGAGCGTGGATATTTTTCCCACATTTCTCCAGACGGTAAATTGCCGTGGCGCTGGCTTGACCAAGTTGGTTACAATTATCAATATGCCGGACAAAATTTGGCGGTGAATTTTTCAGACTCTTCCGAGTTGGTGTTGGCGTGGTTGGCTTCGCCCGAGCATCGGGAAAATATTTTGAAATCGCAGTTTACGGAAATTGGCATTGGCATGGCTACCGGCACATACCAAGGACGCGAAACAGTTTTTGTCGTGCAGTTTTTTGCTTCGCCAGCCAATACTAAAAAACAAACAGTTGCCGTGGCGACAGATTCTGTTCCCGCGCCCCCGCAAGGCGGGGGCGCGGGAATTCCGTCTTCTCTCGCGACAACTCCCGCTGTTCTCGGCTCAACAGCTGACACCGTTCTGGCTTCCGATTCTGGGCAACCATCCTTCTTGTCTGGCGTTATGACATCGCCAAACACATTCATAAAGCGAGCGCTGTTCGCGCTTCTGGCTTTCTTTGTGGCGCTCATTGCCTTAAGTTTCTTTTCCTTCAAACGACGATCGCATCCGAACGCTTTGATAAACGGTCTTACAGTTATTGCTGTTGTGCTTGGTATTATTATAATAAATCAAAAATTATTTATTCAAACTTTGCAAATTCCAGCAACAGGAGAACAAGGGGCGACGGTTGTGAAAGCGTTTTGACTTTCCAGTTTTTACATTGGTTAGTTAAAGCTGGAAACATTTTGTGAATCTGATATTATTCTTGCTATGGAAAAGTCTGCTAAAAAAATCCTGCTGTCAGGCATCCAGCCCTCTGGTAGGCCTCACATCGGCAACTACTTCGGAGCGATGAGGCAATTCGTGGAGATGCAAAAAGACCACGACTGTTTTTTCATGATTGTTGATTATCACGCGCTCAACACCATTCAGGACCCGAAGGTCATGCGCGAAAACATCATCGGTCTCGCGACCGACTACCTCGCTATCGGCCTTGACCCGAAAAAATCGCTTATTTTCAAGCAATCCGATGTGTCCGAACACACCGAGCTCGCTTGGATTTTTGATACCATCACGACCATGCCTTTTTTGGAGCGAGCGCACGCTTTCAAAGACGCACAAGCGAAAAACAAGGAAATTAGTGTTGGGCTTTTCAATTATCCGATGCTTATGGCGGCGGATATTCTGCTCTACGACACGGATGTTGTGCCGGTCGGCGCCGACCAGAAACAACATGTTGAAATTACCCGCGACACGGCGGAAAAGTTCAACCGAATTTTCGGGGAAGTTTTTAAGTTACCCGAACCGCAGATTCTCAAAGATGTCGCAGTGGTTCCCGGCACTGACGGACGCAAGATGAGCAAGAGTTATGGCAACACCATTCCGCTGTTTGCCACAGACGCGGAAATTGAAAAGGCGGTGATGGGAATTGTTACGGATTCAAGCGGAGGCGTGCCGAAAAATGTTTACGAGATTCATAAATTATTCCGCTCCGAGGCCGAACTCGCCCCGCTTTACCAGAGTAAAGCGGGGAAGTATAAAGAGCTGAAAGAATCCCTGATTGCCGACATCAAAAAATTTGTGGAGCCGATGCGCGCTCGCCGAGACGAGTTCGCCAAAAATCCTTCCGCCGTTTTGGAAATTCTCAAGTCCGGTGGCGAACGGGCGAAAGCGGTCGCCGAAGCCAAAATGGAAATCGTCCGGGAAAAAATCGGAGTAAAACTTTATTAAAATAAAAAAAGAAGCGCGGGCTTATTCAGCACGCGCTTCGAAATGTTTGGATGAGTCCGTAAAACTCATCCGGTCGAAACTTTTACCCGTTTTGCGTAACGGGTTCCCATTTCACCGATCTGAGGTCCTGGCTTCCATAGGAAGCAGGGGTTCCCTCCCTGTTTTTCTTCATGCATGAGGCAGAAATTTTTAACTTCTTGCCTCGAATGTCTTCCCACTCCGAACTGAGCCCTTGCCCAAACTCGAGAAGAAGTCGCGCGCCAGCACCAGCACTGAGCAAAGCCCCCTTGTCTCTGACACCGACCGCTCTGGATGCCCTGGGGTCATTGCTTGGACTGAAAACCACCAATCCAATTGGTAGTTTTTCCGGAGAAGATTCCCAGAACTCCTCCCACAGGTGGAATGTTTCTGACCATGCCCCGAATTTTTGGAGCAAAGTCTCTTTGTTCTCTTGGTTTCTTTTGACAAAACCCAAGAGAAATGTGCAACTTCCACCGTTTGTCCACGGAATTTCTCGCGCGGATATTTCCACTACTTCTTCCACTTTCATTTTTTTGCCCCTCCTTATTGGGGTGGTTTGAACCTGTTTTTGGAATGTCGGTTGATTCAACGACATTTTTCTGTAGTGGCCTTAGACAGCATGTCCCAGGCCTCTTCTCAACCACCCAGACCTTGCGGAAAGGGTGCAAACAACCGAAGACTCACAACCACCTAACTCTCGCGAAATGAATCGCCAAGTTTCTCGCGCACATCGCCAGTATTGCTACTGACCGCTGGAAGAAACTAAAGCCATCATTCAATGGCCGAGAGAAGGCGCAAACGTCAATCCTCAAAGAACTGACTGCGGAAATGATAGCATGCCATGTGTATTTTGTCAAGCAATTTTGCCTTTCTTTTTGCCTATCCACAAAGCCGTATTTTTGGTACCATCTGACTACCGGAGTTGATTGATTTGTCGGTGGAAAGTTTTTTTGATACTATGATAGGTATGGCAAAAGATTGGACTAACATATATAAGAAATACAAAGGTCTCTGGGTGGCTCTTGCTGATGATGAAGAGACCGTTCTTGGTGTTGGCAAAACAGTTAAAGAGGCTCTTTTGCAAGCGCGGAAAAAGAGTGGCAAAACTCCTTTTTTGACGCGTATGCCGGAAACCTTATCAGCGTATGTTGGAACGCTATGAAATTTCGTTATGCGCGTTATGGTTCAGTGCTTCGGCCTGTTATACCTGTTAAAGTGCGATTTGGTTCCGCTGAAATAGGTTATCATGTGCTTGTTGATTCAGGCTCTGACCTTTGCCTTTTTGACGCCGAAATAGGCGAATCCGTGGGTATTAAGGTAACTGCGGGTGAAGCTCACGAAGTTTTCGGAGTCGGCGGAAAGGTTTCTTTTTATTATCTTCACAAAATTAAAATTGATATAGGTGGACGGGCCTATGAAATTCCAGTTGGTTTTATGCCAAGTGTCGGCGGACGGCATGTTCCTTATGGCATAGTCGGACAAAAAGGATTTTTTGATATTTTTGTGGTTAAGTTTGATTTATTAAAAGAAGAGGTTGAGTTGAAATTGAGAAAATAAATTTTTTTATGAAAAACCGAACATACATAAAAGAGATACCAAAAAAGGTGGGCGAAGAGGTAACCATCGCCGGATGGGTGGACATTCGCCGCGACCACGGCAAGCTGATTTTTATTGATTTGCGAGATGCTAGTGGGAAAGTCCAGATGGTGGCATTGCCGAGCCATAAAGAGGCTCATGTTTTGGCCACAACTGTCCGGCCCGAATGGGTTTTGCAAGTAACTGGCAAAGTAAATGAACGGCCGGAAAAAATGGTAAACCTTGACGAGCCGAATGGCAGAGTGGAGCTTGAAATTTTGTCGGTTGAAGTTTTGAATGAAGCTCTCACGCCTCCGATTGATGTGCGTGGCGACGGCAAAGAGATAGGGGAAGAAGCTCGGCTTAAATATCGCTATCTTGATTTGCGCAGACCCCGCTTGCAGAAAAATATTCGCATGCGCGACAAAATTATTTCTTTTTTCCGCGACTACATGCATCGGCACGATTTCGTGGAGATTGAAACGCCGATTTTGATGAAAGGAACGCCCGAAGGCTCGCGCGAGTACATCGTGCCGTCTCGCATTGAGAAAGGAAAATTTTACGCGCTCCCCCAATCACCCCAGCAATTCAAACAGCTTTCCATGGTTGCCGGTTTTGAGCGTTATTTCCAAATCGCCCGTTGTATGCGCGACGAAGACCTCCGTGGAGACCGCCAGCCGGAGTTTACCCAGCTTGATTATGAAATGTCGTTCGTAAATCAGGAAGATGTTTTGCAGTTTACCGAGCCGATGTTTATTGAGCTTGTGCAGAAACTTTTTCCCGAAAAGAAAATTACTTTTGCGCCGTTTCCGCACCTCACTTACGCCGAGTGCGTGAAAAAACATGGTTCGGACAAGCCAGATTTGCGGAAGGACAAAAACGACGAGAACGAACTTGCCTTCGCTTGGATTACGGATTTCCCGATGTTTGAAAAAAATGATGATGGGCAGATTCAGGCCGCGCACCACCCGTTTTGTTCAATCAAAGAAGAAGATGTGAAAAAATTTATGAAGGGCGAAGACCTTTTTAACATCAAAGCTAATTCCTACGATTTGGTGTTGAACGGCTACGAATTAAGTTCCGGCAGTATACGAATCCATAAGTCCGATATGCAAAAGAAAGTGTTTGAGCTTTTGGGCGTGTCGGAAGAAGAACAGCAGAAAAAATTCGCTCACATGCTTGAGGCTTTCAAATACGGCGCGCCACCGCATGGCGGATTCGCGCCGGGCATTGACCGCATCGTGATGATTCTCATGGGCGAGCCGAATATCCGCGAAGTCATCGCTTTTCCCAAAACTGGCGAAGGTCGGGACCTCATGATGAACGCGCCGTCGGAACCCAATCCGAAACAGTTGAAGGAGCTTGGATTAAAATTGGAAAAATAGTTTTGCATTGATAATGTATTACAGTATTTTGCAAAATACTTGAATAAAGCAAATGCGGTGCAGTAGGGTATACTATAGAGTTGTATGAAAAATAATTCCAGAAAATTGGAGCGGATTATAAAAGGATTTGCAAACCATCGCCGACTAGAAATGTTGGAACTTATGAAGCGGAAACCAGAGCTTTCTGTGGAAGAAATTTCCGATGAGTTAAAATTGAATTATGAAAATGCTTCCGACCATATTAGAAAGCTCGCAATTGCTGGTCTCGTGCTTAAAAGGTACGAAGGAAACAGTGTCAGGCACAAACTAACCAGTCGCGCGGAAGTCATTCTTGCATTTTGCCGTACCCTTACATAAACATTCACTAAGTTTCTGTTGCTGTTATACATTCAAGTATTTTGCAAAATACTTGAATATAACATCGTTTTTTTGTACAACACTTTACCTTTTTGTAGTACAATTTCACTGTGGCATTCACAATAAAACAACAGAGTTTTGAAGGCCCGCTTGACGCGCTTTTGTCGTTGATTGAAAAGCGGAAACTTTTTATCAATGACATTTCGCTTGCTAAAGTGGCGGATGATTATTTGGCCTATGTTAAATCGTTTCAAAATTTTCCCATCGCCGACAGCGCCAACTTTATTTTGGTCGCGTCAACTTTAGTTCTCATCAAATCCAAGTCGTTATTGCCAAACCTTGACCTGACCGCCGAAGAGCAGGGCGATATTGCCGACTTGGAACGGCGGTTGAAAATTTATAAGAGGATTAAAGACTTGAGCCTTGGCGTGCGAGCCATTTTCGGCAAACGAATTTTGTTTTTGCTTGAACCTAGGAAAGTGGAGCCGATTTTTTCGCCGGATGCGGGGATGACTCTCTCCTCGCTAGCGATGGCTGTGAAAGATGTTTTGCAAAATTTACCGAAAAAAGAATTTCTGCCAAAAGCGGTTGTGGAAAAAGTGATGAGTCTTGAGGAAATGATAACCAACCTAACGAAACGCGTTACGGACAGCCTCCGCATGAGCTTCCGCGAATTTTCCAAAAGCGACAAAGCCAGCAAGGTGCATATTATAGTTTCTTTTTTGGCCATGCTTGAGCTGGTGAAGCAGGGTGTTATTTCGGTAACGCAAGACCGCCATCTTGACGATATTACTATGGAAACTGAGAACATCGGAGTGCCGAAATATTAATTATCAATTTTCAATTACCAATTTTCAGTCAATGCCCGAAATTATTCAATTGTTTAATTAAAACATTGGAAAATTGATTGAAAATTGATAATTGAAAATTTTTAGCATGGCCACTCCACTTTTTTATAGAGCCAGTATATGTTAGAGTAGTTGTTCAACTTTTATTGTAATTACAATGACCCTAGACGCTAAAATTGAATCAATCCTTTTTTGGAAAGCCGAGCCGATGGCTTTGGTTTATCTTGCGAAAATTTTTGCCGTGGGCGAGGCGGAAATTACAAACGCGCTTTCGGAGCTTGAAAAGAAACTGGAAGGCAGGGGAGTGTCGCTCCTTTTTAAGGACGGGGAAGTGACTTTGCGAACGGCTCCCGGAGTTTCGGAATTAATTACAAAACTGACAAAAGAGGAGCTGACGCGGGACTTGGGAAAAGCCGGACTTGAAACCCTTTCAATTGTGCTTTACCAAGGACCTCTTTCTCGCCGAGATATTGATTACATTCGCGGAGTCAATTCAAATTTTATTTTGCGCAGTTTGCTCGTTCGGGGATTGGTGGAGAAAATTATAAATCTTAAAGACCAGCGGTCGTTTTTGTATCGGCCGACATTTGATCTTTTGTCCCACTTGGGAATTTCTAAAATTTCCGATTTACCAGAATACGCGCCCGTACGAGAGGAGATTGAGGCTTTCAAATCTGTCGCGGACAAGTCCGAGGCGTCCGAGGGGGGTCATTCAAAAGCTTCCGACATTTCAGATTTACAAATTCCTCACGAAGACGAGGGAATTTTATCATAATTGACCATGACCGATATTCCGTTACAGCCGTTACCGCAGGAATCGCCACGAAAAACTTCGGCTACAACGCTCCGGTTATTTTTGGTTGTTATTTGTGGACTGTTTTTTTTGGGTTTGGCAAATTTTTCTCCGCGTCCAAAAGCTCCGCCGGAAGTCCCGCCAAAAATTTCCGATGCCTATAGCAAAATTTCGCTTTCCGCTCGCTCCGCTTTCGTGCTTGATGTTAAAACTGGCAAGGAACTTTTTAATTTGAACGGCGACGCGCAATTGCCTCTCGCGTCGCTTACCAAAATCATGATGGCGGTGCGGGCCCTTTCTCTCGCTTCGGAAAGTCAAATCATCACGATTGACCCAGGCTTTCTTGAATCAGAAGGGGACAGCGGACTTTTTGCCAACGAACGATGGACGCTCAAAGGCCTCATTGATTTGACGCTTCTTGAGTCTTCAAATGATGGCGCGAACGCTGTCGCTAGCGTTGTCGGCGCCTTTGGACAGGAAAATGCGCCATATGATTTGAGCCGAGAGCAATTTGTTAATGCCATGAATAAGAAAGCAACCGAGCTCGGCTTAACCCAAACATATTTTTTGAATCCCACAGGCCTTGATGAAAACGCTTTCGTTTCGGGAGCCTACGGCTCGGCGCGGGATATGGCGAATCTTTTCGCTTTTGCTTTGAAAACCTATCCGCAACTTTTTGGCGTTACTCGTTACGATAGCCGAGAGTTTGAATCGTTAAGTCTACTGAAACACAATGTCAAAAATACTAATACCTTTGTCGGCAACATCCCCTCGCTTTTGGGTTCAAAAACAGGTTATACTGATTTGGCTGGCGGTAATTTGGTAATCGCCTTTGACGCTGGGGTAGACAGACCAATTGTAATTTCCATTTTAGGTTCAACGGAGCAAGGGCGATTTGAGGACGCGGAAAAGTTGGTGTGGTCAACGCTGGATTTTTTGGGCGAAGCGAATTAGAAATTGAGCCAACATGGTAATTGATATCGTTAAAATTTTTCTGCCGATTACTCTGTCATTTTTTTTGGGCATCATACTGACGCCGTTTTTGACGCACTTTCTTTACACTAAACAGATGTGGAAAAAGTCGGTAAAGACTGTGGCGCCCGACGGCCGAGGCACACCGATTTTTAATCAGCTCCATAAAAACAAAGAGATTGGCACGCCGAAAATGGGCGGTATTATTATCTGGCTTTCGGCGACGCTTGTGATGCTTGTATTCTTTCTTGTCGCCAAAATTTTCCCTGGCGATTTGACGCACAAAATTGATTTTATGAGTCGCGACCAAACTTGGTTGCCACTTGTTGCTCTTCTTGTCGGCGCGCTTGTCGGATTGATTGACGATTATATGGAAGTAAAAGGAATTTCCGGCTGGCCTTCGGGCGGGCTGTCGCTCAAAAAAAGAATTTTAGTTGTGGCGGTTGTCGGACTTTTGGCCGCGCTTTGGTTTTATTTTAGGCTCAATGTTGTCAGCGCGTCGTTGCCTTTCTTTGGAGTGGTTTACTTGGGCTGGTTTTTTATTCCGTTTTTTGTTTTGGTTACGGTGGCGATTTATTCCGGCGGAGTGATTGACGGTCTTGACGGTTTGGCCGGCGGAATTTTTTCCATTATTTTCAGCGCTTACGCGGGCATCGCTTTTTATCAATCGCAAATAAATCTCGCGGCTTTTTGCGCCGTTATTGTCGGAGGACTTTTGGCGTTTTTATGGTTTAATATTCCACCGGCGAGGTTTTACATGTCGGAGACGGGAAGCATGTCTTTGACTCTGGCTTTGGCCGTCGTGGTTTTTATGACCGATACTGTGGCCGACGGCAAGGGTATTTCAGTATTGCCAATTATCGCGCTCCCTCTGGTTGTTACCACGCTTTCGGACATCATTCAGCTTGCCTCCAAAAAATTCCGTGACGGCAGAAAAGTTTTTCTGGTCGCGCCGCTTCATCATCATTTTGAAGCGCTTGGCTGGCCGGCTTACAAAGTTACCATGCGTTACTGGGTTATTGGTTTTATTTGCGCGGTAATTGGCTTGATTATGGCGATGGTGTGACAGGACTTCCACAGTCGGCGCAAGAATTAGTTGCAAGTTAGAAAGTTCACAAGTTACAAACAAGAGTGTATTCAAAACTTTCTAAACTTGCGCACTTTTTAACTTGTTACTCGTCGGCGCCTCGAACTGCATCCGACTGAGGAAGTCCTGTACGAATGTGGTATTATTTCCTTATGTCCCGTGGAAAAAATGTTGACAGAATATTTTTGGGAATTGTGGGCGTTCTTCTCGTGGCGGGGTTGGTGATTTTTACTTCGGCCTCGCTCGGACTTTTGGCCAGAACCGGCGCCAGCTTTTCTTCGGTTGCTGTAAGTCAGCTTGTTGCTATCGCTATCGGTTGCGTTTTGGCTTATGTAATTTCAAAAATTCCCTACACGCTTTGGCGACGGTACTCTTTTTATATTTTTTTGGTGTCAATCGTTTTGACGCTTTTGGTTTTTGTGCCTCACATAGGATTGCAGTTCGGCGGTGGCAAACGCTGGATCGGTTTTGCCGGGGTGTCTTTTCAGCCGGGGGAATTTTTGAAAATCGCTTTTGTGATTTATTGCGCCACTTGGCTTTCTGGTGTTCGTGAAAGAATCGATTCCTTTAAGGAAGGAATACTGCCGATTATTATAATGCTCACGATTGTTGGCGTGATTTTGTTAAAACAGCCTGACACCGATACTTTTGTCAGCATTTTTTTGGCGGCGATTGGCATGTTTGTTGTGGCGGGCGGGAAGTTTCGCCATTTGCTTCTGCTCGGCCTGATTTCGGTTGTAGGTTTGTCCAGTTTGGTTTATATGCGTCCGTACTTGATGCAAAGAGTTACGACTTTCCTGCATCCGGCTAGCGATCCCTTGGGCGCGGGCTATCAAATTCAACAGTCGCTTATTGCCATTGGTTCGGGTAAAGTTTTCGGTCGCGGGTTTGGCCAAAGCATTCAAAAGTTTTCCTATCTTCCCGAGCCTATCGGTGATTCAATTTTTGCTGTGGCCACGGAAGAGTTTGGTTTTGTCGGTGGAGCGTGTCTTATTTTGCTATTTTTATTTTTTACGATTCGCGGTTTGCGGATTGCCGTGAAGTCTCCCGATTTGTTTGGTGGACTTTTAGCGACTGGCATTGTTATACTTATCCTGTCGGGCTCATTTATGAACATCGCCTCCATACTCGGCGTTATACCTCTGTCGGGCCTGCCTTTGCTTTTTGTCAGTCACGGAGGCACGGCAATGATAATCACCTTGGCGGAAGTGGGGATATTGCTAAACATTTCACGATTTAGGAGAATATAACACGACACCAATCCACGAATGAAAACGAATAACACTAAATGACACGAATAGTTAAGAACCCTTACAAATAGGGCACACGAATTATTAGTGTCATTAGCGTTATTCGTTCCCAATTCGTAATTCGTGTTGAGATAATTTATGAAAATTTTATTCACAGGCGGGGGTTCCGGCGGGCATTTTTATCCGATAATTGCCGTGGCCGAAGCGCTTAATAAAATTGTCAGAGAAAAACGGTTGCTCGCGCCCGAGCTTTTTTATATGGCTGACACGCCGTACGACGCCAGAGCGCTTTTTGACAACGGCATCACATTTGTCAGCATGCCAGCCGGCAAAATGCGGAGGTATTTTTCCCTGCTTAATGTCATTGATTTGTTCAAAACTTTCGTTGGCGTGATTAAATCTCTTTGGAAAGTTTTCAGAATTTATCCCGATGTGATTTTTGGCAAGGGTGGTTACGCCAGTTTTCCCGCGCTTTTCGCGGCTAAAATTTTTAGAATTCCAGTTGTGATTCACGAGTCCGACAGCGAGCCGGGACGGGTCAACCTTTGGGCGTCAAAATTCGCGGACAGCATCGCGGTCTCCTATCCTGAAGCGGCGCGGTTTTTTCCTGCGGAAAAAACCGCCTACACTGGCAATCCCGTCCGCGCCGGCATTTTGAAACCGCAAGCCGTTGGCGCTTACGAATTTCTTAAACTTGAAAAAAGCGTGCCGACGATTTTAATTCTCGGCGGTTCGCAGGGCGCAAGACTTATCAACGACGCTGTTCTGGCAGTGCTTCCCGAACTTGTTGAAAAGTATCAGGTCATTCATCAGACTGGCAAAAATAATTTCGCCGAACTTTCTAAAACCGCAGGTGTGGTTCTGGCCAAGAGTCCGAACAAAGACCGCTACAAGCCTTTTGATTATTTAGATGATTTAGGAATGAAAATGTCCGCCGGAGTGGCTTCTCTTGTGGTTTCGCGCGCTGGTTCAACCATTTTTGAAATCGCCGTTTGGGGATTGCCGAGCATTATTATTCCTTTGGGAGAGGCCATAAGTCACGACCAAACCAAAAACGCTTTCAATTACGCCAGAAGCGGTGGGGCGATTGTCATTGAAGAAGTTAATTTGTCGCCCCACATTTTGCTTTCCGAAATTAACCGTCTGATAGACAATCCGCAGTTGCTTGCCAGCATGAGAGAAAAAGCCAAATTGTTTGCACGCGCCGACGCTTCCGATGTGATTGCGATTAAACTTTTGGAGATTGGTTTGGCGCATGAGGTGTAGAAATAGTAGATAGTAAGTAGAAAAGAAAAAATGCATACAGGGGAAGAAAAAAAAGTTGTTACAAGGTTCGCGCCGAGTCCTACAGGCTATATGCATATGGGTGGCGTTCGCACGGCTTTATTTGCCTATCTTTTCGCTCGAAAAAATGGCGGCAAATTTATTTTGCGGATTGAAGATACCGATAAAGAACGCTCCAAAAAAGAATTTGATAACGGCATTATTGATTCCATGAAGTGGCTTGGCTTAAGTTATGACGAGTTTTTTCGTCAATCCGAGAGAGGTGAAATTTATCGTAAGTATATTGAAGGTCTTGTGAAGAGCGGAAAAGCGTTTGTGTCAAAAGAAGAAACATCAGGCGAAGATAAGCGCTCTGAAGTCATTAGATTTAAGAATCCTAACAAGGTCATAAAGTTTACGGATTTAATTAGGGGCGAGATTGCCTTTGATACCACGGAACTTGGTGATTTTGTGATCGCCAAAAGTTTTGGCGAACCCGTTTTTCATTTGGCGTTAGCGGTTGATGATTATGAGATGGGCATTACTCATGTTGTTCGCGGGGACGACCACATTTCCAACACCCCACGACACATTTTACTTTTTGAAGCCATAGGCGCAACCCCCCCAACATTTGCCCATTTGCCACTTGTTTTGGCGTCTGACCACACCAAACTTTCAAAACGAAAGCATGGCGAGGTTGTATCTTTGGAGTATTATCGGAAGCTGGGATTTTTGTCTGAAGCCGTTATAAATTTTATGGCTCTTATCGGTTGGAATCCGGGAACTGACCAAGAAATTTTTAGTTTGGAAGAGCTTGTGGAAGCTTTTGATTTATCTAAAGTCCAAAGAAGCGGTGCGATTTTTAACATTGAGAAATTAAATTGGTTTAACAAACATTACATTGCGAAATTAACGCCAGAGCGGAAGCTTACACTCGTTAAAGAATTTTTATCGGAGAAACAAATTCATATTGTAGAGGCCAATCCAAAACTTTTGGAAGTGATGTTGGAACGCGTGTCCAATTTTGGCGAACTTCGCGATTTGCTAAACGCTGGCGAGTACGATTATTTTTTTGGAAAGCCCGTGTACGAGAAAAATAGCTTGCTTTGGAAGGGGAAAGGGGATTTCGCTGAAACCGCCAAAAGGCTTGCCGAAGCGCGTAAACTGCTTGAAGGCGTTCCAGATGAATCTTTTAATCGGGTTTCTGTGAAAGAAGTTTTGTGGCCTTACGCTGAAAAAGAAGGGCGAGGCGAAGTGCTTTGGCCTTTGCGTGTCGCGCTTTCCGGCAAAGAAAAGTCTCCAGACCCGTTCGTTTTGGCGGAAATGCTTGGCAAGGAAGAAACTCTGCGTCGTGTCGGAGAGGCGATTCATTTGCTATCATAAATTGTTTGACTAAAAGACCATGGTTTTTTAGTCAAAATGAAATACAAAACCAAAACTCTGCTAAAACTAAAGTTTCGGGCAAAACAATGTATTGAGGTGTGGACTCCAGAAGTTTCGCAATCTAAAGTATAATAAAGGGATGCAAAAATTTGCGCGCCTATTCTTTGGCTTTCTTTTGATTTTAATTTTTTTTGTGGAGACCGCGCCTACGGCGCGGGCTGATTTGGTGGACGACCTTAAAGGCAAAATTGACGAGCGCAACAAAGTCATATCCGACCTTGAAAAAGAAATTGTCGCGTACCAATCTCAAGTGGAGAAAACCGGCGTTCAAGCGAAGTCTTTGAAAAATGATATTGTGTCATTGGAATTAACTCGCAAAAAACTCTCGGCCGAAGTGAAAGTGATTGAAAACAAAATTTTGGCAACCAACCTCGCGATAAATTCGCTTGATGTTCAGATTGCCGATACCGAAGCGACTATCAAACGAACACTTGCGGGCATTGCCGTGGCTATTCAGAAAACCGACATTGAGGAATCTTCCACGCTTGTTGAAATTTTGCTCAACAATAAAAGTCTTTCCGAGTTTATGGACAGAGTGGAGTCTTACGCCTTGCTCAATCGCGGATTAAAGCAGGCGACTCTTAATTTGCGCGTCCTTAAACTTTCCGTTGAAACCAAAAAAACCGAAACGGAAGGCAAGAAGCGCGATTTGCAAACTCTTTCAAGCGACCTTTCCGACAAAAAACAAGTGGCCGAGTATAACAAAGCCCAAAGCGCGAAACTTTTGACAGCGACCAAAAGCAAACAAGCCAACTATCAAAAAATTCTTGACCAAAAAATCGCGCAGAAACTTGCCTTTGAACGCGAACTTTTAGAATACGAGTCCCAGCTGAAATTTGCCATAGACCCTAGGAGCTTGCCACAAGTCGGCTCGGGAGTTTTGAAATGGCCTTTGGATAGCGTGAAAATTACGCAGTATTTCGGCAACACCGATTTTGCTAAAGCCCACTTACAACTTTACAACGGCCAAGGACACAACGGTATTGACCTAAAAGCTTCTGTTGGCACGCCTGTTATGTCGGCGCTTTCGGGAAAAGTTGTCGGCGCGGGAAATACCGACACGGTTTGTCCAAACGCTTCTTACGGAAAATGGGTTTTAGTGGAACATCCAAATGGCCTTTCAAGTCTTTACGCGCATTTGTCGGTGATTAAAGTTTCTGAGGGTCAAGATGTTGGCACGGGCGAAGTGTTGGGCTTCAGCGGAGAGACTGGTTACGCCACCGGCCCGCATTTGCATTTTACGGTTTATGCTACGCAAGGTGTTCGCATTATGACGAGGAAAAGCAGTGTTTGTCAGGGAAGTTACACAATGCCCGTTGGTAGCTTGAATGCCTATCTCAACCCCCTGTCTTATTTGTAAAAATAATATTCATAAGGTTGTAAAAAAATCCCAAAAGCACTAGAATGTGCAAATCATGAAAGATATTTTTCTTATCAAAGGCCTTAACGGCAAAAAGACGCTCAAGGGAAAACTTTCCGTTTACGGAGCTAAAAATGTCGCACTGCCCGCTTTTGCCAGCACTCTGCTTTTTAATGGCGATGTAACACTTGATAATGTGCCATACATTGAGGACATCAGACGGAGTGTGGAAATTATAGAAACTCTTGGCGGTTCGGTGGAGCGCAAAGCAAACCATTGCTTTACCGTAAACACAAGTGGCGTGAAAAAAATGGAAGGAATGCCTCTTCCAGCCGAGCTCGCAAAACACATGCGAGCGTCAATTATTTTCACAGGCCCGATTTTGGCGCGCTTCGGCGAAGTAACATTTCCGCATCCGGGGGGCTGTGTTCTTGGTGAACGACCGCTTGATATTTTTCTAAACGCTTTTGAAAAGATGGGAGCCAAAGTTTCTGTGGAAGGGGAGGCGTATCATGTCAAAACTTCTGGCGGGAAACTTTACGGCGCGGAAATTTTTCTGCGAGTGCCGAGTCATACTGTTACCGAAACTATCATGATGACGGCGGTCTTGGCAGAAGGCAAGACTATTATCAAAAATTCGGCAATGGAGCCGGAAATTAAAAATCTTGCGGACTTTTTGGTTTCTTGTGGCGCGAAAATCGCAGGCGCAGGCACTTCAACGATTGAAATTACAGGCGGTTCAAAGCTTTCTGCTGGCAAAAAAGTTTTCCGCGCCATTCCAGACAGGATTGAAGCTGGCAGTTTCCTCATTTTGGCTTCGCTTGCCGGGGAAAATTTGACAGTAACGGACTGCGAGCCGAAACATTTGGAAAGTTTGATTGATGTGCTCGCTCGCGCTGGCGTGTCTATGAAAATTTCTGAAACGGCAATTGAAGTAACCAACAAAGTTGGTTCAAAAAATTCCGATTTTAGAGCAGTCAATGTCAAGACTCACGAGTATCCGGGTTTTCCGACCGACCTGCAAGCGCCGATTGCCGTTTTTTTGACTCAAGCCACGGGCGAGAGCAATATATTTGAAACGATTTTTGACGCGCGACTAAATTATGTGGCCGATTTGGTAAAAATGGGAGCGGTTGCCAATGTTTGGGGCGCGCATACCATGACCATCAAAGGCCCGTCGTCGCTTAAAGGCAGAGAGCTTGATGGGCCGGACATTCGCGCGGGGCTTGCTTACATCCTTGCTTCTATAGTCGCCAGGGGCCGATCGGTTGTGAACAATGTTCATTACATTGACCGAGGTTACGAGCGGATTGAAGAGCGACTCCGAGCGGTCGGGGTGGATGTGGAGAGGGTGAGGAATTAGAGTAAGGGTAGATTCAGGATTCAAGATTCAAGAATGAAGAACAGAAACAGTTGCCGATAGTTTTAACGGGCCCATAGTAAAGTGGTATTACGCGGCATTTTCACCCCGTTAGACGAATAGAAGGGCCTATAGTCTAGTGGTACGACGCCACATTCGCATTGTGGAGGCGCGAGTCCGATTCTCGCTAGGTCCACCAATAGAGCGTCTAACGGGGCAAGTTGCCGAGGCGCGAGTCCGATTCTCGCTGGGTCCACAAGCGTTAAAAAAATTACGAATGCTCGTAATTTTGCGGTTCACAAGAGGAAATAGTATTTTTATTTATGTACAAAAAAATAATTTTTCTCGGAGCAGGGTTTGTGATTTTAGGCTTCGGTATTTTAATCGGGGCTTTATTTAACAAACCGCCTCTAAAAACAGAGATTAAAGAAGCCAGCCCAAGAGTGGAACTCACCACGCCTTCATCAACGGCTAATGTGGCGCAGTTTTCTGTTTCGGAAAATCAATCCGAAACTGCTTTGGTAAAAGTTGTAAGGGTTATAGATGGCGATACGATTGAGCTTGAAAGCGGGGAGAAAGTTCGCTACATTGGCATTGATACGCCGGAAACGGTTGACCCGCGAAAACCGGTAGAGTGTTATGGAGTTTTCGCCTCGGCGAAAAATAAAGAGCTAGTGCTTAACAAGTTTGTGCGTTTGGAAAAAGATATAACAGACAAAGATAAGTACAAGAGGTTACTTCGGTATGTTTGGCTTGGCGATGAACTTGTGAATCGATCGCTTGTCGCGCAAGGTTTTGCCCATTCGTATTCCTATCCGCCGGATATTAAATATCAAGAGCAATTTGTTTCTGCCGAAAGGCAAGCGCGCGAGAAAAAACTTGGACTTTGGAATCAGTGTGTTGCAAATAACGGCGCAACAATTCTAAAGTCTGAAGCTTTAATTTCAAATCCAACTTGCGTCATCAAAGGCAATATCAGTTTGTCGGGCGAGAAAATTTATCATTTGCCCGGGTGCGGTTCGTACGCTAAAACTCAAATTGATGAACGCCACGGGGAGCATTGGTTTTGTTCTGAATTGGAAGCGAAAAGCGCGGGCTTCCGCAAGGCGTTGAACTGCATGTAATATGCCAATATACGAATTGATGCGAATGATACGAATAAAAATAAAAAGCGAAAACTAAACCGCCCCCGAGGCGGAGCCTCGGGGGCGGTTTAGTTTTACAACTGCCCGCTTTGCGCGTTTTTATAATTTTTCCCAAATTTTGTGGGCTTCCTTTGCGAGGATTGCGCCTTCTTTTACCGAAAGTTTTTTGGCTTTGCGATAATTTTCCGTGGCGCTTTTAACAAACGCTTTGTAATCCGCCTCGCCGACATTTTTCAGTTTTTTGATTCTCGGCGCGAGATAGGCTTGAAAATCGGCCGAAGTTTTTTTGATGTCCCGTCCGAGCTTTTTGCCGGCGTCCGATTTCACAAACATTCCCGCCGCCACTCCAAGCGCCGCTCCGATGAGTCCTCCTTCCAACAGTTTTATCTTATTTTTCATACAGTTATTTTTTACGCTAAACTTTCTTCGACCTCGTTTTGCTTCGTTCACCCGTTCGTCTCAACAAAAACGAAAGAATCGGCAAATCTGATAATCGTTCAATGATATCTCCTATTTTCTCGCGCGCGTCGTCAGAGAGCTTATGGAAATCGCGCGAAATCGCTTGAAGCTCTTTTACCACCTGCACCAAATGGTAAGCGCCAATGACGCACAAAATTCCCAAAATAATAATGGCCGCGGAAACGGAAAAATAAAAAATAGTTTGAGCGAAGATAAGAGTTTCCATGTGAACTATTATAGCAAGTTATTTTGTGATACACAAAACATTGACAAAATAATACTTTTAATATATTGTTTGGCGATTATGTATAAAGGAAATTTCAGAAGCGGGGGCAATGCTAGCAAATCTGCCGGCGGTTTTTCCCGTGGCCCCTCTAAAAGCGGTTTTGGTGGCGCAAGTCGTTTTAACGGCACTCGTTCTTCAAATTACGGAGCAAATTCTTCTCGTGGCAATCGTTTTGGCGCTCCGGGGCGTTCGGGAGGCGGACGATTCGGCGGACGCGGTTTCAAAGGGGGTCAACGAATTGATATTTCAAGATTCATCAACAAAGCGATTGTTACAGAAGAAGCGGGCCATTATGTTCCAGAGCATAGTTTTACCAGTTTCTTGATTGATGAACGATTAAAGCAGAATATTTTGACTAAAGGCTACACCGAGCCGACACCCATTCAAGACAGAATTATTCCTTACATTTTGAAGGGTAATGATGTTGTGGGCATCGCCAACACAGGCACAGGAAAAACCGCGGCCTTCCTCATTCCTCTAATCAACAAAATAATTGTGAGCCCGAAAGAGCAAGTGTTGGTTGTGGTGCCGACGCGCGAACTGGCGCTTCAAATCAACGACGAGCTTAAAGGCTTTGCTAAAAATTTGAAAATTTTTTCCGTATGTTGCGTTGGAGGCGCTTCAATCGGCAGACAGATTTCTGAACTGCGTTACCAAAATAGTTTTATCATCGGCACGCCAGGGCGACTTAAAGATTTGATTGAACGAAAGCATATAAATTTGGCGCATTTCAAAACCGCCGTGCTGGACGAAGCCGACAGAATGCTTGATATGGGATTTGTTAATGACATGCGTTATATGCTTTCTAAAATGCCTGCGGAACGGCACACTTTATTTTTCTCGGCCACAGTGTCGCGCGCCATTGACGGTTTGATTAAAGAATTTTTGCGCGAGCCGATTACCATTTCGGTTAAAACCCAAGACACTCCTAAAAGTGTTGACCAAGATATTATTCGCGTGGCTCAAAACACGACCAAGCTTGATGTGCTTCATGACCTGCTTGTGAAGCCAGAATTTAACAAAGTGCTTATCTTCGGACGCACCAAACATGGCGTGGAGAAACTTTCCAAGACGCTTTTTGAGCGAGGTTTCAAAGCTGAATCAATTCACGGCAATAAAAATCAGGCAAGGAGACAACGCTCGCTTGCCATGTTTAAGGAGGGTAAGACTCAAGTGCTTGTGGCGACGGATGTGGCCGCTCGCGGACTAGACATTGTGGGCGTTAGTCATGTCATCAACTTTGATATTCCGGCGACTTATGATGATTATGTGCACAGAATTGGACGAACGGGCAGAGCGGGGAAAAAAGGCAAGGCCCTTACCTTCGTTGAGTAAAATATGTTGAATAAAATGGTAACAATAAAACACACAGGCCGAAAAACTTTTCAGAAGGACGGCCACTGGATAGAAAAACCTTCATTGACGGTAATTTTGGTGTGTGTCTGCGGAGTTAAATATATTAAAACTCGCGAGCTTCAAGTGAGCTGTCTCCGTTGCGCGAAGTGATTTTGCATTGAAGCTGTAGAATTAAAAAAATAAAATAATTTATACACATACGCTAATAATTAGCTATAGCTAATTATTAGCGTATGTGTGAATTCTAAATAATTTTTTCTACAAACTAAAAACTACACACTACAAACTAAATTTTTTCCGTTGTCCCCAGTTTTTAATTTTTTCCTATTGTAGTTTTCGCTGGAAGTATCATAATATACAGTAAGTCAATGCGATTATTTTTCTCTTCAGATTTTTTGAAGAGAGTGTCGAGAAAAGATTGTATACTTTCCCAATTTAATTTTATTTATTTGAACAAGTGTTCAAACACCACTCCATGAAAAAAAGAAAAGCGGCAAAACGCAAGAAAGCGAAGAAGTCGCATAAGAAACGCAAGGCTTCGCGCCGAAGGTAACGCAACAAATCCCCGTCCCGCTTCGCGGGACGGGGATTTTTTTGTGTTATAATACAAAACATGACGGACGAGCAACTCGCATACCTATTTCAAATCAAAGCTTCAAAGCCCTCGCTTGCCGACAGCACAGTGCGGGTGATGCTTTCCGCTTTGCGGTGGACGCCGGAAGAAATTGAACGGGCGCTTGTTTTTTTGAAACGACCGCCGAGTCCGTCGCAACCGCCAAGTTCAAAAGTTTTTGAACCGCCAACCCTTGTGGTTCTCGCGAAGCCGATAAACATTAAACAGAATCCTTTTCCCATCGGCACACCCGGCTCGCCCGTTACTTTCGGAAGAAAAAAGAATGTGGAAAAAGATGTGGTCATAACAAAAGCGTCCGTTCATCATTCTCTCGCCGGCGCTATCATTGGTCTCGTTGTTTTTGTTGTCGGCCTTCTGGCTTACGCTTACTTACATGGATAAAAAACAAGAAAGGGAAGCTAGAGTAGCCGAAATTGAGAGGGCGATGGGGGAGCCCGATTTTTGGTCTGACAAAAATCGGGCGAAAGGCTTAATTAAAGAACTCCAAGGCCTTAAGACGGTCGCTTTGGGCGGAACGCCGTTTGACGCGGGTGACGCGGTGATGACAATTTTTTCCGGCGCTGGCGGAGACGATGCCGAAGATTTTTCAGCCATGCTTTTTCAAATGTATCGCAAGTATTTTGAAAAACAAGGTTGGTCATTTGTACTGCTTCATCAAAATCAAAATGACCACGGCGGTTTCCGCAATGTGACTCTGGAAATTTCTGGGAAGTCGGTTTACGGCACGCTCAAAAATGAATCGGGCGTTCATCGGCTCGTTCGCATTTCGCCGTTCAACGCCAAAAAGCTCCGCCACACTTCGTTTTCCATGGTTGAGGTCATACCAAAATTTGAAAAAATGCACGCCACCGATGTGGTTATTCCGGAAAAGGATTTGGAGATTTCAATCGCAAGGAGTGGAGGCCCCGGCGGACAGAATGTTAATAAACGCGAAACCGCTGTCCGCATTGTTCATATTCCAACCAAACTTTCGGTGCATGTAACGACCGAGCGAAGCCTTGCTCAAAACAAAGAAAAAGCCATTGAGCTTCTCCGCGGCAAGCTTTGGAAACTCACCGAAGATGAACGGAAAGCGCGTGAAAAAGGCATGTACATTTCCAAAACCACCTCAATAGAATGGGGTAACCAAATCCGCTCTTATGTTTTGCATCCTTACAAAATGGTCAAAGACCACCGAACTGGAGTTGAAATCAACGACCCCGACGCCGTCTTAAACGGCGAACTAGATGAATTTATAGTGGCCGAGCGGGGGCTTTAGACCACCCGTCAACCTGCCATGTCGACGTGGCAGGTTGACGGGTGGTGATGGAGAAAAAAAAGATAGGGTTCCTGGGAATTTTACAAAAAACACCCTGCTTGAAAGAGGTGCTTTCAAGCAGGGCGTTAGGATTGCTAGCGGTTTCTATTCTTGCGCTTCGCGCGAAAGAGTGCGACCGTGAGCAAAGTGATACCGCCCAGAATAATGAGAGACAGAATAATCATGTCCCACATGATGTACGGCCATAACCAGAAAAAGATTTCCATAAGTCCTTTTTGTTTGTTGTCTGGCAATAGTATACATTAAATAAGAGTTATGTCAACTAGACCTAGCCGGGCTATCCACATTTACTCTGCAAATTAAAAAGAAAAGGTGTACAATTAACGGGTATGGTGCAATTTATTAACAGTCGTTCTGGTCGTTTTCTCGGCGCGTTGTTTGTTGCAACAGTGTTTTTTGTTTTCCACACCGCTATCGCGCAGACAACTGTGGTTAGAGTTATACAAGTTCCGAATCAGCCACAGGCCCATATTGAAAAGGACTTGAGTGATGTCAAGATTTCTCTGTTAGACGCCTGTCCAACAAAGAACGAACTCACTACCTATTACAACGGCAATATAGAAGCATACAAATCAGCCAAGTTGAAAGCTGTTCAATGTATAGACGGCTATCAGCGAGCAACCCTTCTTTCCGCAAAAATAGCCGATATTCAAACAAGTCTCAATGAAATAAATCAGAGAATCAGCTCTCTTGAAAAGACCAGCGTCTACTTGAATTCGCTTAAGGACTTAAACGGTCTCGCGTTTTTGGCTATACCGTCGGGAAAGGTTGAAACAAAGAGACATGAATATGCCAAAGATATTGCCATGCAATGTGTGACGACGAACGCAACAGGCTTAAAAAACACTGGGGTGGTCGGCAACCTGACAAGCGATGGTTTGTCGTGGTTCAACACCTTGCCGGACAGTCAATCTGTCTTGGCCGAAACGGTTAAAGCGGAAAATCTAGTCATTGTTGCCAAAATAAAAAAGGAAATAGAAGACAAAGGTAAGATAAGCACTGGTACAATTATAGATATTGCCAACAAATCCGCTGAACTGCAAAAACTGATGGCAAAAGATTTTATCCCCATCACGGTTGCTGATTTTCAGAGTAACTATGCTCAACTCATGAAGTTGGCCAAGCCACCAGTATTGACCGTGAACATAGGGTATAATATTGATGATAGGGGAGAAAAAATCCTCCACGAAATTCCCACAGCTGCTCTCAGACTCCTAGCCAAATTACGCTACGGTATCACTGGACCATTAGTGGATGCGACTCTTGGTTTAGCGGGTGTTGTTTATCCGGTAACATGGTTACCTGAACAAAAAATGCTTACAGAATTGCGCGCAACGACAACCAATCATATAACCAGACTGAAAAAACTTCGCGACCAGTTTCAGGACATTCTCGGCTCGCTTCAAAAGAAACTTCGAGATCTTGAGCAAAATAATTACGATTGTCAGTAATTATTATGAATATCATAGACAAAAAACTAAACCTCCCCGCCCCGCGAAGCGGGGCGGGGGGGGTTAGTTATCCACTTTTGGTTGAGTATTTAATCTTTCGTTGTTGTATAATAAAAGCTTACTATAAATAGGACATACACAGTCGGCGCATTTCTTGAGAATGGGCTCGTTCCTTACAGGAACTGTACACCTTTCGCATTTTGAAGACAAAACGCGGAAGGTCTTGCGATGTGGCTCCCATCAGAATGGGTTCCCAAACGCCACATCTCACCTCTCACTGCATCCGACTGTGTAAGTCCTACTAAAATATAAAAAATGAAGAAAACTTGCAGTTTGTTTTTCGTTGCGGTGCTCGCGATTTCTTTCGCGCCAATTATTGCAGGGGCCGAGGAGAGTATAGTAAAAGATGACACCAGCGCTATTGAAAGCGGATTTAGCCCCAGCCTAATTCTTCTCTCCGCAAATTTATTGGATACCGCCGAAACGCCTGTAGTTACAGCCGACACTTCCTCCCTCTGTCTTAACCTCTCCAAAAACTTAAATCTCGGTGACCGCGACAGCGCAGTAAGTAATGACATCAGCAATCTCCAGTCCTTCCTTGTCACAAAAGGTTATCTTGCCTCCGAGCCCACCGGCTACTTCTACACCCAAACCTTTGAAGCGGTAAAAAATTTCCAGCGAGCCAATAACATTTCTCCCACAGGCACTGTAGGCGAGCTGACCCGCAGGGCTTTGAGAGCAATGACTTGCGGAACGCAGACGCCTAATCAGAATCCTGTTGTAGGCTCCGACCCAAGCAGATTTGCAATCACCACGACCGCAACTTCTACTTCTACACGAAACATTTTTACCGCGACCTCAACTTCCGCAATCATTTCTCTGTCTTCGTGCGGGGAGATTACGAAAAGCGGGAAATATGTTGTTGACCGGGATCTGTCTGCAATAAAAGGCACCTGCATAAATGTTCACGACACCACTAATGTGGATATTGATGGTGGGGGTCATATTATCATTGGAGGATCCTTTATACCTCTAGATGGAGACAACTCATTCAATCCTAACGGTTCTGCCGTTTCGTTTCAAAATGTTGATGGGTTTTCGATAAAATCAGCATCTCTTAAATTGGTGGGGGGCTATACCGGGTTTCAGGTTCTTTTTGTGCGAAATTCTAAAAACGGGAGTATACATGACAACACATTTTATTACGGTTCCTCAGGAAGTGTGAATATAATTGAAAGTTCGAATCTTGAGATTTACAAGAATCTTTTTGGATGGATGTACATCCAGATTTGGACAAATAATAGTTATATTCATAATAACAATTTTAATTTTGGACTCGAGACCAAAAATCAAAGCGTAATCGGAGCTATATTTTTAGACTATGGTTCGAATAATAAAGTTCAGAATAATGACATTGACGGTGCTGCAACAGGTTTCATCTCTCAATCAGACAAGGGGGTTGATGACGCCATAAACATAGCTGAAGAAAATAACGATACTATTACTGACAATAATATAAAAAATGTTTGGGACTGCGGAGTAGAAATTGCCGGGTCACTCTCTAATAGCGTAATAAGTAACAATTCCATAACCAATAGCGGTTATTGCGGAATTGGGTCTTGGTACGGGCTTAGTTTTAAGGGGAATATATTGTCTAATAATAAAGTTGTGGACTCCCCATCTTTGTTTACTTTCTATAGACATAGAGGTTTGTCCGATAATCAGACAGATTTTTCTAGTCTTGGTCATCTTGTGCCCGTACAAACTAAAATTTATTTTAGCGACAATGTTTTTAGTAATAACATTTTTACGCAAAGGTCTCTTTCGAAAATGGAATTAAGTCCAGTCGTGGCTTCACAATTTCCTACCAAAACAGCCTCTGGCATCCTGTCTAACGAAAGAGTGCCAGCCGTGTCTGATTTTATCTTCTCAAACAATATTTTTACCAGCAATAATTTCTCTACCTCAAGTCCGGTATCCTTCGGAGACATTGAAGTTAAAGACGGTGGCGGGAACATCTGTGGCAAAACATCGGATGCGGGTTATCCCATAAGGTGCGTGCAAGGCGGGATAACAGTGACAATTACACCAACCACTATCTCCACCCTTTCATTTGCCAACTCCCCCCTAGTTCCTCCTTCCGATATTGCTCTGCCAGTGGGAGCATATTCACCCATCGGAGGTTTTACCGCTACGCTAAAAGGCGAGCCAGTAGCGGTGAAAAATCTGCGTTTCCAAGTTGCTATCGGAGGAAGTGGCGGGACATTGAGCGACCTACTCGCTTTCTACCTCGTTGACAACGCTGGGGCGCTTGTTTCTCAAGCCGTAAAAGATTCCAACGGAGGTATTGTTTTCAATCCGTTTACTATTACTGCCACAACAACAGATTACACAATCCGCGCCAAGCCTGATTCGCGGTTCAAGAATTTCAAAACCGGCCAAACACTCTCGCTCTCCGCCAATTTCAACAAAGACGATAATGTGTCGTTCACTGAAGTTAAGACAGGCAAAGCTGTCGCGCCTTCCAATTTCACATTTTCCTTGAGCAAGATGACCTTCGCGTTGGATACATTCGCTCCCACTGCCGCGCCATTTTCGGGAGGGGAAGCGCCTACTATTCCCGACACCAGCGGTTCTAATGGCGATGTTACCAAAGCAAACAACCCCGACTGTCCTGTTGTAACTGGCTGGCTCGCCCTTGGCGTTTCTGACACTGTCGCCGTAACGAAATTGCAAAACTTCCTTTCGGAGCAAGGCGATTTTGACCGAGATGTGAATGGCGTTTTTGGCACACAGACCGAGAGGGCTCTTAAAAGATTTCAAACTCGCGTGGGCATTGAAGCGGTCGGCGCCACAGGTCCCCTCACCCGAGCCAAGATTTCCGAACTGGCAGGCTGTACTTCCTCTGCCGGTTCAAGCGGTTCTGCTTCGGGCTCTTCAGGAAACGCTTCCGTTAATCAAACCGCTGTTACTTCCGGCGCGAGCGGTTCTTCAGGAACTGTAACCGGCGGTTCATACACCAGCACCAACGCTAATACCATCACTCCCGACTTGAACAATGTTACCGCTTCAGGCGTGTTAGGCAGTAGTCCCGCCTTCTGCTACAACTGGACTCGCTACTTGAATAAATCGTTGACACTGGACACGAACAGCACAGTAGATGTCGTGGCTCTCAAGCAAGCCTTAATCAGAGAAGGCGTCCTGCCTTTCACTAATTTAAGCTTTGGCAACTACGGCGTCTACGACCAGCAAACTGTAAACGCCATCACGGCTTTCCAAGAAAAATATCCTTCGGAAATCCTAGAGCCTAGCGGGCTTACTCGTGGCAACGGCAACTTCGGCCCAGCCACCAAGGCCAAGCTCAACCTCCTCTATGGTTGCGGAACAGTACCTCCCAACACGGTCTCCGGCGGTTCTTACACCAGCACTAACAATAACAATAACATCAACACCACTTCCGGTTCCGGCAGAAGCAGTTCCCCCAATCTTCCTGCCGATTCAAATTTCATCAGTCTGCCAGATAGCGGAGGCGACAGCTCTCGCCCTGACATTCCTAAAATTGATATTCATACTAATAATAATGTACCCAACCCGGTAATTTCTTTCCTTCTGCCCAACAGTGGTCCTGTAGGCAGTGCCGTTATCGTAACAGGCAGTAACTTCCGAACAACCGACACTGTAAACTTTGGCAACATAACAATCCCAAACATCCACTCCGATGGCGCCAGTTTCTCGTTCACCGTTCCGCCGAACACGGAAGCAAAGCAGTACAGCGTCAGCGTTCCCGGTAGTAATCCGCTTTCCTTTACCGTAACCGCCACTAATGTTTCCGCGCCTCTAGTAAGCCTTCCAAGTTTGACCAACGCCCAAATCGTAAACGGCGCCTTAAACATCACCTACAGCAAGGACGACCAGTACTGCGACCACCTCTTTGATGAAAACAATTCCGAGCCAGACAGAACGATAATCTTCTGCCCTTCAGGTTCAAACATTTCCGTTTCCAAACCAATCACCGCCGGCGCCTTCACGGCAGGTTCGCGAATCAAACTTTGCAACGGCCAGAACTGGAACTTCTGCAGTCCGCTCGTAACCGTAACCGCTCCAGCAGTCTCAAATATCACTGCTGTCATTCTTCCTTCCATTGACTCTGTCCGCGTTGCTGATGCTACAGGCGCCGAAACTGGCGCGCTTACAAAAGGAAAAACTTACACCATTACATGGTCAGAGCATAATGTGACTAAACCGGTAAGCGTTTACTTAATCGGCAAACCAAACGGTATTTGGCAGGTACTCGGCACCGCTCTCGCCACAACGCAACCAAGCGCAAACGGAAACGGCATCGCCACATGGACTGTTCCCGCTACCCTTGTAACCGATACTGGCGCAGGTCTCTACAAAATTTACATTGAAACGACAGGCAACTTGGATTCTAAAGCCACAGGAGCTTACGATGTGTTTTTCGTCCAGCCTTCAGTACAAACTGCCATGCCGTCAATCGCTTCCATCTCTCCAACCAGCGGGCCTGCGGGTAGCCTGGTAACCGTTGCGGGCAGTAACTTCCGAGGAACCGACACCGTATCGTTTAACAACACCGCTATTCCCAATGTTCGCTCTGACGGCAAGAGTTTCCAATTCGTAGTTCCGACGACTACAGGAGCAGGGCAGTACAGCGTCAGCGTTCCCAATAGCAACTCATTCTCCTTTACCGTCACCCCGCCTGTGGCAGAGGTTGTTCAAGCGACTGGCAACACAATCAGTTTAACGACCGCCGACATCAACAGTGGCAACCTTACCATTACCTACAGCAAAAACTTTGACGCCTGCGCTCATCTTCTTGATGAACACCTGTCGCCAGTTCACAGCATCGGCTACTTCTGCGCCGTGGGCAACGGCGTTTCAGTTACCGCGCCAGTAGTCAACTTCACAAATGTCCTCCAAGGCTCTCGTCTCAAACTTTGCAACGGCAACAATTACGGAATTTGTAGCGACACTGTAACCGTTGGACCGTCTTCCAGACCCCTTGCTTGTGGCACACTCGGCGATATTGATAATGATGGAAAAATTACCAAAGCTGATTACGACGCGGTCAGTCAGATAGTTGCAGGCTCTGGCTCCTACACTGATGACCAGAAATCCCGCGCTGATGTGAACAAGAATGGCGTTGTGACAATAACCGATTCCGTTGCTCTTCTAAATTATTTTAGCGGGACTTCGCAGATGCTTTCTGGTTGTTCGGTAACTGTAGTTGCCCAGAATGTTCCACCAGCGTCGCTACCCAACTCCCTCCTCTCCGGCCTCTGTGTTATCCCCAGCGTCAGCTACTCTCCCTACGCCGTTGATGTGTCGGCGGGCAGAGTACGATTAAGCAACACGGAGTACGACATTGCTTTGTCGCAAGGTCTTTACGGTTCCACCAGTGGTTCTGATGTATACGCGGTT
>OBEQ010185920.1_pt1 | contig 44573 bp, 46 predicted proteins | sample 1670901 | NCBI WGS metagenome assembly OBEQ01 (sample SAMEA104232315, study PRJEB22302) | groundwater metagenome | biome: forest; feature: aquifer; material: groundwater | place: USA | collected 2011-08-07 | depth 5.4 m
ACGCTTTGTGACTTCGCTCACTCCTAGCGAGGTGGCGTCGCTTCGCTCCTTGCCTTCCGTCGTCGTTCGAAAATGCCAAAGTTGCGACTTTGTCATTTTGCTCTCTCCTAGGAAGGTAGTAACCTGCCGGAGGTTCGGCCTCCGCATTATTCGCTGTTCGTAGGGTTCGGGAGGATTCGTTGTTCGGTTCCTATCATGTATAAGGAACATAAAATGTAGGAAGTCAATAATAAAAAAGACCGCGGCGTGTGCCACGGTCATATGATCACTTTTTGGCGAGACAATTTTGAGCCTCACGAAGAGTGGCAAAATCCTTGCGCAGTTGCGCGACACGATCTTCCGCTTGACGAAGCGTCACCATACCCGGACGTAGTTCATCGGTAAGTCGCGCCACCTCTTTTTGTGCTTCCTCAAAACGCGCAGTGAGCATCTCTTCAATGTGGGTGAAATCGAGCGATGGGGAAACGACGGATGATTCTTCAAGTGGCGCAACGACCGGCACGGCGGGAACCGCTTGCGTGGCGGGTGATTCCTCATCAGGAGAAGGTGCAGGTTCTTTGATCACCATGTGTCCCTCAAGCTCCGCACGCAATTCGCGAAGCCATGAACCGGATTCTTTCCACGCATAATCTTTTTCCGCCAAATCTTCAAAGCGAGATTCACGTAGACGACGGCGTTTCATGACCACAAACTGAACTTTGTCAAAAGCATCATGATGTACCGTCATCACCGTCCCGTGTCCCATACCGATCGTCGAAATCAAACCATGCGCCTTCATGACCCCCCACAAACCGGCCCCCAAACGCACCCGCGAACCGGATGGCAAATGAATCAAAGAACGGTCTCCACGAAAAATATCGCACAAAACAACCGCTTCTTCTCTTGTCACCGATAGACGGTACCGCGTCTGCATGAGTCCTGCTGTAGACATGGGAATCCTCCTGACTGGTTATGGATTCGAGATGATTTCCGAATACAACGGTAGAGCTTATCATATGTCTTGCGCCCTGTCAAGAAACCTTGTATAATAAAAATGCTTTCTTTCATTCGCTTGATACATTCACCTATCATGATTCTACCCTATATGGTAGGTATCTTCACCAAGGGGAACCGAACAGCGAACCTTCCCGAACCCAACGAACAATGAACATTCGTCGTTGGTATACACGGAGGCCGAACCTCCGGTAACTTCGCGCGGAGGTGAAAACAAGCGCTCGTTGCCTCGCGTCGTCGTTCGAAAATGCCAAAGTTGCGACTTTGTCATTTTGCTCTCTCCTAGGAAGGTAGTAACCTGCCGGAGGTTCGGCCTCCGCATTATTCGCTGTTCGTTAGGTTCGTTCAGGTTCGTTGTTCGGTTCCAATCATATAATTCGGTTATCTATGAAACCAATCTGGAAAAACATCCTCATCTATCTCGTGCTCCTCATTTTAATTGGGACGATTTTTTCGGCGTTTAATTTGAAATCGGGAAAACCGGAACGCATTGCGCTCGGCACTTTTGTTGAACGGATCGAAAAGGGTGAGGTCAAATCAGTCGGCGTTGAAGAATCAAAACTCGCTATCACGTTTACCGATGGCACTCAAGCAGTGACCACTCGCGAGTCGCGTGGCACACTTCCCGAACTTTTGACGCAATACGGCATTGCGCCGGAAAAAATCCGCGCCCTTTCCATTGATGTCAAGGATCAAGGCGGTTTCGGTTATTGGGTCGGCATGTTGGCACCCATCGTGCTTCCCATTTTGATTCTCCTCGCCATTATTTGGTTTATGATGCGGCAAGTACAGGGCGCCAATTCACGCGCCATGTCGTTTGGACAATCCGGTGCGCGCGAAGTGCCTAAAGATCAAAAAAATCGCGTCACTTTCAAAGACATTGCAGGTGTCAAAGAAGCAAAAGAAGAATTGATGGAAGTGGTTGAATTTTTAGCAAACCCCAAAAAATTCGTGGCGCTCGGCGCGAAAATTCCAAAAGGCGTTTTGCTCATGGGTCCCCCGGGCACGGGTAAAACGATTTTGGCTCGTGCGGTCGCCGGACAGGCGAACGTCCCCTTCTTCCATATCTCGGGTTCAGAGTTTGTGGAAATGTTTGTGGGTGTGGGTGCAAGTCGTGTACGCGATCTTTTTGCGCGCGCGAAAAAAAATGCGCCGTGCATTATTTTTGTGGATGAAATTGATGCGGTCGGACGTCAACGTGGTTCAGGTCTCGGCGGTTCACATGATGAACGCGAACAAACCTTAAATCAAATTTTGGTGGAGATGGACGGTTTTGATCCGACCGTCGGGCTCGTCGTTTTGGCCGGCACGAATCGTCCGGATGTGCTCGACCCCGCGCTGTTGCGCCCGGGACGTTTTGATCGCCGCGTCACGCTTGATCTGCCCGATCTCCATGATCGCGAAGACATTTTAAAAATCCACGCCATAGGAAAACCGATTGCACCGGACGTTAACTTGCGTCGCGTCGCTGAACGCACACCCGGATTTTCCGGCGCCGATCTCGCCAATGTTTTAAATGAAGCCGCAATTCTTGCCGCGCGCCGCAACAAAAAGCGTGTTGAAACGACTGAACTTTTGGAGGCGGTTGAAAAAGTTATGCTGGGTCCCGAACGCAAGAGTCATCTTCTTTCAGAATACGAACGTCGTGTGACGGCATATCACGAAGGCGGCCACGCACTCGTCGGTCACTCGCTTCCCAATGCCGATCCGGTTCACAAAGTATCCATCATCTCGCGTGGTCAGGCGCTCGGATATACGTTGAAATTGCCCACCGAAGATCGCCACATGCACACGCGCGCCGAATTTATTGACGATCTCGCCATGATGCTTGGTGGGTTTGTTGCGGAAAAAGATGTCTTCGGCGATGTGACGACCGGCGCGTCAAGTGATCTGCGCAACGCGACACGGCTTGCACGACGACTCGTTACTGAATTCGGCATGTCAGATGCACTCGGTCCGCGCACGTTCGGTGAACGCGAAGAAATGATTTTCTTGGGCCGCGATCTCCACGAAAAACGCGATTACTCCGAAAAAATTGCCGAACAAATTGATAATGAAGTCTCAAAACTTATTATGAGTGCGATGGAAACCGCGCGACAAATTCTGAAAAAAGAACGCGCAAAGCTTGATCAAATTGCCGAGGTCCTTCTCGAAAAAGAAACCATCGAACGCGATGAATTCGAAGCACTCTTCGAGGAACACCCGCACCGCGCCCGCGATCTGCGTGAACATTCATTTGACGAGCCAACTAATGGATCCGGACTCTCGAGCGATGATGAAAAACCGTCTCAAAAATCAAAACGGCAAGTGGCGATGAGGCCGGCGACGCCGTAATTAACACCCCCCTCTTAGAATAAGAGGGGGTAGGGGGAGTTACCTCGCTAGGAGTGAGCGAAGTCACAAAGCGTCGAGCTTTGGGACTTCCGAACGACTTGTCCCTCGAAGTCGGAGCGCAGAGGGGCGACGTGAGGCAAGGAGCGAAGCGAACTTATGTTGCTTACATAACCCCTCCTCGCCTCCCCTTATCCTAAAGGGAGGAAAAAAGAGGATATGCTCATCAAACACAAACCACTCTATCGCATTATTTTGCGTGATGCGTGGCGCATTACATGGACGCAAAAATCACTGTGGGTTTTCGGTTTTTTGGCCGCGTTTTTGCAAACCGCGAATGTCATCGAACTCTTCGCACGCGCCTTCTCGCGTGTGTCTGACCATGGCGCAACCATTTCCACTTTTCTTGCGAATGCGTACCCGGGCGCCGCACTTGCCGGTGTTCTTGGTGTGATCAAAATCGGCACTACCCACATCGCAGGCATCGGCGTCATCATGCTTGCCCTACTACTCGCTTTTTGCGCGCTTTTACTTTGGATTTTTGCCACCGCGCAAGCAGGGCTTGTGGCCGCCGCCTCCGGAAAAATACCTTCGCGTCTCAATCTCCCCGCACTCTTCAAAAAAGGTCATGCATTTTCCGTACCCATTATCGGTCTTCATATTTTCTCACGACTACTCCTCGCCGCACTCTTTATCGCGGTGACCCTTCCTTTGTTTTTGGTAGCACGCACCACCGACACCGCAACAATCGGCATCGCGTTTGGTGCATTTGTCGTCTTTGTGCCGATTGCGCTTATACTCTCATTCATGACCATCTTTGCTGTAGCTGGTATAGTGATTAATCGTCAACCATTTTTCCAAAGTATCAACGCCGCATGGCACCTCACCAAAAATCATTTTCTCATTTCGATTGAGACGGCCTGTATTTTATTCGCCATCAATATCGCGGGCGGCATACTCGTCGTGCTCTTTGCGCTCCTCCTTGCGTTCCCTGTTTACATTTTGACGCTGGGCGCACTCGTCGCGGGTGTGGGCAGTGTCGGCGTTGCGCTCGCGGTTATTTCCCTCATTCTTGTTTTTGGACTGGTACTTCTTTTGGGCGCCGTGATTTCGACTTTCCAAATCACCACATGGGTACTCCTCTATCGTCGCTTCGCAAAACCGGGAGCCGTGGCAAAACTCGTCCGCCTTGCGCACGTGATTCCACGATATCTAAAAATAGTGAGATGAAATCTTCCGTCATCATGAAACATTTCAGGTCATTGCGAGGAGACGCAAGACTTTCGACGAAGCAATCCCGTGAAATAACAAAAATCTTTAGTTCACATAAATCTTTGCTCCTTGGGATTGCTTCGCTTCGCTCGCAATGACGTAATCTTAATTCTCGAAATCGCTTCGCTCACCATAACGATGATACCGCCCTATGTCCTCAAACTCACCACTCCCCAACACCACTCCCGAAGACGCCCTTGCCGGAAAAGTGCACGAATTGGAACTCGCCTCCAAAGAACGTGAGGTGCAAATGAAGGCGGCGGCGCTCGGCATTCCCTACATCAATCTCAAAGGATTTCCCGTAAACCCCGAAGCGCTGTCACTCCTTCCCGAAGAACGCGCTCGCGCACTTCTCGCGGTGCCTTTTTTGTATACGGGTGAAGAAACACGCATCGGCGCCGTGGATCCCACTCACAAAGAAGTACAGGAACTCAGATTCCAAATCGAAGAACGTACGCACACCCGCGGCGGTCTCTATCTCATCTCAAAAGAAAGCCTTGACGCCGGTCTCAAACTCTACGCCGCACTTCCCAAAGTGAAAAAAATAGTAAAGGGTGTTGAGATTCCGAGTGATGAACTGGAAAAATATCAAAAAGAAATTTCAAGTTTCAAGGATCTGCAAGAAAAGATCACGAATGTTCCGGTCACCGACGTTCTGGTGCTCATGATTGCCGCGTCCATCAGCGCGCGCTCAAGTGATATTCATGTGGAAGCCGAGGAAAATGACGTCAAAATCCGTTTTCGCGTTGACGGCATGCTCGTGGACGTCGCAAAACTTAATCGCGACACCTGGCCGCGCATCATCTCGCGCATAAAACTCATTGCCGGACTCAAAATAAATGTAACGAGCCGCCCCCAAGACGGCCGTTTCACCATTTTCTTAAAACAGGAAAAAATTGATGTGCGTGTTTCAACCATTCCCACAGCCTACGGCGAGTCGGTCGTTATGCGCATCTTGCGACAAGCCGCCGTGGCGCTTGAGTTTGACGCCATCGGCGTACGCGGCCTTGCACTTGAACGATTGAAACGCGCCATCGAAAAACCGAATGGCATGATCATGGCGACCGGCCCCACCGGTTCCGGAAAAACGACAACGCTTTACGCGATCTTGAAAAAACTAAACAGCGCCGACACCAAAATAATCACCCTCGAAGATCCGATCGAATACCACGTGGAAGGTTTGAACCAAAGTCAAATTGATCCATCAAAAGAATATACGTTTGCACAAGGGTTGCGTTCGATTTTGCGCCAAGATCCGGACATTGTGATGGTGGGCGAAATTCGCGATCTTGAAACCGCAGATATTTCCGTGCAAGCCGCACTCACGGGGCACCTCGTACTCTCGACTATTCATACAAACGATGCGGCCGGCGCCATTCCCCGTTTTCTTTCGATGGGCGTCAAACCGTTTTTGCTCGCGCCGGCATTAAATGCCATCGTGGGCCAACGACTCGTGCGTCGCATTCATGATGATTGCAAAGTACCGGATGAGCTCGCACCGGAAACGATCGAACGCGTCAAAAAAATACTCACCGACATGCCCGAAAAATCAGGACAAAAAGTTGATATGAACGCACTCAAGTTTTGGAAAGGGAGAGGATGCGCGGCGTGCGGCGACATCGGCTACAAAGGCCGCGTCGGCATCTATGAAGTCTTTACCATGAACGCGGACATCGAAAAACTGACACTCGCCGGCAACCTGTCACAATACGAAATGGCGGCCGCCGCGAAACGTGACGGCATGATCACCATGGCGCAAGACGGACTTTTGAAAGCACTCGATGGCATGACAAGTGTTGAGGAAGTATTCTCGGTGGCGGAGTAAGCTTTTTAGCTTGTAGCTTCTTAGCTTGTTAGGGAAGAAATCTCCACCTTCACTACGCTTTGACGGACTTCATATCGATTTCCTAAAAAGCCAAGAAGCTAAAAAGCTACAAGCTAATAAAAGACCGCGGGCGTACCGCGGTTTTGTTCGTTCGTCCTTAGGACATCATTTTTGTCGTTTTGGAAAACAATGCGTTGTTCGTCCTTAGGACATGACAGGTATCGTTCTGATAAACACGAGTGGCTTCGTCCTTGGGACATCTGATGAACCGTTCTCTCAAACACTACTCGCATCGTCCTTGAGGACAGTGGTGGGTTCGTTCTGAAAAACAGGTGCACTGTCGTCCTTGGGACACTGGTGCCATCGTTCGGGAAAACACATCGCGGCTCGTCCTCTGGACATCTGATGAACCGTTCTCTCAAACACTACTCGCATCGTCCTAGGGACATGAAGCTGAACGTTCAGGAAAACAATGAGCCACTCGTCCTCCGGACACATGTTGATTCGTTCCGTGAAACAAAGCCAGTATCGTCCTTTGAAACAAGCGCAGTATCGTTTTGAAAAACATGTCGCTGAACGTTCTTAGAACATTGGCAGTGCTATCCGGTAAAACACCCGCGGGTTGTCCTCATTTAAAAAAACTCTACCATACGTCAAAAAATAAGTCAACCACGTCCAACATCATGGTTTTTTCTCACTCAGTAAACGTTCACCACTGAGGTTCCTTGTTTACTGAGTTATTAAATCACCCTTAACGTTGGACGTGGTCAAGGCTTGACACTTAGGATATAATATGTCAAACTGACTTGTTGGTCCGAAAACCACCACAAACCACGAGGTGCTTTATGCTCGCTCCTGCCAAAATTGAGGAGCGTCGTAGGCATCTTGAGGCACGCCTCAGACATGCTCACGAACGACTCCGCGGGGACATGCCCGATGAACATCGCACATGGAAAACCAAGGTACTGATCCCCGACATTCTGGATGCGCTCGAGCGTATCAACCAAAACATCTATGGCATCTGCGAGAGATGCGACGAATCAATTCCTCTCGCACGTCTCATGGTGCGGCCTGAAGCGCGCAACTGCGTAAGCTGTCAAGAAGCAAACGAAAAGGAGAGAGAACATGCCGCGTAATCCGACACAGATTTGGCAAGATGCTCTTTTTCGCGCCGCGCAAGCAATGCTTCGTATGAAAAATGAACATGCGCGCGAACACCGCATTTTCAATCTGTGGAGCGACGCGATTGATGACACCATCACCGCGCGATTTACCGGACGAGATCGATCTGTTGCGCTCCGTGAATGGTGGCATCTGAAGCGCGATGACAAAATCGCACGTATGGACGGCGGTGATCGCAGTTTTGAAACCTTCAAACAAATCGCCGCCGAAGGATGTGCCGCACTGCGCGCTCATCCCGAAACGCAAAACCGGATCCCCTCTTCGTAGGATCCGGCTTTTTTTATTTTGAGACTGTATAAAAATGCGATCTGCTCGGCATTCGTTCCGCTCCTCGCTTCATCGTACACTCGGGTACGATTCGCTTGGTGCTCACTCCATGCCTTCGCATCTCATCATTTTTCTACAGTCTCGTTATAGATTTTTTATTGCAAAGATGTTGCGCGGAAAATATATCCAACATCACGCTCCAATTCCTCGGGAGTGAGACGATCTTCGGGAAAAAGATTTCGTGGTATACGTACTACTATATACTTCACTCGATCACGCGTCATGGAACCCGTGACCGAACGGCACATGGTGCGGTCACGCAAATCACATTGTGGTGGTGGCACCTCTTTCACATCAAGTCCGCGCGGATTAAAACCAAGAAGTGCCACAAAACCTCCGCGACCAGCGCGCCCTTCGCTAAAAGCAATATCAAGACCTTCTCCCTGTGCGCCAAAACACGCCGCATTTGCATAAGTGACACCATCGCGAGTAGGCAGAAGCTCATGCAACATATTTTCCACAAGCACTTTAGCCACCACATCAAGCGATTCCTGACGCACTAAAAGATCCGAGGGTAATTCACGGCTCATGGCATGGTATATTTTCTGCACTTCACTACTCAATTTTGTACCACATTCGGAAAGCCATGCTTCAAGGCGAGTGTACAGTGCACTTACCAATTCTTTACGCGCGGGAAGATCTTTTGCATCGCGTAATTGCTGCAACAATTCATCAGCTTCAGCGCGTGCGCCGCGTGACGGTTCGGCGTTTGGTAATTCTTGTCGAGCGTGCAATACCATAGATAATTCGATGGGTATTATGCGCGGATGCGTGTGAAAATAAAATACGCCGCACCGCATTTTTATTAAAAAGACTTTTTACTTTCTCTCCCCACTCAATCAAAACAATCGTATCCTTTCTTCCACTATACTCCTCAAGCCCGATGGCGCGCAAATCCGCGGCGCCGCGGAGGCGATATGCGTCTACGTGAACAAGATATGAAATGTCATCGCGAGGAGTGCTTGAAATACGTGCACGACGTGGCGATCCCGTGAATTTCAAGGCAACCTTTGATTCATGGGATTGCTTCGCTCCGCTCGCAATGACTTTTTTATTTATTTTGTACACTTTCATCAAATTGAACGTCGGACTGCGAATGGGTTCTTTGATACCAAACGCACGCGCGAGGCCGCGCACAAACGTGGTTTTACCCGCACCGAGATCACCTTCAAGTAACACAACTTCACCGCCGCGAAGCGTTCCGGCAAACCGACGCGCCACCGCCATAGTTTCTTTTTCACTCGTAGACAAATACTTCTTCATATATAATAATTGGAATCGAACAGCGAATGTTCGTTGTTCGCAAGGTTCGTTCAGGTTCGTTGTTCGGTTCCAATCACAACGAAAGATTCGGATCCACATCAATTTTTTCCCACGGCGTAAAATCTTTTGCGGATGCATGAAGCGCGCCCGCGGCGGCAATCATGGCGGCGTTGTCACCCGTGTATTCGAGAGTAGGTAGTAGGTAGTAGGTAGTAGGTAGTTGTTGTTTAATCGCACGCCCCAGTTCTTCGCGTAATCGTTTGTTGGCGGCGACGCCGCCGCCTAAGATCACTGTTTTCACGCGATACTTTTTCGCCGCCCGAATTGTTTTGCTCACCAACACATCCGTAACCGCCTGCTCAAAACTCGCACACACCTCCACCACATACCTCTGAATGTTATCACTTTTTGGACGGCCGTCCATTTTTTGATAACTTTCCCGATCTCGCATATGGTACAAAACGGATGTTTTGAGACCGGCAAATGAAAAATCAAAATTGTCAGAATCAATCATGGGACGCGGAAATGCGATGGCCGATGCGTTACCTTTTTCGGCACACTTTGAAACTGCTGGTCCGCCCGGATATCCAAGTCCCAAAATCTTTGCCACTTTATCAAACGCTTCGCCCGCCGCATCATCACGCGTCGCGCCGATAATTGTGTAGTCAATATGTTTTTTCATGAGCACGAGCTCCGTGTGCCCACCGGAAACAATAAGCGCCAGCGCCGGAAATTCAAATATCTTGTCATCCTCGAGCGAAGCGGTGCCTCTCACTTTCCCTCTCCCTCGGAGGGGAGGGGACGTAAAGTTTAGGTGAGGGTGCCGACCACCCTCCCCTCGCCCCTCCCCTCGAGGGAGGGGAAATGACAACAAACACGCATAGATATGTCCCTCCAAATGATTCACCGCCACGAGCGGCTTTCCCCATTGATGCGCAAGAATGCGCGCCGTATCAACTCCGACACGCAGTGACGTGATAAGTCCCGGCCCATGCGTCACCGCAACCACATCAACAACCTCCCGAGGTGCCACCTCCGGAGGTGCAACCTCGAGGTGCAACCTCGATGCTGCTTGATTAAGGGCTTCGCGGATGGTGGGAATGATCGCTTCGACATGAGCGCGTGCCGCAACTTCGGGAACCACGCCGCCGGTTTTTGCATGGGTTGCGACTTGCGAAGCGACCACACTCGCCAAAACTGAAAATCGCCCATCAGTGTACTCAACCACCGCGGCCGCCGTTTCATCGCAACTTGATTCAATCCCCAAGACGCGCATAAAATAGAAGACTAAAAAATATCTGTCAAATTCCAAATCTCAAGCACCAAATAACAAATAAATCATAAGCACCGATCGTCGCGTAAATATGAAACATTGAACGATGACGGGTTTAGATATTCGATCATTTATGGTTTCGATATTGTTTGTGATTTGATGCTTGGTTATTGAGATTTTACTATCATGTAACAATTGACCTTATTCTCGCATATTAGTATACTTAAAGCAATATGTGGCTTCTCTTTGCGCTTCTGTCCGCACTCATGGCGGCACTCGTCGCCATCTTCGGAAAAATCGGACTTCAAAATGTTGATTCGACGACAGCAACCATGGTGCGTGCCGGCGTCATGTTTTTGTTTCTGTTTTTCGCTGTGCTCTTTTTGAAAAAGTTACCCGGCATCACCGAGATCCACGGCCGCGCCTTCACCTTCATTATCTTATCGGGCGTCGCAGGCGCGCTCTCGTGGATATTTTATTTTGTCGCACTCAAACTCGGACCCGTGCACCGCATCGTTGCCATTGATCGCCTCTCGCTCGTTTTTGCCATTCTACTAGCCGCTCTTTTTCTCTCGGAAAAAATCACCTGGAAAATCGGCGTTGGCGCACTTGCCATGACCGTCGGCGCCATTCTCATCGCATTTTAATGAGGGCACCATGCTTGACAAATCAATCTTCACATGGTACGTCTATAGTAGAACCTTAAACAGGGAGGGACATCATGACCAATTCTTTGGTAGTTGCCGCTCGGTTTGGAAATCGTGTCGCTCGTAACAAGCTCTTTGAATCAATTGTGCCGACCATTTGCAAACTGGGGTTCTCGTATTGTCAAAACGCCGCGGAGCTTGATGAACTCGTGCAAATCGTGCGCGTGATCGCCTTCACGCGACTCGACCAATTCACCGGACGCAACGGCGCAGATTTCACCACATGGGTGGGTCGCATCACCGTGAACACGGCACGCAAACTCTATCGCGGACGCAAAATGCGCGAGCGATGCCATAATGAAATCCAATCGCTCCACGAGAGTGCGCCGCAACGACCTGCAAATCCGGAAGAGCGCGCTATTGCACAAGAACTGGCCACACGAGCCGAAATGCTCATGCGCCATTTGTCGCCCATCGATGACTTTATCATCCGTGGGATCGCGGCAGGCTACACGCACGCGGAAATTGCGGAGATGATCGGAAAAACCCCGCTCGCAACGCGCCAACGTTACTTTCACGCGAGACGCCGCATCCGCGCGGCACTTGAACCATCATCTACACCGGACACCACAAGCACCCCCACCGTCCCCCAACAAGGGACGGCTTTTTAAAACAAAAACACGAGATTCAATCTCGTGTTTTTGGTAGCCCCAACGGGATTTGAACCCGTGTTTCTTGATTGAAAATCAAGCGTCCTGGACCAGGCTAGACGATGGGGCCTCAAAACAACCTATCCGTGAGAAAAGACGGACAGCCCATACTATACCCATAATCCTTTTTTCTTTCAAGTGGCGTTTTGTGCTATACTATACGCATATGCCCCGTGCACAGCTTCCATCAAAAATTTTCACCGAGGATACCTACGTCCTAGCACCTCAACGGCCGGCTTCATCGGCCGATGCCGCGCACGATGACCGCTTCCTCCCCCATGAACCGGAAGGCCAGCTCTCGCTTGATGTCTATGAAGGAGAAAACGCCATCATGATCACCGCGCTCATTGCCGGCGTCAAACCCGAGGACTTGGAAATTTTTGTTTCAAACGACCTCGTGACGATCCGCGGCCGCCGCGAAGAATGCGCGAGCGAAGAAGGCGGTCGCTTCCTCTATCGCGAATGTTTTTGGGGCACATTTTCGCGTTCCCTTATTTTGCCGGTGCATGTGGCAAGCGATAAAACCGCCGCCATTCTCAAAAACGGCATTTTGACCATCACGCTTCCCCGCGAAGTGCCCACGAACTTCATCCCTGTTTCCGAAATCTATGAATAAAGAAATCCACGCCGCACGACATCATACCCCCCTTGCGTGGTGGTATTTTTGGATTGCGCTTATCCTCATCATCATGGGTGTCGTGGGTGGTGCGCATGCTTTGTATGCCTCACGCTATGAAAACCGCATCTTTCCGGGTGTTACGATCGGCACCGTTCCTGTGAGCGGGCTGACACTCGAAGCCGCCCACGAAGCGCTCACCACGCGCATTGACGCCATGCTAAACAGTCCTCTTGTCTTTGAAATGAACGGTCGCACCTTTACGATTGCACCACGCATACTTGCACCAAATGATCCCGATGTGACACACGACTTGATTTCGTTTGATCGCGAAGAAGCGCTCCAAAAAGCGATGCGTATCGGCCGTGATGAAAATATTTTCAAAAATATCCTTACTCAATACCACGTTCGTTACCGACCTGTTTTGATTCCGATGCACGTCACCTTGAACACTAACGAGATCCTCTCGTCGCTCAAAACTGAAATAACGCCCTACCTCACCCTTCACCGCGATGCGACATTCGGCATTTCATGGAACGGAGAAACTCCCACGGTCACTGCGCTTCCCGAGAGCGCGGGTACCATTCTTGATGAAACAAAAATTGTACGCGACATAACGAGCGCGCTTTCGCATCTCGTATCGGCACAAATCGCGGTCATACCCATCATCGATGCACCCACTGTCACCACAAACGATGTCCTTCCACTCGTTACCGATGCACAAGGTATTCTCATACAAGGACCGTGGAAGCTCCGCTATGAAAAAGAAACATGGACCGTCAGTTCGCGTGAACTTTCCACCATGGTGCGCGTGGAAAAAATAAGTGACGGTGCGGCGCGGATCACGCTCGGAAACACTGATCTTGAAAACCTGCTTGATCGCATCGCGCAAAAAATTAACCGCGAGTCACAAGATGCGAAATTTAAAATTGAAGGAACGCGCGTGGTTGAGTTTCAACCGTCAAAGGATGGCATCGAACTTGACCGTGAGGCAACGCGTGCCGTGCTCATCGCTCTTGTGATGGATGTTAAAAAAGAGGGAGACGTGGTCGCCACAAAAAGCACACCGCACATTACGGTACGCGACGTGAACAATCTCGGTATTGAAGAAATGCTGGGCGTGGGCACCTCAAACTTCAAAGGAAGTCCGCACAATCGCATCGAAAATATCAAAAATGGCGCGCGCCTTTTGAACGGATCACTCATCAAACCCGATGAGGAGTTTTCATTGCTCGGCGCGCTTCGTCCGTTTACCACTGATAACGGATATCTGCCCGAGCTCGTTATCAAAGGAGATAAAATTACGCCCGAGATCGGTGGTGGCCTGTGCCAAATCGGCACGACCACGTTTCGTGCGACCATGAACTCGGGTCTGCCGGTAACCGTTCGCCACAATCATTCGCTCGTGGTGAGCTACTACAACGATCCGTCAAATAAAAATCCGGGAACCGATGCCACGATTTACGATCCGTGGCCGGATTTCAAATTCATAAACGATACGGGTTCCTACATGCTTCTCGCGACTGAAGTTGATCTCGCGCATACGGAGTTGCGATTTACGCTGTGGGGAAAACCCGACGGCCGCAAAGGCTATTATTCGCCGCCGGTCGTTGATCGCTGGCTTCCGGTCGGCCCTTCGGTGACCACCGAAACCACCGATCTGCCCATCGGCAAAAAAGAATGTCAACCAAAACATCCCGGCGCCGACGCCCATTTCACCTATACCATCGAACACGCGGACGGCACCCATGATGACAAACTTTTTACGAGCCACTATCGCCCACTACCGGAAATTTGTTTGCTTGGCGTCGAAAAAAAGACTGACATTCCTCCGACTTCTGCCATTGAACTCACCCCCGCCGAATCTGCGGATATACCTGTGAGTAACTAGGTGAGTAACATGTGAGGAGAAAAAAACGATCGCAACGACGTGTATGTTTTTGTATCTCAACCTAGCTAAAAAATTACTAAGTTGAATACTTTTTTTGCTCACGCTCTTGACAGGGTATTTTTTGTGTGGTAGGATAAAGCGTTGCTGGAGAGTAGGTCGCCACGAACCCATACCCAAAAATAGTTCGTGGATTTTCTTTTCAGAAAGTAAAACAAGTACAGAAGTTCGCGCTCACGACAAGTGCCGACCTCGCTCTTTAATTTTGGTTGTCGGCATCCCGATAACCTATTAAAAAATAAGGAAATCGGGACATGGGGCTTTTGCTCCGATTAGGACGCAAAACAAAAAAGAATCTGTGAGTTCGCGCTCACGACAAGCATGGGGGTTGCTTTCAGTCTGTTCTGGTCTTCGGACTAGACCACTACTCAAAGTAATCTTCTTGAGCGCGAACTTGCGGATTTTTTGTTTTGTACAACCTTCGGAGCAAAAGTTGCTTTCTAGGCTCTTCTGGTCTTCGGACTATGTTACAAGATAACCCACGGGGACAGGATTCTAACTTTTTTCACCCCTGCGAAAAAAGTTAGAATCCCCCCATCAGTCATTTGACACTAAAGTTATGGGGGGGGGTAAAATGGTCTCATAATTTGTAATCATCTAAATTTTTATGTCAACCGAAACTGGCGGGCCGTCGCCCGACGAAATGGGTCTACCATCAACCGAGGAACCCCAACAACCACAAGATGAATCTAAACCGCCTTATGAAGCCCCGCCAGGATATGCGTGGGTAAAAAAATCAGATCTTCCGCCCGATCTTCGCAATCTTCCACCTCCTATCACCGATCTAAAAGAATTTCTTGATCAAAAACGGTTAGAAGGGTGGGAACCGAACTATGGTCCGCTTGTTGAGATTGGCCGATTCACCGAAAGCGGCGTCGAGGTATTTCGTCCCGCCGCAGAAAAACTCGTGGCTAACGCCACTGAACAAGGATTAAAGTTTAATAAACCCAATGCAGAAGTAGTGGCTGATTTTGTCGCCGCGATGGAAAGTCTTCGTGTTACGATTGGAGATTTCAACTCAAACATATCTGGTTATAATTGGGATGTAGCGAAAGATCGCCTTGGTGTTTCTCTTTCACGTTCGAACAAGAACCCGCCAATCAAAGCCGATTCTAAAGAAACACCATCATCAGAAAAATAACCGAGAGCGAAAAAATCATACAAATAACAACTCATCAAAAATGGTACACCTGTACCATTTTTGATGAATCAGTGTATTTCATACACGAAATAAAAAATAAAAACTCCACGGCGAAACCGTGGAGTTTTTATTTTGTGAGATCCTTGGTCCCGAATTCCTAAAAGTGTTAATATCGGTTATCGGGACTCGAGGTTGACAGAGTTTTCATCCACCATTCTGAACGTAGTTTAGTGAAGAATCTCATGGAGAGTTTTACTGAATAATCGCATCAACCAACCCGTACTTTACCGCTTCTTCCGGACTCATGAAATTGTCGCGGTCGGTATCTTTTTCAACGCGTTCAAAAGATTGCCCCGTGTGCTTTGCTAAAATGCGGTTCAGTTGATCTTTGATTCTCAAGATACGCTCGGCGCGAATTTTGATGTCGGTCGCTTGACCCTCGGCGCCACCCATCACTTGGTGGATCATCACTTCGGAATTGGGCAAAACAAATCGCTTGCCCTTCGCGCCCGCCGCAAGAAGTACGGCGCCCATCGAAGCGGCCATGCCGACACAAATTGTCGAAACGTCCGGCTTGATATATTGCATGGTGTCGTAAATCGCAAGCCCTGCCGTTACGGATCCGCCTGGTGAGTTTATGTACAGTTTGATTTCCTTTTCTTTATCCTGACTTTCCAAAAAGAGAAGTTGAGCAATAATTATATTCGCCATGTCGTCGTCAACACCGGTACCCAAAAAGATGATCCGATCTTTCAAAAGACGCGAATAAATATCATACGCCCGCTCGCCGTAGTGGGTTTTTTCAATGACGGTGGGAATAAGGTATTGCGACCGAATCGCGTCGGGAAATTTTGATTGAATATCGAAAGGTGACATAAGTTCTTAAAGTCATCCCAAGCGTCGCAGAGGAATCGCGTGGAAAATCACGGGATTGCTTCGCTCCGCTCGCAATGACACTAACCCAAATAGTATACCATAAGTGTGCAATAAACAAAAAACCCGACCGGTGCGTCGAGTTTTTTTATATGATGTCAACAATTGTGGCTTTTTCAATCGGGCGGCCGGCCACTTGCCACAGGCCGTTTTCTTCGGCGACCGTGCCGGTCACGGTAAAGCCGGACGCTTTTTTGTGCCCTCCCCCGCCGTATGTTTTGGCAATCACGGAAACGTCTTTGCCCGCCGAACGCAAACTACCTTTTACCGTGCCGTCCATTTTTTCGTAGAGCACCATGACGATCGGCACCGTGAGTACCGCAGTCAAAAAATTGGAAAGTCCTTCGACGGCGTCACCGAGATCCGCGCCAAAAGCGATCAACTCTTTTTCACGCACCACGGTTGATGCGATGCCGAGCTCATTATTTTCTTTGATACACTCAAGCGCACGTCCCCATGTTTGGAGGCCATGCACCGTTTTGTTGCGCATGAGAAAACTCGTAATGTCATTAAGTCGCGCACCGCACACCAAAAGATTCGATGCCGCACGCATGCACACAGCGTTTGTCGCCGGATTCACAAAGTTTGAAGTGTCGGTGATAATACCGGTCAAAAGACAGGTCGCCATAGAGGGATCAATAAACGTGCGATTCGTCTCATAAAAACGAAACACGACTTCGGCAGTCGAAGACGCATCAGTAAACAAAACATTCAGGTCGCCAAAGCGCGTGTTCGTTGCATGATGATCAACATTCACGATCGTGGGACGGCGCGGCATGGTGGCGATGAGTTGCGTCACACCGGCATAATCAAGACTGCTCGCATCGAACATGCAGAGCACATCAAAGTCTTCAGTAAACACGGCGGGGTCGTTTGAAAAATGCGCGACCGACGGAAGATAGGAAAACTGCTCGGGAATCGGGTCAACACAAAAAGCGCGCACCGCTTTTCCTTCGCGGAGCAAATAATTCAAAACGCTCGTGGCGCCACCCAACGTATCACCGTCCGGCTTCTTGTGCGAGACGAGCAGAGTGCGCTTCGAGTTTTGCAAAATATGGTGAAATTGTTCGTGTAAAATCGTTTCGGATACCATAAGTAGACAAGTGTACCGCACCACCAAGAAATAAACAATAGGGCACCTTATAGAAAAGTCATTGCGAGCGGAAACGAAGCAATCCCGTGAAAAAACCACGAAGATGCTTTCTCTATAATTCGCGGGATTGCTTCGTGGATTCGCTGCGCTCACCACAAGTCGTGCGACTCCTCGCAATGACAAAAAAATAAAAACACCATCGCGTTAGAACGGTGTTCTGTTCTATTCTTTTAATAAAACGCGTATAGCTGAAAGTTTTTCTTCAAGTGCGGCGCGGTGGTCTTCGAGTTCCGGCGGAATATCAAGAGTACCCGTCACGATTCCTTCGCGCACCCCGCGTAGTGCGGCGCCGATCAAAGCGCCTTGGGGAATGCCGCGGGTTTGCATGAGCCATTCTGATGTCATGCCAGCGTCTTTCAAAGCCTGATTTTCACGCACGCGACGCGCCTGCTCTGCGGCGTACGGCGCATACGCTTTTTCGGCGAGAATGAAATTGACCGTGGGTCGCACTTCGGAAAAACGCGCGCCCTCATCACCCATTTTTTTATTGGCAAGCAAATCAAACACTTGTCCGACGCGCAACAGTCGCATAAGTTCGACGTCCGACATTTCCGGCGCCACCGCTTTGCGCATTCTTTTAGTCAATAAATCGCTGTATGATTTCGGATCGCGCCGCGCCTCGGCAAAACTCATGTGTGGTTCGATGTGATATTCAACCATATTCCGAAAGGCCGCTTGATCGGCGGAAGAAAATCCGGAGCCCGAGAGCGCTTCGAGTATCGTATAGCGTGCGTCGCCGTGTATCGCTTCTTGCCCATGTTGAAGATGCGAAATCGAAATACCGTACTCATCATAAAAAGATTCTTGGAACGCGGCGGGTCGGTCGAGTAAGTCACCGTGTTTTGCAACAAAACCCGCAAGCAATTCACGATACAACTTAAACAAGTGTCGCTGATATTCCACTTTGCGATCGGCGAGCTCCGTATCATCCAGTTTTTCTTTGTTGCCGATTGTTTTTTCAAACTTCATAAAACCGAGCGCCTCACCCTGTGAACCTTCGCGCGCCACAAAACCGATCGTGTCGAGTTTTGCGATGTCGTGAAACATGAGATACATTTCAAAAAACTTCGGCTTCTCGCGCACGACGCGTTCCATTTCTTCAAGTTCATGCGCGACGTACGCGCGATCTTCTTCAGAAAGTGACGCCAATTGTTTTTGAAATTCGAGAATGTCCGCAAAGTGAAAAAGGTTCTGTTCAATCCCCCGCGTATACATGATCGCGAGTCGCAAATGTGATTCCATGAGCGGCCCCTCGGCATGCTTGTCCGGCGATTGCGGCACCAAAAAACTGTCAGCGATTTTCGGATACTCGGCGCCATACTTGAAAAGAACTTCTTGCGCCTCATGTTCAAGCACGCGCACGGTTTCAACTTTTTTCACCACCTCCAAAAGACCCTCAAGCGACGCATCGTCGAGTAGTGGCGAAAGCCGCGCTTCGTCTTCGATTGACTCCGGCGAGCGCTCAATCTCAAGCGGATGAGGCGCTCCCCCTTCTGGACTTGATCTTCGTGACATAATTTTAGCTTATAGCTTATAGCTTCCTAGCTTGCTAGAGTGCTTCGACTAATTCTTGTCATTCAGAAGCGGAGTGAAGAATCTCACCTCTAGCAAGCTATAAGCTAAGAAGCTAGCAAGCTAAGTAAGTATAACAAAAAATGACCAGCCCGAGAAGGCTGGTCAGATGAGTCGTTGATTTCTTTGATGCGCACGGCGAGTTCACGGGCGCGTTCATCGAGGGTGCGGAGATGTGCGGGGCGCATGCGATTCGAGAGTATGCCGAGGTTGTGTTCGTGGAGTTTGATCTCGGCCGTGACACTGCGAAGTGCGCTCTGCCACTTCTTAGTGCGTGCGCGACGACGTGCGACATCCTTCTTTTCTTCGGAAGTCTTCGACACATGACGACGAGTGGAACGCGGACGGTCACACAAGATGCCGTTCTCGTCTTCGTACAAACCCCACGTGCGGAACGCGGCGTAACGCTCGGCCTGACGTCCGAAGGGCTCGACATCGCGCAACAGGTGAACATCGAGCAGGTGCCAATTCTTCAAGATACGGCGATCGTAGCGGCGCGTGAGTTTCGAGCGCACATCGTCCCACGAAAGTCCGACATGGCTTCGCAACCAACGCTTCGTCGGCATGAGCTTATCTGCAAACTCTTTCCACGGGCGGTTCCGAAGCGGCAGAGGCCGTTCGATCTCGTCCCATTCCTCCGCCGAACGAACCATGTTCAATGATGCGCGCGCGAGATGACGTTCCGACCGTGTCGCCTCGCGCCGTTCGAATGCGGACGACGGGGCGCGGCCTCCCTCCATAACCGTACGAGCCAAGTTCTTGGTGGACATGATGGCGGCTCCCTCCTTTGGAGCACTTAATATTCCATCATGAACCACCTCCATTCTTTGACGAGCATTGTATTCTCCTTTTTTTAATGTAGTACCGACGATGGGATTCGAACCCATACCATCTCGTTTTTGAATCGAGCGCGTTTGCCAGTTACGCCACGTCGGCAATAGTCCACCTCGCAAGCACTCCATCTCGGCGGAGCCTCCCCGGGCATTCCTGTCGCTTATTTTTCTAGTGCGCGACATCGGAATGCCCGCCCTCATGCTCTCGGGAGTGAAGCAGTTCACTCCCTCGTGCATTCGGGCCCACTGCGGCCATCTACGAGGTTTAACCTCGTGTTGTCTACGAGGTTAAACCTCGTATTTTGGTGCGCCCAAGAGAATTCGAATCTCCAACCCCTGGCTTCGGAGGCCAGTGCTCTGTCCAATTGAGCTATGGGCGCAATACTCTATCTCTGCCATTCGGTGCGCTCGGTGGGAATTGAACCCACAACGTTCGGATTAAAAGTCCGGCACTCTGCCAGTTGAGTTACGAGCGCAAACAAATTTCGTATGAGTCGGACGATAAGCCGGATTCTGTCGCGGACGATCATTCATCTAGGCCAGCCGTTACCGGATGGCTCAAGCAACCAACCCGAGAGTCAAACGGCCAAAGCATCCGTGTGGATTGCTCCACTCCTCTCCTATGCGGTCTTGCTCCGGATGGGGTTTGCCGCGTTTCACCCTGCCTTTCGGCAGACTCGTCTCTGTGGCACTTTCCGTCGCCTCGCGGCGCCAGGCCGTTAGCCTGCATCCTGCCTTGGGGAGCCCGGACTTTCCTCTCCTGACAAGCATCATCAGCAGCGATCGTCTATCCGACTCATACGAAAAACAATGGCAGGAGCACCGAGATTCGAACTCGGAAGAACGGGTTTGGAGGCCGTCATGATAGCCAGTTTCATCATGCTCCCGGAAAAAAGAAAACGTGGATGATTAAGATTTAAGATTAAAGATTAAAGTTATCGTGAAAATTCATCATCTTAAATCTTACAACTTAAATCTTAAGTCTAACACATGGCGGAAAGAGTGGGACTCGGTCACAACTCTCGCTCGCTTCCGCTCGCTCGGTCGCGACCCCGGCTCGCGGTCGCGCTCACAGCAACCTCGCGCGACATCGCTCCGCCTTTCGAATCCCACACGCGAGCAAAGCAGTTTGCTCACGTGTGGGACTCGAACCCACAACGTCTTGCGACGCGCACGACTTCCAATCGTGTTCCTCATCCAGCCGGATTCCTTCCTTTCAGGATTCTCATGTTCTCAAGAACACGAGAATGGTTTTTCTTTATTTTTTGAAACAAACGGTAGCAGAGATGAGATTCGAACTCATGGAACCTTTCGGTTCTGTCGTTTTCAAGACGACCGCCTTAAACCACTCGGCCACTCTGCTAATCTTTGCCTCCGCACCCTCACAAAATTCGAAATCCGAATTTCGAAATCCTAAACAAATACTAAATCCAAAATTTAAATGATCAAAACATGTTTCGAATTTTAAATATTCGAGTTTTGAATTTGTTCCGAATTTCGTGCTTCGTATTTCGAATTTGTAAAGGTACGCGGGAAAAGAGGGCAGTTTTCAAAGTTTCGAAAACTGCCCGATGGTGTTACGTTGCCAAATCGCCCTGCCAGTAGAGGTAGTTGCGAATGACCTCGGGAAGATCGCCGCCGTCAATGCCGACTCTGAAGCGCGGCACGAACTTCGGCTGATACGGCTTGGCGCGCAACGTCATGCCTGCCTCGGCCGGGGTGCGATTCGCCTTTTGCGAATTGCATTCCACACACGAAGTGACCACGTTCAGCCAGCTCGTGTGTCCGCCCTGCGATCGCGGAACGATGTGATCAAGATTCATGTCCGCACTTGATCCGTTCGCGCCACAGTACTGGCACTGGTAACCGTCACGCGCGTAAACATTCGCGCGCGAGAACTTCACGATCGGCATGCGCCACGGAATTTTGTGGAGCAGACGAACCACAGCCGGCGCCTTGATGACAAAATGCAACGATCCCGAGTGGAGCTCATCATTATACGACTCGACCACCTCAACCTTGCCCAAGGTGAGGAGCCGGATCGCCCGCCGAAGCGGGATCAAACCGAGTCTCTCATAGCCTTGTGACAAAAGCAGTGTTCGCGAACGCATGATATGTTCCTCCTTTTTGTGAGCTTTGCAGGAAACTGATCTACGATAACGATGGGGTACCCCGTTTCGCGAAGCGAAATGGGGAGCGCAGGCGGCGCACGGAGGCGGAAGCCACTCACTTGATCGCATCAAGTGAGGTGGCGGAGCCGTAGTGCGCGACGCCGAGCAGGTGCGGATGAAGGGAGTCGAACCCTCACGGGAGTGGTTACCCACTAGATTCTGAATCTAGCGCGGCTGCCAAGTTACGCCACATCCGCATTACGGAGCCGACAAGGGGAATCGAACCCCTGACCTGCTGTTTACGAAACAGCTGCTCTGCCATCTGAGCTACGTCGGCAATGGCAACACCTGACATTTGACCTTTGACACCTGACCAACATCGGTCAGATGTTAGGTGTCATGTGTCAGGTGTACTAGAGGGAGCCAACAGAGAGGTTTGAACTCTCGACCTTCCGGATACCAACCGGATGCTCTGCCAGCTGAGCTATATTGGCGATGCGCCACTTGAGGTTGCACCTCGGGAGGTGCAACCTCAAGTAAGTGGAGCGGTCTACGGGATTTGAACCCGTACTTCCAGGGTGGAAACCTGGCGTGCTACCGTTAAACACGTAAGACCGCAATGGACAAGTTTCGGCCTTGTCCACGAACACGGAGCGGATGACGAGATTTGAACTCGCGACATCTGACTTGGCAAGCCAGTGCTCTACCAACTGAGCTACATCCGCAATTATGTTCCCCCTCGCAAGCGCGAAATCTCGGGGGCCCCTCCCGGGTTTTCCGGTCGCCCATCTTTCGAGCGCGGCGACATCGGAAAACCCGCCCTCGCGATGTCGAGAGTGAAGCATTTCACTCTCTCGTCGCTCGGGCCCAACTGAGCTACATCCGCAACGGAGGCAAGGGTGAGATTCGAACTCACGGAATCTTTCGATCCTCTCGTTCTCGAAACGAGCGCCTTAAACCAGACTCGGCCACCTTGCCAATAGCATGAAAGGTGGCCTTGATCCACCTCGCGAGCGCCCTATCTCGGCGGAGCCTCCCTGGGCATTCCTGTCGATTAACTCCTAGCGCGCGACATCGGAATGCCCGCCCTCGCGATGTCGAGAGTGAAGCAGTTCACTCTCTCGTCGCTCGAGCCCACCTTGCCAGTTATGTTTCATTCGCCTCATTACTAATTGTGAAAAAACTTTCTCTCCACTTCAGATGATCACTTTTAGTGTTCATCTCAAGTAGAAGGCATTCCGCGAGAATCGGAATGCCAACGATGGTAACTTCACGAGGATTGGTAGGTGTGGAGGGACTCGAACCCACGGCCAACTGCGTGTAAGGCAGCCGCTCTTGCCGCTGAGCTACACACCTATTGAGTGGGCAGAGAAGGATTTGAACCTCCGAGGCTTTTGGGGCGCCAGATTTACAGTCTGGTGTCTTCAACCGCTCGACCATCTGCCCGATGAAAACTTCCAAAACGATCTTGGAGAGTGGAGAGGGATTTGAACCCACGATGAGCTTACGCTCTCTGGTTTTGCAGACCAGTGCCTTAGACCACTCGGCCATCCACTCAACGATTTTCAGAAAACGAGAAACTGGTGGGGTGAACGACGAGTTTCGAACTCGCTACCTCCTGGGTCACAACCAGGCGCTCTAACCAATTGAGCTACGTCCACCGTACGCTATACTTACCAACGTCTTTTTTCATTCCAACATTCTCAAGAACGTTGGAATGATATTTTTTGAAAAAGAACACATCGTATACATCGGTTGAGGAGGTAGGATTCGAACCTACAAATCCCTGATCCAAAGTCAGGTGGCTTACCGTTAGCCGCTACTCCTCAAAAAAACATTCACTATGGCGGAGAGTGCAAGATTCGAACTTGCGCAGGTGTTACCCTGAACGGTTTAGCAAACCGCCGCCTTCAGCCACTCGGCCAACTCTCCATTTTTATTTTGTTAATTTTTTTTGAGATGGAGAGTTGGCCTCTATCCCGCTCGCGAGCACTCAATCTCGCGGGAACCCTCCCCGGGTTGCGCGGTCTCATGTCACGCGAGTGCGAGACATCGCGCAACCCCTGCTTGTGCTCTCAAGAGTGAAGTCGTTCACTCTTTCGTGCACAAGCACCCAACTCTCCAATTTTTTTCTTAGATTTTTTTGAAATGAAGAGTTGGCCTCTATCCCGCTCCCCAGCACTCAACATCGCGGGAACCCTCCCTGGGTTTTCCGGTCGCTTGAGAAACAAGTGCGCGACATCGGAAAACCCGTACTTGTGCTTTCGAGAATGAAGCAGTTCATTCCCTCATGCACAAGCACCCAACTCTCCAATAATTTGTTTTGCAAAAGAACTTCCACTGCTTCGAAATCCCACCCGCGATGCGATCTCCGAGTAGTGGAGGCGCGTTTGTTGTCGCCTCCTTAGTTCGTAAAGTCAAACACGTGTCACCTCTCGGCACATGCCGTTATTGCATCGGCAACCGCCGACGCGTTGTGTATTGGGTTCCCATACTCCCTTCTCAAGTCGCGCTTCAACTTCCCACTCATAATAAAGCTCAAGAGCATTGCACATTTCTTCGGCATCGTAGAGACCGTAGTTGCCATCGATATTTCCATACACACCAACCGAAATCCTCGCCATGCTCACCTGCGCAACAAGCATGATCTGCACCGATCGTTCATGGGCGCACAAGCAAACCTCAATCGTTTCATGCCAAAGATTTTTGCTCCCCAGATATTCCGCAATTTTTCGTTGCATTTCTTTTTTCGAACCCCGTGCCGTGCGCAACACCTCTTTCAAAACCTGAATTATTTCTCGTTTCTCTTTTTCGGGAACATAATCCCAATACCGACGCATGACGCTCTCCTTTTTTTATTGCCCTGCTTCGATCTCCCACCATTTTAGTGAGTTCATCGAAGAAGAGGGGCGTGAGATGCCGTGCATCCCAGCGCCCGATGAAGTTTTTTTAATATTGGTTGAGGAGGTAGGACTCGAACCTACAAACCCCTGAGTCAGAGTCAGGTGGGTTGCCAATTACCCGCTACTCCTCAAAAAAACAGTGCGCGCGAACGGATTTGAACCGCCGGCCTCTTGCGTGTCGAGCAAGCGCTCTAACCAACTGAGCTACGCGCGCAGTTTCGTGTTACATCAATCAGTTAGGACGCGGATCAACGCGGTCATCAAATTCGATCACATTATCCGACGGCACCGTCTTGCTCAAGTACTCGTGCGATGCAGAGGTCATGCTCGGTTTTTCCGGCGCGTGTTCAAATCCTGAATCACACTCACCGCCACCGCAGTGATCGGTTTCAGTCCATTCATTACACGAAATGCACCCAAACCGATCAAACCGTGAAAAATATGCGGCCTCTTTTTTGCATGAAGGACATTCTCCGCGCATAGTGATCTCCTTTTTTTCTTACTGCAATTTCAGAAACAACTTTTCATCACCCGCGCAATACGCGCGCAATTTTTCGAGCCATGCGTACGCCTTCACTTTGAACATGAGCGGCATGCCCGGACTCACGAACGGACCCTGACACACCACACCTTCAAAAGTAACACCGGGAAGCCTGCCTTCACGAATCTGCATCTCAATCTCTTTTGAAAAAGGACCGTGATACACGACGTTCGGAATGCCGACATGGTGAAAATCATCCACGAAATCACGCGACGAAACGAAACCTTTTTTGTCACCCGCCACACCAATGAGAGTGACCGTTTGTTCTTCACGCTCATCGTGTTGCCCCGCAAACGAACTCGGCCCGTAAAACTCAAAGAAGGTGATCGCCTTTTCCCATCGGAGCGCGCGAAATACTTCGGCAAGCGCCGCTTCGTATCGAGCCTTGATGAGATCCGGTGCACGCAAGAGAATCGGTGTCGAGTGATCGAGAAGACCGTGTCGGCGCCCGAATTTCCAGAATCCTTTTTTCCGCGACCACTCGCCGCGAATGTTACTGCCATCGAGTTTGTCGAGCATGTACACCGATGCGCCGTAACGCAACTCCGCCGATATGGTGGGGTACTCTTTCATGTGCATCCTTTCTTTTGATTGTCATGTGTCATGTGTTAGGTGTCAGGTGTATCTAAAGGTGCGCCGAGAAGGATTTGAACCTTCGACCCCTCGCTTATCAAGCGAGTGCTCCCCTCCCAAAGCCGCTCCTGAATACCAAGCGGCATTGGGGCGGGCCCGCCAAAATGTCGCTATAAAACTGAAGCGACTTTTGGCGGGTAACCAACTTTTTTGGTGCACCGGGCAGGACTTGAACCTGCGGCCACCCGCTTATCAAGCGGGTGCTCTACCGCTGAGCTACCAGTGCAATTCTACGAAGCCAGGCTCCGTAGTTTGTTTTTTTGGAAAAGAGCTTTCTCCTTTTTCAAAAATGCAATTATCCGTCATTGCGAGGAGTCCCGATTTCCTTATTTTTTACAAGGTTATCGGGACGACGAAGCAATCTCGAGAAAAAAGATTTACTTTATTTCACGGGATTGCTTCCCCCTCGATACATAAACTCGGGGTCGCAATGACTATATATTTCTACTCTTGAAAAAAGTGATCTCATCTCGCAGACGAGATCACGCAATGTTATGCGCGTTCGATCAAGAATAGCTCGGTCGGGACGTACTCGACCGTGGTGTCCTCGCCGGTCGCGGTCTTCACGAGCTTGGTACGCATGATGTAGCCAGCGAACTTTCCCTTGCGGAAAAGGTGCCACACTTCGTCGAAGACATCGCCGTAGCGAATGTCCTCGTCCGGCACGCGCCGGCGCAATTCGTTGCGCACCGCGAGTGCGTCGAACACACTTCGCGCCGCGACCCACTCCTCGACGAGGTGCGGCAATGCGGCCACGGTCTTTTTTGCCAACATGCACATGATGATCGTTCTCCTTTTCGTGTGGCTACGAGGTTAAACCTCGTAGTAAAGAGGTTTAAACTCGACGAAACTCCCAAATTTCCGTGACGAGTACCTGCGCCGGATCGTACACGACGTACTCGTCTTCGCGCAAGGTGCCGGCAAACGATTTCGTGACCTTCCGCATACCGGCGATCGAATGAAAACCGTTTTGCCAAAGAACGGATCCGGTGACCCGATGTTCAGGCGCGGTTGCGTACCACACGCGACCGAGCGCCACACGAACCTTGAGCAAAAACCGCACGTTTGCATTCGAATCACCGTAGCTCACTGCTTTGCCGAAAGGACCGGTGTAGATGCCGCCACCAAACATGCCACCGTATCCGACGCGCAATCCTTCGCGCACGATCTGGAGCGCACTCGTGATCCGTGTGCCATGCCACAGTTCACGGACATTGCCGACCTTTCCGGCGGTTGCATTGAAACGATGACGCAGTGCATCATTCTCCACGCGAAAAATCTGTGTGCAGGTGTAGCCCGCCATCAAGCATCCGAACGAAGGACGCGCGGCGGTCGCCACCAAATGTGATGCGGCTTGTTCGACGAGATTACCGCTGGATCCCGGATCCCTGCCACCGAATCCATACGAGAGACCCGCGCCTCCATTCTTTTGTCGACGCCGACGCTTCCACTTCACTTTCTTGCTGTCTCCACCGTGCCACGACGTTGTCGCGACCGCGGCTCCGATCACCTGCTTCAGATGATTGGCGACATGAACTTTTTCGTTCGCCTTCATGACCACCTCGTGGTTGGGGGTTGTGAAAAAACATGGTCTGGGAGACAGGATTTGAACCTGCGTGTTCCCGCGTCCGAGGCGGGCCGGACAACCAGACTGCCGGCACTCCCAGAGAAAAAATTGTCCGCGTTGATTTACGTCGGTATGCCATCTTTTTTTGCGTTGATGCACATCTGATGTGCGCAGGTGTCGGCGCACACAACCAAACAACCAATGCCTTGCTTTTCCGGATTTCCGAAACCGGCGGCCGTGTATTTTTTGTCCGCTTCAAGAATGCTTTCGGCATGACATTGAAATACAACCCTGCCGTCTTTCTGATAATTCTTGTACACGAACGTTTTCATCTGCGTCTCCTTTTTTGGCTCCAGAGGTGGGGGTCGAACCCACAACCTTTCGGTTAACAGCCGATTGCTCCGCCGGTTGAGCTACTCTGGAATGAAATTAATTTTGAAAGACCGCGCACTTTCATGCTTTTCATCATGAAAGTGTTTGTTCGTGGTCGGGGCGAGAGGACTCGAACCTCCGTCTGCTTGCTCCCAAAGCAAGCCGTCTGCCGCTGACTTACACCCCGAGGAGTGAGTAAAGTAACAAAGTTAAACTTTATTACTTTGTTACTTTCGAACGACGATGGGGCGTATCGAGCTCCCTCATGTATTTGAGCGAAGATACACCCCGAATTATTTTTATCTCCTTCAAAATTGTTGATGATTCAACAACTCTGAAAGAGTGGCGTCGTGCGATCACGACACCACGATGAACGTGGTGGATCCAGAGGGACTTGAACCCTCAGCCTTCTGCGTGCAAAGCAGTTGCTCTCCCAATTGGAGCTATGGACCCAAAGGTGCCAAGGGACGGAATTGAACCGCCGACACAGAGCTCTTCAGACTCCTGCTCTACCAACTGAGCTACCTTGGCAACGTGGTCAAGGTTCGGCCTTGACCATTGTGGTATACCCGGAGGGATTCGAACCCCCGACCTTCTGGTTCGTAGCCAGACGCTCTGATCCACTGAGCTACGGGTATATTGGTGACCTCGGGGGGATTTGGTCACAACTCTCGTTCGCTTCCGCTCACTCGGTCGCTACAGGGCTTCGTGATCTCGACCCACGTCGAGATATCACTACGCCCGTCTCGGCGGCTCGAAGTGAAGCAGTTCACTTCTCGCTTCGCCTCAACTGGCTCGCGGTCGCGCTCACGGGCACCTCGCGCGACATCGCTCCGCCTTTCAAATCCCCTTCGCGAGCAAAGCAGTTTGCTCGCTCTCTTAATCATTCGGTGACCTCGGGGGGATTTGAACCCCACATCTCCTGATTGAGAATCAAGAATCCTTGCCAGTTAGACGACGAGGTCGGTGGCGGTTCCGATGAGAGTTGAACTCACGATCTCCTGATTGACAATCAGGTGGCTTAACCACTTGCCTACGGAACCAATGCGCCTTCGGTGCTACACCTGACCCATGACCTCTGACACATGACCGTCGTAGTCAGATGTCAGGTGTTAGGTGTTAGATGTTTTCAAAGTGCATCCAGCACGACTCGAACGTGCAACCTCCGGTTTAGGAAACCAGTGCTCTGGCCGGTTGAGCTATGGACGCAATGCGCCTTCGGCGCTACACCTGACATTTGACCTTTGACACCTGACCGCACGGTGAAGTGTTAGGTGTCAGGTGTTAGATGTTTTCAAAGAACTTTTCCTCTTTCTGAATGTCCAATGTCTGTCGTCCTGAACGAAGTGAAGGATCTCTCACGCATGTGAGCCAGCTCGCATGCGTGAGAGTTTCTTCGCTACGCTCAGAATGACAAGTTGATTAGACTTTCGGAAAGAGTCCCGATTGCTTGGCAATCAGGACACAACGACTAAGCGGCCGCGAGCTCTTCTTCGGTCCAGAGCGATTCCGGAACCCATGCGCCGGTTTCGTCAACGAGCGCAACGAAGTAGCACGGCCCTGACGACCACGGTTCTGCCTGCACCTTCTCGCGATACACGCGCCCGTCGGGCAATGTGTACTCGTGAAGATCGGCAACCACCGGATCCCACGCACCCGCGATCTCACCGATCTCCGTGCACTTCACCGTGCACTCGAAAACGAGACGATCGGGTTGCGCCTCTTCGCGTCCGTCCGGATACACCCGAACGACACGTTCCGTGTAGGCGTGCACCTGCTCGCCCTTCACGAACTTCTGCGCCCACGCGTTCAACCCTACGTACTGATCACTGCGCGACATGCATCCTCCTTTGTCCCACACGGGACGGTGACTCATGACACGATGCGCTCGCTGTCACGAGTTGTTTGCGACGACTTTCATTGATTCCCGTGCATATCAAATGATTGTCATACGATGTCGCGCAAACGAGAGAGGAACTTTTTTGATCAGTCGTACTGATGGACGCGATAACGCTTCCATGACCGATGCGGAAAATGCCGCGTGTTCTCACCACGGTGTAATCCGCAAAAGGCACACTTCCCTTCTTCTTTCTCCAATTTCTTCCGCAAAAAAAACTTGTACACTCTGCTTGATGTCGTGCCATTCATTGTTTCGCGTTCGTGCATGTCATGATCCTCCTTACTAGGATTCATGCATTCGGCACCTCCTTGTAATTTGTGGTATGCCCAGAAGGATTCGAACCCTCAACATCAAGATTAGAACTCTTGCGTTCTGTCCAGTTGAACTATGGGCACATGGTGGACCGTGCGGGAGTTGAACCCGCGACCTCCTGCGTGCGAAACAGGCGCTCTCCCAACTGAGCTAACAGCCCAACGGTGCATTCGGGCGGAGTTGAACCGCCAACCTTCTGATTAAGAATCAGTTGCTCTGCCAGTTGAGCTACGAATGCAAAAAAAACTCTTCACCATTCTAGTATTCTCAAGAACACTAGAATGGTTTTCTTTTTTTTGTATTTTGAAAAAGAACTTCTCCTTTCTGAAAGTCCAACATCTGTCATCCTCGAGCGAAGCGAAGGATCTCAATGAGTGAGATTCTTCACTACGTTCAGAATGACAGGTAAGGTTGGACGCTCGGAAAGAGTCATCATCTCGAAGAGTTCGAGATGACGACAAACGATGTTAGTCCCAGTACGCGAACGGATCGCGCCAGTTCGGGTAGTGCGTGTCGAGCCACGCTTCGGCTTCCTTCAACACGGCTCGCGTTGCGCGAAATGTTGCGCGCCGATCGCCCACGAGTTCCACGACGTCGGTCGTGAAGATCGTGGTGCGACCATCTGTCACGACGCCGCCGTCGGTGACGTACGCCATGAACTCGGCTTCGTCGAGACACTCCATCTTGAAACACGATTCGTGGATACCGTAACGTGCCGTCAAGATGAGCGATGCCTTGGGATCGTGGTGCGACGCCTTGTAGAAAATCCGTGCGCGTTCGCGACCGCGATCGTCCACGAGCAGAGAAAGCATGGCGTCGTTCGATGCGACCTTGCGCCATCCTGCCGGCAACTGCGCGTGCACGAAGAGTGGATTGCCCACGACCGGCTCGAGAAACACGATGCCCATGCGTTCGAATGCTTCGCGTGCGCCGGCCGGTTCGATCATTGCCGGCAATCGGTCCATTGCGATCAGCCGATGTTGTCCCGCTTGTTCTTCTTCGAGAATCGCGGCCGGGCCGTACATCCGTTCGAGCGCGCGTCCCAGAAAATCCGTTCCTTCTTGTACTGTTGCCTGCGAATCCATTTCATTCTCCTTTTCTTGTGTGAGATTGTCTCTGCGGTACCGACGACGGGAGTCGAACCCGTAGCGACCAGATCCTTAGTCTGGTGTGTATGCCAGTTCCACCACGTCGGCGTTGCGCCCTTGGCGCCACACCTGACAATTGACCCCTGACACATGACCACCGTGGTCAGATGTCAGATGTCAGGTGTTAGGTGTCAATCAGTAGCGGGAGTGGGAATCGGTCACAACTCGCCTCGGCTTCCGCCTCGGCGGTCGCTACAGGGTTTCGCGGTCTCGACCCACGTCGAGACATCGCTACACCCGTCTCGGCGGCTCGAAGTGAAGCAGTTCACTTCTCGCTTCGCCTCAACTGGCTCGCGGCCTCGCTCACGGAAACCTCGCTCGGCATCGCTCCGCCTTTCGAACCCCACGTGCGACACACGCAGGTGTGTCGCGTAGTAGCGGGAGTGGGGTTCGAACCCACGACCTTCGGGTTATGGGCCCGGTGCACTGCCACTGTGCTATCCCGCAATACGCTTCGTGTAACACCTGACATTTCACCTTTAACACCTGACCAACACTGGTCAGGTGTTAGGTGTCATGTGTTAGGTGTAAAAAAGTAGCCCTAGAGAGTTTCGAACTCTGCTTCTCCTGATTGAAAGTCAGGTATCCTAACCCATTGGACGATAGGGCCAAACGGACAGCTCATGCGAGCTGTCCGCAATCATGAGCGCTCTACCGGTCTGTCTCCGTCACACGCAAAGTGCCGTTCTCCTCCCATGCAACCGCATCCTGATTCGCAACGTCTTTCACGAGACGAACGAGTTCAAGCGGCGGCGAAGTGTTGGGTGTTTTTGCGCACCCGATCCAAATTTTTTCAATCTGGATTTTTCTACTCCCCGAGAGAACCCACAGTCCTCTCGCTTCCACCCACTCGCCAAATCCGGCAGAGGCAACTCGGTGTTTCAGAATAGCGACGAGATCTTCTTTTGGGAGAGCGCACGACCGAACCGATCCTGCGTCGGAACATAAACTGCATTCCGACGGTCAAAGGGTTGCGTACCTCGGGTCGCCGACGAACCGGCCTGCGACCACCACCCAACTGCCGGTTCCCACGTCGCGCCACCAAACTGTAGCGCGGCCGTGACCGGATCTTCCACGAGCAACTTCATGGCGTCCTCCTTTCTAGAAGGTTGTTTGGTGAATGCAAGGGTTGCTCGTCCTTGCACAAAACGATGGGGTCCCCATTCCGCGAAACGCGAAATGGGGAGCGCAGGCGGCGCACGGAGGCAGAAGCCACTCACTCGATCGCATCGAGTGAGGTGGCGGAGCCGTAGTGCGCGACGCCGAGCAGGTGGAGGCGTGGGGAATCGAACCCCGGTCCAGACAACTTCCGAAAAAGAATCTACGCGCGTATTCCCGCTTGCGACGCGGGACTGTCGTGCGCCGATTTTATGCTCGGCGCCGGCAGATCACGACCGCTCTCATCATCGAGTAACCGTGCGACTCTCGATGACCAGCCTCACATGTCACGCTCATCCGACGCGCTTGAGGCGCGCACATCGGCGAACGCCTAGACTTATAGTTCTAGGAACTGTCGCTTACGCGGCGGCAGTTATGGGTTGCTTGTTTTTTACGAAGCCTCAAGCTCTTCGGCGCGCATCTTTTTCTTACGGTTATCTGTCGAAACCAGTTCGCCCCCGGTAAATCCGAGGTTGTGAAAACAATTTTTTGTTGAAAAAAACTCCTCTCCCTCAAACCCACGCTCATCAAATATGGTACAGGTGTACCATATTTGATAAGTTACGAACTTGAGGGAAATGGTGTTTCGGTGTGACCGAAACACCATCGTATTCGTTGCCTGGTTTTCGCACACCAGGACTTACTGCCATCAATCATGCCCGAGGTAACTTCGCGAAGTAGGACGAACGCTCGTTGCCTCGCGTCGTCGCTCGGAAGTCCCAAAGCTACGACGCTTTGTGACTTCGCTCACTCCTAGCGAGGTAACACTCGGACCAATCCTTCACCTCGTAAACATCTTCGTCACAAATCGGAATATCAAGTGTCCAATCCCATCCCACTTCACCACACGAAAGGACATAACACTTTCCATCCTTCGTACCGATGAAAAAATCATGGGATACATTTCTCCCCACTTGATAAAACCGGATACCACTCTCGCGTTCGTAGGGCTCCACGACAACACCTCCCGTAAAATCAAGATGTCGCCGGACAACCTCACGCAAAAGCGCATCACCACCCGCAATCTCGGCCACGTACGCATCGCGCGCCTGCGCCGTCTCCTGATCTGCGACAATTTTTGCCGCGATGTCAGAGAGTGCCACCGGATCACTCACGCGCACGTACCGCCAATCCGATCGCTCCGCAAAAACTCCGCCATCGCTCGTGACTACATGACACACATTACCGATCGAGTAGGTGTCACCCTCAATCTTCTTATCACTACCGACAAGCCGTGCACTACACACATATCCATGACGATGATACGCGCGCGCCGCAATGTCTGCGTGCATGATGCCTCCGTTGTTGGTTGTTGGTTTTTCAAAAAACGATTCCTCGCTTAAGCGCACGAACGTCGCGTACTTGAGTGAGACGAGTAGCGCGTGATTCCGCACTACTCAACGAATTGATTTCATATTTTACACTCCATGTGTCACAGGGTCGGATCGGGGCCGCCGATCCACGGATGCCCGATGGCATAATTTTTCAAAGTCGTTTATTGCTACATCGCCAGACAAATACTGATCGTTCGTCTGGATCGTCATACCTATCACTGCCCACACCTTCAAACCGGTAACGAGAGTCTTTCCAAAAACGATACAACGTCTCGAGATGCTTCTGATCCTTGCCGGTCGGCACTCTCATGCTAAGCCACAGAATCAGTACATCTATTTCTTCAGGAGAATAGATCAGTACTGACCATTCGTCCCACCAACCATAATCATCCCCATAACCCATCTCCCACTCCCTTTCCATCTCCCAAACATCACGCACTTCTTCATGAAGGCTCGGCTCTTTACCCGCCAACCACCGCTCGACGATGTCATCCATTTTTTCACCTCCTTTCTTTTTAAGAGACAAGTGAAACGAACATTTTATGTGTTCATGCGCACCTCGAGATATCATTGATGGTCGGATCGGTGCCGCCGATCCACGGATGCCCGATGGCATAACCTTTTGGAACTCAAATCTCTTCCCATGTACCACACACGTCTGCAGGCATGTCATACCAATGACTCACGCCATGCGCAAACCATCGCACCCACGCACTCACTTCACGCGGCAGTCGGATACGTCGCTTACAACTCCCCTCACACGGCACACACAGACCATTCTCACCATGATAATAAGAAAGGTCTTTCCACGAATCTCCTCCGTGCGTATCCATCGAGCGCCAAACGTGAACGCGCCGCTCCATGCAAAAGTACGACTCGCCATATCCACGACCCTGATACCGGTCCAGATACCGCTTCCCACGAATCCGCGCATCATCACGATACCCAAGAGACTGACGAATCTGACGATTTACGGTGCGCGGAAAATGAAAGCGAGCCTGTCCGCACTTGCGATCGCAACGAAAAATTCTCGTATTGTACGCAAGTGTCATCACATTCGCAGACCATGGCCACGGGTTCCCATCCCTATCCGGCACGTACTCATACCGCACACTCCGTGAGACATGGACCAATCCACGAACGCAGGCACCATGATTTGCGGTCCATGCGTTCTGCCCACACGACAACCCTGACATGTTCTCATCGGCACGATAGACACGCGCCGTGAGCGGTCCCTGCTCGTAAAACTTACGTATCGCCGGACTCATCCGAACGGTAACCACTTCTCCCATTTTTTCACCTCCTTTCTTTTTGAAAGTTTGCGGTTGTGGTTTTGGTGATGAAAAAAGATCGAAAAATTTCTATTTGCGATTCTCTCCCTCAAACCCACACTTATCAAATTTGGTACAGGTGTACCATATTTGATAAGTCACGAACTTGAGGGAAAGGAGCGGTGCGATGTGCCACCGCTCTTTTGGTCAAGACCGTGGGTCTTGGCCACCTCCTTTCAAGGTTTTGTTGTGAGTCACGTGAGACTGAAGAAAAATGATGAGATGCGCCGCGCTGGAGTGAGAACCGGAGCGAGGTGTACTCGGACGTACACCGAGCGAGGATCGCAATGAAGCGCAAGCAGGTCACATTTTTATACAGTCTCATATTTTTTATCCGTACGCCGACTCAGGACGTTCCGAAACCTCTTGTTTTCAGATTATAGACAAGAGGAACTCCGTGTTTGTTATTTTGTGCTTCCGTTCCGATTGCAAATGCAGAAAACTCACTGCGCGCATCGGATGAGGAGAGCACGGCGCGACATGACCGGATTATCCGCGCTTCAACTTAGATGATCGTTGCCAAAATCATGATGTGCAACTTGAGACGATCGCGCAAATGCGGTTTCACCCGCGTTACGATCTCAATCGTTTCTCGAACTGCTTTGACAATTTCGTCATCGGTGAGCGGCGCGCGCATCGCGCCCGTCAAAATTTCTTGCGCGGCCGAAAGTGCCGCTTCACCCGCTCGGTCAATTTGTGGCATTATGTACCTCCTCTCTCGCGTACAACACAGTGCGTGGCGAGTTTCGTCGTTTGACGAATTATTCCAACAACACTATTCATACGCAGAGAGGAAGTGATGAGCGCTGTGTGCGCTCATCAGAATGTGCCCTCCCGCACACTCTCTTATAGTTGTGATTGTTCGCCTCGGTGGATACGTAGTTCGACGACTATGTTCTTGCGTCGTCGTATTTCGCCCAACGGGACAAACCGCTTCCGACCGGTGCTCCGGCGGGACTCCAATCAGGGAGCCGAGAGCGCACGGGCGCGGGCTTCGCCTCATTTTTCAAAATGATGCGCGCCTCGGCCTCACGTTCACGGAACTCGCGACCCAGCCTCATCGGCCCACCGTGGTACAAACAGTAGCCGCGACCGGCGACCACTTTCGCCGCGCACGCCTTTTGCGCGCACGGCAGAACTTTGAAATCCATTCGTACCTCCTTATATAACGGACATTGAATGTCGGACACTTCAATCCTAGAAAGCTAGTAAAGGGGTGACGGACGCGCCAGAAGTAGCGCGGATCTGTATTGAGAGCTCACGGCTTAGGTCCTCGTGGAGAACCGCTCGCTGATTGCTAAGCGCTCAAAGCTCGACGCTAAACGTCTGAACCTTGACTGCTTGCAATTCGGTGTCATCGCCGTAAACGATCTCATCCTTGAGAAAGGATTCAAGTTTTTTCGACTTGATATTTTTATTCTCGCATGGATCAGAAAAACCAGCTCTACCGCGCCCGAAGGCCGGAGTGCATTAGGTTTTCCAGACACACCCGAAGAATTGATCCGACGCCTTTCTCCAGCGCGCCGTCACCCACACTACGAAAAAAGTAGCGCGCTTCCGAAATTCCCTCTCGCGAGCGCTCTGTCTCGTGGGAACCCTTCCGGGGTTTTCCGGTCGCTCGTGTTTCAAGCGCGCGACATCGGAAAACCCGCCCTCGCGATGTCGAGAGTGAAGCAGTTCACTCTCTCTTCGCTCGGGCCCAGCGCGCCGTCACCCACGACATTTGCTTACTCCGGCACCACCGTCGTGTGGTTCGCGGTTTCCACGACGTCGTTCAACTTCTGGAAGCGGTCGCGGAGTGCGTCCACTTCGGTCACCCGATTCGGCTCGGTGAGCGCGGTCACGTAGGTGACCTCGCGCATCTTGCGCACCGGCGCACCCTTGTCGTCGTAGTCGAGTTCCGGCGCCCGCTGGGTGTCATCGCGAAGCGACAACGCGCCGAGCCACGCGATCTCGGCCTTGAACTCCTGCAGACGACGGATCGCCTCGGCGATCGTCACGAGCTTCCCCTCGTAGTCCACGGCGGCAGTCGCGTTTGCGTGCGCCACGCGGGCTTCGAGCGTCACGAGTTCCTCGCGCACCGCGGCGATCTGGCCACGCGTGTCCGCGAAATTGAACTTCGGCGTCTCGCTCGACAAGTGGCTCACGACCGACGCGGCACGCGCGGTCAGTTCGCCCATCTTGCCCTTCAACTGCTTGACCCGACGCAAAGCCTGTGAAATCGTCATTGGTTCACCTTCTCCCGTTTTGGGATTTCGTTGTTTTCGTTCGCACAGGGCACTTCCCTGCGTTCTCTTTGATGCCTCATTTAGACTCTCGGCTTCGAGCGCTCTCCTCCAACGCTCGATCCACACCTCTCTCAGTGGGGTTCACTGAGAGAGGTGTGATGAGTTTGATCAAAGGGAACGCAGGGTTTGCACCCCACGCTCTCTTGCTGGATTGTTTTTTCTTGAAAGAACAATGTAGTTGTCTACACGAGGTTTAACCTCGTAGGTTTTATCCACAAGATAAAACCTCGTGATTCTGTCAGGTAGGGGTCAGAGGACAAGCAATGACCCACCACCAAGATACAAAAATTCGATGAAGCGACAGATTTTGGTTGCTGGGACCAAAATCGTTCGCCAGCATCGAACATTGGTACTCTATCACATCCAAAAAAGTTTGTCAAGTCCCACCTTACTGAAATGGTCTTTTATGGCATCTTTGTGTCTAAAGATAAACAAAATATGGCATAGTGATTGTTAACAAAAAGCAAATTTTCCACATGTCTCAAAAAAATAAAAAATGTCCATCAACCCTTGACAAGGTTTTATTTATGTGGTACGATAAGTGTGCAATCCCCCATTGGGTGGGGATAACCGAACCGAAACGGCTCGGTTAAGCGAGACGGCTGGGGTGGAAAGAGCGCTTATTTTTAGCGTAACTGACCGCTCTGCTCGCCGTCTGATCAGCCCTTTTTCAAGGAGTGGAAAGTATGAGGAACAAACGCTGTTGTCAGAGAGGACGTCGGAGCCATTCTTCACGCTCGCGATTGTCATCTACCGCCGGCCAGTCCAGCGGTAGTAATGACGGTCCGGCCATCTATCGCCTAGGTTCGTTTGAACCAAGGCGAACAGAAAGCCAAACGAGTTTGAGAAGCTCCTGTTCCCAACAGTGGTAACTGACTCACGAAAAAGTACTTGATATACTAAATCGTGATTTCGGTAACTACTAAAAAAGCGTAGCACGGGCCGTCAAAACGCCAATGCTATCGAAAAGCGCGGCGCACTACGCGCGCCCCACGCTACGCCTGCGGGAACAGGCGGCCTCTCGCAAAGAGAAAGAGTCAGATCCCCCAACCTCAACGTTGAACATCAATCAAGATCGAGGTTTTTGTCCGAGTCCGAGTCTGGATCGCAACATCAGTGCTCGGCCAGCACAACGTAGAGAAGAAGAAGTACCTCATCTAGCTGGCCATTCTACATCAAGTTACGTCGCGCAAAAAAAGAGAGGCCGCCGCCTCTTCGATCACAGCCCAAGTTCCCTCGCAACCCTCCAAGGGCAAGAGAGATACTATGGGAATTGGTTAAATTCGTGTCGCGTAATCACCGCAACCCGAACTCACATCGGACGTAAGTGACCGATGGCGCCCCGGATGTCGAACATCCCGGGCGTTTTATTTTTGTTCTTCAAATAATAATTTACGGGATAATAGTAAATTCGAGGGCCTAGAAAGTTAAAAATGTGGCATACTGGAGCTATAATTCATAGATTAAACTTTTATGACTTCAAAAAAAGTGTATTTATTGCGGGTCATCGAATACGATCAAGAAAGAACGGCAACGCGGCTTGCGACGCTATCATTGCAAAGCATGTGGCAGAAAATTCCAAAATCGTCGAAATCTAACACAGCATCGAGGCCTTAAACGATCGCGTCGTTACAAGCTCATCAGTAAGATATTGATCAATCGCAGGCCCTCGAATTAAGTATTAAGCCTAATTTACGAACTACCTCCCAACGAGTGAGCGCAATCGGGAGTTTACTCCAAGATTGTCGAGCGAGGCAGGGAGGCAACGAGCGAAGCGAAGTTACAAACAAATTACGAATCTACGAAACGGCGTGCGCAACCTAAAGGTTGCGGCTACCTATCGGGGGTAGTCGCAGGCTTTAGCCTGCGTGCTCGTCACTGTTTTCGTGGGTTCGTATCAAAGTTCGTAGTTCGTACATTTATAATTGCGATCTTATTTTTTGTCCGAAGGAGTAGGAACGGCGGCCAAACAATGCCACAAAAATTCAAAAAAAGCACGCATAGTGGTGGCAAGATCAGCACTTTCGATTATTATAGAAATGTGTTTTCCTCGAAATGTTGAATAAGCAATTTTATTGCCGTAGACAAATACATCTCCATAAAAATCAAATTTATCATGGGGCAATACAATAATTTGTTCATTCGCGGGATTTCGCACTGTTGGTGGACGATCTTTCGATAAAAATACTCCTCGTGATTTAGGCCCGATCCGCATCAATTCATCAAAAAAATCTTTACGTCCTTCTGCCGGGTATGCGCGGTGTATCTCATCAAGATTACCAAACTCATCAAGTTGTTTCGGCCGTGTACGCAAAACATCATCTTGAATCGCTTTGAGCGCTTCGGGTCCTTCAAATAACCGCACGACCGGTTTTTCGCCGCGCTGTGCAAGTTTCAATTCATGAAGCGATCCCTCAACTTCATGAAGGGTTGCTTCCATATCTTTAACGCGACTTTGTACGAATGACAAAACCCGATCCGGCGACTCGGCCATATACAATTTCTTTTTGCCTTTTTCAACCGAGCTCATGAGCCCTTGCTTCGTGAGTGTTTCAATGACGGCGTAGGTCGTGACCCGCGAAACCCGCGCACGCTTTGCCAAATCCTGCACCGATGCCGGCCCCATCTCAAGACTCGTCAAATAAAGCGTGGCTTCACTTTCCGAAAAACCGAGCGATTTAAGAAGTTTGTTCCATTGAGTCATATACTAGCTTGCTAGTTTATAGCTTCCTAGACAGTATAACCGAAAACGGGGGAAAATGGTATACTAAAGGCTGATTTTGTACACACCCCCTTCTTATAGTAACCAACGTGAGATTGTCAGTTAAAATTCGAAGTACGAAACACGAAATTCGAAACAATATCGAAATTCAAAATAAACTACCCCGCAGCAAGCTGACGGGGTATCAGTTCACTTTTTAAAACTTACATAAGTTCGCTTCGCTCCTTGCCTCGCGTCCTCCCCTCTGCGCTCCGACTTCGGGGGACAAGTCGTTCGGAAGTCCCAAAGTCTACGGACTTTGTGACTTCGCTCACTCCTAGCGAGGTAACTCCCCCTCGTCCCCCTCTTAGCTTAAGAGGGGGCTGACGTTCTCCCCCTTAGGGTAAAGGAGAGACGTAGGACTTGAGGGGGTTATGTAGAGAATACAATCAGACGTAGCAAGCTACGAGGTATTAACTCCAAAAGAGAATGAATTAAATTAAAAACAAAGTTTCAATCATTCAAATTTAGAATTTGTTTAGGATTTCGAAATTCGGATTTCGGATTTTGTAAAGTATATGTATCTCGAACGCCTCGACATACAAGGTTTCAAAACATTTGCGCAAAAAACAATTTTTGAATTTCTCGCCCCCCATAACGGAAAACGCGGTATTGCGGCTATTGTGGGTCCCAACGGATCCGGTAAAAGCAACGGTGCCGATGCCGTACGGTGGGTTTTGGGTGAGCAATCCATGAAACTTCTTCGCGGAAAAAAATCCGAAGATGTTATTTTTTCGGGTACGGAAAAACGGGCGCGCGCCGGTTTTGCGGAAGTAACGATCACGCTTAACAACGAAGATCATCAAGCGCCCATCGATTACACGACGCTCGCGATCACGCGTCGGCTGTACCGCGACGGCAACTCGGAATATCTTTTGAACAACCAAGCGGCGCGCCTCGGCGACATTCAACTGCTTTTGGCGCAAGCGCAATTCGGCCAGCGTAGTTACTCGGTGATCGGCCAAGGTATGGTGGATCATATACTCGTGGCATCTCCGTCGGAACGCAAAGAATTTTTTGATGAAGCGGCCGGCGTCAAACAATTTCAAATCAAACGCGATCACGCAAGTAATAAACTTGAAAATACCAAAGAAAATCTCGCGCAAGCCGGATCACTTCTTGCCGAGATTGAACCGCGCTTGCGCAGTTTGTCGCGCCAAGTGCGCCGTCTCGAAGAACGCGGACCGCTCATCGAAGAAATGAACATGCTCGGCCGTGGCTACTACGGCAAACTGTGGAACGAACTACTCACGCGTATTGTTGATACGCAAGAAAAAGTTCAGGCGATTGAAAAACAACGCGGTATTAAAGTGCAAGAACTTGACGCTCTGCGCCGCGAACTCGCGGGCATTGAAAAACAGGAAACACAAACCACCGGATTTCTTGATCTGCAAAAAGAATATGAAGCGGCCATCGAGGAACGCAATCGCGCGCGCGAAGAATTGCTCAAGGTGGGCAACATAATTGCGCTCGCCAAAATGCAAACCTCAAAAGGCGCCGTGATGCCGACTGCACAGATTTTGACCGAACTTGAAACACTCACCCGCTCTCAAAAAGAACTACTCGAACGATTTGATGACGTGCATTCGCTTGATGATCTGAAAACGATTCGCGAAGCGTTTCGCAAAATTGTGATTGCCGGCGAAACATTGTTGCGTGACCTCACAAAGCCCGGTCACGAGTCTACACCGGATGAAAAACTGGTCAAACAAAAAGAGGAGCTCGACACAGTGCTCGCGGCGCACAACAAAAAACTTGAGGAAATTCAAACACGCGTACGCAACTATTCAACCGAAGAACGCGGCAAAAAAGAGCGCATGTTTGAAACGCAACGCACGTACCAAACGAAGCAGGCCGAACTTTTTACGATTGATCAAAAAATGAATGAAATTAAAATAGAACTCGCACGACTTGAAACACGCCGTGATGGTCTTGCGCACGAAGTGCAGGTTGAAATGGGGAAACCTCCACTTGAAGCACTCGCGGGTGATATTCCCGCACTCACGATGACCCCCGAAGAATCACTCGAACGATTTCGGAAACTCAAAGTGCAACTCGATGTCATTGGGAGCATTGATCCCGAGGTGATCAAAGAACACGCCGAAACAAAAGAGCGCCATGATTTTTTGAAAACACATATTGATGATCTGGCAAAAGCAGTCGCTGATCTTGATGCGGGCATCGTCGAGCTTGATAAAATTATCGAAGAACGCGCCGAGGCGGCGTTCAAAACACTGAACACCGAATTTTCCAAATATTTCAAAATTCTTTTTTCAGGCGGTCACGCAGGGCTCACGAAAACCGAACCCGCCGACGATGAAGACGACGAAGGTCTCTCCCCTTCCGTGGAGGGGGGAAGCGAAAAACCAAGAGGGGGTGGACTGAAACGTAAGGACTACACGGGCATTGAAATCTCGGCGAATCCGCCCGGGAAGCGCGTGAAGTCCATTAACATGCTCTCGGGTGGCGAACGTGCACTCACGTCCATCGCGCTCATCTGTGCGATCATGACACAAAATCCGTCACCGTTTGTAGTGCTCGACGAAGTGGACGCGGCACTCGACGAATCAAACTCGGTGCGTTTTGCGAACATCATTGACGAACTCGCCCACAAAACACAATTCATCGTCATAAGCCACAATCGCGCCACCATGGAAAAAGCCAATGTCCTCTATGGCGTCACGATGAACGACGACGGCGTCTCCCGCGTCCTCTCATTGAAACTCGAAGATGTCGAAAAAATCAGAAACGGCGAAAAGATTGCCGTGTAATGAAAAAGTGACGAAATACCTTCCTTATACAAAGCGCGACCTGTTTGCCTCACCTCTAGGTCGCATTCCTTGAGAAATCCAGTGAGCGAACCTTCATGAGAGATTGTGATGAAACTGGAACGGGAGCGCCCTGTCTAAAGAAGGAAACTCGAGGGGAGCCACGGAGGGCTCGTGCAAAAGTTTTGTCGTTTTACTTACACAAAATCTTTTGTGCGAGCCCGCAGTGGCAGGACCCCGAGAGTATCCTTTTGTATACGAGGGCGCTTGGACAGCCTTTCCGAAACTTATCTCTCGTGGACAGTGAGCGAACCCCCTATTGACTCTTTTCAGGATATCTTTTATACTGACACTATCTTATTCGTAATTCGAAATATTCGTTCACTTGTCCCCCGAAGCTTCAGCGTAGGGGGAGATTCGCTATTAGGTTCCCCTTTATGCTTGCTATAAAACTCTCTCGCGTCGGAAAAACGAAGGATCCCAGCTATCGTCTTTTAGTGCTCGAAAAAACCAAGGACCCTTGGGGTGATTTTCTTGAAAATATCGGCACCTATAATCCCAAGGCGCAACCTAAGGTCGTGAAGCTGAATGCCGAGCGCATCAAGTACTGGATTTCAAAGGGTGCGCAACCAACCCCCACGGTGCACAATCTTTTGATTTCACAAGGAATCATTGAAGGCAAAAAAGTGGCCGTCACGCGCATCTCAAAACGCCACGCGGAACGATTGGCGGCTCAAAAGAAGTCTGAAGCCCCAGCCGCCTAATTGGCCACTCTGACTTGACAAAAACCCGTTTTTGTGCTATCATATAGATAATCCAGCGGAGCCTCGGGACGAATGAGGCGGTCGAACCACTGGGCTTGAAATGTAATACGATTTTGATTGTTATGGCAGCAAAGCCACAAGACCAAGAGTTTATTGAGTACGTTGTGCAATCAATCGTTAACAATCCTAAGGACGTGAAAACCGAACGGACTGTTGATGAGCGCGGCGTCTTGATTACACTCCACATCAATCAAGAGGACATGGGATACGTGATCGGTCGCGAAGGCCAAACGGCTCGCGCGCTCCGCACGCTTCTCCGCATCGTTGGTGCGAAATCCAACGCACGCGTGAACCTGAAGATTTACGAACCGGAGGGTTCAATGCGCGGCGGTCGAGGACCCCGCCCAACCAGCGGCACCGGTGACGTTGATACGTCAGCCGTTGATAACTTGACCATCTAACATCAAATACAAAAACAAGAACGCGGCTCGCAAGGGTCGCGTTTTTGAATTTTCGCTCACGGTTCACGAGAGATACGTCTAAGAAGACCACCCAAGCGCCCTCGTATAAAGAAGGATACTCTCGGGGTCCTGCCGATGTTCGTATTCGAGACCTGCGGGCACACACTCTCTTGCGGAGGATAGCGACGCAATAAATGTTCTG
>OBEQ010512004.1_pt1 | contig 44537 bp, 46 predicted proteins | sample 1670901 | NCBI WGS metagenome assembly OBEQ01 (sample SAMEA104232315, study PRJEB22302) | groundwater metagenome | biome: forest; feature: aquifer; material: groundwater | place: USA | collected 2011-08-07 | depth 5.4 m
ATCTTTCGGCCTGAGATTCGGAGCGTCGGGCAACACATGCTCCTCTATAACAAGAACCACACCCCGCCCGAATGGAGCGGTTTCGACAACTGCTTTTCCATCAATAATCTCAGGAATTACGATGGGTGTCATGACTTCCGACTCAAGTACCCCTTCGGCACCATCCATTTCTTGGCGACGGCCGTTCATCGAGCGTGCAAGCTATCGATTCCCAAGAGTGCCATCTGCACCGTTCTGTTTGTTGACGGCACTTATCATAATCTTTTCCGGTATACGGAGAATTCGAGAGATTGGCTACGCTATCTGGAGATCGACGAGCCAGAGAATCCCCTTCACCGTGTCTTCGTGGAAGAAAAATACACGATCCGCTCTCTGATGGACGGAATGGACGAGTTTTGGCGCGCCCGGGACGAGATCAGCAACGTCCGCGGCGAACGGGGCGACCGCGTGGCGATCTCTCCCCGGGGAAAATCCTTGAATCCCTCAAACCTTGAAAAAGAGGGCGCTTTTTCCAGGTTCAATGACGATGCCCGGCGGCGGGCCGAACTCTTTATCGGGTTGTTGGCCAAAACCTTTGAGTGGGATTACGAGGCGAAGGATTGGTGCTGGGCAGGGTGGGATACCTTCCGGTTCACAAAATCGGATTTCGCGAAAGACGGAAAGCGCGCGAACGAAGCCACGTTCAACGACTTGATCGATAAAGCCCCCTTGTCCTTCGCAATGACCAGGGGCGGTGTTTACGAATACACTCTGGAAGGCCCGGATTCCCTTTAGAGCAGGTGGGCCGGCGTTTTAGACAGCCGTTTTCGGGCAAGCCCGCAATAGTCTTTGGATATTTCAAATCCCAAGAAGCGCCGCCCAAGCCGCTTTGCCGCCACGGCCGTTGACCCGCTGCCCATGAAAGGATCCAGGACCACCCCGTCCGGCGGGCAGAAACACTGGATCACGTCGTTCGGAATCTTGTCCGGGAACACTGCCGGGTGCTGCTGTTTTAATTTGTCCTTATCCCCTGCCATCAGGTAGTCCCACACGGTTCCCCGGCACTTCATGCTATTAATAGCCCGGGTTACTGTTTGTGTTGTTGTACCGTTTGTCCGGCGGTTGCCGCTTCCGGTCATCACCTTACCGCCGTGTTTGGAAGGGATTTTTAGCGGCTCCTTGTTGAAGTATTGAGGGCGTTCTCCCTTCAGGAAAAGCGGAATGTACTCGTGGTCTACTCGGAAGCGATATTTCCACCATGCTCCCTCAGTTCCCCACTTCCGATAAAGCACACATTCAAACAGCTTAAATCCGATGTTGTCGCACCAATCTACAATGGTCCGGAACGAGGTCAGTGATTTTCCGAAGTTGGCCGTTTGGTCCTGGATGACCATCGCCGCGATGCCGCCCTCTTTCAGAACTCGCAGGATCTCCTCGCCTGTAGCGTGCAGGTCATAGTTGAATCCTTTGTAGGCCCGGATGCTGTCATAGGGGGGAGAGGTAACTACAAGGTCGATACTGTTGTCGGGCAGCTGTTTCATCCCTTCGACACAATCCATACACTGGATCGTATCTAGCCATCTAGTGGGAATGGCAGCAAGAGTCTTGGGCATCTCTGGTGTAATCATATCGCAGAAACTCCTGTGTGCAAACAACTGCTCGACCTGACAATACAATACTTTTGTCTACTATTCAAGAAATTTAGCTGGGGAGAAGTGCCACGAAGGAGCAAAAGAGCGGTTTGTTATCGAGGTGGGTTTCCTGTCCCCTTGGAACCCGGTACTGTTGCGCCCAAGTATCTATGTCGAAACTACTATCCTTCTAGCTGGCAGGTATGAGCTTTTCCTTTACAAGAATGTCTTTCACGGCGATGGCCAACCCTCCATCGTGGTAATTGAAAGCCCAAGCCAACTGTCCGATTAAGCGTTCGGTTATTTTCAGAATTCCGTCTTTCAATTCCCCAACAGAGAAGGCGTCCACGGATTGAATTACACGCTCGATACACTTAGGGCTGCGCTGCACCTCCACCACAACATCTGGCGACACTAAGAGTTTCTGATTCATGGTGTTGTGCATGATTACTTCGGTTCTTAAATTTCCAAGGTAGCCGCATTCTTCATAAATAGCCCGAGCCAGATAAAGAATTTCTCCTACCATCCGAATCATATGTCCTAGATATAGGTGGTGGTACGGAGCTGGATCGAATTTTGGATCAGCCTCGCCAGGCTTAACGCTCAATCTCTGGGGTAATGCTTTTTCCAAATTGTGGCGAAAAAGGATTGCGCCGTATTCGTTAATTTCCAGATATCGATAATCGGTCTGGGCCCCTCTGTGGCCATATGCGACTCCTTCGCTGACCCTCCGGGCGTTCCCGTGCCCTAAGTATGCAGCAACACGCTCGTCGGATTTTCCGGCAAAGTTATCGACGATTTCCCATAGTTGGTTCTTGCTTGCAAGAGGTCGGTGAGGATACGGGGGGCTGACAATAACCGAGATTAAGGGGGATTCGGTCGGATTGTAGTATCGGCTTCGCTCCATAGCTCTTGTCAGTAGAGCATCCCGGCGAGATTCGGCATTCTTCCTGCGCTCCAAAAAGTAGGCGATCCTATCAATCTCAGAAAAATCGGTCGGGTTGGATTGGCTACCTGTTCTGATATAGACCCTCGTAGAATTTTCGATGGCGTGCGGTGCTTGCAGACTTTCTTCCACACGCACAACACAAATAGACCTGTCCAAGTTAGAAAGCGGAACAACTGCGGCCTCTGGAACAATTGCCGGGTATATACCACTTACGCATGAATTAATAATCCTATCCTTGATTCCGGCAGTGGTTGGAGCATCTATTCCAGCCAGTGGAAACTTTGGCATATGAGTTGCTGGGTCTGTTTCAACTCCAATAACCCAGATACCGCCCATAGTGTTTGCAAAAGCCGCGACCGTCTTCGCGATTTCCCTATTCAATTCCCGCTTATATTCCACCCGAATCCCCTCAGCATACTCCCGACAGAACGCCTCAATGTCGGTAAGCTTGATGTCTTTAAGCGCAAGATTAAACATTAGAGAGGAATCATGGTTGCAGTAGTTTTATTGAGCGCGTATTGCCGCGATTGGTACCGGGTACCCTGGGGGGCACGTTGCTCTTCCCTGTTATTTCTTCTGGCTAAACGCCGTGTAGGCCAGAAACCCCGCTACGGCTAACCCCGCCCAGCTGACCCACATCGGAATAATCCAGCCGCCGATGGAAGCGTGCCAGCGGAAAAGGAGGCGCAGGGCGTGGAGGAGGGCGACGATCAGGAAGACGGTTCCGGCGACAGAGTTGAAAGTTTTCTGAGTCATGATGGGCCCCTCCCTGAGCGTCATTATAACGCCGGAAAGGTGGTGCTTAGGCCTGGAGTTTCTGGAGAATGGCGGTGAGGCCGCGGCCGAGCTTCTCAACGGCGGCCTGCTGTTTGGGGTCTTTGAGGGAGCCGTCCGGCTGAAAGGCCTCGTGGGCTTTGGGAATCGCCACTTGGTCCGGCAGGAGGAGGACGCCGATGTTGCCGAGGATCGAGCGGACGTGGACCAGCCCGCGCAGGCCCCCTAGCCCGCCCGGCGAGGCGCTCATCAAAGCGGCGGTCTTCCCTTTGAAGCAGACCAGCGGCGTTTCGCCCGGCTTTTCGCGGGAGGCCCAGTCGATGGCGTTCTTGAGGACGCCGGTGATGGAGCTGTTGTATTCCGGGCAGGAGAGCAGGAATCCCTGGTGGGATTTCATCAGCTCCTTGAGCCGCTTGCCGTGGGGAGGGATTCCCTCTTGGGTTTCCAGGTCGCCGTCGTAAAGGGGCAGAGGGTAATCCCGCAGGTCGATCAAGGTCACTTCCGCGCCGGCGGCCCGGGCCCCTTCGGCGGCGATCTTGATCAGCTTCTTGTTGTAGGAGTCGGTCCGGGTGCTGCCGGCGAAGACCAGGATGCGGATCACTCGCGGAGGAATCTTCTGATTTGATCATGGTTGCCGGCAAGAAGCGCGGTACATATTTCTTTTTCCCTGGCGATAACCACGCGTAGGTTGGATTCCACACCGGCTTCGTAATAAGGTTTCCTGAGTTGTTTGTAGAAGAACCGGGGTGATTTGCGTCGGGCCTCTTCGAGATTGCAGCCGGAGGCGTAATAGATCTTCAATGCCTCCAAGATTTGAGCCACCACCTCGCGCTGTTCAGCGCCAAGCTTCCGGATACTCCGGCTAAATGAGGCTCTAGCGTAAAGCTCAAGGGGCATGCGGTCAGATCTTCCCTTTCCTGATCTTGTCGATGAAGGCGGTTGTGACTTTGGTTTGTGTCTTTTTCTCTTGGGCTAGTAGCTTATCGAGCTTCCGGTATTCCGCCTGGGTGAATTTCTTCTCCTTGATCTCCAGTGGGATGAGCTCAATCCTACTGCCCTTGAGCTCTACTTCAAAAAGAGAGCCCCTCTTGAGATCCAGCACCTTCGCAATCCTGCTGGGGATCGTCACCTGATGTTTTTCACTCATGGCAATGGTCATCTTCTTCACCTCCTAAGGAAAGTGTGCCATAAAAAGTAGGAATTTACTACTTTCTTATATCTTGTTTCTAGGCGGAGAAGCCACTCTGGCTCAGCCGGTCTTGGTGGGGTCCAAGGTGGCGAGGATGCTGGAGAGGTCGTCGGCGTGCTCCTCCTCCATCGCCAGGATTCCTTCGAGCATCCGGCGGGTGGTCGGGTCTTTCTCTCCGAGGTAGCGGATCATCTCCGAATAGGAGTCGATGGCGACCCGCTCCGCGATGAGGTCCTCCTTGACCATGTCGACGAGGGAGTTCCCTTCCACATACTCGGAGTGGCTGCGGGTGGCGAGCCCTTCCGGGTTGAAGTTGGGTTCCCCGCCCAATTGGGCGATGCGGGCGGCGATCTGGTCGGCGTGGACCTGTTCCTCGTTGGCGTGCTGGAGGAACTCCTGGGCGACCGGGTCGGCGTGGATCCCCTTCGCCATGTAGAAATGCCTTTTGTACCGCAGGACGCAGACGATCTCTGTGGCCAGCGCCTCGTTGAGCAGTTTAATGACGGTGGCGCGGTCCCCCTGGTACCCTTCGGTGACGGCCCCCTGCTCGATGTGCTTGCGGGCCCGCCGGCGCAGTTCCTTGATGTCGGACAAGAAGTTCTTCATGTTTTTATTATAACTCCCTACGGTGTTTTCTCCTGCTTCTCCGCCTGCCGGGGCGGCAGATGGTCCAACAGGGATTGGGCCAGCACCTCGCCCTGCCGTGCGTAATCGATGGCCTCCGCGAGGATCCGGGCCGCTTCCTGCGGCGCGTGGAAGCCCATGGAGTTCTCGGCGTTCACGAAGTCCGACCTCCACTGCGCCTTGCGCTGGAGCTCGTAGAGGGGGGCCAGCTGTTCTTCCGAGGCGCCTCGCTGTTTCGCCTCGGCCATCTTTTGGATGAGGGAGACCAGCGCCTCTTCGGAGCGGTCCAGGAGCTTGTGGTTCTTGTCCTGGATGGACGCGACGCGGTCCAGCATTTCCTTTTCCGTGAAGTGGTGGCACTGCAGGCAGGCGCGGGAGACGTTCAGGAGCGGACTGCGGATGTAGTGGTCCGTGATCTTGGTCGCCCCTTCCCGCGTGTACGGCATATGGCAATCGGCGCAGGAGACGCCGCTCTTGGAGTGAACTCCCTGGCTCCATAGCTCGAACTCCGGGTGCTGGGCCTTGAGCACCTCGGCGCCGGTGATCTCATGCTTCCAGTCGTAGAAGCGGTGCCCGTCCTTGAACTTGTAGTTGTCGTAGAAGGCCTCGATCTCCTCCACCTTCAGGCCGTTGTTCCAGGGGTAGAAGAGGGTCTCCTTCGGGCCGCAGTAGTACTCGACGTGGCACTGGGCGCAGACGAAGGTGCGCATCTCCTGGCGCGAGGCCATCGTGTTGGGGTTGTAGTCCGGGACCCCCTCTTTTGCCTTGAGCGCTTTGATGGCGTTGAGGAACCCCGGCCGGGTGACCCGCAGTTCCAGGGTTTTGGGGTTGTGGCAGTCGATGCAGGCGACCGGGTGCTCGGCGTACTGCCAGGCCTCCTGCAGGGGCATCGCGGAGACCTTCTCGAACCCGGCCTGGAGGTCCCCGCCGCCGGCTTTCTCGTAGATGCGCTGGATGCCGCCGGCGTGGCATTGGAGGCAGGAGCCCGGCTGTTTGAACTTCTTCGTGCGGAGCGTTTCATGCTGGTCGATCAGCGAGTAGTAATGTCCCCGGCGCGGGTTGTAATCCACGCTGAAGGCGTAGCCGGCGAAGATGGTTTTCAGGCGGGGGTCCTGGTCCAGCTTGGAGACCCCTTCACTGCCGCCGTAATGCGTGTGCGTGCTGATGGAGGTCTTCTTGTAGCCGTCGTATTCCCGGGGGAAGTTCCTGCCCCACACGGCGGGATCAACGGTCTCCTCGGTTAGCTCCGCCACGGGGATGTAGCGGGACTTGGCCTCCTCTTTGCGCTCCCGGATGTTCAGCAGGAGGGCCACCCCCGCGGCTGTCAGGGCCGCCGTCAGCAGGACGATCGCAACGTAAGGAAGAAGTTTTTTCAATCCAAGCTCATGTGTCCGGTGGACCGGTGGCATTGGGTACAGCGCGCTTGGCCTAGGCCGACCTCCTTGTGCGTGGCGATGCCGCTGACGATAGTAGCATGACACTCGATGCAGTTGTGCTGGAGCGCTTCGAGGTTCGCTCGGGTGATCCGGATGGGTTCCGGGAAATTCTGCAGGGTGAAGGCCTTCGAGTGGTTGAAGCCGTTGCGCGCCTTAGCGAGGTATTTCTCCGGGAAGCGGTGGGGCACGTGGCAGTCGTTGCAAGTGGCCGCGTGGTGGTGGCTGGATTGCACCCAGGAGTCGTAATGCTCCTGCATGATGTGGCAGTTCGCGCAGGCGCGCGGGTCGTTGCTGAGGTAGGAGTACCCCTTGGCGTACACGAACAGGAATCCGCCCACGCCGAGCAGGACTCCCGCGCAGACGGATGTAAGGATCCATCTGCGGGCGTTCAGAGGCGGATCACCTGGACGGAGACATCGGAGAGGACGACGGCCCGGTCGCCGGCGGCGGCCAGCCGGTGGTCCTGGAGCCAGCGGGCCGCCTGCTGGAGCCAGGAGCCGCCGGTGGGCTCTTCCACCAGCGGGTGCACGTTCCAGACGACGGTGAGCTGTCTGCAGCGCAGGGGGGAGGTGCTGAAGGCAATGATCGGCGCCTCGGGGCGGAACCGGGCGACCTGGAAAGCGGCCCGGCTGGATCCGGCCGGCACGAGGATGGCCTTGGCCTGGATCTCCATGGCCAGCCGGCAGGCCATAGAGCTGAGGGCCTTCCCCAGCGCGGCGGCCGTCCCCCGCGGGGCGGTGTTGAGGAGCGCTCCGTAGGGGTAATCGGCCTCGGTGGCGGCGCTGACTGCCGCCAGCATCTCGACCGCTTCTACCGGGTATTTGCCGAGGGCGGTCTCGGCGGAGAGCATCACGGCGTCGCTCCCGTCCAGAATGGCGTTGGCGACATCGGTCACCTCGGCGCGCGTGGGAGAGGGGTCCTCCACCATCGATTCGAGCATCTGCGTGGCGGTGACGGAGGGCTTCCCCGCGGCGCTGGCGGCGGCGATGATCCGCTTCTGGACCACCGGCACCTCAGCCAGTGGGGTTTCCACGCCGAGGTCGCCGCGTGCCACCATCACGGCGTCCGCCTCGGCGGTGATCTCATTGAGGTGCTCGAGCGCTTGGCGCTTCTCGATCTTGGCCATGACCAGCGGTGGTTCGGGCGTGTCTTTGAGCAGGCGGCGGACTCGCACAAGGTCCTCCGCGGTCCGGACGAAGGAGACTCCGATCCACTCCGCTTTCTGGGCGACGGCGAACCGGATCCAATCGGCGTCCTTGGGAGTCGGCAATTCTACGTTGAGGGCGGAGTCCGGCAGGTTAAGGCCGGAGCCGGAGCGGAGCACTCCCCCCGCTTCCACCCGGCAGGAGACGAGCGGGCCTTTGATCTCCTCCACCGTCAGCTTCACCGTGCCGTCCGCCAGGAAGAGATGTTCCCCCACCTGGACGTCCTGGGCAAGCCGGGGATGGTTGACCGGGATGGCGCCGGCGGCCTGTTCCCGCTCCGCGGCCAGCGTCACGCGGGCGCCGCGGCGCAGTTCCAGGGGGCCCTGCTCCAGGTGACCGAGCCGGAACTTGGGGCCCGGCAGGTCCACCAGGATGCCGATCGGCCGGCGGAGTTTTTCGGAAAGGGCCCGCACCTGTTGGAGGCGGCGCTCATGGGTTTCGGGCTCGCCGTGCGAGGCGTTCAGGCGGGCGACGCTCATCCCCGCTTGGATCATTCGTTCCAGCACGCCCGGAGCGTCCGTCGCGGGACCGAGCGTGCAGATGATTTTGGTTCGGATCATCCCCCGGCCCGGCTGGGCTGGCTGAGCGTTTCTTCGATCTTTCCGGTCAATTCCTTATCTTCCGGCGTGGTGCGGGAGCCCCAGCGGCCCACGATGCGGCCGTCGGGACCGATCAGAAACTTGTTGAAGTTCCAGGAGATCGCGCCGGCGGGTGTGGAAGATTCGGTGAGGTACTTGTAGAGGGGGTGGATCTTGTCCCCCTTGACGGTGATCTTGGAGAAGACCGGGAAAGTCACGTTGTAGTTCAATGTGCAGAACTGTTTGATCTCGGCGTCGGTGCCCGGCTCCTGCCACCCGAAATCGTTGGCCGGGAAGCCCAGGATGACCAATCCGCGGTCCTTGTATTTCTCGTAGAGGGCCTCGAGGCCCTTGTATTGCGGGGTGAAGCCGCATTTGGAGGCCACGTTGACAACGAGAAGCACCTTGCCCTTGTAGGCCGAGAGGGGCTCGTCCTGGCCGTCGATCGTCTTCATCGTGAAATCGTAGATGCTTTGTTCCGCCATGGCAGTTCCTCCGAGGGTGATGATTGCCAAGCTAATCAGTAAGAAAGCCCGTTTCATTTTACCTCGCCGGCCCTAATTGCGTACCGGGCTGAAGGGGATGGCCGCGGAGGAATTCGGCGGCGGACATCGGGTTGCCGCCGGCCGGCTGGAGGCGGTCGATCCGGAGGACTCCCTTCCCTGTCTGGACAAAGAGGCCCTGGGTGGGGTCGGCCAGGAGCACGGCACCGGGCGTCCCCTTGCCGGGCACGAACGGTGTCGGGTCGGCAGTGGCCGCGAGGATCTTGAGGGATTTATCTCCCGCCCCGGTCACGGCGCCCGGCCAGGGTTGGAGCCCGCGGATTCGGTTGCGGATCTCCGCGGCCGGAAGCTCCCAGCGGATCACGCCGTCCTCCTTGGTCAGCAGAGGGGCGTGGGTGGCCTGGCTGTCCTCCTGCGGAACGGGAGAGGTCATGCCGGTCTCGATGAGGTCGAGCGCTTCGATCAAGGTAGTAGCGCCGATCTCCGACAGCCGGGCGGCAAGCCCGGCGGCATCTTCGTCCGGCTTGATCGGGGTCTTTTGCTGGAGGATCACCGGGCCGTGGTCCAGCTGTTCATCCAGCTCGAAGACGGTCACGCCGGTTTCGGTTTCCCCACGGAGGATCGCCCATTGGATTGGGGCCGCACCCCGGTACTTGGGGAGCAGGGAAGCGTGCAGGTTGACCGCGCCGCAGCGGAAGAGGGAGAGAAATGGCTTCGGCAGGAGCCGGCCGTAGGCCACGACCGCCGCGCACTCGGCGCCCAGTTTTTTGATCTCTGCGAGAAAGGCCGGATCGCCCGGCCGCAGTGGTTGAAAGACTGGCACCGATTTTAAGAGGGCCGCTTCCTTGACCGGCGGGGGCTGGGGCGTTTTGCACCGGCCGCGCGGCCGGTCCGGCTGGGTGACGAGGCCGGCGACCGTATGGCCGCTTTGGAGGAGTTTCTCCAAACTGGGCACCGCGAACGCCGGCGTGCCCAGAAAGAGGATCTTCATCGGCTAGGCGGAAAGCCCTTGGTACTTCTGCAGGATCCGCTTCCGCTTCCAGTAGGAGAGGTGTTCGACGTACAGGTGGCCCTGGAGGTGGTCGGTCTCATGCTGGAGGATTTGGGCCATCAGCCCGGTGGCCTCCACCGTGACCGGCTCCAGAGTGGGAGCGAGCCCTTCGGCGACCACTTCTGTCGCCCGGTGCACCTTCGAGGAGACGCCGGGGACCGAGAGGCACCCTTCCGGGCAGAGGGCCTTCCCTGTTTTCTCGAGGATGACGGCGTTGAGCAGCACGAGCTCCTTCCCCTTCTCGCCGTCGGCGCTGGCGACGAAGATGTCCAGCGGGGAGCCGACCTGGTTGGCGGCGAGTCCCACGCCGGGCGCCGCATGCATGGTCTCGATCATGTCGGCGATGAGCTTTTTGATCTCCGCGGTCATTTTCGTGACCGGGATCGCCTTCTGGTGGAGGATCGAGTTCGGTTCTTTGACGATCGGCAGGATCATGGGCCTATTTTACAGGGGATCGACGTCGACGACTAGGTGGCAGCCGTGCGGGGCGCGGAATTTCTTGAGGAGGGCCGGCAGGTGCCGAGTCATGGCGTCGAGGTCCGGCGCTTTGATGAGGAGATGCCAGCGGTACTGCCGGCGCAGGCGGGGGATCGGCGAGGGGGCGGGTCCAAGCAGGTGGAATCCCGCCGGCAGGGTCTCCTTCGCCGTGCCGGCCAGTTTCTCCACCGCGGAGCGGGCGGTCAGCTCCTTGGTTGAGCGGACGGTCAGGTCGGCCAGCCGGCAGAAGGGCGGCAGATTGAGCTGTTTCCGGATGGAGATCTCCTGCCGGTAGAAGGCGGCGTAGTCGTGGGTCTTGGCCGCCTGGATCGAGTAATGGTGCGGCGCGTAGGTCTGCACGATCACCTTCCCCGGCAGTTTGCCCCGCCCCGCCCGGCCGGCCACCTGGGTCAGCAGGCCGAAGGTTCGCTCGGAGGAGCGGAAGTCCGGCAGGTTCAGCGCGGTGTCGGCGGAGATCACGCCGACCAGTGTCACCCGCGGGAAATCCAATCCCTTGGCGATCATCTGCGTGCCGACCAGGAAGTCCAGCTCATGCGCGCTGAAGGCCTGCAGGATCCGGGCGTGGGAGCCGCGGACCTGGGTCGCGTCGGTGTCCATCCGGTCGACGCGGGCCTGCGGCAGGAGCCGGGCCAGCTCGCTTTCCACCTTCTCGGTGCCGGTCCCCTGGAACCGGATGTAATCCGCGTCGCACTGGGGGCAGAGATCCGGGACCGCCTCGGAGGTACTGCAGGAATGGCAGACCATCTTCTTCGTCGCGATGTGGTAGGTGAGAGGGATCTGGCAGTTTTTACAGCGGAGCACGTGCCCGCACTTTTTGCAGTGGGCGAAAGTGGCGAAACCGCGGCGGTTCAGGAAGAGGATCCCCTGCTGGCGGGCGGCCAGCGCCTGCGCCAGTCCTTCCTCCAGCGGGCGGGAGAAGATCCGGCTCCGACTGCCGGAGGCGATCTGCTCTCGCATGTCAACCACCTGCACCTCCGGCAAAGGGGCTTCGTCGATCCGCTCCTTCAGCTTCAGGAGGTGGATACCCGCGTTGGCCGCGGCGGCGTAGTAGGTCTCGAGCGCCGGCGTGGCGCTTCCAAGGATCACCGCGGCGCCGGTGATCTTCGCCCGTTGGATCGCCGCCTCCCGGGCATGGTACCGGGGGACATCGTCCTGCTTGTAGGAGGGCTCGTGCTCCTCATCCACGACGATCAGCCCCAGCGAGCGGACCGGGGCGAAGACGGCGGAGCGGGCGCCGACCACCACCTTGGCCTCCCCGGAGCGGATCCGGTTCCACTCCTCCAGGCGCCGGCTCTCCAGCATGCCGCTGTGGAGCACCGCCACTTTCTCCGGGCCGAACCGGCCCTGAAACCGCTCGATCGCCTGCGGCGTCAGAGAGATCTCCGGTACCAGCACGATGCTGTCCCGCCCTTGGTCCAGGATTTGTTGGATGGCCTGCAGGTAGACCTCGGTTTTGCCGCTGGAGGTGATGCCGTGGAGCAGGAAGACTTCATGGGTGCGGGAGGCGATCGGCTTGGAGATCTCTTCGAGTGCTCTCTGCTGTTCGGCCGTCAGTTTGTGTGGCTGGGTCGGCGTGACCGGCGGCGGTTCTTCCTTCTTCCGGGGTTTCATCTGCGTGCGAGCGCGGCGCAGAGGCCCGGGCAGAGCGGCCGCGATTGTCTCCCCCCATCCTGCCTGGTAGACGTCGGCCATCCAGCGGGTCAGCTCCAGCAGGTCCGGCCGGAGGACCGGCTCCTCGTCCAGGATTGCTTCCAGCGGTTTAGTCCGGCCGAACGGCGAGCTGTCGGCCAGCAGGGTGATGATCCCCATCAGGTGCCGGGGGCCGAACGGGACCATGACCCGCTTGCCCGGCGCGGCCTGCTTCAGGAGTTTTTCGGGGATGCGGTAGTGGAAGGTGTTGCGTAGAGGCAGGGGTACGGCGACTTCGGCAAATCCGGGGGTCATGACTCCGCGAGGATTTGGAGGGCCCGCTTCATGTCCTCCCAGACGTCTTTCTTGGCGGCGGGGTTGCGGAGCAGATAAGCCGGATGGTAGGTGACGATCAGCGGGATCCCCTTCCACTCGAAGGTCCGGCCGCGCAGGGCCCCCATGGGCGACTGCGTCTCCAGCAGTGCTGAAGCGGCCGTCTTGCCGAGGGCGCAGATTACTTTCGGCCGGATCGTCAGCAGTTGGGTCTCGAGGTAGCCACTGCAGGCGGCGATCTCATCCGGTTCCGGCGGCCGGTTCTGGGGCGGCCGACATTTGACGATGTTGCAGATGTAGACCTCTTCCCTCTTCAGCTTCATTGCCTCGATGATCTTGGTGAGCAGTTTGCCTGCGGCACCGACGAAAGGTACCCCCTGCTCATCTTCGTCCCGCCCCGGCCCTTCCCCGACGAAGACGAGGTCTGCCTCCAGCGAGCCGTCGCTGAAGACGACCGACTTGCGGGTCTTGCAGAGGCGGCATTTCACGCATTGGAGCGCTTCGGCCCGGACCGGAGCGAGGATCCGCTCCTTTTCAGCCAACGGAAGGCGGCCGGGCGGCGCGGAAGCCGGCGGGTTGGGCTTCTCCGAGCCAGCCGGCAGGTCGGGGATGCCGGCATGCTGCAGGGACTTGAGCAGGGACTGCGTCCCCTTCACCAGGTCCTGGAACTCCTGCTGGGTTTCCCGGTCACCGCTCACGCGAGCACCCTCCGGGCGATCTCCGCGGCGGCGTCCGGGTGTCCGGCGGCCGGCCCGATGCGGCCCATCTCCTTGAGCCGGTCCGGGTCGGCCCTCAGCTGCCGGATGAGCTCGGGGACCTGCTCTACCCGGTGGGCCGTGACGGCCGCGCCGAACCGCTCAATGATCCGGCCGTTGCGGACCTCCTGCCCCGGGATCGCCCCGGTCAACAGCATCGGGAGCCCCTTCACCATCGCCTCGGTGCAGCTCAAGCCCCCCGGCTTGGTTACGAAGAGGTCCGAACATTCCATCAGCTCATTCATGTTGTCCACGAAGCCGTACACCTTGAGCGCGTGTGGGAAGGAGCCGCGCAGGCCCTCCAGCCGGTGGTACAGCTTGGTGTTCTTGCCGGTCACCACGAGCACCTGCATCGGCTCCGGGACCTTGCCCATCCCGCGGACCACCTGCTCCACGGGGCCGGTGCCGAACCCGCCGGAACAGACCAGCACGGTGAATTGCTCGATCTCCAGCCCGAGCCGGGCGGCCGTTGCCCGCCGGTCCAGGCGCTGGGCGAACTTCGGATCGATTGGGATCCCCGTCACGTGGATCTTCTCCCGCGGCACGTGGCGCCGGACGAGCTCCTCCTTGGTCAGCTCCATGCCGACCATGTAGTCGTCGGTGCCGGGCGCGATCCAGACGTTGTGCGGCATGTAGTCGGTGATCACCGTGACCAGCCGGGCCGAGAGCCGGCCCTTAAGCTTCAGGTAGGAGGCCACCTCGGCCGGAAAGAAGTGGGTCGCGATGAAGACGTCCGGCTTGTGACGGAGCACGATCTGCTCCAGCACCTTGCCGTGGGAGGCGTTGCTGAGCCGGTGCAGCTTGTAGGCGGCCCAGGCGATCCCTCCGTCCAGGTCCAGCAGGTGGTAGGCCAGCCCCCACAGGTGCGGGTAGCGGTGGATGAGGTTCAGGTAGCCCTGCGTGAAGGCCCACTGGTAGCCGGAACTCATCCCCTCCAGCCCGTTGAGCAGGGTTGTCTCGGCCTGCGGCTGGAGCCGCCGGATCGCTCCGCAGATTGCCTCGGCCGCCTTCTCGTGGCCGGACCCGGCCGGCACGTGTGTCACCAGGATTTTCATGCAGTTTTCCCCGCTTTCATTATCCACCGGATTGCTCCGTTTAAGTCGCGCGCGATGAAGTCCGGCGGGCGGGCCAATTTCTTGGCGGCGGTCCGCGAGGTGACGCCGGTCAGCACCAGCGCGGTGCGGCAGCCGGCATGCTGTCCCATCTCGATGTCGGTCGCGTTGTCTCCGACGATGATCGATCTGCCCAGGTCCAGCGAGAAGCGCCGCGCCGCTTTGCGCAGGAGCCCGGTCCGGGGTTTCCGGCAGGGGCATCTGCGTTCCGGCGTGTGAGTGCAGTAATAAACGGCGTCGATCCGGCCGCCAGCGGAACGGATCATCCTCAGCATGTTCCGCGTGATCTCCTCGAGATCGGCCTTCGAAAAGAGCCCCCGCCCCACGCCGGCCTGGTTGGAAACCAGGATCACCGGCCGCCGCGCGGCGCGGAGCTTCTTCAGAGCCGAAAGTGTCCCCGGCAGGAACCGGAATTCCCCCCAGCGGGTGATGTAGCGTCTTCGTTTAGGCGAGACGTTGATCACCCCGTCCCGGTCGAGGAAAACGGCCCCCTGAGTTCTCATGCCACCGAGGCGGCGGCGAGCTTGACCCGTTTCCGCCAATCATTCAACAGGTCCTCCAGCGTTTGCTCCAGCGGGATGGCCGCCTGCCAGCCGGTCTTTTTCCGGAACTTGGAGCTGTCGCCGAACAGCGCCGGCACGTCGCTCGGCCGCAGGCGCTCCGGGTCAACGCGGATCTCGATGCGCCGGAATGCCTTGGAGAGCAGGATGTCCAAAACCTTTCGGACCGGGACCGATTTGCCGGAGCAAAGGTTGTACGCTTCTCCGGGTTCTCCCTGCTCGAGTGCCAGCCAGTAGCCGCGGACGATGTCCCGCACGTCGGTGAAGTCCCGGCGGGCGTCCAAGTTGCCGACCTGGAGGACCGGTTCCTGCTGGCCGGCCTCGATCAGCGCGATCTGCTTGGCGAAGCTGGAGGTGGCGAAGGCCTCTCCGCAGCGGGGGCCGGTGTGGTTGAAGGCCCGCGTGCGGACAATGAACATTGGGTAGCTGTGGGCGTACTGGTAGCCCATCAGGTCCTGCGTCACCTTCGCGACCGCATAGGGGCTCACCGGACGGAGCGGGCTGTCCTCCGTGAGGGGCAGTTCCTCCTCCCGGACCGGTCCGTACTCCTCGGCACTTCCGGCGATCTGGACGCGGGTGTCGAGCCGGGCCAGCCGGATGGCTTCCAGCAGGTTGATCTGCCCGGTCGTGCTGGAGAGGAGGGTCTCCGAGGGGTTTTTCCAGGTGGCCGGCATGAAGGATTGCCCGGCCAGGTGGAACAGGCGGTCCGGTTGGATTTGCGTGATGGTTTGGGAGACGGCGGCGGCGTCCTGAAGGTCGCATTCGACCAGGCGGACGCGGCCCTTCAAGTGGTCGATGTTGCCGGTCTTGCTCTGCCGGCGGGTCGTGCCGAACACCTCGGCGTTCTTCTCCAGAAGGAGCTCCGCGAGATGACTGCCGGCGAAGCCGGTGATGCCGGTGATCAGCGCACGCATTGGGCGCACGCCTCCAGGATCCGGGTGGTTTCCACCGCCGGGCCGAGGCCCGCGGCCGGTTTCTTTTTTTCGACTTGGGCCGCGAACTCCGTGAGCAGGACCTCCATCGGCGTGGGGCCGGCCGGCACCGGGATCGGCTTCCCTTTCTTGTGGAGAGGGGCGCTCCCCAGATCCATCCTTCCGGCGTAGTCGAAGGGGATCCTGCGGCAGCGGACTTCCGCTTGGTCGTCCCAATGGAACAGAGTGGAATCGGTAATGACCGTGAGGGACCTCTTTTTTTGGGCGCTCAGCCGGCCGGATTGGATCCAGGCCGTCGGCCCACCCTTCCACCGCAGGCGGAGGGCCAGCATCTCCGGCCGCCCCTTGGGGTCCGGCAGGCCTCCGAGTGCCACCGGCTTGGCGCCGGGCCCGAGCAGGTCCACGCAGAGCGCCACGTCATGCGGACAGCGGTCCCAGAGGGTCCCGATGTCGGGACGGAAGGGACCCAGGTCCATTCCCTCCGAGAGGACCGCCCGGATCTTTTCTCCGGAAGCGAGGACCGCCCGTTTCAGCGCCCGGTAGGCGGGGTTGTACAGGTGGATGTGGTTCACGAGGATCGGCATACGGGCTTTTTCCGCCCGCCGCTGGAGCTCCCGCGCGGTCCGGGCGTCGAAGCAGAGGGGTTTCTCGACGATGCAGGGCTTCCCGGCCTCCAGGCAGGCGCGGGCCATTTCGGCGTGCAGTGGGGCGGGTGTCGCGATGATCACCGCGTCGGTTTCCGGCGAGTTGACCAGCTTTCTCCATCTGTTCTTCGGGCGGCTGGTCGCCACGCCGGCCAGGCGCATCCGGCCCGGCATCTTTGCGATCGTCCGGAGGTACACCTTTCCCCACCGGCCCGCGCCGATCAGCCCAAGCCGGAGCACCGGTCAGGCCCCCCGGTAATGTTCCATCGCCCAGCCCATGTAGCGGCGAAGTCCCTCTTCCAGGGAGACCTTCGGCTCGTAGCCGAGCTGGAACGCGGCCTTCGTGATGTCGGGACAGCGGCGCTGGGGCTCATCGGCCGGATAGGAATCCGGGTACTCCACCTGCTCCATCGCGATCTTGCGCCCGAGCACCTTCTCCAGCGAGCGGATCAGGTCCCAGACGGAGATCTCCGGTTCCGGGTTGCCGATGTTGTAGACCTGCCCCGGCGCTCCGTCGAGCAGGGCCAGCGTGAAGCCGACCAGCGCGTCCACGATGTAGCAGAAGGTGCGGGTCTGCCGGCCGTGGCCGTAGATGTGGATCGGCTTGCCGGACTTGATGCGGCTGGCGAAGTTGGGCAGGACCCGGTAATCGTTCTCCTTCATGCCGGGGCCGAAGACGTTGAACGGCCGCACCATCTTGGTGGGGACGCCGTATTTTTCGTGGAAGATCTGGCAAAGGGTCTCGCCGAGCCGCTTCGATTCGTCGTAGCAGGCCCGCGGGCCCAGCGAGGCGACGTTGCCCCGGTACGATTCCGGAGTCGGGACGTGCTTGGGGTCCGGGTCGCCGTAGATCTCGCTGGAGCTGAAGAACAGGAACCCCTTCAGCGGGTGGTTCTTGGCCAGCAGGAGGAAGTTCTTGGTGCCGATCGTGGCCACCTCGAGCGTTTCGAGCGGGTACTTGCGGTAGTAGAAGGGGCTCGCGATGCCGGCCGTGTGGATCACGTAATCCACCGGCTCGGGGATCGTCAGCGGCTGGATCACGTCGTGTGTGATGAACTTAACCCGGCTGGAATGCTCATCACTGCCGGGCTCCGGGTCGCTGGTGATGTGGTTGTCCAGCAGGATCAGCCGGACCGCCCGCTTCGGATGGGCCGCGTTGTGCGCGTGGAACAGCGCGGTGAAGTAGCGGCCGAGGAACCCGTGGGCGCCGGTGATCAGGATCGTGCTGTTGGCGATGGGGTCCAGCCGGGGCCCAAGGCGGTGGTGGATCTCCTCGATGTCGCTCTTTAAAGTGCGGACCATTGGGTTATCTTATCTCAAGTTCCGGGAGCGGCACGATGAAATGTCCGCCCGATTCCCGGAACGTCCGATGTTTTTCGATGATCGAGTCGGCGAAGTTCCAGGCGAGGATCAGGCAGTAGTCGGGGCGGTTTTTGGGGTCCGACAGCCGGTTGGCCGCCACCACCGGGATCTGGTGGCCCGGCGTGTAGAGCCCCTGCTTCCAGGGGCTGTCGTCGATGACCGCTTCCAGCAGGTCCGGCCCCAAGCCGAACTGGTAGAGGAGCGTCGTGGCTTTGGCCGGCGCCCCGAAGCCGACGATCCGTTTCCCTTCCCCTTTAAGCTTCAGCAGCAGCTGTTTGAGTGCTTTGCCGTGTTCGGCGATCTTCCGGGCGAATTGCTCGTAGGACTCGGGACGGAAGAGGCCGGCCGCTGCCTCCTCGGCGATCATTTTCCGGACCGCCGGCTGGATTTCCGCCCCGGGCTCCTCCGCGTGGACGATCCCCCGCAGGGAGCCGCCGTGGCTCTCCACCCGTTGAGCGCCGGTCAGCCGGAGGCCCCGCTTCTTGAAGAACGGGACCAGCGGCTTGAGGGTGTGATAGCTCAGGTGCTCGTGGTAGATCGTGTCGAAGAGTCCCTTCTGGAAAACGTCCAGCAGGTAGGAGACCTCGAACAGGAAGCATCCATCGGGACGCAGGAGCCGGCGGACCCCCTCGGTGATGCCGGAAAGGTCATCGGCATGGGCGAAAACGTTATTCGCGGTGATCAGCGCTGGCTGCCACCCTTCCACTCGGAGCCGGTCGGCCAGGGCCGGTGTGAAGAACTCCGCCAGCGTTGGGATCCCTTTGTTTCCGGCCTCTCCGGCGATCTTCCGGGCTGGGTCGATGCCCAGGACTTTCATTCCCTTCTCTTGGAAGAAGCCGAGCAGGGTGCCGTCGTTGCTTCCGATGTCGATCACCTGGTCGCCCGGCTTCAAGCCCGCGGTGCGGACTGCTTCCTCGGCATATTCCCGGAAATGGCGGACGAAGACCGGACTGGTCCCCGAGACGTAGACGTAGTCCCGGAACAGCAGGTCGGGCCTCACCACGTCGAGCAGTTGGAGGTGCCCGCATTCGAGGCAGAGATGCAGGTCCAGCGGAAAGAGGGGCTGGGGTTTGCCGCGCGCCTGCTCCGGCACGAAGGCGTTGGCCAGGGGGGTCTTCTCCAGCGCCAGCACCTTCGGGAGTTGTTCGCCGCCGCAGAGCCGGCAGGTCCGGCGCCGGGCGGAGGAAGCCGGCTCCGTCATTTCCCGGTTTTCACCGGGAGCGGCGGGATCCGGATCGTGTCCGACTCGTAGTCCGCCGACTTCCGGTTGTTGCGGGCCACGACGAACAGCACCGAATCCTCCAGGAAGACCATCGCGTGCTCGTGCAGGGGCGGCGTGTAGAACAGCTGGCCCGGGGTGATCACCCACTGGGACGGCGGCTCGGCACTGCCCTGCGGCCGGTGGGCGTAGATCATCCGGCCGGACTGCAGCCAGGAGTAATGGAAGTCGGTTTTGTGGTAATGGTTCGCCCGGACCGCCCCTTTCTTGGAGACAATCACCAGCGCGCTCCCCAGCGCCGTGTCCACGAGGTTCTGGATGGTCCCCCGATCATCGGAGAAGGGGGACGGCAGAGGGACGAGGGCGGACATCAGTGGGTCCTCCGTTTTTCGTGGATCAGGAAATTGCCGCCGTGTTTGAGCTTTCGGGCGATCCGAATGCCGAGCGGGCGGTGCCACCCAACCGTCTTCTCGAGGATCCGGGAGACCGGGCCGGGCTTCAACTGGCCGATGAAATCGAACCCTTGCCGGTCTAGGAGCTGGTTCCAGACCCGGATGTCGTCGTAAATCCGGTTCTTCTCCAGGTGGATGTGGTGTTGTTGCGACTCGGAGAAGGTGGATTTGCTGACCAGCCACCCGCCCGGCCGCAGGAGCTCCCGGATTTGCCCGAGGGTGCTCTCCAGGTCGTACAGGTGCTCGAAGACGTCCCAGGCGAAAACGGCGTCGTAGCGTTCGCGCGGCAGGGTCTCACCGGCCTTCAGGACCTGCACCGGGAAGCGCTCCTGTTCGAACCGCCAGCCGGCGTAGGAGAGGGTGTTCCCCGGGACGTCCAGGTGGTCGCAGGAAATCCCGCCGCGGCGCAGGGCCAGCGTGAGCCCTCCCACCCCGCCCCCGAAATCCAGCGCCTGCCGCCGGTTCGATTTGCGGCAGGCCTGCCGGAGCACCTCGAACCACTTCTGCTTGTCCCGTGTGGCTTCCCAGTAGCTGAGCTCGTAGAGATACTGCGGCGTCTCGGCATAGTACCGGTTCACTTCCAAAGTGCTCTGTCCCCCGGCTGCCTGGAGCTGGGCCCGGACGTCAGCGCTCTTCTTTTGCTCCCAGTAGGCCGCGGCAATCTCGGGCAAGGGTTTGCGCAGGTAGCGGGTCAGGTGGGCGAAGGCCCGCTCGGCGGCCGGGCGGTCCAGCCCTTCGACGCACAGCTCTTTTTCCATCTCCCGGTCCCGCCAGCGGCTCATGCCGCTTCCGCCTTTTCCCAGTATTTGGCCCACAGCGCGTGATGGAAATAGGCGAAGAGGGCCGCGAAGAAGAAGCCGACCGCCCCGTCCCGGCACCCCTGGTGCTTCACGTACGACTTCCAGAAGATCTTCCAAGGGCGGAAGACCATCTCGCGCCGGACCTGCTTCCAGGGCAGTTTCCCCTTCTCCTTCAGCATTACCTCCGCTTCGACGGTCGTGTAATGGTTCTGCCGGTCGATGAACTGCGTGAGGGACTGGAACGGGTAATGCTCGATCTCGGCGTCCAGGAACCCGACCTTCCCGTCCACCTGAAGTTTGACGTGGATCCCCTGCCCGGTACACCGGGATTTGGACCGGCGGAACAGGATCCGGTGCTTGTGCCTCCAGCCGCCGTGCCGCATCGGCCGGCCCAGAAAGAAGTTCAGCCGCATGAGGTCGTAGGCGTTGGCGCCGTTCGTTTCGGACAGCGCCCGGTCGATCGCCGACTTCAGGGCCGGCGTCACGATCTCGTCGGCGTCGATGTGGAGGATCCACTCGGCTTGCGCCTTCTCGATCCCCAGGTTCCATTGGCGGTCGTGGTTGTCCTGCGACCGCTGGGTGAACACCTTCGGCGTGTATGCTCGGGCGATCTCCGGGGTGCGGTCGGCGCTCTCGTCGTCGATCACGACGATTTCGTCGGCCCATCCTTTCACCTGGTCTAGGCAGTGGGCCAGCCGGCGCTCCTCGTTCTTGGTCATCAAGACCACCGCCAGGGTCTCACGCACGCTCATGCGTTCTTCGCTTCCCAATATTTGGCGTAGCTGACGAACTGGTAGAGCCCTCCCAGCACGGCCGCCGCGAAGCCGATCCAGCCGTCCCGGTACCCCTTCTTTCCGACGTAACTGCGCCAGAAGCGGTCCAGCGACCGCCAGAGCGCCTTGCCGCGGGTCATCCGCCGCCCGTCGGTGAGCCACTTCTGGGCCTCCAGCGTGGTCTGCCGGTTCAGCTTGGCCGTGAAATCGCCGAGGTCCCGGTAGGAGTAATGCAGGAGGTCCCCTTTCAAGGAGCCCCACGGCTGGTCGGAGAGGGCCCGGCAATGGACCGTGGTCTCCTCCCACCGGAAGACACTCCGCTTGTACAGCTTCACCTGCGGGCTGGGGTACCAGCCCCCGTGCCGGAGCCAGCGCTTGCCGATGTAGTTCCTTCGCGGGATGGAATAGATCTGGAACGGCGGGGTCCCCTGGAACAGCCCTTGGATCTCGGCGGCCAGCTCCGGTGTCACCCGTTCGTCGGCGTCGATGCTCAAAATCCATTCGTTGCGCGCTTGCTGGGCGGCCCAGTTCCGGTGGCGGCCTTCGAGGTCCATCTTCCGGTGGAGGACGCGGGCCTCGTGCCGGAGCGCCACCTCTTCGGTCCGGTCGGTGGATTCGTCATCCACGACCAGGATCTCCTCCGCGAAGCGGACCGACTCCAGGCAGTCGGCCAGACGCTTCTCCTCGTTCTTCGTCAGAGTGATTACTGTGAGCGGGACAGGGTTCGGCATTGTTCCAGCAAATCTTTTTCCGTTGGGTTGTTCAGCAGGTGGGCCCCGTGCAGGAGCCGTGAGCTCCGCACCCAGCGGGACCAGTGCGGGTCATGGCTCACCACCAGGTCGAACGGTTTCCTCCTGCGGACGATCAGACGCCAGGTGGCCTTGGGCCGCCAGCAGCGCTCCGGGTACTCCAGGTAATCCACCTGCGCGTGTTCCACCTTGCCTTTCGCGGCCACGCCGCGGGGGCCGACCACGCAGACCCAATGCCCCGCCCCGGCGATCGCCTCCAGCGAGACGCCGGCCGGGACCGACGGGCCCCACAGGATCCGCAGCTTCCGGCCCCATTTTTGCTCGAACAGGGCCTTGTTTTTCTTGAAGGCCTCTTTCCATCCTGCCAGGTTCTTGAAGCTGACCTTTCCTTCATGGTGGACATAGGCGCCCGCCGCCCGGACCGCGCGCAGGCCGACCTCGCGCGCCCGCAGGGTCAGGTCGTCGTCGTCGAAGTTGCCCATGCCGAACCGCTCATCCAGCAGTCCGATCCGGTCGAAGAGGTCCCGGCGGGCCAGCAGGCAGAACCCCAGCGCGGTGCTGAGCGGCGCCGATTTTCCGCGTTCCGCGGCCAGCTGGCGGGCCGCTTCATCGGGAGAACCCTTGGGCGTGTATCCCAGGCAGTTGCTCGTGGGATTGACCAGACCGATCTTCGGATCGCTCTCAGCGATCCGGATCATCTCGGCCAGCCAACCGGCCGTGACGACCGTGTCGTTGTTCAGCAGGCAGACCCAAGGGGACCGGGCGGCCCGGATCCCCTGGTTCACCGCCTTGATGAACCCTAGGTTCTCGGGGTTCCGGAGGAGTTCGGCCGGGACCGGGCTGGAGCCGGCGAATTGCCGAAGATATTCCCGCGTGGGGGTTTCACTGCCGTTGTCGATCAGGATCAGGCGGACCGGGAGATCGGTGTGCCGGAGGACGCTCCGGAGGCAGAGCTCGGTCCGCTCCTTTTCATTCCAGATCGGAATCACGATATCGCAGATTGGCTCGGCGGTCATCGGGCCAGGACCGAGCGGATCGCCCCGCAGACACGCCCTACCTCAGCCGGCTTCATCTGCGGATAGAGAGGAAGAGTGATGCAGGTCTCCCCGACCCGCTCGGCGACCGGGAGGTCCCCCCGGCGATATCCATAGCGCCGGCGGTAATAAGAGTGCAGGTGGAGGCACGTGTAGTGAACGCCCACTTGGATCCCGCGGCTCCGGAGGGACTGCACGAAGGTGTCCCGGTCCATCCCGTGGGGGGGATTCGACAGCAGAACCACGTAGAGGTGCCAGGCATGGAGCATCCCCTTTTTCCCTGGATCCGGCAGTGTCAGTTCTTGGACGCCGCTTAATTGGCGGTGATAGCTCCGGGCAAGCTCCGTCCTGCGGGCGTTGAATTCCTTGAGCCGGGCCAGCTGGCTCCTGCCCAGCGCGGAGAGGAGGTCCGGGAGCCCGTACTTGTAGCCGGGCCGGATCACTTGCGGGTGCTGGAGCGTTTTCTGCTGGTGGCGTTTCCAGGTGTCGACGGAGAGGCCGTGAAAGCGGAGCAAGCGCAGGGTTTTGTCGATTTCCCCGGAAGCGCAGGTGACCATCCCCCCTTCCCCCGTGGTGATGTTTTTCATCGGGTGGAAGCTGAAGCAGGTCGCGTCGGCAAGACCGGCGCTTCCGACCCGCCGGCCGGCGGCTGTCGCGCCCAGCGCGTGGGCCGCGTCGTCCACCAGGAAGAGCCCGCGCTTTTTGCAAAGGGCCCGGAATCGGTTCAGATCGCACGGCCGGCCCGCGAAATGAACCGGCAGGATCGCCTGGGTCCTCTTCCCGATCTTGCGGGCCGCCTGTTCGGGAGAAAGGTTCCAGGTGATGGGGTCGATCTCCGCGAAGACCGGGCGGGCGCCGGTGAGCTCGATGGCGTTGGCGGTCGCGGCGAAGGTGAACGGAGTGGTGATCACCTCGTCCCCCGGCCCGATCCCAAGGGCCAGCAGGGCCAGGTGGAGAGCCGCCGTGCCGGAGGAGAGGGCGACGGCATGGGGAGATCCCACGGCCCGGCGGAATTCCTCCTCGAAGCGGGCGGTCTCCGGCCCCATCGTGAGCCATCCGGAGTTGAGGATCCGCCGGATCCCCTCCAGGTCCTTCGCCCCGATCGTGGGGCGGCTCAGCGAAACGGTTTTAGAGGTAGCCATCGGTTTTCTTGACGCGGACCCGTTTGGCCGGCTGTCCCCATACGACGGAGCGGTCCTTCACGTCCCGCAGGACCAACGAACCGGCCCCGATCGTGGCCGACTTCCCCACTTTGCACTGGGTGATCAAGGCCCCCATGCCGACGAAGGAGTCCCGGCCGATCCGGACGTAGCCGGAGGTCATGGCACCCGTGCAGAGGTAGACGTTCTCGCCGATTTCGTTATCATGCTCCACGATCACGCCGCTCCAGAGGACCGAGTGGCTCCCGATCGAGGTGCCCGCGTTGACCACGCAGCCCATCGAAAGGAAGACCCCCTCCCCGAGCTTCGCGCCGCGGGCGACCGAGGCACTCGAGTGGACGGCGCTGATCCACCGGACGCACCGGGTGCGGTCCACGAGCCGGATGATCCTGCGGCGGGCCGGGAAGTACTGGTAGCCGACGGCCAGGATCGCGTGCGTCAGCCGGTATTTCCGGCTCAGCACGGCCAAGTCGGCACAGCGCCCCAGCACCGGCCGGCCGCAGAACTCCCCGGCCCGCCCGTCATCGAGGAAGCCGGCCACCTGTTTCCCGCGGCCGGATGAGCGGAGGGCTTCCTCGATCGCTTTGCCCAAGCCGCCCGCTCCGAGAATGGCGATCCGGTCCATCGCGTCAGCCGTTCCCTTTCCCGTCCTTGATTTGGGTGTACACCTTCAGCATTTCCTCAGCCCGGTGGCGATATGTATGGGAAGCGAGGGTCAGCTCTTTCCCCGCCCGCGCGATCCGTTCCCGTTCCTCCGGGCGCGCGAGATAGTGGTCCATTTTTTCGAACAGCTCCGCCGGCCGGCTGAACGTGACCAGGTGCTTCCCCGGCATGAAGCCGGAGCGTTCGATGCTGTCGTCCCTGAGCTCCGGCATCACAAGCAGGGCGCCGGCCGCCATGATCTCGAAACAGCGCATCGTGACGCATTCCCTGCGGATCGGGAAGCTGAACCCGATCTTGGAGCGGCTGTAGATTGTTCCCAGCTGGTCGTGCGGGGCGGTCCCGATCCGGCTGTTGGGGTACCGTTCCCGGAGCAGCTGCAGGTAGAACCGGCGGGGGTCCCCGCCGTCCGTCCCCACGAACGCGGCGTCAAAAGTCCGCTCCACCCCTTGGTCGCCGTGCAGGGCCGGATCACAGCCGGCATTGAGCCACTCCACCCGGAACCCCATCCGCCGCAGCTTCTCCGACTCGGTCTGCATCGGGCAGAAGATGCGGTCGAACTGCGCGGCGGTGCGGGCGACCTTACGGAACACGTGCGGCAGAAAAACGTCTGAAACGAAATAGAAAGCCGGCCGGGCCCCGGGAGGGAGCGGGTGTTCGTAATCGTCGTCGTCGATTCTAACATACAAGTCATACCCCGCGCGAAGCCGCCCCGGCTCGCGGGTCTGGAGGTGGTCCACCGTGTGCCCCAGCTCCCGGAACGCCTTGAGGAAATAGATCCCCATGGTGTCCGGGCGGGTCAGGTTGAAGATTACAGCGATTCGCAGGGGATGCCCAGCCGGTGGAACCATGGCGCGAGGGTGCGATAGATCCTTTCCCGGTCGCACACCACTCCGCCGATCCGCCGGCTGGCCAGCAGGCCGGCGATCCAGAACGGGAGCAAAGGCCGGAAGATCTTCTTCGGGATGAAGCGGTGCCGGATCAGCGAGCGGGCCGGGATCATCCGGACCAGCTCCCGCAGTTCGGCCGACGGCGTGACCTTGGCCAGCACAAGAGAAGGGATGCCCGCCCCTTCCAACCGCAGGGCTTCCTCCCGCACGCGGCCCCATTGGCTGTCGCAGATCAGCAGATGGATCCGCTTCATGAGGGGGGCTCCACGGCCTCGCCGCGCGAAAACTCCTCCTCGACCACGTAGAGCGGACGGCCCTTCACCTCGTCGAACAGGACCGCCACGTATTCCGAAAGGATCGCCAGCACCAGCGCCTGGAAGGAGCCGACCATGCCCAGCAGGGTCGTGGTGGTGGCCCATCCAGGAATGGCCAGGTTGGTCAGGAGCCGGATCCCCACGGAGTAAAGCCCGATGCCGAAGAGGAGCAAGCTCAACACAAGCGACAGCATGCTTGCCCACCGCAGAGGGACATCGGAGAAGGAGACGAGGGCCAGCCGGGCCAGGCGAAACAGGCGCCTGAGCCCCATCTTGCTCTCCCCATGCAGGCGCGGGAGCCGCTCGTACTCGATTGTGGCTTGGGAGCCGCCGGCCCAGGCCCTTAAGCCGGCGAAGAACCGCTGGCGCTCCGGCATCTTTTTCATCAGTTCAACCACCCGCCGGTCGACCAGCCCGAAGATGCCGGCCTGGATGGGGACGAGGCGGTTCGAGGCCCGGTTCAGGATCCGGTAAAAGAGGTCGGTCCCGAGGCGCTGGAGCGTGGGATCGTCCCGGTCGGACCGGACCGCGTAGACGACGCGGGCCCCCTTCTCCCATTGGGCGAACAGCCGCGGGATGAGCTCCGGCGGGTCCTGGAGGTCCCCGTCGATGGTGACGACGGCCCTGCCCCGAGCGTGGAACAGGCCGGCGTGAAGGGCGGCCATCGGCCCGAAGTTCCGGGAGAGATGGAGCACGCGCAGTTCCGGGACCTCCCGGCTGATCCGGATGAGCCGTTCCAAACTGCGGTCCCGGCTTCCGTCGTTAACGATCACGATCTCGTAGGGTACTCCCAGCGGTTTGCAGGCCTGCTGGATCCTGTAGACCAGTTCGACGGCGGTCTCCTCCTCGTTGTAGAGGGGGGCCACCACCGAGAGGACCGGAGCCGCGGAATGATCAGGAGCCATTTCCCTGCTCTCCTTTCTTGCGGAGTAAGGCGATGATGCTGACGCCCCGGCTGAAGCCGGCGCGGCGTTTCTGTTGCAGCAGGTCGACCAGGATACCGGCTTCGGAAGCAAAGATACGGTTCAGCAGTAAGTTGACCGGCGCCGGCGGGACCCGGAAGTCGGTCTCCGCTTCTCCGCTCGCCCGCCCGCTCCGCCGGGTCCAGAACCGGACCAGGCGGACCGCGGGGTACAGCCGGGCATTGAAATGTGAAACCAGGGAGGGTGTCACCGGCTCCTCCGACCAGAGTTTTTCCAGTTGGGGCCGGCTGTACCGCCGGAAATGGCCGACGCTGACGTCATGCGGGCTCCAGAGCTCCATGCCGGCCGGGACCATGATCAGCAGGTGTCCGCCGGGCCGGACCATCGAGACCAAGCGGGACAGGAGGTCCCGGTCCCGCTCCACGTGTTCCAGCACGTCCAGTGCCAGGATCAGATCGGGGTTCCGTGGAAAGGCGGCGGCCGCTGGGTCGAACGGACCGCTGAGGAACTGCATGGAGGGATAGCGCCGGCGGGCCAGCCCGATCGCTTCTTCGGACGGGTCCCACCCGGTACAGCGGTACTCCGCCGCGAAGGCGGCGAGATTTCCGCCGGTCCCACAGCCGATGTCGACGATGGTTTGCCCGGAACCGGGGAGGATTTGGCGGACCAGCCGGCGGAGGATCTCTCGGCGGCCGGTGAACCACCAGTGGTTTTCCTCCATCCGGCTGTGGAGTTGAAATTGCTCTGTCTGCATTAAGGGTCCCTTCCGAAACCTGGCGCTAGCCGCGTTGCGTGCGCCAGGCGGCCAGATCCAAGGAGCGACGACGATGGCGTACTCCCTGGAGTACGTCGAGAAGGAGCGACGCGGGAGATGGCCGCCTGCCGCCGCAACCCGAAGGGCTGGGTTGAAATGCGTCGCATCGCTGCGTTGCTCGTCGTCGACGTATCCCGATTCTCATGATACGCCTTCCTCCTCGCTCCTTGCGCTGCTCGCATTTGAGTCCAGCGCGGCCGCGCGAGGTTTCGGAAGGGACCCTAGTTTCCGGAAGACGCGCACCGGGGGCGCCGAAGAATCGGTGCGGAACCGGTGGTAACCGGGATCGGGTCGATTCTGCCAGGGGATGTCGGGCGCGTCAAGGAGGATCTCCCGGTAAGAGGCCTGGATCCGGCGGAAGTAGTCCGATTCCAGGAACCCGCCGGGGAGCCAGTCCCGCCGGAGGACGATCCAGTCCGGGAAGGTCTCGTTCGCGAAGTCTTCCATGCGGGCCAGTGGCTCCACCCTCAGGGAAGTATAGAAGAGGATGGGGTACTCTTCGTAGGGGGTTTTCAGCGTCTCGCCCGGTTTCCCTTCCCGGTCCAGCAATTCCACGATCCCGTCGATCGGCCCCCGGTAAGGGTGGAGGAGCTCTTCGATGAGCTCCCACTGGTAGGAGCGCACCCTGCCCTTTTCCGATTTGGCCAGCGCGTACGGCGCCGCGTAGTTCAGGTTGGTGAAGATCAGGATCGCCGCCAGCGCCAGCCCGAGCGGGCGGCGGAGCTGGACCACGCGCCTCAACAGGGCCGCCTGCGCCATCAACAGCCACGGGATCAGATAGATGAGATAGCGGAAATGCCTCTGGTAAGGGACGAAGACCAGGAAGACCAGCCCGGCCGCCAGCAGGCAGACGGCCAGCTTCCACCCGGCTCGCAGAGGGGAGCCCGGCCGCCCGAGGACCGGCCGGAAGGAGGAGCGCCACACGATCAGCGGCAGGATCCAGACGGTGACCGGCAGGAGGTAGATGTTGATCTGACGGAAATAAAACTCCGCGTGGTGACGGAGCTCTTTGAAAGAGGTCCCGGTGTGGTGCTGGCCGGACTGCAGAAATAAAAAGAACGGCAGAGTCAGCGCGGCGGTGACGGCCCCTACCCCGGCCGCCCGCAGGATCGTTTTTCGTCCGGGCCGGATCCAGGCCAGATGCAGGGCTAAGCCGATGACCGTGGGCAGGAAAACCCCATGGTTGTTGTGAAACAGAAGGAGCAGGGCAAAAACTAACTCCGCGCCGGCCCATCGCCGTTCCCGCAGGAATCTCCCGTAGGCCCCGGCGGCCCACAGAGAGAATAAAACGGAGGGGGCGTAGTAGCGGCACTGCCGCATGTGCAGGAGGAACGGCACGCTGGTTGCCAGCAGGAAGGCGGTCCAGCGGGCGAGCGAGCGGTCGCCGGTGATCCGGCGCACCACGCGGTACGACATCCAGATCGAGAACAGGCCCATGAGCGCGAAGGGGAGGCGGGCCGACGCGGTGTTGATCCCGAACAAGAGAAAGGAGAGGGCCGCCGTGTACAGGGATCCCCAGGGGTGGTACGTCCAGGCGTAGTTTGGCCCCAGCGGAAGACCGGGATTCAAACGGTTGACTCCGTCGAAGGCGCGGGGGTAGCCGAACCGGAGGATGTTCTTCGCGAGCACGGCGGTCTCTGCCTCGTCCTGCCAGAGCCGCCCATTGCCCAGGCCGGCCAGAAGGAGGACCGCGGCGACCAGCAGGAGGAGCACCAGCCAGGGATCGGCGCTCCAGCCGCGCTTTGTGTCAGGAGAGGAGCGCATGGGCCGCTTCCAGGACCGGTTCGGTGTCCAACTGTTTGAGGCAGGCATTGTCCCAAGGACAAGGGGGGAACCGGAACCCCTGATAACAGGGCCGGCAGGCCAGCCCTTTTGAAACGATCCGGTGTTTCGCCAAATCGGGTGGAGGGCCGTACACCGACCCATCCACCGGCCCGAAGATGGAGACGGTTTTGGTCCCGACGGCCGCGGCCAGGTGCATCGCCCCGCCGTCGTTTCCGATGACCAGGTCGCACCGCTTCAGCAGGCCGGCTAGGATCAGCAGGGAGTGGATCTGCGTGGCCATTTTAGGGGTGGAGGTCATGGAGTCGGCGACCCGGCGGCACAGCACCGATTCCTGGTTGTCGCCGAGAATCAGGACCTCCGCGTTGTGGCGGGCGGCGATCGCATCCGCCACCCGGGCGAAACGGTCGGGCGGCCACTGTTTGAAAACGGCGTTCGGCCCCCAGCTGGTCCCTCCTCCGGGGACGATGCCGATCAGCTTTTTTCCGCGGGAGATCTGCCATGCTTGGAGGTATTCTTCCGCCCGGGCCTGCATGGACGCCGGCACCGAGATCAACGGGGACTCCGGCTGGAAGGGCCTGGGGATTCCCAGCGGGGCCAGCAGGTCGAGGTAATAGTCCGGCACCGGCCGGATGTGGAAACCCTGCAGGGGGATCCGGTCGGTGAGGAATCTCCCCCGTCCCCGGAAATCAAAGCCCACTCTTTTGGGAATGCCCGCCAACAGCGCGGCAAGTCCGATCTGCCAGCCCAGCGAGAGATCCAGCAGGAGGTCGAATTTCTTCTGCCGGACGGACCGGACCATCCGCGCTAGAAAGAGGGCCCCTTCTCTCTTGGATCGCCGGGCGGCGGCGCGAAACTCGTCTTTTTCGAACATCAGCGTCCAATCGACCTCGGGCCAGTTCGAAACCAGTTCAAACGTCCGCCGGTTGCAGAGATAGCCGGTGAAACGGACGGAACCCGAACGGCGGAGGGCCCGGACCAGCGGGTGCGAGAAGAGGACGTCGCCGATCCCGAACGGGTTCGCAACCAGCACTCTCATGCCGGTTTCGGCTGCTCCGCTTGCCGGACGCAGCCGATGACTTCTTCAACGCTCGGGTCGATGAGCACCCGGTGGCGCCGGCCGAGCGGTTTCCAGCGTTCCATTTGGGCGGCATGGGATCCGCTGGCGACCACCACCGTGGGAGTGCCGACCGCGGCGGCGACGTGGACCGGGCCGCTGTCGTTGGAAAGGAGCAGGGCGCACTTCTTGAGGAAGGCCGGTAGGATCTCCAGCGGAGTCCGGCCGCTCAAGTCGACCGATCCGTCGACCGCCAGGTTTTCCGGCGTTCCTTCGGGCGGAACCCCGATGAAGACGACGGCACGCCCCGCCTGCCGCAGCTGCCGGGCCGCCTGAAGGAACCGGTCGAGCGGCCAGCTCTTCGCCGGGTTGCTGGTCCAGGGGTGGATGGCGACCGGCTCTTCGCCGGGCGGGATGCCGGCGGCGCTCAGCAGCACGCCCGCTTGGGCGTCCGCTTCCGCCGGTACCGGGATCTCGAGCGGTTCCTCTTCCGCCGGGATCCTCAGCAAACGGACCAGTTCCAAGTTGTACTGGGATTCGTGCAGGTTCCGTTGGCCCTTGGTATCCGGGATGGATCGGTTGAGCAGGAACCCCCATTTCCGGAGGTACCCAATTCGCAGAGGGACCCCCGCCAGGAAAGAGGCGAGGTGGAAGAATTTGGAAGGGTTCATCATCAACACGGCGTCGAAGCGCCGCCGGCGCATCCAGAGCGCGGTTCGCAGGAGATTAGTCCCGCCCCGGTCCCTACCCGGCTCCAGGCCGTGGAGCTCATCGATGTCCGGGTGCCCCCGCAGTAGAGGAAGGAGCCCGTTCTGCATCAGCAGGTGAATGCGCGTCTCCGGCAGGGCGCGGCGGACGGCCCGGATCCCCGGTAGGCTCATCAGCAGGTCCCCCATCCGGTCGGTCCGGACGAGCAGGAGCTGCCTTACGGCGATGGGGCGGCCCTCAAGGATTGGACGCTTAACGCTGTGGCCATTCCGGCAAGGGTCCAGAACAGGACAGCTTGCCGGACGACGTAGAGGTTGGTATCAAAGAAGGACTGCACCAGAAAGCCGCACAGCCCTGCCGTCAGGCCCGCGAGCACCGCGGAGGTAGAGGGAGAGGCCGTGATGCCGCGCCAGCACAGCTTCCCCAGGGAAACGAGGAATCCCAGGAAGGCCACGAACCCGACCAGCCCGATCTCCGCCATCGTCTGGAGGAAACAGTTGTGGGCATAGGCCGGGAGGGCGGAATGATCGGGCGCGTAAGACTGGTAGTTGGACATGAAGGTGTTGATGCCGTGGCCGAACACCGGCTGAGACACGAACATCTTCCATCCGGTGTCCCACATAAAGAGCCGCTCATGGGAGGAAACGTCTGAAAAAGTGAGCAGTGCTTTGAAGGAGGACGGGGAGAGCAGAAGATAAAAGCCCAGACAGGCCAGCATGGCCCCGACCAACCCCACCAGGACCCTCTTGCGCTGCCAGTTCACAACAAGGAAAAGGGCCATGCCGGCTAGAAAGCCCAACAGCGCACCGCGGGGATGGATCCACAGCAGACAGCCGGCCAGCAGGACTGCCAGAATCTTTTTTGTGAGGGAGCTTTTTTGATGGGGATTCAGCAGGAGCGAGATCACGACAAGAAGGGTCACCATGAGGTAGGTCGCGAGATCGTTCGGGTTTTTGTACGGCCCCACCATGCGGCTGTACTCCAGCGTTCGGCCCAGGATCGGATCCGGGACCATGGCCTTGTAGGTGGAGCGGAAGATGGCCCAGCCCTGCAGCAGCGAATGAGCCACCACCACCCCAGCGGCGCAGAGCAGAGCCCGGATACTCCTGTCCAGGATCTTAGGATCCGAAGAGACATCCAGCGCGATCAGGAAGAAAAGGAAATATTGGAAGGTTTTCCCGACGAACCCTTCCAAGCTTGTTTTTTGGAACCGGCTGTAGAAAATTGAAAGGCCGCAGAGGGCCACGTAAAGGAGGAGCCAGAGAAGGGTGGTCCGGGCCGGGTGCCCTTTTCGGAACGTCTCAAAAGAGCTTCCCGGGATCACCCACCCCACGATCCAAGCGATGAAGAGCGGCCAGAAGAGGATTTCAATGGCGGCGATGGACAGCGGTGTCGCGAAGACCAGCGCGACGAACAGGAACCCGGCCGCCTGGCGGGCCCACTGGGACACCGATGTCCTCATCCGTTATCGCGTTGTACGGAAGACGGGTTGGAAATCAGAGGGGTGGCGAACGACCAGGCAATGCCATTCTCTTCGCAGTAGCCCTGGATCTGCCGGACCAGCTCTTGCGGCGGCCGATGGATTGCGATGAAGACTTCGTGCACGCCGCGTTCCTTGACCACCCGCCCGAGCTGCCGGCGCGTGCCCAGGATGGGGATCCCGTGGATCCGGTCCCCCTGCTTGGCCAGGTCGTCGTCCAAAAATCCGATCACGCGGCGGCTGGCTCCCCGGTCCATTTTGAGCTGTTGGAGCAAAAGCTCCCCCATGTCTCCCGCCCCGATGATGAGGGCATGCCGGGTCATGGGCGAGGAGGTGCGAATCCACTCGTTGAGCATTGGTTCTGCCAGCCGGGCGCCGCTGACGGCCAGGAACAACAGGGTGCCATCGATGATGAAGACTGCCCTGGAATATCCCTCGAACCGCCAGAGATAGAGCACCAACATCGCGGAAAGGATCGAGCTGAGCACGACCGCGCGGAGGATGTTGGCCAGGTCCGGCAGGCTGATGTAGCGCCAGACGCCGCGGTAGAGGCCGCAGGAAAAGAAGCACGCCATCTTAACGGCGATCACCCACGGCAGCGATTTGAGGACGAGGACTTCCATGTCGGGTGAGAGGTTGGCCTCGAACCGCAGAGCGTGGGCCATCACATAGCAGGCGCAGATGAAAACGAAATCCACCCCCATTTCCAGGATTCGGCGCTTGTGCATGAGCATCGTCTCGATCAGCGTGACGTTAGATTCCGTCGGGATCGGATCGGAGCCGCTGTACACCCGCACCTTGCCGAGGTAAGCGCCCAGCAGCAGCAGCACACCCACGGCCAGCAGCCAGACGCCCACCATCGCCAAGGGCTCCTGAGCGATGGGGATTAGACTTAAGACCCCCAGCAGGGCGGTCAGCGTGTAGAGCGTGAAGACAATCTGCCGGGGGCTCAGGCCCAACAGCCCCAGGCGATGCGAAAGATGGTCGGTCCCGCCCTGGAACGGATGCCGCCCGTGCAGCACGCGCTGGACCGTCACGAAGAGGGTGTCGAAGATCGGGACCGCCAGCAGCAGTGTCGGCAAAGACAAAATGCCCAACAGACGGACGGGCTGGTGCCAGGTTTCCATCAGGGAGAGCGCGCCCAGCCCCAGCCCGAGCACCTGGCTGCCGGTGTCCCCCATGAAGATCTTGGCGGGCGGGAGGTTGAATTGGAGAAACCCGATCGTGGCGCCGGTCAAGCCGGCCGACACGATGGCGACGCCGATTTGGCCGGCCTGCAGCGCGTGCCAGGTGCAGAAGGCGCCCGCGATCGCCCCGATGCCGGCGGAAAGCCCATCCATGTTGTCCATCAGGTTGAAGGCGTTCATGACCAGCACGAGCCAACCGATCGTGAGCGGGATCGCGAGCCACGAGGAGGCCAGATCCACCTGGATGCCGGAGAGGAGCACGATGCAGCCCGAGAGGATCTGGGCGACCAGCTTCGCGCTGGGGTGCAGCGGGTGGAAATCATCGAGCAGACCGGTCATCAGGATCAGCACGCCGGCGATCAGCAGGCCGGCCATGCGGGGGTCCTGGCGGCCCACCCAGCCGGCGGAAGCCAGGAAACCGATCGCGATGGAGAGCCCTCCGAGGCGGGGAACGAAGCGCCTGCCCCACCGGTCCTGGGCCGGGCGGGAGATGCAGCCGGTGGCGATGGCCAGCCGGCGGACCCAGGGAGTGGCCAGCAGCGCCATGACATAGGCCGCGCCTCCGGCCAGCAGGATCTCCAGCGGAGGGGCCGGCAGGGTCATCGGACCGGAACGCCGGCCTCGCTGCGATAGTAGGAAATGACGCTCTCGAGGATCTCCTTCAGCCCCTTGGTCGGCTTGAACCCGACGAAGCGTTTTGCCTTCGAGGTGTCCGGCACCCGCCGGGCCATGTCCTCGAACCCTTGCTCATAGGCCTTGTCGTACGGGATGAATTCCAGTTTGGAAGAACTGCCGGTCAGTGAGATCACCTGATCCGCCAGCTGGCGGATCGTGATTTCCTCCTGGCTTCCGAGGTTGAACGCCTCACCGGCCGCCTCCGGAAGCTCCATCAGCTTGATCAGGGCCCCGACCGCGTCCAGGACGAACAGGAAGCAACGGCTTTGGTCACCCTTGCCGTAGACCGTCAGCGGCTCCTCCTTGAGCGCCTGCTGAACGAACCGGGGGATCACCATGCCGTAGGCGCCGGATTGGCGGGGTCCGACCGTGTTGAAGAGCCGCACGATCACGCTGGGCAGCCCCTTCTCTTTCCAGTAGGTGTAGGCCAGGATCTCGTCTACCGCCTTAGCGGTGGAATAGGACCAGCGGCTCTTGAGCGGACTCCCAAGGATCCGGTCGTCGTCCTCCTTGATCGGGCCGCCGGCGTTCTTGCCGTAGATTTCGGAGGTGGAGGTGATCAGTAGTTTCTTGTGGTAGCGGTGGGCCATGTCCAGAACGATCTCGCTGCCGCGGATGTTCGTGGTCAGCGACTCCAACGGCCGGTTGACGATCAGCTGCACGCCGACCGCAGCCGCCAGGTGGAACACCACGTCGCACCGTTCGACGAACTTGTCCACCAGCCGCTCATCCAGGATGGAGCCGACGACCACCTGGAACTTGGGGTTTGCCTGTAAAGGGCGGATGTTTTCCATCCGCCCCGTGGAAAGGTTGTCGAGCGCCGCCACCTCGTGCCCCTGCTGAAGCAGCTGTTCCGCCAAGTGAGAACCGATGAAACCTGCCCCGCCCGTGATCAAAGCTTTCATTGTGGAGGACTCCTTTAAGCAGAATTTAAGCTGGCTTACTACTATAAAACAAAGCGCTGAAAAAAGCGATACCAGTCGTAGCAGCCGGCCAGGGATTTTGTGATTTCACGGGGAGTGTCGCACCAGGAAACCCGCAGCCGGGGAACCCCGAGCGGGTCGGTCCCGGCCCGGCAGCGGCCCCAGAGAGCGGTGCAAGCGGCGGAGATCCCTTCTTCGCTTAAGATCCGCCGGGTCCTTTCGTCGAAGGCGCCGGGTCCTCCGTAGGGGTAAGCGAAGAGCCGGCAGGGCTGATGAAGATGGTCCTCGATCGCCGCCCGGGAGGTTTTCAGCTCCCGCCGGATCTCGTCGGGAGAGAGGCGGGTGAACAGCCGGTGGTTATGGCCGTGGCTTCCGACGACACAGCCGGTTTCCCGAGTCAGGGTTTCGATCTCCGCCCAGGTGAGAGGGCGTCCGAGGCGGGGGGAGCTTTCCGGAAATGAAGATTGCCCGACTTCTCCCGTCGACAGAAAAAGGGTTGCCGGGATCCGGTGCCGGGCGATGATTTCCAAGGCAAAGTCATGAACCCCCACGTAACCGTCGTCGAAGACCACCGAGACCATCGCTCCGCCGTCGGTTTTTTCTTCCAGACAGCGCAGCCCATCTTCCAGGGAAACCCAGCGCACGCCTAAGTTTCGGAGTGTTTCCATCTGCTCGGCGAAGATCCGCGCGGAGACGCTCTGCTGCTCCGGATCCTGCAGGTTTTCCCGGGTCACCGCGTGGTACATCAAAACGGACAACGAGTTGAGCGCCGGCCGGCGCCGGCCCAGCCTGTACGGGACCTCGCCGGCGGTTTGTCGGGCGAGCAGACGGAGAGACATCAGGATCCTGCGCCCGTGAGCTCTTCGTAGAGCCGCGAGATGTCTCGGATCAGCCGCTCATGATTGAACCGTTCCCGAACGTGCCGGCGGGCTGCTTCCCCGAGCGCGCGGCGCAAGGAAGGATCTCGAGCCAGATGGGCGAGGGCGGCAGCCAGACCCTGCACGTCTCCGGAACGGACCAGCACTCCCACCGGAGTGACCCGGAAACCTTCCTTGGGAATGGGCGGCGTTCCGTCCGCGCCATCGTCCAGCAGGTCCCGAACGCCCCCCACGGCGGTCGCGATCACCGCGCGGCCCGCGGCCATCGCTTCGATCAGGGAGACCGGAGTCCCTTCATTCAGCGAGGTGACGCAGGCGACGTCGAGCTCCTGATAGCAGCGCCGCAGGTCCTCCTGCCAGCCGGTGAAGCGGACTTGGTTTCCCAATTCCTCCTGCCCAACCTCTTTCTCAAGGGAATCACGCAAGGGTCCCTCTCCGACGAGGATCCCCCGCAGGGCCGGGGAATTTCCTTCCCGGGCTGAATGGCTGAGGGCTTGCAGGAAGAGACTGGGGTTCTTGATTGGGACGAGCCTTCCCACCAGGCCGCACCGCAAAGGCGCCGTGCCATTAGGCAGAGGCATCTCCAGCAGTTCCGAGAGATCCAACCCGAGCGGGACCACCCGCCAGGATTCGTTTCGCCCGATCCGCTTTACGAGCAGGTCGTCCCGGATCCGGGGGCTTACCGCGATCAGGCAGTCGGTCCGCCGGGCCAACCAGCGCTCGATGGCCGCGTAGCCGTTCGAAACCCAAGGAGAAAAGTATCCCTCCAGGACATGCCCGTGAAAGGTGTGGATCAGCAGAATGCGGTTCTTGGAGTTCCGGCCGGGACCAAAACGGTTGTAGAAAATTCCCGCCAGGCGGCCCAACGCCCCGGCCTTCGCCATGTGCGTGTGGAGGATCCTCGGCCGTTCCCTTCGCAGGATGGAAATGATCTGAAACCAGGCCAGCAGATCCTGGATCGGGCGCGGTGACCGGGTGAGGTTCTCGATCTGGATCATCCGGGCTCCGCGGGCGGCGATCCGGGGGGCCAGGTCTCCTTCCTTCTCCCCCACCGTTCCGACGACGAGACAGGTATCGAACCGGGCCGGGTCCAGCAGCGCGGTCAAAAGCCCGACGTGGACCGAGGGGCCGCCGATGTTAAGCCGCGTGATGATCCGGACGATCTTTATCACGGCTTGATCCCCGAGACCATCCAGCCCCTGCGGTTGGCGATCCGGATCTCCCGGAGCCCCGCCTCCCGCAGGAATTCTTGCGCCGCCGCCCGGGAATATCGGCGCTCAATCGGCGTGGCGAACCGGTCGTACAGGTCTCCCGCGAGATCCCAGGGATTGCTCGCGTGCCGGAAAGGCATCCGGCGGGTGCGGCGCTCCAGGAAAGAGATCCTCCGCGAGAGACGGAAGGGCACGGTGAACAGCAGGTAGATCAGCGGAGAGACCAGGAGGCACAGGGCGTAAAGCAGGCGGTGAGGCAACCGAGTCGTCAGGTGTCTCGGGAGGTTGCTTAAACCCAGTAAGATTCTCCAGGCCGGGCTGCGGTCTCTGAAATCCTCATAAAGGTAAAGGGCCACCCAGGCGCCCGGTTTGGCGGCCCGGACCAGCTCTCGCAGGCCGCTGGAAGGAGAGGCCATATGGTGAAGGACGCCATAGGAATAAACGAAGTCAAACGCGTTGGAGGTGAACGGCAGTTGGGACAGATCGGCCTGAACCACGTGGGCCGTCGCAAGGTCCCGGATACGTTGTGAGCTGGCCCAGCATCCTCCGGCACTCAGCTCCGCCCCGACAATTTTCACTCCGGGGCGCCTCCCTTGGTTGGCCAGATCGACCCCTTCCCCGCAGCCGGCGTCCAAGATCTTTCCCGTCGGCGCGGCCAGCCCCAGCGATTCCCGGATCTCCTCCAGGTGGTAGGACAGAGACTCATTCCCTAGGGGCCGTTTGAAGGCCCGTCTCCATAACAGGCTGTAGCTGTGGGAGGTCCTTTGGGTCGCCGAGCCGCGGGAGAAGCAAAGGAGCCCGCAAGCGGAGAAGAGCATCAAAACCGGCTCCACGGCCCATCGGTGGCGCCCTTCCACATAGTAGAGACTTTGAAAAAAAGCCACCGACAGAAGGAAAACAATCAATAAGAGAACCGGTGCTGAGAAAAGCCGCCGCCGTATGCTCCAGAGCCCCCCCAGCGCTAAGAGGATCGCGGCGCCGTAGAGGAAGCGGTATCCGGCCGTGTAGGCGGCGGGGTAATAGATTCCGGTGGTGGGAGAGAACCACCAGAAGATCGCCATTTTTCTCAGGAAGAGTCGGGCCGCCGCGGCCGGATTCCGGCGGATGAACGCGAGCGCCTCCTTTCGGAACAGGTCACTTTGGCCGATCTCGTCGGAACGAGCCAGATCCTCTTGAAGGTGGAACGGCATCTGCCCGATGATCGGCCGGCCGTCCGGCCCATGGGCTGTCCCGACCGAAAGGGAGTTATTCCCCTGCCAGAAGGATTGGCTGGCGGTGGTGAGAAAGAGGGGAAAGCGCTTAAACAGCACGGCATTGCGGGCCAGCCACGGTGTCACCACGAGCATCGTCGCGGCCGTAACAATCGCGGCGGCGCGCAAGGCCTTGCGCAGCGTGTTGCGGGACGCGGCTCTGAACAGGAAGAAGAGCATGGCGAATACAAGGAAAGGGAGGATCGTCCCTCGGGAAAGCAGGGCAAGTCCTCCCGCCAAGCCCAGGCCGAGCGCCTTCCCTACCGTCGGCTGCTCAAAAAGCGAAAGGCAGCCCCACAGCACCCAGAGGTACGAAAAGAGGTCCAGCGTCAATGGGTGAAGCAGGCTGGCGTAATGGATCAAACCGGGATGCAAGGCGGTCAGCCAGGCCCCGGTCCAAGCGGCGGCCGCCGATTGCGTGAAAACCAACCGGCCGATGGCATAAATCTGGAGACAGCTTGCCGCGGAGAGAAGGCATTGAAGCAAGAGCAGGATGACTTGGCTGTGATGAGTCAGCCGATAGACGAGCGCGCAGAAGAACGGATGGGCCGGAAGCAGATAGGCCCGGTAAGAGATTCCCAAATGGTCGTCGTAAAGGAACCCCTTCCCCGCGATCAGGTTGTTGGCGATGATCTCCGGTTCCCAGCTCTGGGGATGAGAGAAATGGCCCATCCAAAGCCCCGCCAGAAGGCGGATTGAGAACGCGGCGAGGAAAAGCCCCCCTTTACTTCTGAAGAAGCGCACCCTGGAGCCTCTTGTGGCAAAGCAGGATCGCCCAACCCAACAGCAAGTAGCCGAAAAACTGGAATTCCCACCATTCATAAAGCCGCCCGTAAGAGACGCCCAAGGAAGGGTGCACGGGAAGCTTGTTGAGCAGCCCCCCGGGGATCAGCATGCCGCTGAGGGCAAAACCCAGGCCGAACAGGATTTTTTCCTTGAGCCGCATCAGGCCCCGGTTCGAGAAGAGGAGCAGCCCGGTGATCACGAAAGCGGGCAGGATCAGGATCCCATAATGGAGACGGAACGCCTGCAGCAGGATCGGCATCAGCAGAAGCGTCAGGGAGATCTCCAGCAGCGTGAGCGGCCACCCCTTCGCGCGGTCCCGGAAAGGGGGTTTGCTCCGGAGAAAGAGCGGGAACCCGGCGCAGAAAGCGCCCTTCAAGAGGATCGCAAACCAAAAGGCCGCTTTGGGCAGGAGAACCGGGACCGCCTGAGAGGAGTTCAGGCGCTCGCCCAAGGCCCGGAACGAGGCTGCCTGCGCGAAGAAGATGTTCACGGTTTCACTCAAGCTCTGCCATTCAAAGTTGGCCGTCATCGCGTTGGAATCCGCTCCGGGATGGAGCCCCAGCCAGAGGGTTTGCCGGAATCCCAGGTCCCAGGCGGCGGGAAGGCCGAAGCGGAGGACGAAGGCCGCCCCGCAGAGAAGGCCGGCGAGCAGAAACCCCGCGACAACCCGCCACCTGCTCCTCAAGAGGAAGTAAAGCAGCAGTATTCCAGGAATGTATTTCAGGGCGGTTGCCAGGAAAATTTCCGCGCCGGCCCGGAACTCCTTCCCTTGCTTAAGAGAAAAGATCGCCGCGCAGATCAAAAAGAATTCAAGCCCCTCGATTTTGTGCGTGCTGAGGGTTTCCAGCAAGGGCTGGAAGTTGGCCGCCAGCCCCAGGCATATTCCGTAGTCTAGGAGCCGCAGGCGGGAGTCGGGCGAGACGGCTTTGGCCAGCAGCGCCAGAGCCCAGGGGAACAGCAAAAACTGGGCCGCGTAGAGAACGGCGGAGACTTGCGTGTAAGGGAAGTAAGTCAAAGGGAAGAGCCACCAGTAAAAGAAAGGGGGATAAGGGACGTTAGTCGTTGCCATCAGCTTAAACTCGCCGGTCTGCCTCCAATGAGCTGCTTCCCGGTAGGAGGATTGAAAATCTCCGCTGATGGAGGGGGTCAGGATCGGGTTGTAGGTGAGGATCGAGTAGGAGAAACGAAACAGACTGTAGGCCACGACCAGCCCCAACAAGCCCTTTTGGGCAACGGAAAGCCGGCTCAATTCCCGACCTCCCGGAGCAGGGTTTTCATGCGATGGAGATAAGTATGCTCGGAGAGCACCCTTTCCCGCCCCGCTCGGACCATCCGCTCTCTTTCTTCCGGATGCTTCAAATAATGCCGGACCAGCTCCCGGGCTTCTTCCGGCGAGCGGTAAACGGCCACTTCCCGGCCGGGGGTGAGCAGTTCCTGCATGCCGGGCACGGAGTCCATGACCTGAAACGTTCCGGCGGCCAGCAGCTCGAAGGAGCGGGTGTTCAGACCGCCGTCCCGGGTCTGATCCGAATGCATGTTGAGGCCGATCTTCGCGGCGGAATAAATCTTCGCGGTCGTCTCATCCGGGATGAACCGGTCCGCGCCCGCCACCTGCCGGGGCCAGCCCCTGCCCCAAATCTTCACATCCATCCCATCCAGCGCCTGCACAATCCGGCCCCGGTCGGGATAGTACCAGGCAACCAGCGTAACGTCGCTGGCGTACCGAATCTTCTCCCTGCGGGTCAGCCGGCGAGGATAGTAGACGGTCTCATCGCAGGCGCACGGCAGGAACCTCGCATTTTGGGCGCCGGCGCTCTTCAGCGGCGCGAGATAAGAGCGGTCGAAAATGAAAAAGAAATCGTACCGAGGGACCAGCTTCTCCGCGCGGTGGCGGAACGGGTCATCCACCCACCAGGTGGCCATGCGGGCTCCGGTCTCTTTCTTGAGGGAGATCAGCAATTCGGGAGAGAGGGTGTTGCCCCAGAGGACCAGGATCAGATCGGGCCGGAAAGCGCGCGCCAAACGGAGCAGACGCCGGTCCCGCCAACGATGCCAGCGGTCGCGCAGCCCTTGCAGGCCGTTCCCGGCGCCGGGGCTCTTCGCCGAGGGGTCTTTTTCTCCGGAGAGCGTCAACCGGTCCAACAGCAGATTGGTGCAGTAGAAACTTTCCACCGGATGCCCCAGCCGCTCAAGGGCCCGGCGCGTGTAGCCCATCCAGGGGCTCAGCAGGGAATGACCTACGAGCAGGATCCGCACGGAAGGGTCCGGCACCCTCGCATCAAGGCCAAGCCTTCGCGGATCCCGGCCGGCTCGATTCCAAACTCGTTCCGCATCCGCTCGATCACGAAGGAGGTGTCTTTGGGTCTCGGCGCCAGGCCGGCCAGGTCCTTGCTTTGGACCGGCCGGACCAGAGCGGGGTCGCAGCCGAAAACCGAGCAGACCTCCTGGGCGAAACGGGCGAGGTTCACGCGCTCCTTTCCGGCGACATGCACGATCCCCACGCGCTCCTGGAGGACTCCATGCCAAATGGTCCGGGCGCAGTCGCCGACCCAGAGCGGCATGCTGGCAATGTCCTCCGCCGCTTCAACCGGTTTTCCCTGCTCCAGACTTTTGAGCCACCGGGTCACTGCGTTCTCGCGGCCGCCCTCCAGCGGCCAGCCGTACATTAGGATCGGCCGGACGATCAGGTGTGGGACGCCGCTTGCCCCGACGAGGCGTTCCGCTTCGATCTTGATTTGACCGTAGCGGTTGACCGCCCGCAGAGGAGAGTCTTCACGGTAAGGAGGAGAGGAGCCGTCGAACACGGCGTTTGAGGAGATGTAGACCAGGGTCGCCCCGGTTTTCCGGCAAGCCCGGAGAACGGCCTCGGTGCCCCGCACATTCACGAGGCGGACCGCGTCCGGATCCCGCTCGGCCTCCTCCACCCCCCCGATGGAGGCGGTGTGGATGACCGTCCGGGCATGGGTCTGGGTCAACAGCTCCTCCACGGCGGATTCTTCCCGGACGTCCATCTGCCTGAACCGGCTCTTCCACTCCTTGGGAGGAGCGAGGCGATGGCAGGTGGCGAGGGCTTGGACTCCGGCGGGTACGGATTCCAAGAGCGCTTTGCCCAAAAGGCCGGTTCCGCCGGTGATCAGGACCTTTTGTTCAGCCATGGATTCAGCGCGGATTTCCGGAGGAAACCTGGGACTGCAAGGAAGCGTGCATCTCTTCCAGGCAGTCGATGAGGCCTTGACCCATGTCGACGTAATGGGTGCTCACCAGCTTTTTCGCGACCTGCGGACGGAACGAGTACGGCGTGACCGTGTAATGGGTGGTCCGGCCCTCTGGGTGTTTCTCCGGGTCGACCGGCTGGAATTCAATCCGGACATCGGTGCCCACCATCTCGCGGATCATTTCCGCCAGGTCCCGGACCCGGAGCGGGTGATGTCCCGTGAGGACCACGTGCTGGTTTCGGAATTCCGGTTCAAGGATCTTCACGCTTGCCCGAGCGACGTCGGAGACGTGAACGTACTCGCGCAGTTCCTCCCCTGTCCCCCGGATGACGATGCGGCGATCCCGCAGTGCTTGGAGCAGATACTGGGCCAGCCCTTGGCTTCGGTTGGATCGGCGGCCATAGATGGAGCCGTACCGCAGGATCGTGAAGTCTAGGCCGAACCAGCGCCGGTATTCTTCCACGTAGAGCTCGCAGGCCTGTTTGCTTGCGCGATAGAACCCGCCGGCATGGCCCGCGACATAGATGGTGCTGGCATAGACGTATCGGGAAACCGCCGCTTTTCGCGCCTCCTCCAGCAGGACCGTGTTGCCCAGCACGTTGACCCGGGCCGACTCGACCGGCTGCGCGTGTGTCTCATCCAGGTCCGCCAGGCCGGCGAAGTTGTAGACGATGTCCTGGTTTTGAAGCGTCTCCCGGACCTTTTCCGCGTCCAAGATGTCTCCTTGGACAAACCTCTGGGATCCGGACCGATAGGCCGACTCCCTGAGGTCGTAGATCGTGGTTTCATGGCCTGCCTGAGTCAATGCATCCGCCACGTGACTGCCGAGGAAACCCGAACCGCCGAACACAACCGCCTTCATCGATAAGCTCCTTCCATCGTTTTTGCTTTGAACCCGTTTGCTTTGAGCCAGAACTCCACTTGCGGGATCTGCCATTCATAATCCACGTCCAAACCGCCCCATTGCTTGAGGGGATAGATCTTCTGCCCCATCCACCGCTGCGGCAGAAGCCCCCGCTCGAGGTTCTCCAGGCAGCGGGGCCGCACCACCGACACCCCCATGTCCGCGAAATAGACCTCTCCTTGTGAATCCCGGTCGCAGTTCATGCTCGCCGGATCGCCGAACGCCTCCAACGGGACAAAGGGGCTCATCAAACCCTGCGGGTTCAACCGGCGCGCCCGCAGCGGGCTCCACATGTTGTAGACCGATACCGAGACGGCAGAGTCAATCTCCGGATGTTTCCGGAGTGCTTCCACCCCCGCGTCGATCAAGACCCCGGTGACTATCGGGGCGTTACAGAACAGCAGCACCAGCGACTCAAGGGCTGTTCCCTCCCGTGCCGCCTCTTCCTTGATATGACGGTACCCGTGGGCGAAGACCTCCTCCCCCAGCGCCGCGCCCGTCGCCAACTCCGCGGGCCGCTCGATGATCCTGGCCCCGTATTCCAGGGCGATCTCTTTGATCTTGGCGGAATCGGTGGAGACGTAGGTCCGTTCCACCTGCTTGGATTCCTCGGCCGCCATCAGCGGGTAGGCCATCAGCGGCCTGCCCAGAACCGGGGTGACGTTCTTGCCGGGGAATCCGGCACTGCCTTCTCTTCCGATCAGCAGCGCGCAGATCACCCCACCACCTCTGTAACACATGCCACGGCCGTGCCGTCCCCCGCTCCGGTGAGGCCGGCCGGGCAACGCTCGCAATGCCCCGGCGTGTCATTGCTTCGCTCGGCGCTCATCCTCGCTCTCCCGCTCGGGTCGGAAAACAAGTGGAGAAGGACGACCCGGCGGGAACCGTGCCCGCTCGGCTTCGCGACGTGCCCGGTCCGGCCTCCCCTTCGCGGGGTAAAGGCACGGCC
>OBEQ010289952.1_pt1 | contig 44505 bp, 49 predicted proteins | sample 1670901 | NCBI WGS metagenome assembly OBEQ01 (sample SAMEA104232315, study PRJEB22302) | groundwater metagenome | biome: forest; feature: aquifer; material: groundwater | place: USA | collected 2011-08-07 | depth 5.4 m
AAGTGGCAACAACAACGTGAACAATTAGGCTAGAATTTATTATTAATTTGCCTTTCAGGCTGTAGTGCATGCCACCACCTCTGGTGGTGGTATAATTGACTAAGAAATGCCCTTAACACTGCTACAATGGAATATCTGGTACAAAGAAAATATCCAAGATATTGCCAAAGAAATAAAAACATTAAGCCCGGATATTGCAAATCTTCAGGAGCTTACTATCGACTCTCAATTTAACCCCGACGTTTATGATACTGCAAAATATGTTGCCGAAGCCTTGGACTACAACTATTGGTGGGATGTAGCGCAAACGTGGCCTGATGAGGAAGTAAGAAATAAAAAAGCCCAAGGCAACGGAATTTTTACTCGCTTTCCGATTGTTGAAAAAGTCTCTACTTATATTCAAAAGCCAAGCATTTCTCCTAAAGGACCCTTTGATGAAGGGAGAGTTTATGTTGAGGCACAACTTAAAATTGATAGTAAAATTCTGACAATAGGTACAACTCATTTAAGCTATACTCATAAGCATGTTATTACAACTGAAAGAAAAAGGGAGATAGACAATTTAATCAACATTTTGAATAAAAAAAAGAGTAATTTTATTTTCAGTGCAGATTTTAATGCCAGAGCTGACTCTTACCCCGTAGAGCAACTAAGTAGTTTTTTAAAAAACTGCGGGCCGTTGTCTGATCAGCCAACCTGGACAAATAAATCATCTACTGATTATAAAGGGTGGACGGAGGATAAACTAAGGTGGCAATTGGACTACGTTTTTGCAACCGAAGATGTAAAGATCACCTCTTCCCGGATAGTTAAAACAAAATATTCGGATCATTTACCTATTCTAATAGAGATTGAATTAGATTGATTTGACAGAACATGTTTTGCTATACTAACTGCGTTTATTTGAAAGGAGGTGGTTAAATGAAAACAAAAATTGAAGATGAACAAAGATGGTTAGAACATCAATTCTATGGGCTCCGAGTTTGTGAAAAAGAGATATCACCATTTGCTTTACGGACAGTGCTGGAGGCATTAAAAGGAACTGTGGTAGGCGATCAAACAGAATTACTAGATCTAACAATAGAGGGAGGCCCTGTAGTATTGGGTGTAGTTTCAACTAAGCCCCATTTCTATGTCGTTACAGAGCCTGCTAAGGGATTTGATAAGAGAATGAGGCAGGGTCCTCTAAAAGATTTATATGAGGCGGCGGAAGGTTTACGTCAAGCAGAGCAAGCGGGATTAAAATAATTGTCTAAGCCTTTTTGAATGTTTCAAGCCTATTTAGTAGGACATTTCTTTGGTTTTTAAGTCGACCTTCGGTCACTTCTTCAAACAATTTGTTTAGGACTTCTCCTACTTTGGGGCCGGGTTTGATTCCAAGAGCTTTCATCACATCATTACCATTTATTTTTAAATCGCCAACTGTAAAAGGTTCTTTTTGCACTTCTTCAAGCCTTTTTTTAAAAAGATCAAGTCTCCAGGAGCTGGGCGTGGCGCCGGAGCCAATTCTATCTGCAGTTCTAACATCTAGGATATCTTGGAGATATTTTTTGCCAACTTGTCTGATAAATCTTCTTACAGCCTTATCCGTCTGTAGCTCAGAAACAGTAAATTGGTGCATGCGAACTAAAATCACCAGTTTATGTTTGTCTTTCTTTGACATCCTTAGGCGATCGGCCATCTCCGCTGCTATTTTGGCACCCACCACTTCGTGATTATAAAAAGTAATAAGTCCTGTCTTCTGATCCTTTTTAAAAGTTTTAGCCTTACCAACGTCGTGAAGAAGAGCTGCAAATCTAGTTATTGGATCTGGGGAGGGACAATGTTTCAACGACATTACAAGGTGAGTGCCAACATCAAAGATGTGGTGGCGTTTTGGACTTTTTTGAGGAATGAGAAAACAAGCATCAATCTCAGGAAAAATCATTTCCAATAATCCAGTAGAACGCATAAAGAGAGTCCCTTCCGCTGGATTTTTGGAAGCAAGAATTTTTATCACTTCATCTCTAATCCTTTCACCAGAAATTTTGGCGATAAGAGAAGCATTCTTTCTAATTGATTCCCTTGTTGCCTCACCCAGCATAAAACCCAGCTCTGAACAAAAGCGGACAGCTCTAAGAAGCCTAAGAGCATCCTCAGAAAACCTTTTATCAGGATCTCCAACGGCGGCAATAAGTTTGGCCTTGAGATGCTTTTGTCCACCGTAAAGATCGATTAGTTTTTTACCATCATAAGCCATGGCGTTTATCGTAAAATCACGCCTGGCAAGGTCCTCTTCAATAGTTTTAGCCCAGAAGACCTTGGATGGGTGACGAGCGTCTTCATATTGTCCCTCAGTTCTAAAGGTTGTTACTTCAAAGATATACTCCTGTTGTTTATTCTTTACCTTTACACCAACGGTTCCAAATTTATTGGTATAAAAGGAATTCGGAAAAAGTTGCTGAATTTTCTCCGGCCTGGCGTTGGTGGCAAAATCTGCAAAATTCCATTGATCATCCGCGGGCTTTAATTTATCAAGCAGCAGATCTCTGACTGTTCCTCCAACTAGATAAAATTGGTAGTTTTTCTTATGAAAAACATCCATAAAAGCCTTAACATATTGAGGAAGCTTTATCATGTAATTTATTATACAAGCTTAAAACAGGTCTTTTGTTATAATTGTTCGGGATGAAAAGCAAAAACAAATATAAACCAGTTTTGCTCCAAATAGCTCAACTGGGCAATCCTGTTGTGCGCAAAAAAGCCAAGCCTGTTGGTAATTATAAAGATGGAGAAACAAAACAATTGATTTTTGACATGATTGCTACCTGTCAAGATGCAGATGGCGTTGGAATTTCAGCTTCGCAAGTTTATAAAAATCTGAGATTGTTTATTATTGCCTCGCATCCAAATAAACGCTATCCTTACGCACCCAAGATGAGGCCGCTGCCGATTATTAATCCCAAAATCCTCTCGACCTCACAAGAAAAGACCGAAGACTGGGAAGGATGCCTGAGTATTCCAGGAATTAGAGGATTAGTTCCACGTTACAATGTGGTTGTTGTTGAATACTTAACTAAAGAGGGAAAAATAGTAAAAAGAAGGCTAGCGGGTTTTGTTGCTCGTATTTGGCAGCATGAATTTGATCATCTTGAAGGAAAGGTGTTTTTGGATAGAATAGAAACAACAAGGAATCTTATCACCGAAAAAGAATACCAGAAAAGAATTAGAACTAAAGTGGATTGACAAAGCTTAGCAGATATGATAGTATATTGCTAATTATGGACGATTTAACTACTAGACAAACTGATATTTTGAGGGTCTTAATCAAAGAATACACCGAAACAGGCGAACCTATAGGTTCAGAGATCCTTGAGAAAAAATACAAGCTTGGGGTTTCGCCAGCTACTGTTCGTAACGAAATGGTGGAATTGGCCAAAAAGGGCTACTTGAAAAAAAACCACTTTTCCTCAGGCAGAGTCCCCTCAGCCAAAGGTTTTCGCTTTTATATCAAGAATATAATGAAGACAAAAGTCATCTCAACCACTGACGAGGTTTCCTACAAAAACAGCATTTGGGACGATAGGTCTGACCTGCAGAAACTTCTGGCTCATGCAACTAAAGTATTAGCCCAAAAAACTGGCCTGCTTTCTCTAACAGCAACCAACTCAGGCGATCTTTACTATGCTGGAGTTGGTAATCTGCTGGGTCTTCAGGAATTTTTGGATTTGGAACTTTCTAAATCTCTTTTTAGCAGGCTTGACGAGACTAGCTTCTGGTATAAAGTGATTGAGAAAATGGGTGACCAAGATATTTATTTTATGTTAGGTGAGGATGATTTTATTGATCCGGTGCTTGAATCCTGTGCTAGTATTTTTGGAGAGTTCGAAGGAAAAAATGTTAAAGGAATAATTGGAGTTGTAGGGCCCAAAAGAATGTATTATGATGTTTTAACACCACAAATCAGATACTTTTCTCATCTTATTGAGGAGATTTTAAGCGAAGAACAAAAATAATAATGGATAAGAAAAAAAAACAAAAACAGGATTCAGCAGATAATTTAAAACAACAAGTTGAAGAATATAAAAACAGGTTTTTAAGAGCGTTGGCAGATTATCAGAACCTTGAAAAACGTCTTACAACAGAAAAAGAGGAAATAAGAAATTCTGCAGAGGAAAAACTTATAAGGGATCTTTTACCTGTTGTAGATGGTTTGCAAAAAGCAAAAGATCACTTTAAGGATGAAGGAATTCATTTGATTAATAAACAGTTACACGCGGCATTAGCAAGAGCCGGTTTTACAAGGATACCTGCGCCAAAGCCTGAGGAACTCTTTGACCCTAAAAGAATGGAATGCATTCAAGTTGTTGAGGGAGAAAAAGATAACGAAGTAGTTGAAGAAGTCTTGCCTGGTTATAAACTTAGAGATAAAATGTTAAGACCGATGCAAGTTAAGGTAAGTAAAAAAAACAAAAGTTAAATTTTATTTATGGCAAAAATAATTGGCATTGATTTAGGCACTACAAATTCAGCAATGGCTGTAATGGAGGGTGGTAAGGCTAAAATAATTCATTCTAAAGAAGGACGCAATGTCATTCCTTCTGTTGTGGATCCGATAAAAAGAATAGTTGGCGATGTGGCCAAAAGACAAATTGTTATTAATCCCAAAAGCACAATTTTCTCCATAAAAAGATTAATGGGAAGAAGGTTTTCAGATCCATCTGTGAAGCAAGATGCCAAATGGCTACCTTATACTATCAAAGAGGGAAGAGATGGTATGGTTGTAGTTGAGGTTGAAGGGAAAACTTTTACGCCTCAGGAGATTTCAGCAATGATTTTGAAGAAGATTAAAGATGATGCAGAGGCTTACCTTGGAGATAAAGTGGAAAAAGCAGTTATTACAGTCCCTGCCTATTTTGACGATTCAGAAAGGCAGGCTACCAAACAAGCAGGAGAAATAGCAGGGCTAGAGGTCGTAAGAATCATTAACGAGCCAACTGCAGCTTCGCTGGCTTACGGTTTGGATAAGTCACACGCTCATACAATTGCAGTTTATGACCTGGGGGGTGGAACCTTTGATATTACCATTCTTGAGCTTGGAGAAGGAGTTTTTCAAGTCAAGGCAACCAATGGAGATACTCATCTTGGAGGGGATGATTTTGACAGGGTAATCTCAGATTATATAGCCGATGAATTTAGGAAAGAAAATGGCATTGATCTTCGCAAAGATCCACAGGCTCTGCAGCGTCTTAGAGATGCCGCAGAAAAGGCCAAAATAGAGCTTTCTTCATCTTTGGAGACGGAAGTAAATCTTCCCTTTGTAACGGTCAAGGATAATCAACCGCTGCATCTAGTTTTGAAAATAACCAGAGCTAAGCTGGAAAGTTTAGTTTCCAATCTGATTGATAAATCCTTTGACCCTGTTAAAGTCTGTCTTAAAGATGCAAAGATTGATGCAGGAAAAGTTGATGAAGTGGTTCTGGTAGGTGGAATGACCAGGATGCCAAAAGTGATAGCCAAAGTTAAAGAATTTTTTGGCAAGCAACCAAATCGTTCAGTTAATCCAGATGAAGTTGTTGCAATAGGTGCAGCAATCCAGGCCGGAGTTTTAACAGGAGAGGCAAAAGACGTGGTCCTGCTTGATGTGACACCTCTTACCCTAGGAGTAGAAACCCTGGGTGGGGTTATGACACCTTTGATCCAAAGAAATACTACCATTCCCGCCACAAAATCAGAAATATTTTCAACAGCTGGAGACAATCAAACTCAAGTTGAGATCCATATTTTACAGGGAGAAAGACCTTTGGCCAAAGATAATAAATCTCTGGGAAGATTTATTTTAGAAGGTATTCCTCCTGCACCCAGAGGTGTTCCGCAGATTGAAGTGGCCTTTGATATCGACGCCAATGGAATTTTAACTGTTTCAGCCAAAGATAAGGCAACTGGTAAATCTCAATCGATCAAAATTACTGGTTCAACAGGTCTTTCCAAAGAAGAAATAGAGAAGATGAAAGAGGAGGCAGAGAAGCATTCAGAGCAAGATAAAAAGGAAAAAGATAAAATAGAGGCCAAAAATAAAGCTGAAAATATGATATATGTAGCTGAAAAATCTCTCAAGGATGCTGGTGACAAAGCTCCCAAAGATATCAAAGATGAGGTGGAAAAGAAAGTTAAAGAGCTAAAAGATCTGCTGGAAAAAGCCGAAGCGCAAGAGCTTGAAACTAAAACGCAATCTCTCTCAGAAGCGTTGCAAAAGATTGGACAACAGATGTATGGTCAGCAGCCTCAACAAGTCCCTCCCGACGAAGAAAAAAAAGGAGATAATAAATCCTCCTCCGACAAATCTTCGGAGGACAAAAAAGATGCAGAAGAAGGAGAAGTTGTGAACTAAAATGACAGATTTCTATGAAGCACTTGGAGTTTCCAAGAATGCAACTGAAGCTGAAATAAAATCTGCTTACAGAAAACTTGCCTTGAAGTGGCACCCAGACAAAAATAAATCCCCTGTTGCTGAAGCCAAATTTAAAGAAATTAATAAAGCCTTTGAAGTCCTTTCAGATGCAAAAAAAAGAGAAACTTATGATCGTCTTGGTCCAGAAGCATTCAGAGATGGAGCCGGGCCAAGGGGCGGAAATTATACTTATCAGCAAGGTCCATTTCAATACACCTACACCAACTTTGGAGGCGATGGTTTCTCTTTTGATCCAGAATCATTTGGCTTTGACTTTGGAGGATTCTCAGATCCGTTTGAGATTTTTGAGCAGTTTTTTGGCTTTCAATCTCCCTTTGGGGCTAATCGCCAAAGAAGACCACTTTATGAGATAAATATAACTTTTGACCAAGCAATTGCTGGAGTAGACAAGACAATAAAGATAAATGGCCAGGAAAAAAAGATTAAAATCCCCGCAGGAGTTGATAATGGAACAAGAATCAGATTTACCGATTTTGAGTTGCAGGTTAAAGTGGGACAACATCCCTACTTTAAAAGACAAGGACAAGATATCTACTTGGAAAAAGAAATCCCCTATTCCTTGGCAGTTCTGGGAGGAACGATTGAAATTCCCACGGTTAGTGGTAAATTAAAATTAAAAGTCCGGCCCGGAATGCAATCAGGAACAACAATTAGACTCCAATCGGAGGGCGTACATTACCCAAACTCTAAAAGAAAAGGAGACCAATACGTTATCTTGAAAATAAAAGTTCCGCAAAAAATTTCTCATAAAGCCAAAAAACTACTTGAGGAACTGCAGACGGAAATGGAATAATTCTTATGAACAGGAGCGCAGGTAACCTTAAAAAAGGCGATTTTGTTGTTTATCAAGCTGAGCTGTGGCAAGTACAAAAAACAGAATTTTCTTTTCAAGGAAGAGGAATGGCAGTAATTAGAACTAAATTAAAAAATATCGTCTCACAAAAAAACATCGATTTAACTTTTAAATCCAATGAAGATATAGAACTTGCTGAGATTTCTACTGTTGAAATGCAATATCTTTATAATGATGGAACTAATCTCCATTTTATGAATGAAAGAACTTACAATCAATACTTTCTGCCTCAACAGACCGTTGGAGATTTTGCTAATTTTCTAAAGCCAGGCGATAAATACTACTTGTTCCTTTATGGAGAAAAGCTGATAAATATTCGCCCACCCTCTGTAGTTAGACTAAAAGTAACCACAGCAGAGAATGCTGTAAAGGGGGATACAGTCAGTGGAGCAAAAAAACAGGTAAAAGTAGAGACCGGTGTTTTGGTAACAACACCGCTTTTTATAAAACAAGGAGACGTTATTATCGTAAATCCCGAGACAGGGGAGTACATAGAAAGAGTTAAAAGTTAGAATAAAATTGTCGTCGTAGGCTCTAAAGCAATATGTTGATTGTAGGAGAAATTCTAAAAGCCGAAAGAGAGAAAAAAGGAATAAGCTTAGCCGATATAGAAAAGAAAATAAAAGTCAGAAGGCGATTTTTAGAAGCAATTGAAGCAAACAATTGGAGCCTTTTTAATTCTAAAATTTATATCGAAGGCATCATCAAAAACTATGCGTCTACTTTGGGTTTAGACGCCAAAAAGATATTGATTTTTTTTAGAAGAGATTATTCCCAAAAAGAAGACATAATTTTCAAAAAACAAGTATCAAATAAGCATCTTGTTCCAGAAAGCAAAAAATATTTCCGCCTGGCTATAGTGGGTATTTTTCTTTTGTTTGCTATATATTTTGGTTATCAGTTAAAAACATATTTTTCTCCACCGACGCTTACTATAATCTCTCCCACGAAAAACTTCTTTACCAACCAAGATAGGGTAAAAATAATTGGGCGCACAGAAAAGGAAGCAACAATAAATATTTTTGGAGACAGAATTTATCAGGATAAAAATGGATTTTTTAGCTATGAATTCCCTCTAAATCCTGGAAAAAATGAATTGATTATAGATGCCATTGGAGCCAATGGTAAACAAACTATTATCAAGAGAGAATTTTTTTTAAATCCTTAATGTTTTGGATCAGCTGTGAAGAAATAATTTGCTTGAATTTTAGACGTCTGGCTTCATTGTTAATTTTTTCCTCAGCTGGAATTTTTCGTATTTCACCCAGTAGCCCAACCTCTCCAACAAAAACAATATTTCTTGGAAGAGGAAGATTTTTTACAGAAGAAATAAGTGAGGCAGCTATTCCCAAATCTGCCGCTGTGGATTTAATGCTTACACCACCAACGACATTAACGTAGATATCAAAATTATCCAGAGGCAGTCCAAATTGTTTTTTAAGAACGGCGATGATAAGTTGAACTTTATTGTAATCAACGCCCTTAACTACACGCCTGGGCGTAGTAAAAACAGTTGAAGAAACCAATGTTTGAATTTCGAAAAAAAGTGGTCGTTTGCCCTCTGAAACTCCAACGATGACTTTTCCCGGTGCAAGTTCAAAGGATTTTTCAATAAAAGCAAGCGGATTATCGACCTGACCTAAGCCGCTACTTCTCATTTCAAAAATTCCAATTTCATCAACTGAACCAAATCTGTTTTTGCTGGCTCTAAGGATCCGATAATGGGAAACTTTTTCGCCCTCAAATACCAAAACACAATCAACTAAATGCTCAAGACTTTTTGGTCCTGCTATCTCTCCCACTTTCGTTACATGACCAATCATAATAATGGGAAGTTTATTTTTTTTAGCAAAAATGATCAGTCTACTTGCAGCTTCTCTAAGCTGAGATACACTTCCTGTTGAAGAATCAATATTTTTTGAATACATAGTTTGGATAGAATCAATGACGATAATATCGATTTCATCTTGGTACGACTGGATGCCTTCAATAATACCTTCAACTTGAACACTATCAGAAAAAAGAAGATTGTTGAGATTTATTTTAAGTCGCTCCGCACGATCTTTGACTTGTTCTGCTGATTCTTCACCTGAAATGTAGATGGTTTTAAAATTTTTTAACGCCTGAATAAGTAAAGTGGATTTACCAATGCCCGGTTCACCTGTTAAAAGAATTACTTCGCCGGGTATAATTCCACCCCCCAGTACTCTATCAAATTCAAATATTCCAGTTTTTAAACGTTCTTTTTTAGCAGATTTTATTTTGGATAGTGAGGTTAACTGTAGTGGTTTTATACTTTCTTTACTTTTTTTGCCTTTTTCCTCATACTGTTGGACAAGGGTATTCCATTGGCCGCAATCAGGACAACGTCCCATCCAAGAGGCTGAACCGTATCCGCAATTTGAGCAAATGAATAATGCCATAAGTTTTGACATGCTCGAATGCGTCTTTGTAAACAGGCGCAAGCTCTTATAGCTTTATCTTATTTATATAGTCTCATGCCACCTGTGCCGCGTTTGACAAATCCACATTCTTTGCACCTTTACATTTTATCTACTGTTTGAATTCCCAATAAATATAAGCCGTTTTTGATTACTTGGCCCACCGCCAAGGTTAGCATTAATCTAAAATTTTTACTGATTTCTTTTGCTTTTAGAATCTGATGTTTTTGGTAAAAAAGATTAAAAACTTGAGCCAATTCAAAAAGATAATTACAAATGAGGCTGGGGGAATATTTATTAGAAGCCTCGGCAACTGTTTCTGGAAACTTTATTAAAAGACGCAGAATAATTAATTCTTCCGGCTCAAGTGCTTGATTATTCCACTGTTGCATTGTTGAAAGTGAGGTTTTGCCCAAAACACTTTGACAGCGAACATAAGTATATTGAAGATAGGGACCGGAATTGCCTTCTAAATTGACTGATTCTTCAAATCTGAATTCAATATCTTTACCTAAACTATGTTTAAGAAGGGCATATTTTACCGCTCCTGTTCCCACCTTTTCTGCCGTAGAGCCTGCCTCGGTTTTTGTTGGTTGCTGTATTTTTTCTAAGGCTTTTTTATAGACCTGATTTAATAACCAGACACCAGTCACAACATTTCCGGTCCGACTGGACATTTTTCCTTCTGGTAGACGCACCATTCCATGGGTTAAATGCTGCGTTTTTTCACTCAATTTTGGATTAATCAAATCAAGAACCTTCAGTACAACCTTAAAATATTCTTGAATCTCATTACCAGTAAGAATAAATGATAAATCAGAAGGGAAATCATTATATTTAATAAAAGCAAGACCAAGGTCTTTTGTCTCATAAGTTGGGAGTCCTTGAGAGTTGATAAAAACTCTAGTATGCAAGCCGTATTTTTCTCCTTCAAAGATAATTGCACCTTTACTCTGCTTAAAAATATTTTTATTTAAGTATTGCTTTACGAGTTCCAGTCCTTTTTCGCCAACTTCTCGCTCAAAATAATAAGCAGCAAATTTTGTTCCCAGGCGGACATATATTGTTTCAAAATAATCCAAGCTCCATTGCCTTGCTTGTTCGTAAAGGTCCTTTATTGCTGGACCAAGATCATAAATTTGCTTGTTAAGTTGAGTAATTTCCGCTTTGGCTTGTTTATTCGTCTCGTATGCTGTTGTTCCTAGTGCGTAAGCTTGGCCCATAAAGGCAACTTTTTCCTCGAGCTTTTTTTGTTTTAATTGTTGGAGGGTAACGTTAGCTTGCTGCATTTGTTGCTGTATTCCCCATATTGCTTTGGCAACATGCAAGCCGATATCTCCTTGGTAGTTTACACGGCGCAAATTCGCTCCTTGTGATTCGAAAAGACGAGATAAAGATTCGCCGACAATATTGCTATATAAATGACCAATATGAAATTCCTTAAAAGGATTTGGGTCTGTAAACTCGAGCATTATTTTTTTATTCTTAAGAGCAGAGGAGCGGCCATAATTATCAGTTGCTTGTTGGATTTGAGGTAATTGCTTCAGAAGGTATTTTGGAGATAACCAAAAATTGATAAAGCCAGGTTTTACCACTTCTGTTTTCTCTAGCATTTCGTTTTGGTCAATGTTTTTGACTATATTCTCCGCCAGTTTAAGGGGAGTTTTGTTCAATTGTTTTGAACATTTCAAAGCTATGTTTGTTGAATAATCTCCATGTCCAAGGTTGACTGGCTGTTGAAGTTCAACCTTTTCCCGAATTCCTACTTTTGCAACAGCTTTATCCAAAAGCCCACTAATTTTATCCTTAAGCATTGGATAATGATAGCAAATAATATTAAGCTTTGTACATTTATGCTATATAGACCGATGGGGGGGCGGAAAAGAAGCTGAAACTGTGGGTAGCATTGAAGGAAGGTATAGAAAAGCAGACTTGCTAAAGCTGCAAAACATTGAGCAAAAGATTAAATTGATACTTTGTCGATTGATTCTCTATACAAACAATACTCACATTCGATTCCTCTCTCTGGAAGTTTATTAGATTCCAAAGTCTTTTTGATTTTGTGTAGAGTTGGTTCTACCCAAGATGCATCGCCCTTGTGAGACAGTATTGTTAAGTCAAACTCAAGCCTGCCGTCAAACTTTAGCCTGTTTTTGCCTGCATTGGCAAAAACAAAATAGCCCACGTCCGACACAACAAAACCCATATTTCTAAAAATCCATTGATAAACCTCCATTTGTCTTTTATATCCCTGTTTCCATTTATCTTCAAGAGAAATTTCCCTTGTCGTGCTTGTTGCTTTATAATCTACAATCACTAGTTTTCCTTCGTGATTTTTCCAAATATCATCAACTATACCACAGACCTCAATATTAGTTTCTTTGTGCAGGGCAGATGCTCCTTTATATTTTCTGATATCATCACGCCATGTTGTTAACTGAGGATGTTTCAAAGGAACTGCATCGATACCATATTGTTTCATAAGCTCGTGTGCTTCTCCGTTTTGTCTGAGTAAATCAAATTCTTTTTTAAGCAAATAATCAACGGCGTTGTTCAGAGTAAAAGGCGCCATATCCGGCCTGCTGATACCTAGTTTTCTATCCAGATAAAAGCAACGCGGACATTGCAAAAATAAATCTATTTTTGATCGAGAGAGGATAAAAGGAGTATCCATTTCAGAATCATACAACGCTTTACCTCTGACTATTTTTTTAAAATCGTTCATAAACTATAAGTAACTGTTAAGGATAAATTTCGTTCCCTCGGTCCATCAAGTTCCACAAGAACTACTCTTTGCCAACTGCCAAGAATAAGTTTACCATTTTTCCAAGGCAGAGTTAGACTTGCGCCAATAAGCGAGGCCAGAATGTGATCCGGAGCATGAGAAGGATTGTGTGGATGCCTAAATTTTAATTGTGGAATAATTTTGTCAAAAGCATCAAGCATATCAAGGTCTGTCCCCGGATCTAAATCTGCTGTTGTCAAAGCAGCTGTAGTGTGAGTTAAGAAAAGATTAACGATGCCGCTTTGTTTTTTTTCTTTTCCTAGAAATTCTTCAATTTGGTTTGTTATATCGACAACTTCTTTTTCTTTTTGTGTTCTAATAGTTAATTTATGCATATTAAGTTTAACATTGTACTTGACATGAAGATTTAAGTAAACTAATATTTGCCTATGGCAGAAAGTTCCGAAAAGGGTTATAACTATGGTAAAAGGCCCTGGTGGTTCTGGGTATTAGTTTATGTTATTATTGGCGCTATTGTTTACTACGCCATATATTACTTTGTTTTTGCCAGACAGGGATATAACTATCAATATCCATCTGGTGGGTCCACCAACCAACAGCAACAACCCAAATCCGGATATTAAACTAGCTTCTCCCAAGGGAATTCCCCGCGACCAAAGTGGCCGTAGGTTGCAGTTGGCAGGTAGATTGGATTTCTCAGATTTAAAACTCTCAAAATGGTCTCGACTGAGCAATCGAGAATTTTTTTGGCAAAATCATTGATTACTTTTTTTGATTTTTTAGCAGTCCCAAAAGTTTCAATCTCAAACATAGTTGGTTTTTGCGCTCCTATAAAATAGGCAAGTCCAACTTCAGCCTCTTCAGCCAAATTATTGGCAACAATATTTTTGGCGATAAAACGAGCCGCATATGCTCCAGACCGGTCAACCTTGGTTGGATCTTTACCGCTAAAGCAACCGCCACCAACTCTAGCGTAACCACCATAAGTATCAACCACAATTTTTCTGCCAGTTAGCCCAGAATCGGCAGCAGGACCACCCTTGTGCCAGACACCCGTACCATTTAAAACAAAATCTTCTACTCTAGTTTTTATGCCAAAAGATTCAGCCACCGGAACAACCACCTTGTCAAAAACATCAGCTTTGACCTGTTGAAAATCAGCAGTTTCTTTATGGGGGACAGCAACAACGATTTTCTCTATTGTAGACGGTTTGCCATCTTTATATTCAAAAGTAACAAGCGTTTTGCCATCTGGATAAAGATAGGGAATTAATTTACTTTCTCTGGCTCGATCCAGCATCCTTGCCAATTTGTGAGCAAAAACAATTGGAATTGGCATAAGTCCTTTTGTTTCGCGGCAAGCATAGCCAAACATCATTCCCTGATCGCCAGCTCCTTTTTTGGTGACTGCAACTGCAATTTCCGGAGACTGTTCATGAATATAAATTTCAATAGGAGATTTGTCTGAAAATCCAAAATAATCATTATTGTAACCTAATTTTTTGATCAGGTCTTTGGCGATTTTGGCATAATTAACTTTAGCTTTTGCAGTTATTTCACCAACTATAATGACTCTGTTGTAGGTTGTCAGAGCCTCAACTGCAACCCTTCCATAAGGGTCTTGACGCAACACCTGATCTAAAATAGCATCGCTTATTTGATCGCATATTTTATCAGGATGACCCGAGCAGACGGATTCTGAGGTAAAAAAGAAATTTTTTTTGGCAAACATTTCCTGTAATTTTAATCAAATAAAAATAATTGTGCAACCTCATCTAAAAACCTATCAATTGCTTTCTCTTCGATTTGTCTTATTCTTTCTGCAGAAAGTTTATACTTCTTGCCAATTTTTTCCAGTGTCTTTTCTTGCAGTCTGGCGATTAAAATCTCCTTTTCTTTGGAATTGAGCTCTTTCGCTTCCTTGATTATTTTTATAAAATAGCGCACTGTTTGATTGCCTACCATATGCAGTTTGCCAAGATAGTTGCAAAAAAGACTAACCTTCCCTCTAAGACTTTTGTTGTAAGCTGCTTCATGATTTAATGTAAAACTTGGCATTATTATAGCAGTTCTCTTATTTAAACAAGGTGAGGTTTTATTTTCCGACAATGATGGAGACGTCAAATAGAGCATCCGCACTTAAAGTTCCTGATCCAGAGGCAAGAGTATATTTTTCTTTAAGATCAGTGTTGATATCATCCAAGAATTTGCTCTCTGAATTTTTTATTCTAACAGTTACATTTTGATAATTAAAGTTATCAGCATTTCCTGTTTCAAGATGCTTATAGCCTTTTCCAGCAAGAAAATCCTTTACACCACTTGCAGCGCCTACCGCACCACTTCCATTGAGGATTTGAATATCCAAATCATGAGCGCTTGATACAACTCCGTGGGTAGGTGTAGCTTTAGGAGTGGCCGTTAAAGCTGAACTGGGCGTTGCTGTCAATGCTTCTGTTGGAGTAGGTGTAGCTTGTTTGATCGTTGGAGTGGGGGTTGGGGAAGAAGAGGAGCCTTTAAAACTTTTGTAACCGAAATAACCGCCAACCAGCAAAAGAATTATGACGATAGCAATGATTAAATTTCTTCCACGCGTGCTTTTGGTTTCAATAGGTGAAGTTGGATCCATAGCTTTGTTTGAAATAAAGTTTATTATAAGCGATCACATTTAAATGTCAACCCCGAACAGGATTGTTAAGCGGGGCTTTCTTCTTAGGCAATTCTTGCTATTTTTTAACACTTTCTTAAAGCAATCAATTTATATTACTTACTGAATTATAAATTTTAAAGATCAGTATGTACGATAACCCACAGCAGCAAACAGATCAGGCCAACAGAAAAACGGAAGAAGAGAAACAGAAAAGCAGAACAAGAAGTAAAAAACCTGATCTGATATGTGGTAAAATTGTTGATTATTATGGAAGAGAAAAATCAACGAACTCAAGTAACAGCCAAGCCGTTAGAGAAAACTCCAGCAGAAAAGATAACAGCGTTTATTAACGACATAAAAAATTCTCCGACTAAACTACCCGTTGCTATTGCAATCATTATTGCTTTAATAATTATTCTTCTTTTTATAATCGTTAATAGAGGAAAAGATCAACGAAAAAGTAGCAATACAACGCCCTCAGTCACCCCGACCGAGACTCCCACCCCCACGCCCCAACCCGCAAATACTCCGACTACTGAACCTTCAGCAACTCCCACGTTAACCCCAACCCCAACCGCTACCCCCGCTCCTGCTGCAACTTGGACACCAACACCCACCCCCACGCAAGCTCCTACTTGGACACCAACACCCACTCCTACTCATTGAAACAACCTGTCCTTTTAGATTATTTGCTAAATTATTACCGGGTTCATACTTTATTCTTAAGAGGCTTTGCACAGACTTGCATATAATGATAGAATAGATACTTCAATTTTATGAACGGTAGATTTGCCACAGAGAAAAACCGCTGGATTGCTCTAGTGTTTATATCTTTAGGTTTGGCAATTGTAGTTATCGACAACACAGTCTTAAATGTTGCTATTCCTTATATTCTTCGTGATCTTAAAACCACCTTTGATGCTGTGCAGTGGGTTGTCTCAGGCTACGCTTTAATCATCGCCACAGTTCTTATCACCGTTGGTAGATTGGGCGATCTTTACGGAAGAAAAAAAATTTTTATTCTCGGGGCTATTTTATTTGCAATAGGTTCATATATCGCCTCTGTTTCTCAAACTGCAAGGATACTTTTTGTTGGCGAAGCCTTGATTGAAGCAATTGGCGCGGCGATGATGATGACCACCTCGTTGGCTCTTTTGGTGAGCGAATTTCACGGTAAAGAAAGAGCTATTGCTTTTGGTATCTGGGGTTCAGTTGCAGGTGCATCAGCCACAGTTGGTCCGCTTCTTGGTGGATATCTTACAACCTATTATTCCTGGAGATGGTCGTTGCGGATCAACGTTATTGTTGCGTTGATTGCAATAATAGGTTCGATTTTTGTCAAAGAATCCAAAGGCAGTGCAGCCAAATATTTTGATTGGATGGGCGTTATTTTATCAGGGGCTGGTCTCTTTTCACTAGTGTTTGGATTTATTGAAGGACAAAAATTTGGATGGTGGAAGCCCAATGAGACTTTTACAGCAGGCTATTTAACCTGGAATAGTAAAGATATTTCAATCATCCCTTTTTTCTTTTTGCTATCTATCGTTTTTCTTATTCTTTTTGCCGTTAATGAATATCAAGCCGAAAAAAAGCAACGTAGTCCGCTTCTTAAAATGAGTCTTTTTAAAAGTAGGGAGTTTGCCTTGGGGCTAATTTCTTTGGGGATAATCTCACTTGGTCAATTTGGAGTTTTTTTTATCTTGCCCATTTTCTTTCAAAACGCACTGGGACTAAATGCACTCCAAACAGGAATTGTTTTTCTTTTTGCCTCAATTAGCGTTATTATTTTTGGTCCGTTGTCGGGCTTTCTAGCCTCGAACATAGGACCAAAATGGATTGTTAATTTAGGGATGATTATTCTTGGTTTTGGGACTCTATTTTTAAGTCACACCATTTCCACCACGTCTACCGGTTACTCACTAGCACCTGGCTTGGTCTTGATTGGAACGGGAGTGGGAATGTCTTCGGCCCAGCTGACCAATATTATTCTATCTGGTGTGTCAGTGCAATATGCAGGAGAAGCCTCAGCGGCCAACTCTGCCATAAGACAGGTTGGAACAAGCATTGGCATAGCAATACTAGGGGTCATTTTAGCAAACGCTTTGACTACTAAGATACCCGCTTATATCAAAGCCGATACTAATATTCCTAATTTTTTCAAGGTTCAAATTGTGGAGCGTCTAGCAAAGGTTACTCCAGAAAGTAGACAAAGCACCAGTAACCAGAACTTTGGACCTGATCAAGCTTTAGTCAAGCATGTCAAAGATGACATCAATCAGGCTTTTGTTGATTCATCAAAGATAGCTTTGGATTGGGCAACTCTTTTTATCTTAGCCGGAGCTTTTGCCTCCCTTTTTATTCCTGTTGAGCAAACTGTTAAATCTCCCCGGGGGGAGCAAAAGCAGACAGAAGTTGCAAATGCGCAAAAGGCTATAGCAGGCAGAGAGTAATCCTGTATGTCAAAAGAACAAGAACCCAAAAAAATTCTGGGAGTTAAAAAAGAAACGCTGATTAAAGTGGTTGGATGGACTGCGGTTGGTTTGATAGCGCTTGGTCTGATGACAGCTTTTTTGTAACTTACCTAAGCAGCCTTACTATTAAGGCAATCAATGCAATAATCAATAAGATGTGGACAAGGCCTCCGGCAATATGAAGAACAAAACCACCCAGCCATAATATAAGTAAAATAACGATAACAGCATCCAGGATTCCCATAAATTTATCACCTTCTTTCTGTAAAATAGCTGAATGTCTGAAAGTGTAAATAATAGAGATTCCGTTGTCAAGACATTGGTTACAAGGATAAAAATTCCCAGGAAGTGGCCAATTCCAGCAGCTTACAATCTTTTGTGCTTTGGTTATAATTCTTCCTAGAAATGGTCATTGACTTTTTTCAAAAAAGTTATTAGTATGGGGGAGTTTTATGATAGATTCTGAAGAAAAAGTGCAGGAAACAGAAGAGGAGGTTGTAACTTCACCGGGAGAAGTAGTCAAATCCACGCGTCGGGTAATCAGCAAGCCAGCAATAAAAACAGAACATCCACAAGTGGTTTATGAAACAAAAAAATCAATTTTTCGTACCTACCAGTTAATCTGGTATTTTCTTGGATTAATTGAGGTTCTCCTTTTTTTTAGAATGATTTTGAAGATATTGGCAGCAAATCCGGGTAGCGGATTTGCGCTTTTAATTTATGGATTAAGCGCTCCTCTTGTTAGACCTTTCATAGGGGTTTTGCGCATGGCTTCAACTTCAGGAGGAAGTGTTTTTGAGTGGCCTACCCTTCTTGCCATGGTGGTTTATTGGATTTTAGCCTATGGAATTTTAAATCTACTTCAACTTGTTAAACCTGTAACACCTGAGGAAGTTGAAGAAACAGTCGATAACACCTGATAAAAGCTATTTAATCGGATCATCGTATAAATCTTCTGATGAAGGCAAAAAGAAAATTTGCTGTGGTAAACTTTAAATAGAAGGAGGTGAGCAGAGCATGGCAGATTCAAAGGTTGGTAAGGTAACTCACTATTACGATAAAATCGGCGTAGCAGTTGTGAAACTTGCAAATGTTCTTTCTACGGGGGACAAAATAAAATTTACAGGACACGGAAACGAATTTACTCAAGAAGTTTCTTCAATGCAAATGGAACACGAAAATATTCAAAAAGCTAAAAAAGGACAGATAATCGGAATGAAGGTAGACCAAGCAGTAAAAAGAGGAGATCAAGTATTGAAAGTTACTTCCTGAAATCTCTGATTGCTTACAATTAATTGCTGATAAGAAAAAAGCAATACCAATACTGCCTCTAGTATGAGATAATATCTTTATACTTTCAAAAAAAAGCTCAATTAGAGCTAAATCTTAAGAGACGATGAAAATTATATCTGATCTGAGCAAGAGACAATGCAATCAATGCGGGAGCGATCTTATTTTGGTAAAAACGATTATCGAAGACAAAAATTCACCTTCACCAGTCACAAACCTTATTTATCGTTGCTCAAATAAATCCTGTCAGAAGGAGATTAATAAAAAATCACTAGCCAGGGTCAAATATTTTAAAGAACAGGAAAAAGCCAGAATAAATCGTAACCGACACAGCCGAAGAGGATAACTGCTTTGCTCAGAAATGTTACGAATGAAAACGCAGATTCTAGCAGACCGCATAGGCTGGGGGCCAATTGCAAGGGTAAAACTCAAACTATAAGCCTCCGAATTCGGTTCGTTGGTTATGGTACTTGGTTTTATCTTTTTGCATCTTTACTACAGCAAACTTTTTTATCTTGTCAAAAAATAACCAGCCTTCAACTTTCTACCTCTTCTTAACCGGGAGTTTTAAAATTCTTACAGAAATCTTACAGGATTCTTTTCAATCTCTTAAGTTCATTTACTATAAATATATAAATACATGAAAAATATTAGTTTCTTTTTAAACCTTCATTCGGTTAACCTTTTACCATTGCTGGATGATTTGACCAACCCTCCAGTAATCTTAGCCTTTGCTTTGACTTTTATTGTCTTTGCTGTCTACTTTATAATGACAAAAAGCAAAGCTACGCTTTAGTAGTTTGGGACTTGAGAGGTAATTCAAGAATGAAAGTTGAACCTTTTCCTGGTGTGCTTGAGACTCTTATGCTTCCTTTGTGCGCTTTTACTATTTGGTTAGTAATATATAGTCCTACTCCCAGGCCTTTATTATATTCCTTCGATGAGACAGCCCGTTTGAAACGATCAAAGAGAATTGTTTGTTCACTCCGGGAAATTCCTATGCCTTGATCATGGATGATCAACTTACCAAGGTGACCGCTATTTAAAACCTGAATATCGATTGGTTTATTTTGTCCATATTTTAGAGCGTTGGACACAAGATTTGTTATCGCCTGTTCTATTTTCGTTTTATCCCAATTGCCAATCACGGGCTTTTCCGCCTCAACCCTAACTTTGTATTTCTCTTGCTTTATCAACTCAGAAAAATTTTCTGTTACATTTTTGGTAATTTTGACAAGATTCACTTCTTCCAGATCTAAATCTAGTCTGCCGGTTGTAATAAGAGAAAGATTTAAGAGATCGTTAATCATTTGGCTCAATTTTTTGACTTGCAGTTCAGCATTTTCCAATACTCTCATAAGTTCTGGGATAGAAAATTGGGAGAGCGAGACATTTCGAACATTATTAAGCATCCGATTAAGTTTAAGCAGCATTGTCGTAAGAGGCGTTTTAAGCTCATGGGAAGCTATGGATAGGAATTCATCGCGAGCTCTTATTTCTTCTTGAGCTTTCTGGTATTGTTCATCCAATTTTATAAATGTTTTGGCATACTCACGCTCTTTTGCTCTAAGTTTACTTATCTCGTTGCTTTTTTTAGCCAGATCAATGATATAGGAAATAAGAAGGGAGACAAAAATGAATAGAGCTAATCTTAGAATAAAAGGGGGAAGAAAATTAAAAAAATAAAAGCTTTCTACAATGCCCAGTACTATAGTGATCAGTCCTGATTTAAAGCTGCCCAGGGCGGTAGAAAGAGTTACTGCTATAAAAAAGAACATAAAAAGGGTAGGATTATCAAAGAGATTTTTTTCAACCAGAAGGACCAAGAAAATAATAGCGCCAAATAAAAACGGATAAATGTAAGTTAAAACAAACTCCTCAATTTTTATCCTATCCGTATTTTTCAAGCCTAAACTAGTAAGTATCTTGTGAGGAAGATATCTTTGTGAATATTTATATAGATTTTGATATCGTTTGGTAGTTGTTTGACGATCTTTTCCCATAAGAGTTTCTTACAAACTTCTTACACTCTTTTGAACTCAATTTTACCTTATCTTAGTAAATTTTGGTTAGTAAGTTTATTATCAAGTTATGTTAACTAAAACAGTCAGCTTTTATTCTTGCCCGGTTTGCGATTTTTCAACCTCAGACAAAAGAGGATTGGAAATACATATTAGTAAAAAAGCCACCAAGGAAGAAAGCAAGTCTAAAATAGTTAATTTCGCAAGTATTTTACTAGGAGGCCAGCTTTTAAGCTTTAACTCTTAAAGAGTTATCTTGAGCTTAATCATCATAGTAGTGGGGCTAACCCTCGTGTATAATAGGAAACTATGATGAAAAGTATTTTGGTGGTGGAGGATGATGATGAGGTAAGAGACTACTTAAAACAGATAATACGAGAAAACGATTATTCAGTCGTATCGGCTGCAGATGGAACTACTGCCTTGAAAATTGTTAATAAGACCCAACCTGATTTAGTAGTACTTGATCTGGGTTTACCAAACGTCAGCGGTGAGGCAGTCTGTGCAGAGATTAAGAAAAATTATCCCGAAATACCAGTGATTATGTTAACCGGAAAGTCACAAAGTGCAGACATACTACATGGTTTTAAAATAGGTGCAGATGACTATATTGGCAAGCCTTTTGTAGGAGAGGAGCTTATTGCTCGCATAAAAGCCCGCTTTAAAGCGGTGGGTGAGGATAAAACTAGTCTTAAAATTGCAGACCTTGAGTTAAATAGAAAAACATTTGAGGTTAAAAGAAAAGGAAAATCCATTCCTCTTAGCCAAAAAGAATTTGAGCTGCTTGAATATTTAATGCTCAATAGAGGTATAACTCTCACCCGTGAAATGATTTTAAATAGAGTCTGGCTTTACTCTCCAGATATTGAGTCAAGAGTTGTTGATGTCTATATAGGCTATCTGAGAAAGAAAATCGATAAAGGCCATGCAAAGAAGCTAATTGGCTCAAGGCGCGGTTTTGGTTACTTTATAAAAGAGTAATTACTTCTTACGAACTTCTTATTTTATTTTAACTTTTATCTTATATCACTATTATAAGCTTTTAATGGTTAAAAGTTTAAAAATAAACAATGGATATTACTACATGGATAAGTTTGGGCTTTATGGCAGGATGGGTGGCATCTTTATTTATTGGCAATTCTAAAGACCAGGATGCTTTTACCGACATTATTATGGGAATGGTGGGTGCAAGTGTAGTTGGCTTTGTAGTCGGTCTGATTAAGGAGTCCGCTTTTGGATGGTTCAGTGCTGCCACAATTTTCCTTACTATTTTGGGAGCCTCAGTCTTGATATGGATGGGTAGAAGCATAAAGCTCAGTAAATACAGTCATTAAACACATCTTGTAGCTACTGATATTATAGGATATAATTGTTGCTTAAATGATAGATGGGGGAGAAAGAGATACAGGCCAGCCTAGGCTTGAATTTATACTAGCGCCCGAGACTCAACAGGTTCTTGGAGAGGTAGTTTTTAGGTATGAAAAAAGAGTCGAACCTTTAATTGTTGGTAAATAGCTTTTCGTTACGACGCAAGAGCTTATCTTTTTCACTTGTACCAAGATTTGACGCCTTTCTAATTGCCTTTTCTATTACTTCAATTGTCTTGTCATAAGTAGCCCGATTTACAGGATAAGGAATTCCATCCTTGCCCCCAAAAGCATAGGTATAGCGGACAGGATCTTCATAAGAAGGAGGTGCACCAAACAAAACTTCAGAAACAAGAGTCAAGGCTCGAACAGTTTTAGGGCCCACCTTTTCTGTCATGACAACATCTTCAAAATCTTTGACAGGTTTATCTAGTAGATTTTGCACACTTTGTTCCAGACGCTTATTAAATAATTGTTCTATTAATGGATTAGCCAGTTGGCGAGTTGAAAAATCTGAGTGAGCCACAGGATGATCGAAAAAGTCATTTGAAGAAAGATCAAGGATTGTCAATTGATCGTGGCCATGTTTTGTCAATCTATTAATTCTTTTGATTTCGTAAAATAAATCTTTTTTATGCTTAACAAGTTCTACTACACCTTCTCTATTATCAACACTTTTTTTAGCAGTAAGATTTAACACCCTAGGTAAGGTTATTTCGCTTTGAATAGCATTGTGTGGTTCTATAGTCAAATCTTGGACAGAATCAGAGTACCAATGGTATCTCCTGGCTCGCGAGACAAAAGTGTTCATACCTTGTTGGATTACAGCCCATTTACCATTTTTGGTAAACATAAAGTTGTGATGATAGAGTTGAAAATCGTCTTGAATCAAAGCAGAATCAACTTTAGCCGTGAGTTTTGATAAATAGACATAACGTTGAGCCATTTTAGCAGATAAGTTAATTCTTTCGCCCCAATTTATAATTTGATCAGGAGCTTTTTTAGAAGTTTTGCCTTTTCCTCCGGTTATAAAAACGCCGAGATCTTTTTCAATACCAAAAACTGCTTCCTTAAGAGCTCCCATTGTAGTTGTGGTTAAACCAGAAGCATTCCAATCAAAGGCCAAAAGAGAGCCGAAAGACTGAAACCAAACTGGATCAGAAAGCCTAGCTAAAAATTCATCCGGGCCAAAATAAGAAACTATAGCAATCGAGACTATTTTGGCTAATTTGACCATTCGCTGGAAAAGCCAGGGAGGACATTTTCCGTAATCTAGTGTAAAAGTAGCTATACCTCTTCTCATGCTATAATTATAACGCTATGAAATCTAGTATGAAAGGAAAATTGATCTTATTTACAATACTTCTTATCCTTTTTTTAGGTTTTATCTACGCCAAATATTTTGTTCTTGACCAGCAAAATAATTTTGGTGAATTAAAAGTTATTTCTTCTCCTGAAACCAGTTTATTTTTTGACAATGTAGCCGTAGGCAAAACACCTTTTGATGGAAAATACAAAGTAGGAGAGTATTTACTAAAACTAATTCCTGTGGGAAGCGCTACAGAAACCGCTTCCTGGCAGGGCAGAGTCAGTGTTTATAAAAATGCATTGACCTATGTCAATAGAGAATTGGGAAGTTCGGATGTCACTTCAGCAGGAGAAATATTTACAGCGATTAAAATGGATCATCCACCACAATCTCCAGGAACAGGAGAAGTCTATGTGGACACAGATCCCACAGGTGCAATCATCTATCTGGATAATGATGAGAAAGGTGTTGGGCCTTTGATTTTGGACAATGTTATAAAAGGTACGCATGAGCTCTCTGTTTTTTTACCGGGGTTTTTTAGAAGAACACAAAAGATTAATGTAGCGGAGGACTATAGAGTTAATGCTTCTTTTAAGTTGGCCATCGACCAAAGTCAAAAACAGGCGACTCCGTCATCTTCTTTAAAGCAGGCGACAGGAAGTGCTAATTTGCAAACCAAAACAAAAATAAAAATCAAAGATACGCCTACTGGATTTCTGAGAGTGAGGGAAGGTCCTTCTATTGATGCATCAGAGGAGGCTCAGGTGAAACCTGGGGCGACATTTGATTTGCTGGATCAAAGTGATGGGTGGTATAAAATAAGTTATGAAGCGAATAAGGAGGGTTGGGTTGCTGTACAGTACTGCGAAAAAGTGGAATAGATACTATTTAACAAATAACTTATAATATTGTATATTGGCTAATTTATTCTTGGAAGACTTTTGATGTTTTTTTCATTCCACACGAACTTATTGTAAAGAAGGTAAGAGTAGGGAATGATGATAAAAACAATGACTAAAACTTTATAGATATACCACCATTTCTGGCCAAAAAGATAAGCAAGCAGTTGGATCCCAAAGGCTTGAATAAAAAGGCTTCCTGATGAAATAAGATTAAAGTGAAAGAACTTTTTAAGATAGGTTGTTACTTTGTGCTCAAGCCTCTTGTGAGAAAAAGCCCAAAAATTATTAAAGAGAAAGTTTGAAATTATTGCTGTTTCTGCACTGATGATGGTTGATAGCCATATAATTATTTTTGCTTTCTCAATAAGAAGATAAGAGATGCCAAAATCAAGTACAGCTCCTACAAGCCCTACAACTACGTATTTTATAAAAGAAGAATGAGTGAAAACATAAAGAAGAGTCTGAGCAATATACTGAAAAGAATTTATTTTTGATTCTCCGTAGATTCTATCTTTAAAATTAATTGGGACTTCTGCTATTTTGGCGTTTTTCTTTAAAGCCTCATCAAGAAGGGCTACTTGAAATACGTAACCAGAATAATTTCTGACTTTGTCTATGACTGAATTGACAACCCAGGCTTTTATAGCTCTGTGTCCGGAAGTCCAGTCTGAAATCCTAGGCTTCATAAACCCAAGACGAATTATAATGTTTCCAAGGAAAGAGAAAATTTTTCTATGCCAATTCCAGTTTTGAGGTATAGAGCCACCTCTGATATAGCGTGAGCCAATGACAAAATCAGCACCCTTCTCAATTTGGCCTAAAAAAAAGGGAATATCATTTGGACTATGAGAAAAATCTGCATCCATCTCAAAAACAACAGCAGCATGAAGTTTATTTATAGCGTATTCAAATCCTCGGGCGTATGCTTTTCCCAAGCCTTCTTTATTAGTTTCCAATAAGTGAAGCTTGGGATTTTTCGGTTGCAAAGATTTAACAATTTTTCCAGTGCGATCAGGCGATTTGCTGTCTACTATAAGAATCTCTGCTGACCAGTCAGAGGTTTTGCTAGTTTGGGTAAAAATTTGACTTATCAGCTTTTTGATGGTGCCGGCTTCATTATAAGTTGGAATGATAATTACAACATTTTTCATTCTAATAGTTTAGTGTTATTGGGATAACTGCCTAAAATAATCGATTGTTTTTTTGAGTCCATCTTCCAGTCTTACTTTAGGCTCCCAATCTAGAAGTTTTTTGGCCTTGCTTATATCTGGCTTTCTTCTTTTAGGATCATCTGTGGGTAGTTTTTCGCTGAAAGTAATAACGCTTTTTGAATCTAAAATTTTTGTCACAAGTTGCGCATACTCTAACACAGTCTGCTCATTTTGCGCTCCCAAATTAACCACTTGTCCTTTTGTTCCAGGATAAAACATAAGACGAATGAGCGCCTCAACCATATCATCTATATAACAGAGACATCTAGTCTGAGTGCCTTCGCCAAAAAGAGTAATAGGTTTATTGGCAATTGATTGAGTGATAATAGTTACGATCATTCTCTTATCAATTTTTGCCATACCTGGTCCATACGTATTAAAGATTCTAGCAGTGCGCACATCCAAATCTTTTTCTCTGTAAAAATACGCAGTTAACGTCTCGCCAAATCTTTTGGCTTCATCGTAAACTGAACGTGGTCCCGTAGTTGAGACATTGCCCCTGTATTTCTCATTTTGTGGGTGCTTTAAAGGATTACCATAGACCTCAGATGTGGAGGCAAAAAGAAATTTAGCCTTATTTTTGGCTGCAAATTTCAGAAGCTCCAGCGTTCCAACAGTATTAACCAACATTGTTTCCATTGGCAATGCGTGGTAGCTTATTTTACTGTGGTGATTGGGTGAAGCGGGTGAGGCAAGGTGAAAAACTACATCAGCAGAAATACCTGTTGGCAAAGGTTTGATAACGTCATGTTCTACAAAGAGAAATTGTTTGTCTTTTAGTAGTTTTTGGATATTTTGCTTTGATGAAGTTAAAAAATTATCTACGCAAATTACATGATAGTTTTCTTTGAGAAGCCTTTTGCAGAGATTTGAACCGATAAAACCTGCTCCTCCGGTAACCAACACTTTCATACTTTAATTTCCAGAAACACTAACTTCTTCCTATGCTAAAATATTTAAAGCCAAGTTGGTGCATTTGTTGAGGGTTATAGATATTTCTACCATCAAATATGATAGGTTTTGCAAGAAGAGATTTAACTTTACGCAGATCGACTTCTTTAAACTCATTCCATTCTGTAAAGATACAAAGAGCAGAAGCTTCCTCAAGAGCCTCATAAGGGCTGGACGCATATTTCAATTTCTTGCCAAAAAAACTTCGGACTTTATCCATTGCTGCCGGATCGTAGACTTTTAACTGAAATCCTTTGCCAAGTAGTTCTTGTAAAATATAAACAGCAGGTGCATCACGTATATCATCGGTATTTGGTTTAAAGCTCAATCCCCAAACTGCAACTTTTTTTGTTCTGGCATTAGTTACGATTTTGTTTTTAAAATTCTGCCTTGCTTGTTGATTTATTTTGTTAATCGATTTTAACAAGCTAGTGTCTATATCAAGACGTTCACCTGTACCAATAAGTGCGGTCACATCTTTGGGTAGACATGATCCGCCGTAACCTATTCCAGGGGAAAGAAAAATTCTGCCAAGCCTTTTGTCCAGGCCTACTGCATCCAAAACTGTCTCAACGTCGGCCTCAGTCTTTTCACAATAAAAAGCTATCAGATTTGCAAAAGAAACCTTATTAGCAAGCATAGCATTGGCTGTATATTTTATAAGCTCAGCCGAAGCAAGATCTGTTACTACTCTTTTGCCGTTTAAAGGCTTATGAAAATCCAATAACAAATCAATCGCTTTTTGAGAATCTGAACCTATAACTATTCGGTCAGGATTTAAGGTATCAAAAACTGCTGTACCTTCACGCAGAAATTCCGGACAAGAGGCCATATGCACTTTTGTCTTAGAAGATTTATTATCATTAATCAGTTTGGCTATTTTTTTATTCGTTCCCAAAGGAACAGTACTTTTACAAGCAACAACTACTTGTGTTTTGGTTAAATTGGTGGCGATTTTTTTAGCCACATCATTGATACTTGAAAGATCCGATTGACCATTTTTGGCGATAGGCGTCCCAACTGCAATGAAAATAATATCGGATTCAGTCAGAGCCTTATCATAATCTACAGTGAAAAAAAGTCGGTTGGCTGCAAGATTTTTGTCTAGAAGTTCTTTCAATCCGGGTTCATAAATTAATGGATCTCCGGCCTTAAGCTTGGCAATTTTACTTTCGTTTCTTCCAATAACCCAAACTTTATTACCAAAGTCAGCAAAAACGCAAGCGCTGACAAGGCCAACATAGCCGTGCCCAACGAAAGTGATTGTCATAAATGTAAATCATAGCTTAAAAGAGGCCAAAAAACAAGATTAGCTTAATTGTTTTTTGATCTCTAAGAGGCCTTCCTCTAGGGATCTCATCTGGTAGAAGTTGTTCTTTTTGCTTTTCATATCTAAGAATTTAGCCCGTTTTGCCCTGCCTTTTGAAAACTCTTCCGCAGTTGTCTGTTTTATAAGCTTTTTATCTAATGAAAATACTTTAACCAGCTGCAAAACTGATTTATAAGGAGACATACTATCTGCTCCCACAATATGGTAAATTTCTGGAGAAAAATTAAGTACAAGATGTTTAAGAGCCATAGCTAAGTCATCGATAAAAGTTGGCGTCATGCGTATATCTGAGATAAGCTTAAGTTCTTTTCCCTTTTTTAATAAATTCAACATGGTTCTAAAAAAATCAGTACGCGCTTCGTACGCCGCGCGATACGGGGTATCAATACGTACAATCATACCCAGACCACCGACAACCTGCTCGCCTTCATACTTGGTTTGTCCATAATAGCCTAAAGGATTGGGCTCAGCATCCTCAAAATAGGGTGGATTAAAACCGTCAAAAACATATCCTGTAGAAATATAAATAAATTGTTTGCTTTTGTCCAGAGTTGCTTCCAGAACATTTTTGGTTCCTTCCACATTGACTTTGTAGGCGAGTTCTTTTTCTTCCTCTGCTTTTTCGACATTTGTATAGGCTGCCAAGTGAAGAAAAAGGTCGAAGTCAAGATCTTTTAAAAAATCTGACACTCGCTCTTTATTAGTAATATCAACTTGCGATTGTAAAAGGGGAATAAATTCAAAAGCATCAGATAAAAGCTCTTGAATCCTTGAGCCGATAAGTCCTGTTGAGCCTGAAATAGCAATCTTTAACATAAGTTTAGACAACACATATTCTATTGAGCATGTCTTTTTTGCAAATGCACTAAGTCGTATAAATTGGCGTTATTTATATAGTCTGATGCCGACGATGCCATTTTGCTCAAATCCATGTTCTTAAAATCTTTGAAAATTACTTGCTATATTGTTGATTATAATATTTTTGATATTCTCCTGTTTTTATGTGTTTCCACCAATCTTGATTTTTTCTATACCAGGAGACCGTCTCTGCCAAAGCTGTGTTAAAATTATGTTGCGGTTTCCACCCAAGCTTCGTTTTTATCTTGCTCCAGTCAACGTCGTATTTTCTATCGTGGCCGGGTCTATCTTTTACAAATTCAATCATCTCTTCCCCTTTGCTCATTAAGCTCAAAATTTGCTTTACCACCTCTAAATTAGAAATAGATTCTGTTAAGCCCCCAATTAGATAGGTCTCACCAACTTTACCTTTCTGAATGACAAGATCGATTGCCCCACAATGGTCTTGTACATACAGCCAATCTCTAACACTCAGACCATCTCCATAAACAGGGATTTTTTTTCCTTCAAGCAAATTGGTTATTGCCAGAGAGATCAATTTTTCAGGAAATTGATAAGGACCGTAGTTGTTGCCGCAGTTGGTTATAGTTATCGGCAGTTGATAAGTTGTAAAATAAGCCCGAACAAGATGGTCAGAGGCGGCTTTTGAAGCGGAATATGGGCTTCTGGGATTGTAGGGAGTGCTTTCGTTAAATTTGGCATCTGAATCAAGGGGAAGTTCGCCAAAGACTTCATCGGTTGAGACGTGATGAAAGCGTTTTACTTTGTATTTAAGAGCCGTCTTAAGCAGCACATAAGTACCTATGATGTTGGTTTGAATAAAAGGATCTGGATCCAAGATTGAGCGATCAACATGAGAGTCCGCTGCAAAATGGACCACCACATCAACTCCATTCATTGCTTGATCAACTATCTGCGGCTCAACAATATCACCTTTAATAAAGCTATAGTTTGGGTTGCTACTTACTGTTTTGAGATTTTCAAGATTGCCGGCATAAGTTAATTTATCCAGATTAACGACCTGATCTTGAGGATATTTTTTCAGCCAGTAGAGGATAAAATTTGCGCCTATAAACCCAGCTCCTCCTGTGACCAAAAGTTTCATACCTAAATTCTATCACATATGCTAGAATAGCAAACTATGACAATAGAAGACCCACATGGTCAAGAACGGATTCATAGAAAATCAAATATATTACACTTTCCTCTGAATTTTGACCCTCGATGGGAATTTAATCCTTTAACTGGAAAAATTTTTAGTCCCGCTGCAATGGAAAAGGTAATCAGGTTTTTAGAGACAAACGAAAAAGCTGTTGAAAGACTGAGATCAAGAGGCGTAGATATTAACACGGAAGGCGGCAAATTGCACGTAGATCTTGAAGGAAGGTTTTGGGTTACTGTCGCCGAAGGCGCCACTTTATTGTCCATTGCAATCTGGGGAATAAAGGAAAGAGAAAAGTTTTTAGACTTTTTCCAAAAAGGTGAAGATATAAAAAGGCTTATGGATAGTATGACTACACGCGTTAAGACAAGAAGATCACTAAATGAAGCGAAAAGAAAACGAGGCCTTTAATTTTTTCTAAGGGTGGGTTGGTTGATTAGATTTTCAAGCACCAGCCATCTCTGTTTTTTTACTGCGCGGGGTATATCATCTTTCATTACTTTGGTTGCAGCAGTCATGGGCCTGGAAGAGTACATCGAGACATAAGCTTTGGCAAAGCCCACTAATTTTGCCAGTTTAACGGTGTTGGCAAATTCCGCCTCGGTTTCTCCGCAAAACCCAACAATTATATCAGTTGTGAGTTTTACCCCTGGAATTTTGTTTCTCATCTTAGCAATAATGTCCAAATACTCCTCTTGAGAATACCACCTGTTCATTCTTTTAAGGACATTGTTATCTCCAGATTGAATAGGAAGATGGATCGTTCTGGTAATGTTAGGATATTTAGCAATCATCTTTATTAACTCATCAGAAAAATCCCAGGGATTTGAAGAGAAAAAATCAATCTGTTCAAAGCCCAAACCTGCTACAGCCTCTAAAAGATAGGGGAAGAGAGTCGGAATTCTATATCTGCCAAGATGTTTTACGAAGACAGGCTCAATAGGTTTGCCGTTATATTTAAAGGATACTTTTATTCTAGGAAGAGCAAGATCTTTTTTATCAAAATAAGATTTATCAATATCTCGAACTGCCTGAATATTTTTATCGCCAAGCAAAAGATCGGCTCCGTAGGAGTTAACGTTTTGGCCAAGTAAAGTTATTTGTTTATATCCTTTTGTTTTTAATTTCAAGCATTCGTTAATAACTTCATGGAAGGGCCGGCTGATCTCCCTCCCTCTGGTAAAGGGAACCACGCAAAAAGTACAGAAGTTGTTGCAGCCATTTGAAATTGGTACCCAGGCATGTAAAGCGTTTTGCCGGACAGGCTCATTATCAAAACCTACTTCTTCAATTGGCATAAATTCATCGACCTCTGGCATTCTGTCTCTGATTTTTTTAAGATACCTGCCAGTTTTGTCTCTAAAAGCAAGTCCCACCATACAGCCGGTGACGATAATCTTAAAAAATATATTGCTCTTTTCTTTTTTGGCTTTAATCTTGCCAAGGTTTTGGACTAAACCGTAGACTCTATCTTCTGCAGATTGTCTGATCATGCAGGTATTGATAACGACATAGTTGGTTTCATTGTAATTTACTGCTTCAGTTAAACCTCTGGCTTTAAAAGCCGAGGCTACTCTTTCAGAATCAGCAACATTTTGTTGACAGCCGAAGGTCTTGATGAGGTATTTCATGGCGCTTATATTTTACCACGCCTGATTTTCAGTTGATTGATTATCAAAATAAAGGCTATTAAAGCAGCCCCAACAGTCAAAAAAGCAATAACTTTATCTATTCCTTGTAAAAATAAACTTGATATACCCAAAATCAGAGCCACAATCCAGTAAAAAACTGCTATCCTTCTTCTTCCCCAACCAATCTCCAACAATCTATGGTGGAAATGTCCCCAATCTGCCTGAAAAGGAGATTGTTTATTTTTTATTCTTCTGGCAATGGTATAAATACCATCCATTGTTGGTATTGCCAGAATCAATACAGCTGTGCCAATTTTTCCAAACGACAGAATTGATAAAATTCCTAACCAAAACCCAGCCAAGGCTCCGCCTCCGTAACCTGGCATAATCTGCTGCGGATAAAAATTAAAAGGCAAAAAACCCAGATAGGATCCTGCAATGATAAATGATAGTAGCATCACTGTTTGTGCAGAAATATCGTGAACCACAAATCTTTGTGAGAGCAGTCCCAAAAAAATAGCTGCAATTGCTACAAATCCCGGAAGTTGTCCGTCTACACCTTTGCTCCAATTAACCATATTGGTTACCCAAGTCAACCAAATTACAGCCAAAAGATCACCAATAAGTAAGATGCGATGAGTCCCTAAAAAATTTATGACCAATCTATATTGGTCAAGTTTTATTGCTTGTCCAAAAGGATTGGAAATAAAAGGAATTCCTAAACCAAAAGTAACAACTAGTGCAGAAATTAATAAGTTGGCAAAAAATCTAGTATATGGAGATAAATCAAAATAATCATCCAGCAGTCCAATTACTACTAAAATTGCACTGGATATTATTATTCCTAAAACTATCTTATTGATTTTTACAAAAAAAAGTACGCTTAGCAAAAAAGTCAAGAAGATTGGTAAACCTCCGGCTCTGGGGATCAGACCTTTATGGGTATGTGCAGGATGTTTTCTTTTTGACTCATCAGTAACCAGATTCAGTTTTTTGGCAAGGTAAATCGTGGGCATTGTTAATAACCAAGAAATAAAAAAGGAGACAATAAGAAGAATCAAGGGATTCATATTAGGCTATAAGAAAAAGTATTTTTAAAAAAATGATAGTAAAAGAAACAATCAAAAAAAGTTTAAAGTAATATAAAAAAGTCTTAACGAATTGGTTGTTTGCGAAAAATCTTTTATAGACTAAAAAATTAAGCAGATAGAGGCAATCTAGTAAAAGTGGCAAAAGGAAAATAAACCACCAGTCTACAAGTTGAGTTTCTCCAAGAGGCTTAGAATAAAAAAGTGGAATTTGCGGAGGAAGACTGCGGAATTTAAATAAAAAAGCCAGAATCATCAAAAAATTGGCACTAAGTAGGGCAAAAAGCATATAGTTAGTATACCTTTTTTAGTGGAAATCTGCGACAGAGCCTAAAAACGTCTTGTTTTATTTTTTTCAGGGCCGGGGTTTGCTCGATAATTTTTCTTCTGTTTTCTTTCTTTTTTTCCTGCTCCGGGGTTACATTAAGTTTTTCTTTTATCTGTCTTGTTGCTTCGATTACATCGTTTATCATTTTGGCTATTTTGACCATCTCCCGTTGTTTCATTCCTCGACTGGTTAATCCTGGGGTTCCCAGTCTTATACCTGATGGATAAAATGGTGGATTAGGATCAAAGGGAACCCCGTTTCTATTGAAGATAATTCCGGCCACTTCGCAGGCTTCTGCTGCTGTATTACCCAGGATATTTTTATTTCTTAAATCAATAAGAATAAGGTGGGTATCGGTTCCGCCCGTAACTAAATTAAAATTATATTGGTTAAATTCTTTTGCCAAAGTATGAGCGTTTTTTACAATTTGTTTAGCGTAAGTTTTAAAACGCGCCGTTGAAGCCTCTTTTAGGGCAACACCAATACCAGCTATGGTATTTAAATGGGGACCTCCTTGGATTCCAGGAATGATTGCTTTGTCGATTTTTTTGGCCAGATCTGGATCTTTTTTAAGCCCTCTTTTTGTCGTAAGTATCATAGCTCCTCTTGGACCACGCAGCGTTTTATGAGTTGTAGTCATAATAACATGAACATAAGGAACTGGTGATGGATAAACCCCTGCAACAGTTAATCCTGCGGTATGGGAAATATCAGCCAAGACATAGGCCCCAACTTCATCGGCAATTTGAGCAAATTTTTTCCAGTCAATTATTCTGGGATAAGCAGTAAATCCCGCAACAATGATTTTTGGTTTTTCCTTTTTAGCCAATTTTATTATGGCTTCATAATCTAGGTAGCCATCTTTTTTTGTTTCAAATTGAACCGATTGGAAATATTTACTTGTCGCAGAATGAGAAGCCCCGTGAGTAAGATGTCCTCCGAAAGCAAGGGACAAACCCATCAGAGTGTCACCCGGGTTAAGAAGGGCGGTATAGACTGCAAAATTGGCTGGAGAGCCAGAGTGGGGTTGAACATTTGCTGCCTCAACTCCAAACAATTTTTTTGCTCTCTCGATTACTAAAGTTTCAACCTGGTCGACTATTTGTTGTCCCTGATAATAACGTCTTCCAGGATAACCTTCTGCATATTTGTTGCCGAGACTTGAACCAGTTGCTTCCTCGACCGCGAAGGAGGCAATGTTCTCGGAAGGGATCATCATCAGTGTTTCTTGCTGTCGTTGGTTTTCTTTTTTAATCAGTGAATACATTTGCAAATCGACCTTTTTGAGGAATGACATGCCCCAAGATAACATTATATATTTGAAAAATCAACCCAAATTGCAGTTGACAATGATTTTTTTGTTTACTATGATTGTTAACCTATCATGAAAAAAGACCTTCAAGCAAAATCAATCTTTATCTTACTCTTTGCAATTGTTGGCTTGATTTCTATGCAGATACCTTTCACTCACCTGATGGGATCAAAAGTTTCATTCACACTTTTTGATTTTTTCGGTCCTGTTGCCGGAGCGTTCCTTGGACCACTTTTGGGAGTATTTACAGTTCTTGCAGTTGAGCTTGTGAATTTAGCTATGAAACCTGGTGTAGTTGATACAGGTGTCATAATTAGGCTTTTCCCAATGCTTGCTGCTACTTATTACTTTGCAGTTTTTTCAAAGAATAAAAATCAAAATAGAACCATATTGTTGGTACCTTTGACAGCTATGGTAGTTTTCATTTTGCACCCAATCGGCAGAGCGGTTTGGTATTTTTCACTTTTTTGGTTGATCCCAGTTATTGCCTACTTTAAAAGAGACAATTTATTTGTAAAAAGTTTGGGTTCTACTTTTACTGCTCATGCGGTCGGAGGAGCAGCTTGGATTTGGGCCTTTAATCTGCCGGTCCAAGTTTGGAATTCTCTTATTCCGATTGTCATCCAAGAAAGACTACTTTTTGCAGTTGGAATATCTGTTTCCTATTTTGTTTTGAATCAGGCTTTAAAATGGCTTATCGCTAAAAAAATTCTTCCGGAGATGAAGCTTACCGCAACTTCTTAAATTATTTTTTTCCCTTAGTCCATTTTACTTTCTTAAAAAGCGGAGCGTACATAGGATCTTTTAATCCAACATGAAGTTGAGCCAATTCTTGTTGAGAAGGATTTCTATCTATAAATTCCACAAATGGAATATCTTCAATTACTGCCAAAGGGGTTTGCTCATCAGCCTCACCCATCTCCAAAACGGCGGCTGTGGCCAAAGCGTCAGCCACATTGGCAACACTCACTTTCAGTTCTTTTCCAAAAAGATCTTTTTTACCAATGTAGTCCTTAAGAGACAGAAATCCACTGTGAGCAAGCGCTACTCCTGTTGTCCCCCAGCGCAGAGGGTTAGTTCTGCTGTCTGTGATTATCACTCCAACCTGAATCAATGAAAATCTTTGTTTCAAATATTGCCGAATATCATTTGCACTTTTTTGTGAATTTTTTGGCCAGAGTACATAGTGATTTTGCACATTTGATTCGTCAATCCCAGCAGCCGGCACAAGGATGTTGTTTTTAATTGTCAGGATTAATTTACTAAATTTATTACTAGGATTAACTATATAGTAATCGGCTTCCTTTGCAATAAGATTATCTTTATTGGTCTGGTCCAATTTTATTACTCTGCCTTCACAAAGCGAAATAATTTTAGAAGTAATAGCTACAATTGTTTTCTCCTTTATAGCAGGTAAATACCTATCCAAAATCTTGGTCAAATTTTTGTTACGAGACGGTACTATTTTATTTGTTTTAACTGGATAAATTTTCATATTGAAGGATCTAAATTATATCAAAAGGAAGACTCGATATTGTAGCTTTGATCATCTTTTAAAACAAAAGCTCTGCGCGGATAGGCAGGCAATGTACTGATAAATTTATCTTTAGAAATGAGGACTTTACCTACAAAAGCTGGGATCATATCGTAACTTTTTCCGTAAATAAAGACTTTGTCTTCACCAAAATAATACTGCGCAGTCTGAAAATCAAGCACATCGGTGACATATAAAAGATCCTTTACTGTGGCCTCTTCCTTAATCTGCAAGATTACATCTTTAAGTGGAGCCTTTTTTCTGTAGTGAACCTGCAGCTGATTATAGGTCAAAGTAAATAATAAAAGGATGATAAAAAATGTTACTTTAAGTTTTGAGTTCATTTTTTCCATTAGATATACAACAAGCAACAATAATCCCAGAGTTGAAAAAATTAGATAGCGAGCCAGAAAAAGGGGAGTATATAAGGAGACGATAATAGTTAGAACAACTGGAAAAAATGTCCAAAGCAAAAGTAATGATAAAAGATTGTTATTTTTTTTAGGTTTTAAAAACTTCCACCCCAAAGCCAGTAGCAAATAAAGAAATAAAGACAAGGGCAAAAGCAGATTATTAAAAAAGCCTAACTTACTCTCGTAGCCGGTGTAAAGAATGCCTGGGATAAGATGCAGCTGGTTTAATCCTCTATCCGTAATCCATGTTTGTAAACCAGAAAAAACATGTTGAGTTACAAGAAAAATCAACCAAGGAACAAAAAAGACAAAAACAAGTGTAATATTTTTAAAAGCGACAATTTTAGTCTTTTTATGATTGCTGGCTAGTAAAATAAATACTCCCTGCACAACCAAGACAAGTAGCATAAAGTAGTGTGTGTATAATCCCAGAACAGTTGCTGCAACATATTGTTTGTATTCCCCTCTTATTAAAAAATAAAATGAGATTAAGGCCAAGGCGGCAAACATCATATACATCCTTGCCTCAAATGCATAGTAATTAAGTAAAGGATTGAGAGCAAAAAGAGCAAAATAGAGCCAAATCCATTTACTTTTAATTTTGAGAATTTTATCCATAAAAAGTTGAAGCCAATACAAGCAGATCATAAAAAAGACCACAGATAGGCAACGGATTGCTATCTCAGAAGGCCCGAATATTTTTATCCAGATATGAAGAAGCAAATAATAAAGCGGTGGGTTAAAATCCTTGGCAGTAAGAATAAGAATATTTAACCAACTTTGTTTGGCTAAAAGATAGGAAAAAGCTTCGTCTCGCCAAAAACTTTGAACAAAAAAAATTAGCGGTGTTTGAGTAAAAAGAAAGTTTAACATCGATTAAATTTTTTCAGTGACTTTATATTTTAATTTTTTACCAAAGATCATTCTCGTATGTGCATCCAGAGCAGGAAGCGAGGAGAGAATAAACGAAACTACAGGAAGCAGATACCATTGGATAAGAAGAAGTGGTAAACTGCGCAGTTTCGTTTTCTGTGATAGCTTATTGCGAAGCTTGACATCAAGATAAATATAGATTAAAAGAGCAGAGGTGGAGAGTGTAAGGATAAGACTTGACAGCTTAGGTAGCAGGAATCCAAGGACCGTCCTTTTAAAAACAGGATTGATAAGCGGAGGAATAAGAGCGCTGATAGTTAAAATGAAAAAAGAGATTGGCCACAACAGATGAGTTTCTGCTAAAAAAAGTATTTTCTTAAGCTTAGCCCACGAATCTACTTTCTCAGAGGCAACAAATTCTTTTAGGACAAATCCTATATCACTTACACCCCAAGCCCAACGCTTTTCTTGTTCATAGCGATTAACTAAAGTTTTAATAATATTTCCTGAATAGACAGCGTCTCCATTGACTAAAGTGTAAAGAGGAAGTGTTTTTATTATCTCTCCATATTTAAAAAACGCTTGAAAATAAACATGCCAATCCTCGGGAATAATATCAACATCCCAAAAATTAATATTTTTTAAAAGCCACAAATTAGTCGAATAGGTTGAAATTTGGATCAGTCTGTTTTTTTGCGACAAAAAGGCCAATCTCAAAATAGAGGACAGAGTTGCTTGCATACGGACAAAAAAGGGAAGTTGCCAAAAATTGTTGTATAACAGAACTGGTGCCCAGTAAAAATGATAAAGATGATCTTTGTCTTTTAGATAGGTGTAACTTAAGTAAGAAAAATAATTTTTAGGAAGATGACTATCGGCATCACATATAGTTATTAGTACTTTTTCTCGTCTAATATGATTGGTTGAAACATATGCATCAACGTACTTGGCTGCATATGTTTGATTACTTGCTTTCCCGGCAACTTCATTGGCAAGCAGCGGATGATCGGTAACTATAATTTTGGCAAAATTGCCAGAGAACTTATTAGTTAATTCCTCTGCCTTTTGCTTTGCCTCTACTTCTCTTTCCTCAAAAGCCAGAACAAGGTGAAGTTTTTTATAAGGATAATCACTTTTTGTTAAAGCATTAATTGTCGACTCAAGTTTATGCAAAGGTTCCTCATAAGTGGGAATGATGATAAAGTGATGGAGACTGGCTGAATTGGTGATTGCTAAAACTTTTCTTCTGAAGGAAACCCTCTGGTATACAAGTATAGTTTTGTATGATACTACAGCGTAGTAGACAGTGAAATAAGATTTATAGAAAAAATACAAATCAAAAGCAATGATAAAGTAGGCAACGACAGCAGGATGAAAAGGAGACAGCCACAAAGGTAAGGTAATTAGAATCCAGGTTAAAATTGGGATACAAATATCAAGAAATCTTAAAAAAAAACTTGAACTGGCGATCTCCTCAACCATGTGTATATTATACAAAAAACAATCGTTTGATTTTGGGGATTAGATATATATATCGCTGTAGAGTTGGCAATAGGAACATTTATTACAAGCTTTCAGAGAAGGCGAAGAAAAATCGGTGGAGCGAATTTCATCAACTACTGTCATTATGTCGTTTTTGATTCCACTTATGGCTTCATCTGTTTTGGTGATAGAAACTTTTTCTGCAGGTTGTAAATAATAAAAAGTTAAAGTGACTTCTTGTGGTTTTTTATTGTATAAACGCGGATCTGTTGCCGCAAGTAAATAGATCGAAAGCTGCATGCTTTTCTGCGCTTGTATTTCATCGCTTTTTTTCCCTGTTTTGTAATCAATAATTTCTATAGCATTATTATTTTTTTTATCAACGCGGTCAATTTTTCCCAAGATACTGATTCCTACAGGGTTATTTGCTGGGTCATTTATTTTGATAGTAAAAAACTTTTCCAAGTCAATAATCTCAACCTTAGGATTATGGAGCTTGGCAAAATATCTTTTAAGCATCGCTTCTCCCTCTTTTTTCATTCGAGCCTCATGGGCACTTGATGTGTAGCCCAGAGGAATCCAGGAGCGTCTGTAAATCTCCAAAAGCTGGGACAAACCAATTGCTTTATCTAGTCTAAATTGACGATAAAATTGCTCAAGTGTCTTATGAATTGTACTGCCGAAGGAGGCAGCCGCACTGGCCGGTTCTTGAATTCTTAAAATATATTTGAGCTTATACTGAAGAGGACAGTTAAGAAAAGTATAAATTTGAGAAAATGAGAAATAGTTTAAATTAATATTTTTCTTTGCAATTTTTTCCTCCACTTTTTTATAATCAAAAATAGAAAGTTGCGTTTTTTGATCTTTTTTTCCCTGCAACAGTTTGCTAATCGCATCTTCACCCAGAGTCTCAATCACAAAAGGCGAAAGCTTTCTTTCTCTTTTTCCCTCACCGTAAAACTGCGATGCTGTCAGGTAAACTTTATCCATCGCTCTTGTTAGGCCAACATAAAAAAGTCTTCTTTCCTCAAGCTCATGATAATCACCCTGGGGAAGAATTTCCTTAATCAATTCTTGGGGAATGGGGATTGCTTCCCGCCGTTGAGTACTGGGAAATCTCCCTTGTGTAAGATTGATCAAAAAAGCAACCGGAAACTCCAAGCCCTTTGCAGCGTGAACTGTCAAAATATTCACAGCATCATAGGAAGAAATATCTGTTTCTGCTATTAACGGAGATTCTCCAAGTTCCATACTCATTTTTATATAGTCAACCACAGCAAAGATAGATGCATCTTCATGCTCAGCCTCATAGGCCTTAAGGCGACTGAAGAATTTGGCCATATTGAGAGCTTGTTTTTCTTGCCTGGCAGTTTTGTAATTTACAAGTTGCGACAGCATTTTCGTATCTTCTAAAAAATAATAAAGAATTTGGCCTGCAGTTTCTTTTTTAATCAGGCCCAAGTGACGTCTTAGCATTTTATAAAAGGCCAGCAATTTAGCATCGGTTGAAGGATGAAGTTGTGGCAAGTAGGCTTTATAAATTTGAGATTCTTCTTGTTGAGAGGATTTGTCAATAAATCCGATATATACTTCTAAGGCTATAAACAAAGAGAAATTGCATTTTTTGGCAAAAGCAGTAAGAAGAGCCAGATCTCTGGCTTCGATTGCAAAAATATCCATGGATAGAACTCGATAAAAAGACAGATTATCTTCTAAGTTGGCTAAAATATTCAGATAAGCGATAAGGTCACGCACCTCAGGCTGCCTAAAAAGCATTCCCGGTCCCCAAAATTGATAGGGAATTCCCCGCTGCAGCAGAACTCTAATAAATGGCTCAGAATAATTATTCGCACGAACAAGAATTGCGAAATCACTAAAATTATAACTAGCAGTTTTTCTTAAAGTTAAAATTGCCTCCGCGACAAAATCAGCTTCTTTTTGGACATTTTCACTCAAGAAAAAAATAACAGCTTTTTCCTTGCTTACTTTTTGCTCCTGGGCAAGTTTTTTGGCTGCCATTAAATTCTTCGAAACCCCCAGTTGTGCCTCAAGAGTGTCTGGATCGTTGTGTTTAATCAGTTTGTAAGCGGCATCAAGAATAAGTTGATCAGAGCGGTAATTTTTCCTTAAGGTAATCTGTTTAGCTTTGGGATAGTCTTTCATAAAACTTAAAATGTTGGAAACGGATGCACCTCTGAATTTGTAGATTGCTTGTGAATCATCACCAACAACAGTAAGGTTTGGATTCTTTTTAACTGGAGTTAACAATTTGATTAAAAGATATTGGGCGATGTTAGTGTCTTGAAATTCATCAACAAAAACAAATTTAAACTGTTTTTGATATTTGGCTAAAATATTTGGCCTTTGACGAAATAATTGGAGAAGATAATAAATAAGATCTGAAAAATCAAAATAACTCTCTTTTACCTTAAGTTGTTGATACAGTTGATATGCTTTAGCAAGTTCCAGATTTTTTTCCCTCTCTTCCTTGTCCGACGAAGCCTTTGCGGAGGCGGTCTTTTTTGCCCACTGTAAATATTCTTGTGGCCCCACATCCTCATCTTTTAGTCGTGAAAAATGCTGAAGTAAATCTTCTATAAATTTGTGAGGATTACCCAGAGGTCTAAAATATTTAAGATCAAAAAGAAACAAGTTGTTTCTGAGGAAAATTACGCTTTCTGCTTCAGTCATCAGTTTAAAAGCAGGAGAAAGTCCGATATTTGCAATTTCCTCGTGAAGGATTTGATCAGCAAACGAGTGGAAAGTAGAAATCCACATCTGAAAATAACCATAGGGTATAGCTTTGTCAACTCTTTCTTCCATTTCGCGGGCGGCTTTTTCAGTAAAAGTGAGAGCCAAGATTTCTTCGGGCTTGGCAAGCTTTTTGGCAATCAAATATTTTATTTTTTCAACCAGCACGAGAGTCTTTCCCGTTCCTGCGCCCGCCACGATAAGCAAAGGACCTTTATTGTATTGCACCGCCTCTTTCTGTTCCAGATTAAACGAGATTTGTTGATCATTATCCATAGCAGACCATTTTAGCACAAGTGAGGGACGTTAGAGCTTTACAAAACTTTACGTTTTGATAAGTTTGTTGTAAAGTCTAAAAATTGGGTCCAGGTGAGTGGAGGACGTTTTTGGGCACAAGCTTAGAAGCTAGATGTATATTATTTAGTTGAAGAGTTTGAATCCAATTTTAATAACTCCTATAAGTTTTTTCTGATCTTCGCTCAATTGCTAAGACAAAAATCTTGCCTTCCCGAACCTGATAAATGATTCTTATGTCTCCTTTTCTCAGTCTAAAGATATCTTCTCTGTTTTTCAATTTCTTGATATTTAGACCTGCCAAGTCTTTAGAGGTAAGTCTTGTGAGAATGCTTTTGATCTGCTTTATCTCTTTGGATGAAAAACGCTTAAGAGCTCTATCTATCTTATCCATGAGTTTTAAAGACGAGTAAGAAGCTCTGAGATGGCTATTCCTCCTTTTTTAAGCTTTGTAAAATCCACAGCTTCTTCCCACTCTGGTTCTGCCAGAGATACAGGAGTTATTTTAAATACAGCCTTTGATCTTTTGATCACGGTGAAAGATTGTCCCTTTTTAACTTGATCAATATAATGATTTAAATTTGATCGTAGCTGTTTAATACCTACAATATCTGGTGTTTGCATATAGTTGTATAAAATATAACTATAGCTAAAGTTTACCTTAAGGTGACGCCTATGTCAACTGTATTTATCAGAATATTTTATGAAAGTGTTAATCAAAGTTTGTTTTTAATTATTTAGCTTTTCCTGAAGGTTTCTCTGACATGTCCAGACTGGTGGAAGATGTTGGAACTTATTACCAAACCTTGAGAATGTATAATACTCCCTATGCAGAAAACTTTCTATGAGATTAAAGTGAGATGTCTTAATGAAAAGGAAGCTGAAGATGTACTTAAACCTCTTAATTTGGGTGCACCAAAAATCTCTCATGTAACTGGTACTTATTTGAAAAGTGACTCTCCTAATACAGAAAAAATTTATGAGGTAGATGACGAAGTGTTTTACACAGTTGTTGAATCAACTCCAAGCGGGTTCTTAATGACAAAGAAAGGGATAACTCAAGCGGAAAAAGAGGACCACCTTAAAAAACGAGAGATTGACAAAATAATGAGGAAGGAAAGACGCATATGGATGGTTGGGGAATTAGAAGTTGCTACAGATACTGTTGAAGGACTAGAAGGTATTTTTATTGAAGTCTCAGGTCCAAGAGAGGAGTCGTTGAAAAGCTTCTTCTTGAAATTAGGAATTAACGAATCACGATTTCTTACCAAACCATACAATAAGTTCTTGCAGTGATTGGATAGTTTAGACTGTCTCAATGGTCTTTCTGACGTGTCCAGGCGAGTGAAGGACGTTAGAACTTTTTGGGCACAAATTTAGTAAAATTTATATATGCCCAATGGTGAGCCTAAGGATCCAACTGTAATTCATTTATTGGCAGATGTTGAAAATAGGATAAGAAATTTAGGTTCTCCTGATCTTTCTGTAATAAATAGCCCAGAATATCTAGCAGAACAAGCCACTCTAGAAAGATTATATAAGCGTGTATGGAGGTGGCATGGTACTGGTAAATTTCAATATAGAGATGGAAAAGTTAGAGATGTTCTGGTGGAGATTGCTGAAAATAACGGCTTAAGACCACATAAAGATGAGTGGGATCCAAAAACTGGTCCTACTGAAAGTATATCCACTTCTCCTTCTCGCATGTATGCCATTTTATATGCTACCTTGCACTCTGCAGAAGGGCATCAACTTAGAAATCCCGTAGGAACTTCACAAGATTGGCTAAATTACTTTTTTGTTACAAGTTTAATTGCACTACAGACTGAGCATAACCTACATCACGCGCTTTTTAGTGATGAAGGGAGAAAGGAAATAGGTAATTTATTAAAATATGATCAACTTGTAGGTTCATGGATCAGTAAGGTAACCAGAAAACCCTTATCACTGCCTGATGCTTTTGTAACGGGCTCTGATATTTCTGGCAATTATCCTATCTTAATTGGAATAAGAGAGGGAGCTTTTGAAGAACAGGAAACGTCTGGTTTTATAAGAGTCAATGAAAGAAGAGCTTCCTCACTAATTAAATTGGAAGATTTCACTCATATTGAAGTACCTGAGGCGAGCGTTGAGGAAACAAGAGGTTTCCTAGAAAGAGCGGGAATAGTAGAACTTCCAGTTATCCCAATAGAATGGGGAAATGAAGTGTCCCGAACTCTTCCCGTGGAGGTACTTATAAAAGGTAACCTCGCTGGATAGACTCTTACAAGGGTCCAAAGTTTGTCCAGGCTGGTTGAATATGTTGGAACTTTTGAGGTTTTATTTCTATGGATTTATTTTTCTTATCTTGTCTGGTTTTAATCTTCCTATTGCTTCTAAAGTTTCTCCAATCCATCTTAAATCACTGCCTAACTGGGTGCGTTCAAAATCCTCAACTATTTCTATTCCTCGCGTTGTCATCACTTCCCTTGCCTCTAGAAATCTCTCTTGGTTCAACGATTTCATAATCAGAACTTTCCCTAATTGTGTGTTTGAAAGAGGACCTACTCCATTTTCCTCTTTTTGAGCATTATCAATATCGTTTAATACTTCTAAAATATCATTTACTCTAGTAGTTTGCTCTCTTCCGTCTGTTTCAATTGTAGGCACTAGTGTACTGTGATTGAAATAGCTTGACAATAGTCACAAGGTGAGGTATGCTAAGTCCATGTGGGTTTCAGCAGCACCTCTTAACCTTTCCGCTCATGAGCAGGATATTCTCCATAGGTGGGTTCGTTCCCCCACAACAC
>OBEQ010380640.1_pt1 | contig 44457 bp, 38 predicted proteins | sample 1670901 | NCBI WGS metagenome assembly OBEQ01 (sample SAMEA104232315, study PRJEB22302) | groundwater metagenome | biome: forest; feature: aquifer; material: groundwater | place: USA | collected 2011-08-07 | depth 5.4 m
ATTCTTTTGGGAAAATCTCACGGAATTTCGGGGATCGACAAGAGGAGTCTTCTGTTTATTTTCTTTTCAGGGATAGCTGGTGCCTTGTCCTGGTTATTCTATTTTGTGGCGTTGAAGAATGGTCCTGCCGCGGGAGTAGCTGCTTTGGATAGGCTAAGCGTGGTATTCGTTGCTGTTTTTGCTGCCTTGTTACTGCGTGAGCCGTTTACTGCCAAAACATTGTTAGGAATAAGCTTTATTACCTTTGGGGCCTTTTTAATGATCGGGAAATAGCTGTTTGAGCTTTCTTTCTTGCGTAGTTTTAATATAATGTTTTGGAATCGCGGGATTAGTTGATCGGTTCAACATCAGCTTTCCAAGCTGAGAAGACGGGTTCGACTCCCGTATCCCGCTCCAATAACAAAGAGGGGTACACAAAGTGAGTTTTCTTCTAGGTAAGAGATCCTATTATAAGCAGCGCCTGCCAGCTCCCATGGAGCCCGTGGTTATTATAGAGGGGCGTAGCTGTAATTATTTACCGTTTGCCAGTCAGAATTTACCGCAGATGCGTTTTGTATCTGAATTTGATTATTTATGCTTGTGCCATTGTCTTGACATGTATTACCTCTCAATGTGATGTTCTGTGCCAAGCTAACAACCTTGATACCAAATTTTTGCAGTCTCAGAGAGTTTGTGTTGGAACAGATATTATTTTCAATCAACCAATTGGTAGTTGCTATAACCCCATTGTCATTTAGCATAATTCCGGGGTAATAGTTGTTGACAACTTGGTTGTTAGAGACCGTTCCATTTTGGGCCGAATAAATTGATATGCCTGCAAAACCACCAATACCGTTTCCCTGAATTGTATTATTTTTAACAGTAATATCTCTACTTAACAGGGTTGTACTTGGGCTGTCTCCTCCCGTAGTAATACCTGCCCCTCTATTATTTTCAATAATATTACCGTCTACCAGTGCGCTTGAAGCCCCCATCCCCAACCAGACCCCAGGCCCCGTGTTGTTTTTCACAATATTATTTGTGAATTTTGCCCCTGTGTTTACATTTCCAGAAGCGACAATGCCGGCTGCTCCTGCTTGCAGAGTACCATTGTCGGAGCTTGTGCAGTCATGTACATAAGAATTGGGGCTTTGCCAAAATCCAATTCCATCCTCAATACCATTTTTAACTTCACACGAGCGCACAGTTATATTACTAGACTGAGAACTACCATAGACCAATGCGTCCACTACGTCCCCTCCTGGATATGATACTGTGCCGTTGCGTTGAGATTTGTTCCCATCGACAGCGATTTTTTCAACAACGACTCCACTAGACGTAATAGACATCACCCGCATTTTTTTGGCCGGCATTAGTTTTAAGAGAGTTGTGTTTCCGTCTCCTTGTATCATTAAGTTGTTTTTATTTACGACAATTGCCGACTGAATCGGTGCTCCGTCTGGATAGTTTTCTACTCCCCCAGCACTTGTTCCCAACATATAAGTCCCACTAGGGATATATACCGTTCCTCCTGCCGCCACTCTACTTATTGCTTGCTTAATTGCCATAGAATCATCTGCCACCCCATTTCCTAAAGCTCCAAAATCTCGCACGTTTACAAAAGTAGGTAAGCTGACCCCAACTACGACATTAGGTGTGACCCCTCCAAACCATTCCACGCCCTCCTTGAGCATTTTCCATTGAAAATTGTACGATCCGGCGGTGGCTGGAGCTGTCACTGTAAAAGAGAAGGTCTTCGTCTGGTTGGGATTAATTGTTTCATTGCTATTCAAAAGTACCCGGGTGACCCCCCAGTATGCTGGGTTTTGCGAACCTAGTTTATAGTTTCCTGCTTGAGTCCAAACTGTATTTCCCGTGTTCTTTATGGTCACGGAGACTTGATATGTGGTGTTAGCAACCATGGTCGTAGGTACTGTCTGAGTTACAAAGGCGGCGTCATTTTTTGAAGCACAAGTGATTGTCTTGGGACTGGAGTACAAATTTGCATTTGGGTTACCAGTAGCATCAATGCCATAGATGTATATGGTATGGCCGATGTTGTCGAATAGTCCTGAGCTAAAATCAAATCTATAGACAAAACCGTGGTTTTTGTCTGTAAATGGCAGGTCTCCTCTATACACATCGGCAATTAAGGTTTTAACCAATGTTCCTTGTCCTATTGGCCCATTTTTATAGATTGAGATGGAAATAGGATTAGTGGTATCTGGATCCTTGGCCCAACCTGCAACTTCACAGGTGCTGTTTGTAGCCAAGTCAAATGTGCCTGTTGGAGAACTACTTGCAAGAGCGGGCGACGTTAAAGCGAAGAATGACAGTACCCCTACAATTATTTTTACAAACAACGATTTATTGTTTACCAACATAATGTTGTATATCTATAGCAATTGTAACTTAATGAAAACAAAGGTCAATGTCTTAGTCTTTGTGGATATTGGTTGACGTGTGGTCTGATAGACTAGTGTTGTTATTGACAGACAAAGACATGGCAAAGTTAATTGGGCGACAGAAGATTAAAGAACCTACCGTTTTCGTAGTAGTTCCTGTGTTTAACCGGCTTGAATTTACTAAAAGATGCTTACTTTCTTTAAAGAAACAGGTATATCGCAAATTTAAAATTATTTTAGTAAATGATGGATCTGTTGACGGAACGCAGGAATATATAAAGAAAGAGTATCCGGATGTAATAGTTGTCAATGGCAATGGTAATTGGTGGTGGACAAAGAGCATGTACGAAGGCGTTAGGGTGGCTCTTAAGATGGCCTCCCGAGGCGATTTTGTTTTGGAGCTTAATAACGATTGCTCATTTGGAAAGAATTATCTTGAACAGATTCTCGCTACTGCCAAAAGACACCCGAATGCCATAATTGGTTCCCTGTGTCTTGACACAAAGCCACCAGGACTGGTGGTCGAGTCCGGCATCAGAATTGACTGGCCAACGGGGCATGTTTACGGTGTCGCATTCACAATTTCACAAGACCGGAGTTATTACAAGAAGATGGAGGTTGTAGGTAAATTGGATGCACTGCCAGGGAAAGGAACCTTAATACCTGTTAAGGTGTTTGAGAAAATTGGCAACTTCAGATACAAGAGGCTTCCTCACTATATAGCCGACTACGAGTTTACAGTCAGGGCAAAAAGGGCGGGTTTTGATATTTTAGTTGATACCAGGGCGGTTATACGAAATGACTTTGGAGCTACTGGGATTTATGCAGGAGATAACTCAGGAAAGAGTTTGAGGCAAGGATTAGAGCTAATGTTTTCCAGAAGATCAATGAGTAACATTGTCGATTGGGCTAACTTTGTGCAACTTGCATGTCCCAAGCGGTATCTTCGCAGAAACTATTGGTTTATATTTTGCAAATTTACGACTGGGCTATTTAGTATTTACCCATTTTGTTATTTCAAAGGATATTTAAACACACTTCTTTCTATCATCTTTAATGTAATGTCTTCAATTCGAGGAAGAGTTGCTCTATTTGCATATGTTGTAAAGCTTAAAATAACTCAATTTCCTGAATATCACTTAAAGCACGGGCCTTGATGGGCCCAATAGTATAGAATATTTACGCTATGCTCTCTGAGATTTATGTTCAAGCTACTTCCGTAAGGAAACTTTTTGATTTTTCCCAACTTTTTGAGGTATGGAATTTTAGAGATTTGTTTTTGATTCTAGTGGCTCGTGATATTAGGTTAAAATATAAGCAGACGTTTCTTGGGGTGGCTTGGGTAATTTTCCAGCCTTTGATTTCGACTGTCATATTTACACTCCTTTTTGGTAGAGTTGGAAGTTTTATCACTTCACAATTGCCCTACCCTGTATTTGCTTATTTAGGTCTTTTGTATTGGACTTTTTTCTCTAATGCTTTTGTTTCGGTTAGCAGTAGCATGATGGGAATAGAGTCATTACTTAAGAAAGTATATTTTCCTAAATTGATAGTTCCCTTATCCACACTTGTCGTCAATTTCCTTGATTTTTTCGTGGGTTTGATTATTCTTGTTCCGTTTCTTTTTGTCTTTAATGTCAAATCCACCCCTCTTTTTTGGATAAGTCTGCTTATGGGTTTTGCAATCGTATCAGCCATGGTTTTAGGCCTTGGTCTATTTCTGTCTACTGTAAGTGTTAGATACCGAGATGTGCGCTTTATTTTGCCATTTTTTACTCAGGTGTTTATATTTCTAACTCCCGTTTTTTACCCGTTGAGTATAGTTTCACCAATGTTTAGATTCATTCTGTCCTTTAATCCTCTAGGGATGGTGATCGATCTGAGTAGGTCATTGCTGATTCCCAGTTCGCAAATTGCTATTTTGCCAATAGTCGTGGGTACTTTTGCTGCCTTTCTTATTTTGATATTTGGGGTTTTGTATTTTCGCAAGGCTGAGGTTTATTTTGCTGATATTTTGTAAACATGCTACAACCTGTTATAGAAGTTAAAAATCTTTCCAAATGGTATCCATATCATGACAATGACAACTATTCCTTCCTGAGGGACGTGATTTCCAACAAGCTAGGCAAGCAGCCCTCTCCTTTGAGAGGTAAGAAGAAAAATGGGTTTTGGGCGCTTAAAGATGTATCTTTTAAAGTTTATCCTGGGGAGAGTTTGGGAATTATTGGAGCAAATGGCGCAGGCAAGAGTACATTGCTTAAGATTCTAAGTCGAATAACTCCGCCAACCAGTGGCGAGTTTACTATTAGAGGAAAACTTAACAGTCTGCTTGAAATTGGTACCGGATTTAACCCAGAACTTACAGGAAGAGAAAATGTTTTTCTTAATGGCTCATTTTTGGGAATGAGCATGGATGAGATAAAGAAGAAGTTCCCTCAGATTGTTGAGTTTGCTGAGATCGAGGAATTTTTGGACACACCCGTGAAGCATTATTCCTCGGGAATGTACATGAGACTGGCTTTTTCTGTAGCGGCCCATTTAGAGCAGGATATATTGCTTCTAGACGAGGTATTGGCCGTTGGTGATGCTCACTTTCAGAAGAAAAGTTTGAACAAGATACAAGAGATGACTCAATCGGGTGGAAGGACAATTATATTTGTAAGCCACAATTTGGTTGCGATTCAAAACATGTGTGAGAGATGTATTTTTTTTGAAAAAGGAAAGCTAGCACTCGCAGGTAAGCCGGCCGGGGTGGTGGAGCACTATTTGGGATCTAGCGTTCCTGCCTCTCCTGATTCTAAGTCAATATCTGTGGCACATATAAAGAATAGGCGGGGGGGAGGAACCGTTAGGTTTACCCAGGTGCGCTTTAAAAACAAGAAAGGTCGTGACATAGGTCACTTTAGCTCTGGAGAAGATATACAGATTTGGATCGAATTTGAAGTTTACGACCCCAAACTCAAACATGTTAATTTTAGTTTGGGTATAAATAATTCTATTGATGTGCAGATTGCACAGCTGGGAACCATGATTACAAAAACGCCGATTAATGTGAAGAAGAAAATGATTAAGATGAAAATTCAGAATTTGCCCCTAAATGTCGGTCAGTATTCATTGACAATTATTATGACAGATATCGATAATGTTGAAGTTTTGGACTGGATCCAGCGGGCGGTACCCTTTAATGTGGTCCAGGGCGACTTTTATGGCACTGGTATTACTCCTCCTGAGATAGAGGGCAACTTACTTCTTGAATATTCGTTTGTTTAGTTGCCAACTAATCCAAATTCATTCCTTGACGGCGCAATTGTCGCCTCAGGGCGTAATTGTGGGGACTGCACTGGGAAACCAAATCCCAAAATTTTTGTGAATGATTGAATTCTTTGAGGTGACAGACTTCGTGGATAATTATGTAATCGGACAGCTCTTTTGCAAGAAGTGCGATACGATAATTAAAACTTAGATTGCCTTTCTTGGTGCAGGATCCCCAGCGAGATTTTTGATTGCGAATTGAGATCTTGCCATATTTGACTCCATAAATTTTGGCAAAGTGTTCTACCTGAAAATTTGCCAGCTCGAGGGCCTTTTGTTTATATCTCTCATACTGAGCTTTTGATATGCGGGGAGGGGGAGTTGGTTTAAACTGACTCTGATGGGTAACTTTTTTCAAGATCCATTCTGCTCGACTTTCGAGAAATTGATTGATGAAGAATTTGGGAATCCAGGGGTTGGCGGTAACTTGCAGTCCCCCGCCTGGATGGATTGTTACTGTCAATCCCCGGGCGTTGCGGCTTTTCTTCATGTCATAGAGAAAGAGTTTTCCCTTGAGAAACACTGTACCTTTGGTCATGGGTAAGTTTATACCATTTTATTTATTTAATCGGGATAGACAGGGCTTGAGAGAATAATATTTCTGGGTTAGACTGACTTGATTTATGACAAAGACTAAACAGGTTTTCTCAGAGATGATAGCAGGCCATGGTCAACAGTTTGCAGAATTTAAAAAAATTCACGATCTTTTTGTGCAGGACCAAGAAAAGTGGAGTGAGGAATTTAATCGCCTAGGTGCCCCAATTCTGGAAATTTATCAAATTTACGAAGACAGGTTATGCTCAAAAATGGAGGGGTCCGGTAGAGGGAGGTACTCCACTAATTTGGCTGACAAATTCCGTGCCGAGGTAAAAACTTATTTACCCTACTTTGATTTGATTGGGGTCAAGATCTCCGGTTGATTAGCCATGTTTTGACTGGCGTAGTCCAGATTTTTTAATCAGTTTAGCAAGATAGACGATTTCTCTTATTTCTCCATCGTCTGTTTCTATCTCATTCCCTCCTCCTGAGAGTCTAGCAAAATCCTGCAAAAGTGCTGAGAGACTGTCTCTATGCTCTCCGATCTGGGCGCGTAGATCTTTGACCTTGTCAACCAATGTTGCGGCTTGTGGTGCTTGAGAAAGTCGTTGTTTCGTAGCATTTTTTACTTTGCTTGCTTCTTTGGCAAGTCTTTCATGTTCTTGATATGTGGGATCGTTGTCAAAAATACCCTGGAGCATCTCTCGGACGTTTTTAAGCTCCTGGGTCGAAGTATCCAGAAGGGAAATGTGGGATTTGATCAGAGACTCTACTTGAGTAAGAGCTTCAGCATTGACGGCGCTGGAATCAAGAACCTCGGGAGTAGTATTTGATGCAGAGTCGTCCATGGACGTAATGACTGTATATAAAGAGGGCTGGAAAATCAACGGTTGAATTAGATTAGAATAGAGAGGTATGACCGGGAGAACTCATGACTTGGCTGCATTTTCTCTACTCAATTGGATTTTTGTAACAAATCCTATCCGCGAGATGTCACTTGCAACTGGAGTTGTGGTTATGGGGGCTAATTTCATAGGAGGATTAGCTCCAGATTTAGACGAGACAACGGCAGGGTTGTGGAGCAAGCTTCCCGCGGGTTCGATAGTAGGAAGGATCATGTCTCCCCTCTTGGGAGCACACAGATTGATCTCTCATTCTTTGTTAGGACTAGTATTGGCCGGTTGGGGGGTTAATTATTTGTTGAGTGCCATATCGAATGTATTAATTGTTGATATGTCTTTGGTGTGGTGGAGTTTTATGATTGGATTTTTTTCGCACTTGTTGGTCGATTCCCTGACACGCGATGGAGTACCCTGGTTGTTTCCTATTCCTTTGAGAATTGGGTTTCCTCCATTTAGATTTATGCGAATGAAAACGAGCGGGATATTGGAGAAATCATTCATCTTTCCCGGGCTTTTACTCTTTAATTGGTGGCTTGTTTACCACAACCATACTAAATATCTAGACTTCTTCCAACACCACATCAAATAAAGTTACTTACCAATAAAATCTTCTCCAATGATGATGACTCCATCAAAGTTTGAGTCGGCCGATAACGATTCTTGAGCCTCTGGGGATGAGATTTGCGATTTGAGGTCTGTTTTGAATAGATCTAACATAGCCTTTTTGCCTGTCTTTACCTGGATTAACGTAGTTGGATGTGCTTGACTGCTGGCATTGCCGGTTGCGATATCTTTATATCCCAATGTCGTCATGAAATCAGCTAACTTCTTGGCTAGCTTGGGGGTCTTAGTGCCATTTTCAATCTCTATCTTTAGTCCTTCTCTACTAATTACCTCAGGCGTGGGACTAGGAGACATTGTAGGGGCAGCGATGGTTGGGGTTGGCTTGTTTTTGACTAGGTTAGCAACTTGCATAGGAGTAAATTTGCCTACCAAAACTGTAGCCAAAACGCCGCCTAAGAATGAGCCGGTGAGCCAAATGGTCAATTTTTTCTTTGACAAAACAGAGCCCGTACTGATTATTGGAGAAGTTTCTTGGGAATCAGGACTATTTTCGGGTTTATCGTTGGTATCGTCCTTTAGGATTTCGACTAATGGGATAGAGGGTTTTTCTTCGGGTAGCAGCTTTCCTTTCATTTCTAATGCGTCCTCCCCCAGAAGAAAGAGACCCACCAAGCTGGGATTAAGTGTGTCAAGCTGTATACCTTCTAGTCCATTGGGAGCGATTTCAGCAATCTTTTTTTCCAGAAGGAAATTAGTAGGAAGCACCTCAATACTTAATCCCTTGAGAAAAGGAGCGCTGGCAGGAGGAGCGATGATGCGCTTGGATTTGTGCTTGTGAGTCTTATAGAAGTTGCCCAGTTCTTTTTCGACTTCCTTTCCCAATTTGTCTTTACCCGGCAGTGAGACCGATGATACCGGCCCAAGGTGGTCGTAGAAGATGAGGTTGTTGTTTTGGGGTAGGTAGGCAACTACTTCGGTGGGTCCGATAGTGTTTTGAAAGACTGGAAAGGCTGCTAAAGATTCCGGGATAATTTTGGACGGTTTGGTGGATAATTGAGTTAGCAAGGAAGAATAAGAATCTGAGATTGTTTGAGGGAGTGAAATGTGAAGATAAGCAAACTTATTTGAGGCTGTAGGAATCCTGCTTTGGATTGTTATCAGAGGTTGTGAGGACAACCCTAGAGCCTGTTTGGCCTGATTGTCCACTTCATCTGAAGAGAGTTCGCTAGACGAAATTAGACGAATCGTGTAATAGGCCGATTCAGGTAAAAGGAATGTGTATTCGGAGTTATCCTTAAGAAGTGTTTGAACGAACTCTGCTGTTTTTGTGGGATCTTTAATATGGGCATTTTCCAGGAAATCTTCAGGAAATTCAGCAATTTCGTAGTGTGTAAGAGAATATAGACCTTTAGAGTTTGGTTCTATACCTAGGGAGATTGCTTTGTCGGAAGATAAATAGAGGGCAAGCATAGAGATAACACACCTAGTACTGCGTACAGATGCATTGTAAGCCTAGCAAAGTGATGTCGGTTTGTAAAGGAGGCTATCATCACGTAAAATTAGGCTAAGCTCCCGTAGCTCAATGGATAGAGCAAGCCCCTTCTAAGGGCAAGATGTAGGTTCGATTCCCACCGGGAGCACAGCAGTTGACTATCCTACTTTAGTTTGATAAAGTACTGGCATGGATTGGAAAACCGGTGAAAGTAAAAGATTAATTCAGGCGATTTTGGCACTTGAGACAGAAGATGAGGCCAGAAGATTTTTGCGGGACCTTATGACCGAGAAGGAGATTGAGGAATTTGCAAAGCGTCTAAAGGCGGCTCAGATGCTTATGGAAAAAACGCCGTATCTGGTAATCGAAAAGGAAACTGGTTTGAGCTCAACTACTGTTGCCCGCGTTGCCAAATGGTTAAATGGCGCCCAGGGTGGATACAAAACTATTATTGACAGGATGAACCATCATAACCCTATCTAATTAAGGAGAGGGTTGTCTTGATGTAGAAACTACGTACAGCATGAGCATAACCCCCTCCGTAATTGGAGGGGGTTTTTGTTTGCATACCCAGGCAAAATAGCGAACATGTTCTTTAAAAGGAGAGAGAAAATGAAAAACGTTTCGTTCGTGAGATATTCACCGCATGAAGGTAACCATTTGCTCACAGCACAACTTATAGATTGTTATCGAGAAGTATTTTTCGATGAGCCATGGAACGAATGGCTCAGATGCCCTAAATGTCGAAAATATTGGGGTATAAAAGATAAAAACCTCTTGGCTTCGTATGGGTTTTGTCACTGTGAAGTGCCGCTTGTGGACTTCTGGCCAAGAGAGCAGGTTCTTTCTGACCTATATCACGAGATAACGCCAGATGCGTCATGTTGGCTGGCAATAGCTGAGAAGTCGGTCATTGGGTTTTGTTGGGGTTATCCTGTATCTATTGCGGATCTTGAAAGGAAGTTGGATATCTCGCTTGGTCATAAATTTGGATTTGCGATGACTGAGGTAATCGCCTATCAAGACGAGGTCGGGGTTGTTTCTGTGTATCGAGGACGCAAGATTGCAAAATCCATGGTCTCGCGTCGTCTGGATGACTTCTTGGCGCAAGGGATGCTTGTTGGAATAGTAAGAACGAGGCAAAATCCAGAACCTTCTCAAACATTCTTGTGGTATACGCAGAAATTGGGTTATCAGATTGTTGCAACATATCCTAGCACTGACGGCCGTGTGGTTCTTGGCCGGCAACTCGCAGGGCTGAAAGAATTACTCTAAGTTCACAGCCTTGTCTAAGATTAGACAAGGCTGTTTTTCTTTTCTCCAAGCAGAAATGCTTCTTCCCCTACTTTGTTTCGGTTTCTAGCAAAAAGAATGACGCCTGGGCTTTTGGCTTGAATCTCTTCTCCTCCATCAGTGCCAATAGCTTGTCCCTTAACAATTTCTTCAAAATCGTCGAAAGCTTTGGATAGAATAAAATTGTTTGTTTTTGTTAGATATAGGCTAGATACTTGTATGCGGGATTGTTTGCGAGGATTCATCCTGTTCTTCAGGTGACCGCGAGCTTTAAGAAATGCATAAATACTTTCTTCGGCTATTCTGGCTGATTCGGGGTCCTCTAAATAACCACACTCGACACAAATTCCTATCTTACCCATATTATTCATATAGTAATCTGTCCCACCCGGCTCGACATTGTCAAAACCCGACACTACCAGATCAACTGGTAGATATATTATAGTTTCGTTAGCATTTTTCTCACAAATGACAAAGGCTTTGCTATTGGGTGTAAAACTTGCATGTATATCCAGAAGTGCCTCAGCTTGATTGAGATACTTTTTTAGAAACTGAGCCCGCTTGTATTCATAGCTCATTTTGTCACTTTCAAGGAGCAGGTCATCGCTTTTAAACATTCTATTTAAGTTAGCTTGTGTGAAGCGCACATTGGCTTTCAACGCCCTCGGGTTTCCGTATCCAAGCAGAACCCGTCCACTTTCTATTTTAAGCAGTGGCGAGATTTTCTTTAATACTTTCTCTCCGCATTTCTCGTTTCCGTGTACGCCGGCAAGAATCATACTTGTTGGCCCTTCTATCTTTCCCTTTATTTGAATAATTTTATTTATCACACTTCACTTTATCAAGATAAAGTGAAATAGTCAACAAATTGGGGCTTTAGTACCGGGAAATGGAGTAAGAAATGGGGTGGAAGAGGAAAATGGCAGGAGATTCCTCGACAAGAAATCTTTGGAAATCCAGATAAATTTTTTGACGCGTGTTGTGATCCCCTGTCTTGCGTCCATCTTCCAAAAGCTTATCTATTTTGGGACTTTTGAGCCGAGTCAGGTTAGTCTGCTGAGTGGAGTGCCAGAGATTATATTGGTCAGGATCAACAGGAATAGCCTGCACTTCCAGCAAAACGTCAAAATCGTCTGGAATGGAATTAATTACTTTAACAGTTGCTTTGATCCCGGCTGTCTCCCATTGGTTCTTTATTACCTCAGCCTGTTTAAGAAGCCAGGGGAAGGTAGAAATCTCTATATTAAGATCTTTGTCGAAGTTAGCCTGTTTGAGAAGGGACCTGGTTTTAGTTAGTTCTTGGTCATAAGGCTTTACCTGATTGTTGTAAGCCCACGAATTAGGGTTTAGTGGACCAATCGCTCTGTTGGGAAAGATGTTTTTATTAATGGCATAAGATAGAGCCTGGCGGAGATTTTTGTTACTAAATGGATCCTTTTGAGTATTAAAGAAAACAGCAACATAGCGATCATCGCGCGATTTACCAGAACCTACAATATTGGGCCAGTCCGTTAGGGCGTGGGGGGATGAAAGATCAAATATTTCTTTGACTTCACCTAATTTGAAGGCAGTAATAGCAGTGTCTTCGGTTGAATAAAATCGGAAAGAGACTGAGGGGAGCTGTTTTGAAAGAGGTTTGAGATCGATCCTAGCTATGTTTTGATTTTTGGCCGCGATGTCGGTGATTTGATACGGACCGGTGCCTATTGGGAGATCTTTTTTTAAGATCCATAGAATGAAGGCCAAAAATTTGTTTTTGGGTTTATTAATTTTAAAAATTGGTCTTGATACTGTTGAAAGAAAGGGAGCATAGGAATCTTGAAGTTTGAATTCTATCTCGTTGGCTGCAGGATAGCTGATTTCTACGTCTTTAAATTGAAATCTCAGGTCTTTGGCAAGAACAGGTTTACCATCTTGCCATCTGACGTTTTGATCTACTGTAAAAGTAAATTTTTGAGATTTATCTTCCTCTTTCCAAGAGAGAGCCAAAGAAGGTGTAGGGGTACCATCTTTTTCTATCTTGGTTAATCCTTGTGCAAATAAAGAGACTACTTCAGGAGGTAGAGTGTTGATTGTGTATTCACCGATTACGGCAATCGTTCGCTTGCCCACCTGCCCTCCATGGGAATTCTCAAAACTTGAAATATAGATGAAAACAAGGATTCCCAACGCACATCCGACCAAAATGAAAATGAAATGTCTTTGAACAAGTGCCTTAAGGAGACGCAAATAAAAGCGTGTGAATTTGCTTACGGGATCCATTTTATTCAGACCATAAGTGAGGCTAGAGACACTAGCAGGAAAAGTGCAGCGAGAACTATGGTACTACGGAAAACTATTTTTTCTACACCTCGGCGAGAGCGATAGAATTCCCCTCCTCCACCCCAGGCCTTACCCAGACCTGAACCCTGAGACTGGATGACAATTGTCCCCACCAACAGTGCTCCAAAGACAATCCGTAAAACTACTAATAAATCTTGCATATTGCGTGGGCGTTATTTTAACAGAAACTATAGAATTAATCAGTTTTGGGTTACTCAAGAATCCAGAGAATAAGAGAAACAGTGAAATTAACCGCGATGGAAACAATTATCAAGGAGAATAGCTTCCCTATCATCATGCCAGGGAGCGTGATTCCTAGCAAGCTGGCCCCGGGAAAATAAAAGGAATTAATTGCAAATTGCGGAATCAGTAGAGTAATAAGATAAAAAGCAACTACGACGCTTACCCACCTAAACAGTCCCAAAGTAAGGATGTTTATAGGAAGAAGAAATACGTTGAGTACGGGTTTGATAACAAGATGAAATCCAAGAAGAGCTAGGGAGACAAAAGAAAGAGTGCGGTAGATCTCTCCCGATACGTCTATAGCACCGGGCAATATTTGCCAGGCAAGATAAAATCCGGCAAAGTTGGCCAAAAAAAGTCGCAACAGATGTTTCATCTAGATTAGTTTAACTCGGGTTATTTGAAATAAGCAAACTGTTGTTGTGGATTATTTAAAGATAGAGCGAGATCGCAACTTATGGTGGAGACGACGAGAGAAGCGATGTGCTTCATCGCGTAGATTCATAAGTAGCCTGAGGCCCGGATCTTGGAGGGATAAAACTAACGGAGAATCTTGAGTCGGGAGATAAATTTCCTCTATTTTTTTAGCAAGAGAGATCACGGGGAGTGATATTTGTTTATCGATAACGACTTTCTGAGCTGCGCCAAGTTGAGCCTTGCCTCCATCAACGATTATTAGATTAGGCATTCCCCATTCTGGATGATTGAGTCTACGTGAGATAACTTCGGCTATGGCTCCCACATCATTGGGAAGGTCTTTTCTTTTTATCTTAAAGTGGCGATAAAGGGAGGTGTCAAGTAGTCCATTGTGGGCAACAACCATACTGGCTGTAACTTCAGATTTACCCAAATTGGCAACGTCATAACATTCTATTCGCACAGGAACGGTTGGGAGATGAAGGTGTTTTTGAAGTGACACGATGGCAGATTGAGCCTTATCGTCAACTAGATTAGGATTGGTAAGATACTCCTCGACATTTATCCTGGGACTTACCAGAAACTCTAGTTTCTTGATTTGATCGCGGATCTCTCTCGCCTTTTCAAAATCTTGATTTTCGGCGGCACTGTTCATCTCTTTTATTAGAATTTTCGAGACTTGTTTGGTTTTACCACCAAGAACTCCTTTAAGCAGAGATATATTTCTTTTATAAGCCATTACTTTGGCGGGCGTGGGATTGTTGGTGATCTCACGCGGACACGGGTTACAAAGACCTATGTGCGAGTGAAGACAAGGTCGACCCACATCACTTTTTGATTCGCAAAAAGGAAAGATTTTTCGCAATCGACGAAGAAGCGATCTGGCCGATAATCCAGAAGGGAATGGACCATATATGGCAGGAGGTTTGTGAGATTTTTCCCAACTATCTATTTCTTTACGCCTTGTCGTTCTCACTCTGGGGAATTTTTCTGTTGTAATGATTATATAAAGTGGGCTTTTGTCATCCCGTGAGATAACGTTATATAGCGGTTGGTATTTGTTGATAAGAGATGCCTCAAGTAACAGTGCTTCAAATTCTGAATCTACACGGATAAAATCTAGGTTTGCAGCCTTTGTGACCATGGCTTGGGTACGAGGAAGTAAATCGACAAGGAAATAGCTACGAACCCGGTTGCGCAAGTTTTTGGCCTTACCGATATACAGAATTTGACCTTCTTGATTGCTGAAAAAATATACTCCTGGGGTTTGGGGTAGAAGTTGAGGATGATTTTTCAAATTTGAGATTTCAATCATGGCGTATCTTTTTAAGAATTAAGCCTGCAGAGGAAACACTTAGAAGAATCAACAGAATAGGAGGTAGTAAAGAAGAAATGATAAGTGTTGTAACTGGCACAGTGTAGCTAAAATTTTGATTTTTTACAGTTAGTTGAATATGGGGGGAGTGAAAAAGGTTTGCTAGCTTCAAACGGAAAGGTAGATCAATATCAACCTGGCCATAAGGAGGCAGGATTTCGATATTTTTTAAGTGTGGATCAATTTCCAAATCCGAACTTGTGAGATCTAGGTCAAGATTATAAAGAGCCTGGGGAGAGGAATTTTTCAAAATAATTCTCCCGTGGTTTTTAAGAAAGGGTATGGACTGGGGCGACATAAGCCACATCACTGCGATTGTCTCTGAAGGAAAGTCTTTAATTTTGCCCACAGAGATTTGTACATGTTTTTCTGTGTTTTCTAATTTATAGTCTCCAGCGGGCTTTGGAAAATCGGGATCCTTTCCATGTATGGCAAAAACTACATGATCGTTGTCAAGCTTATCAAAATAGTCTTGTCCTTTGGTGGTATTACCCCAAGTGGGATCTATTTGGATCCATGCTTTGCGGGTATAGTCGTAATATTCTGGCCAAGCATGGAGAATGTCCTTAACCAGACCAAGAGGTCTTAGTTTACTATTTGTTGTAAATCCGAACCCGTTTAATTCTCTTGCAGGAATACCTGCGCTTCTTGCAAGAGCAATAAACAGGTCTGTATATTCCTGACAGTCGGTTTGGTCGTTAGCCAGAAGAGCTCGTTTGGCACCCAATCTGGTGTTGGGTTTATCTACGGCGGAATAGTCGTATCTCAGAGTATCCTTGGCGTATTGGTATATCTCTGCTGGTTTACCAAGCTTTTGGGCTAGAGCTTTTATTTGAGGATCGTTAACCTGCCAATACTGAGTTTCCCCCAGATAGTTTTCGGGGTGGGTAGCGGGAAGAACAAAGGGTTGGGGTGTGGAATAAACATTGATATAGCCTTGGGTTTTTATATTCAGTAGTTCATCTTTTGCTACTTTGAAACTGGCAATCCAATTTCCATCTGGATCGGGGTGAACGTTTATTGGTTGGGGGGTAATTTGAGTATAAAAGACTCGCTGGTATGATGTATCTGGAGGTAGTGCTATCTCTTGGATGGTTGTCTTATTGTTGCCTTTCAAGATGTAATCTATTGAGAAATCAAAAATTTGATATTCTCCAAAGGCAGCAGTGATACCTGTCTCAGCTTTGGTGAAATTTAGGGTTCTATAATCAATGGTTTCTTTAACCGAGGAAGGGGGAGGAGAGATGTAGGCAATTTTTCCGAAAAATTTCGGCAAGGTGATTGTAGTATTTGTTTCGTCAACTAGGCCTGACTTTGAACTTTTGGGAAGGGAAATTTCCCAAATCTGGCCGTTTTTGACAGCTAAGTTCGGTAGAGCATAACGCAAGGTAAAGAGTTGAGACTTACCCAAGCCAACAACCTCATTTCTAAGGTTGACCACAATTTCTGTCTCTGGGTTATTTTGAGTTACAAAGACGGGCAGATCCCCTATTGAATCGGAGGCTGTAACGTTTTCAGGAATACTTCCTTTTAGAAAAACAGAATATTTGGTGGCATAAACACTCGCTTGATTATTGGTAAGGCTGATTGACTGGCTTACTGTTGCATCGCCTATCTCGTTTATCTCGTATACAGTTTCATACCGTGTATAAAAGTCCCTAGCGGCAACTTTTTGAGGAAAGAAGACTGGAGTTAAAAAAAGAAAGAAAAGAAGCCATTTAAGCATGCACTTAGTTTAACAGTGGAGAAAGGAACTGTCCTGTTTGAGACATTTTGTTGTGCGCTATCTGATACGGAGAACCTGTTGCAATGATTTGGCCTCCTTTTTCGCCTCCCTCTGGACCCAAATCGATAATCCAGTCGGCATTTTTTATGACATCTAAGTTGTGTTCTATAACTATTGCGGTATTGCCTGCTTTGACTAATCGATGGAGAACCTCAAGTAGTTTTTCCAGATCCGCAAAATGGAGACCTGTCGTAGGCTCATCCAAGATGTAGATGGTTTTGCCTGTGGCTCTTTTGGAAAGTTCTGCTGCCAACTTTATTCTTTGAGCCTCTCCCCCACTTAGAGTAGGAGCGGGTTGGCCAAGACGCAGATAAGAGAGGCCAACATCTTTAAGTGTCTCAAGCTTGGTGCGAATTGGCGGGTGATTAGCAAAAAATTCTAGACCCTCTTCTACAGTGAGACTTAGGACTTCAGCGATATTTTTGCCTCTGTGATTTACTTCTAGAGTCTCATCGTTATACCTTTTACCTTTGCAGATTTCGCAGTCGACATAGACATCAGGGAGAAATTGCATTTCAATTTTAATTTGGCCCTCGCCTTCGCAAACCTCACACCTGCCACCTTTTACGTTAAACGAAAAACGGCCTGGCTTGTAGCCACGAATCTTGGCTTCTGGATTCTCGGCAAAAACGTCTCTGATGTGAGTAAATAGGCCAATATAGGTAGCGGGGTTGCTTCGGGGGGTGCGACCGATGGGTGATTGGTCAATTAGAATGACTTTATCTATGAATTCATAAAGAGATTCATTCTGACGTGGGTCACTTTTAGGATGAACCGAGATCGACTCATAAGGCGATCCTGATTCGCGGTGCTCAGGATTAATGCTTTTACCCAGCGCATGATATAGAGTGTCGACAAGCAGAGTCGATTTCCCTGATCCGGAGACACCAGTGATACAGATTAGGCTACCCAATGGAATTTTAAGATCGACATGCTTGAGATTATTCCCGCTGGCATTTTTAAGTTCAAGAATGTTGGTAGACTTTATATCTAAACTCTGGTTGCGATTGGTGCGAATTTCTTTTTTGCCTGAGAGATATTTTCCAGTTAATGAATTAGCATCTTTTAGAATTTGCTGATATGTTCCTTCAAAAATAACCTTGCCACCGTGATCCCCTGCCCCTGGACCAAAGTCAACAATCCAGTCTGATTTTTCCATAGTCTCACGATCGTGTTCTACAACAATAACCGAGTTCCCTAGATCACGCAGGTGTTTGAGTGTATCAATCAATTTACTGTTATCACGCTGGTGTAGCCCGATTGAAGGCTCATCTAATACATAGAGGACACCAGAGAGACCAGAACCTATCTGCGAGGCTAGACGAATTCTTTGAGCCTCACCCCCTGCTAGGGTGTTGGCTTGACGACTAAGAGTGAGATAGTCCAGTCCCACGCTATTGAGAAAACCCAATCTACCTATTATTTCTTTGAGAATAGGTTTGCCGATAGTAGTTTCTCTTGTTGAAAGAGAACTATTTTCTTGTAGATTTTTGGCCCATTCTAAAGCTTTTTCGATTGAGAGGGAGCTAATTGTGTGTATGTTTTCACCTTTTATTACAACCGATAGCGCTTCGACTTTGAGTCTTTTGCCTTGGCAGGTTGGACAAGCTTCTTTGCGCATGTATTTTTCAATCTCGTTTCTTACGTAATCCGATTCGGTTTGGGAATAACGCCTTTCAAGATTGTTAATGAGGCCTTCGAATTTCTCGTGAATTGTGGTTCGTTTGCCGTCGCGGTTTTCCCCTTCCACTGAGTAAACTTCACTGCCCGTGCCATACAAGAGAAGATTCTGTTGTTTGGCGCTTAGATCCTTCACAGAAAGACGAGGATTAATGTCATGTGCCTTACAAAATGCCAAGACAACGCGAGTGAACCAAGTGTCTCGCTCAAACATATCTCCAAATGGTAAGACCGCTCCTTCTGTGAGAGAAAGGTTATAGTTTAGGACCCGGCTGGGGTCAATTTTTAGAAGATTCCCTAATCCTGTGCAGGTAGGACATGCGCCATGAGGACTATTGAAAGAAAAGAGTCTAGGTTCGATTGCAGGAAGAGAGATGTTGTCAACGGGGCAAGAGAATTTCTCTGAGAAGAGGTGATCTGTCCATTCTCGAGGTTTGTCAGGCAGAGACAAAGATGCTTCTTTAATATCACTGACAATAACTAAGCCTTCTGCTAATCGAAGAGCTTGTTCAACCGAATCAGTGAGTCGAGATTTCAAATTACCTAGGGCAACCGGGTCTTTGATTATTTTCTTGTCAACGCTTAGCCTGTCGATAACAGCATCAATCGTGTGTTTATTGGTCTTGATGAGACCAATATCAGTGTCGAGTTTGTAATATTTTCCATCGATTCTAGCCCTTATGTATCCTTTTTGGCGCAGCGAGTCAAAAATCGACTTGAACTCCCCTTTACGGTCACGAACTACTGGGGAAAGGATATAAAAGAAAACTTGATGTTTTGATAACAGAGAATTTTTGATAAATTCCAGGGTTTGATCGACGATTTGTTGTGAAGACTGGGAAGAGATTTCCCTGCCACAGATTGGACAATGCGGATGGCCAATACGAGCAAAAAGAAGCCTTAGATAATCGTAAATCTCAGTTACAGTACCGACCGTCGAGCGAGGGTTGTGGCTTGTTGATTTTTGGTCTATGGAGATGGCTGGCGACAGGCCCTCAATGAGATCCACATCGGGCTTATTCATAACCCCCAAAAATTGACGGGCATAAGAGGAGAGCGACTCGACATAGCGTCTTTGGCCTTCAGCATAGATGGTATCGAAGGCAAACGAGGACTTACCAGATCCGGAAAGGCCCGTTACGACAACAAGCTTATTCTTGGGTATATCCAGATTAACGTTTTTGAGGTTGTGTTCTCTGGCTCCACGTATTTTGAGAAGTTGGTTATCTGTCATGGTAGACGGAGAAATATTCTATATGAGTTTCGGGTTTTATTCCAGTACTACTTGAGGAGAAGACATTGGTTCAAATCAGTTAAGTTCTTTTATCTGTTTAATTTTGTCGCGAAGTTCTCCTGCTGCTTCAAACTGAAGCAGTTTCGCTTGTTCACGCATTTCTTTCTCAAGCTTTTTAATTAGTAGCTCCCGGTCGTCTGGCGTAAGGCCCGCGGGATCAATTTCCTCAAGCATACTTAATGCATACGCTTTGCCACGATGGAATTCTTTTTCATACATATCTTCTCGCTCTACTAACTTTTCACGGATAGGTTTTTGGATGGACTGCGGAGTAATGTCATGGGATATGTTATATGCCAATTGAGCTTCGCGACGACGTGTTACCTCGTCAATTGCAGCTTTCATTGATGGGGTAATGCTGTCCGAGTACATAATGACCTGTCCATGGACATGCCTTGCTGCTCTTCCCATGGTTTGGACAAGAGAGGTGCGGGAACGAAGAAAGCCTTGTTTATCAGCATCCAATATGGCAACCAAGGAAACTTCTGGAAGATCCAACCCTTCACGTAACAAGTTGATGCCGACTATGACATCGTATTTACCTCTTCGCAAATCGGCAAGTATATCTACTCTATCCAATGTCTCGACATCTGAATGAAGGTAGTGCACTGACAGTGGCTCGCCTGTTTTCTCATGGTTTCCTAAATATTCCGAGAGGTCTTCGGCCAAGCGCTTGGTGATAGTGGTAATTAAAACCCTTTCTCCTTTTTCTTTCCTCTTGATTATTTCCTTTACTAGATCATCTATCTGACCCTGCGTGGGACGAATACTTATGGTGGGGTCAACCAGTCCAGTAGGGCGAATTAGTTGTTCTACAACCCCTGAGGATCCCACATCCAATGCTTGGGAGATTTCCCATTCATCGGGAGTTGCCGAAACATAAATTACCCGGCCAATACGACGCATGAACTCGTCAAACTTCAGTGGCCGGTTATCAAGAGCCGCGGGGAGTCTAAAACCGTAATCAATCAATGTCTGTTTACGGGCTTTATCGCCGTTGTACATGCCTCTGATTTGAGGAATTGTAATATGGGACTCATCGATAACAAGCAGATAATCCTTGGGGAAGTATTCAAGTAGAGAAAAGGGTGCGCTACCGCTGGTGCGCCCGTCAAAATAACGAGAATAGTTCTCTATACCATTGACATACCCTATCTCTTCTATCATTTCCAGATCATAATTTACTTTTTGATTGAGGCGGTGAGCTTCTAATTCTTTACCAACATTTTTAAGTTCTCCTACTCTTTTCTTGAGATCTTCACGAATTTGATGAAAAACCTCTTTTTTGCTCTTGGCGTCTGTCATAAATAGTTTGGCTGGATAGATGACCAAGCTTTTAAAGGATCCGGGAGGAGAAGGAACGACTGGTTTATCAAGGTCCGTTGAAGCTAAGGTTGGAACGATAGGCTTGCCAGTTAAAGGATCAAACTTGGTGATTGATGTAATAAAGTTGCCATCCATTTCAATTCTTATAGCTGAATCTTCGTAAGCCGGGATAACATCAATAATTTCGCCCCTGACTCTAAATGTTCCTCGTTTAAAAGAGAAATCCGATCTCTCGTATTGAAGATTCGTAAGTCGTTCAAGAATCTGTCGCCTGTCTATCTTAAGACCCACTGCGAGCTCCAAAATTGATTTGGCATAGTCAACAGGAGAACCGATGTTGTAAATGCAGGAAACCGAAGCGATAACTATGGCGTCTTTGCGAGTCAGGAGATTAGTGGTTGCGGCCAGCCTTAGTTTATCAATCTCGTCATTGATCTGAGTCTCTTTTTCTATATATGTATCGGTGGCAGGAATATAAGCCTCGGGTTGGTAGTAATCATAATAAGAGACAAAATAAGAAACTGCATTTTCGGGGAAGTAGTCTCTAAACTCTTGGTAAAGCTGAGCGGCAAGAGTTTTATTGTGCGAGATGATAAGAGTTGGTTTTTGGATGTTTTGGATAACATTGGCTATGGTAAATGTTTTACCTGAACCAGTAACACCCAAAAGTACCTGGTGCTCACGTCCTGCTTTCAACCCCTGGGTAAGGGACTGTATGGCACGAGGTTGGTCCCCGGTAGGTTTGTACGATGTAACTAATTTGAATTTCATAAGGATGTGTAATATCTTATCATGAAACTGGTCGTTGACATATGGGTTTCTTTCGGGTACGCTTTCGTATAGTTTTCGGGTAGCATCAGCATCCCAACCCTTAAAAGTTTGTAATCAAACTTTTAAGGGTGAAGGGGGGGTTAAATTTTTAAGTTTATGCCAGTTACACTTTACAAAAGACAGAAGCAAATTTTAGATTTTGTGTCGCAATATATTCAAAAGAGCGGGTTTTCTCCGACATTGCAACAGATTGCTGATGCAATTGGTGTCTCTTCTCTGGCTACAGTTCACGAGCATCTGGCCGCGATGGAAAAGAAGAAAATAATTCGTAAGTTTGAGGGGGCTGTCAGAGGCATTGAGATTCTTGACAAGAAGTTGGGTGAGACTATGAAGGGAATTGAGCTACCTATTCTAGGATTTATAGCTGCTGGACAACCCATAGAACCGCATACTGATCCGAACGCTTCTGCCTCAGTATCGCCTGCTATGTTAACTGGAAACAAAAGAGCCTTTGTGCTTCAGGTTAAGGGTGAGTCGATGATAGAAGAAGGAATTTTAGATGGAGATTACGTAGTTGTGGAACAGCAGGAGACAGCAAATAACGGAGATATTGTTGTGGCTCTCTTGGACAATGGTCTCGCTACTCTGAAACGATTTTACAAGGAGGCCACCAGAGTAAGACTTGAGCCAGCAAACTCAAACATGTCTCCCATCTTTGCAACCAAAGTAAGAATTCAAGGAAAATGTGTTGGGGTGATAAGGAGATTCCCTAAGGTTAATTGAGAGTGTTTGGACAGTTGAGTTGTTGGCAGGGACTGTTTATACTGGCTAGGTTATGGCTTTGACACCTAACTTTTTGAATCCTGAGTACCTTATATCCACGTTTGGCTATTTGGGATTATTCTCCATAATTTTTGCTGAGTCAGGCTTATTTTTTGGGTTCTTCTTACCCGGAGATAGCCTACTGTTTACGGCAGGGATCGTAACTTCCCAAGGATGGCTTAATTTACCGGCAGTTCTTGCGATTGCTTTTGCAGGAGCCGTGTTAGGAGATAACGTTGGCTACTTTTTTGGCCATAAAGTGGGCAAACGAATATTTAATCGTGAAGAGTCGTTACTGTTTAAGAAACATCATCTGATTGCGGCCCGTGAATTCTATGAAAAACATGGCACTAAGACCATAGTTCTTGCAAGATTCGTTCCATTTGTAAGGACTTTTGCTCCGATTGTGGCGGGAGCTGCAGATATGAATTATATGACTTTTATGACCTACAATTTGTTGGGTGGTTTTTTGTGGGGAGTCGGAATCACCTTGATGGGATTTTTCTTGGGAAATATACCTGTAGTAAGAGCGCATTATGAGGCAGTCATACTGGTTATAGTGCTGGCTTCAGTAATCCCAGTTGCACTTCACCTTATAAAAGATGAGAGAATGAGTAAGTATTGGAAAAGGAAAAGTTCTTAGATCAGAAGATTTCTACCAAACATAGTAGGCGGCTTAGGGACGTTCATAAGAGCTAGGATTGTGGGAGCGATGTCTGCAAGAATGCCTGAAGGTAGAGTTTTTTGGCCTAATAATCCTTGTTGGATAATAATCAAGGGGACTGGAAATGAAGAATGTTCTGTGTCAGTTTGGCCTGTTCTGGGATTTACCATCTCTTCCACGTTTCCATGATCTGCACTGATAACAACACAGCCATTGAAAGCCAAAACTGCATTGACGATCTTACCAACACTGCTGTCTGTGGCCTCAACAGCTTTTACTCCGGCCGAAAGTATGCCGGTATGACCTACCATGTCAGGGTTGGGAAAATTAATAGCAATAAAATCGTACATACCTGATTTGATATGGTTAACGATGCCATCTGTCAACTCTTTTGAGCTCATTTCGGGCTTTAGATCGTAGGTGGCTACATTAGGAGAGGGAACTATAAATCTATCCTCTCCTGGGAATCTTACCTCTCTTTGACCATTGAGAAAGAAAGTCACGAACCTTTCTTTTTCTGACTCTGTCGCTCGAAGTTGTCTTAAACCCCGTTCTGATATGACTCGCCCCAATGGCATATCAACTACCTCAGGAGGGAAAGCGACATGGACTGGGAGGTTTTTCTGATATTCAGTAAGCGTGACAAAGAACAGGTTTCCGATCTTGGCACCTCTTTTGAAAAGAGGACGGTCTCCCGAAAGTTGTCCATTGTCGTGTTTCTTAAAATATTTAACCGCAAAAGGGTCATATGACGAGGAGTTTGCATCCGCCTCGAAGTTATCTAACACGAAGGCCTTGGTGAGTTGTCTGGGCCGATCTATGCGAAAGTTAAAGAAAATAACGGCGTCATTTTCTTTGATTATTGTAATGGGTTTACCTGTACCATTAGCAAAAACAGCGGGCTTTATAAACTCGTCGGTAATATTTTGCGCATATGAAGCCTGGATGGCTTCCTCGGGAGTTGCAAAAGTTTCACCTGCGCCTTGGGAGAGAGCCAGATATGCTTTCTCAGTTCTTTCCCAACGGAGATCTCGGTCCATGGCATAGTAACGACCCATTAGGCTAGCAATTTGGCCAATGCCGTCTTTGGCAATGGCAGCTCTGACTTGTGCAATGTATGAAAGTGCCCCTGTGGGGGGAGAGTCACGACCGTCAGTAAAAAGGTGTAGAAATACTCGAGTGAAATTTTGATTTTTACAAAAGGCAAGCAGGGCAAAGAGGTGTTCCATGTTAGAATGAACTCCTCCTGCTCCTATTAGCCCCATGATGTGCAAATTGCTTTGGTGTTGGTTGGCATGTTTGACAGCATCTGTTAATACCGAGTTAGTAAAGAAAGTTCCGTCGGCTATTGACATATTGAGGCGAAGTAGGTCCTGGTAGACTATATGACCAGCTCCGATATTAAGATGGCCGGTTTCGGTATTTCCGGGTTCTCCGCGAGGTAAACCTACTGCCTCACCAGAAGCTATTAGTTGCGTATGAGGATAGACGGCCCAATATGATGAAATATTGGGAGTATGCGCAAGGGTTATAGCATTACCAGGACCTGGGGGAGCTAAACCCCAGCCGTCTAGGATTATGAGGACAACTGGACGAGGAGAATGTGTTGTTTCTGGCATAGGATCGTGAGCATTGGGTCCCTAATTCACTTTATTTCTTGTTCTATGGCTTTAAGACGGTTGTACTTGGCTACTCTTTCTCCCCTACTCGGCCCACCAAATTTGACATGATCAGCCCCAACCCCTACTGCAAAGTCGGCGATAAAAGTATCATTTGTCTCACCCGATCTGTGAGAAACGATTACTTTCCAGTTGGCGTTTCTGGCTAATCTTATCACCTCCAATGTTTCGGTAACTGTCCCTACTTGATTCGGCTTGACCAAAATGGCATTGCAAGCCTTCTCTTTGATAGCGATATTTAATCTAGTGGTGTTTGTCACCAAAAGATCATCACCTACGATCGTGATCCCTTTCCCAAATTCCTCAGTCAATTTGCGCCAATTTCCCCAGTCGTCCTCATAAAGAGGATCTTCAAGTAGAGATAGGCGGTATTGTTGAACAAGATCACGGTAATAATCGATAAACTCCCCTGCATCCATAGGACTGCTGCGGTCTTTTATGATATATTTGCCATCCTTATAAAAATGGTTAGCGGCAACGTCTAGACCAAGACTGACATTTTTACCGATGGTATAACCGGATTGGGAGATAGACTCAGAGATAATCTCCAAAGCATCAAGATTGGTAAATAGATTGGGGGCAAATCCACCTTCATCACCTACGCTATAAATAGCCCCTCGACGGGCAAGGGATTTTTTAAGGGTGTGGTAGATCTCAACTCCTGCCTCTAGAGTTTGGCTGTAGGTAGGAAAATCCGGTATTACATGAAACTCTTGGAAATCAAGATTGCCGGCTCCATGAAGCCCACCATTGACGAAGTTAAATAGAGGGGAGGGGATTTTGAGTTTTTCTTTGTTGCCCAAACAATAAGCGACATGTGCATAAAGAGTTTTTTTGCTTTCAACTGCATTGGCTTTGCACAGAGCCACTGAGACACTAAGGATACTGTTGGCACCAAGTTGGGATTTGTTTGGGGTACCATCTAGGTCAATAAGAACTTTATCGATGACACTTTGGTCGGATGATTCAAGACCTAGCAATTTTTGAGAAATAGTAGTATTGACGTTAGTGATTGCTTTGGTCACTCCCTGACCATGATATTTTTTCTCGTCTGCATCGCGCAATTCCAGGGCTTCGTGACTGCCAGTTGAAGCTCCGGAGGGGGCTGAAGCGACGCCCACTGCTCCAGATTCAAGAACTACCACTGACTCGATAGTTGGAGTTCCTCGAGAGTCGAGGATATCCCAAGCATAGATTTGTTTAATTTTGGACATAACTTCTTATTTTGATCTTAGCAATCTTTTTTCCGAAAGGGCAATGATGTCTCTGGTGTGTTCAATGGCATCTGGATTAACTGAGATACTGGTAATCCCCCATTGGACTAATTTTTCAACCAGATCTGGATATTGAGATGGGGCCTGGCCGCATATGCCACAAGTGACATCAAACTTATGACATATTTTGATAGTATGTTCGAGTGCCCAAAGAACTGCAGGATTTCTTTCGTCAAATTGAGGGGCAACTTCACTGTTATCGCGATCGGTACCCAAAATAAGCATAGTCAGATCATTGCTACCTATGGATACTCCGTCTATACCAATTTCTAGAAACTTTTCAAGGATTATGACGTTTGCCGGAATTTCTACCATCATCCATAGCTTGAATGATGGAGAACGAGATAATCCGGCAGTTGTTACCAATCGTTTAACATCAGCTAGCTCTTGGGGGGTTGACACAAAAGGAATCATCAACCATAGATTCCTCAGATCCTCCTTGTTGCGAACTCTTTTTATTGCTTCGAGTTCCAGATCAAAAACTTCGGGAGTTTTTATATATCTGTAGGCTCCGCGAAAGCCCAGCATGGGATTGGGTTCTATGGGCTCATAATTTTGTCCTCCTTTGAGGTTGCGATATTCATTGGTTTTGAAATCCGTGGCTCTGTAGACGACAGGTCGGGGATAGAAGGCTTTGCAGAAGGTAGCAAGATCTGCAGCCAATCTGTCAATGAACTCCTGCTTCTTGCCGTCAGCAATCATTTTCTTGGGATGTGTCCCAATGTTTGCAATCATGAATTCCGCCCGCAGCAGACCAATCCCATCTACATTACGCTTGGCAACATCATAAGCGTTTTGGGGTTCCGCTAGATTCACATAGAGCTTAGTCGCAGTCTTGGGAGGGGCCTTTGAGGAATTCTGGGTTGGAACATGAACAGGCGGCAAGACGGTTGTAGATTTTTGAGGAAGCGACCCTTTATATACCCGTCCATGCGAGCCATCTACTGTTACTATGTCTCTATCTTTGAGGATCTTCGTAGCTGTTGTTGTCCCTACTACACAAGGTACTCCTAGCTCCCGAGAGACAATGGCTGCGTGGGATGTTTGACCGCCAGCGTTGGTGATGATGGCGGCGGCCTTGCGCATGGCAGGCACATAATCTGGGGAGGTCATATGAGCGACCAAAACGTCACCTGGGGTAATTTTATTTATCTGCTTGGCGGAAGAGAGGATCTTAACCGGTCCAGAAATTAAACCCGGAGAGGCTGGAGAGCCGGTTAAGAGTAAGCGCATTTGGGAAATAACTGATTCGTCTACGACTGCTTCTTGTTTGGTTGATTTTTGCTGATTTAGGGTAGTAATTGGACGAGTTTGAGTGATATAGAATTCACCCTTTTCGTAAGCCCATTCGATATCCTGAGGGAAGTAATAATGTTCATGAATCTTGAGGCCAATTCGCGCCAGCTCTATAATTTGATCTTCAGTAAGTTTGGGTTTATCTTGCAGTGATTTTTTGACCTTGGTTTCCTTTACTTCATTTAGAGCTTTGACCTCCATAACTGTCTGTTTGGTAATATCTTTTCTAATAATTCTTAATTGGGGTTTATAAATTTCATAATGGTCAGGAGTTACTACTCCCTGGACAATATAATCCCCATAACCCCAAATGGATTCAATAATCAGGTAGTCTTTGTTTCCCGATACGGGGTCAACTGTAAACATGACTCCGCTAATTTTTGAATCAATCATTTTCTGTACAGGCACAGCAATCCCTATCTGGAAATGATCAAATTTTTTCTGCACTCGGTAATAGATAGCTCTACCTCCAAAAAGAGATGCCCAACAGGATCTCACTCTTTGGACTACATTTGACTCTCCTACAACATTCAAATAGCTCTCTTGTTGACCGGCAAAGGATGCATCCGGTAGGTCTTCCGCTGTGGCGCTGGATCTTACAGCAACAGATGGATGGCGCCAGATAGAGCCAAGTTTGAAATAATATTTAACAATATCTGTTGCAATATCGTCGGGAACTGGCGAGGTAAGGATAAGTTTTTGAACTTTCTTGGAGCATTCCTCCAGTTCTTGTGGATTTTCTACATTTATGCCGCTTAGGAGGCTCTTTATTTGCTTGCGAAGATTGTTGTGGTCCAAAAATTTAAAATAAGCGGCGGAGGTGACTATGAATCCCTGAGGAACAGGAATCCCGGCTCGGGTCATCTCGCCCAAGTTGGCCCCTTTGCCTCCAACCAAGGGAATATCCTCTTTGTTAACTTCTTTAAACAAAACTACGTTGGGACTTGTCATAAATTAGGGTCAGATAGTGGCCTTGGCCATTTGCTGCTTAAAATAGTCTACCCAAGGAATGGGGGTCGGGTCCACTAGATTAAGGGCAGCAAGATAGAAACTTACAAATCCTGCCAATTGGAAAATCTCAAAGACTTCGATATAGGGTTTACCCGACCTGGTATGATAAGTGAGAACTTCAATACCGTTTTGGCGAACTACATCTTTGGTGATTTTGAAACGCTTTTTGATTTCCGGATGATAATTTTGAGATTCTAAGAATAGAAAGATTAGATTATTGCGATTGGTGACGGGAAATAAGAGACCTTCAAGAAGGTGGTGGTTTAACTCGGGGATATCAAATAATGTAGCAAAGGTTTTACTGTTTTCGTTGAGCATATTTTTGAAAACATGACATCCTCCCATCAATGGACTGCTACCAACAATTACGGGAATTTTCCCGAAAAGTGAATGGGCCAAAAGTTTAGCGGGGTTCTGATCGTAAGGAACTCTTGAGTTAAAGTTACCAGCTTGGGAAGCAAGATAGTGAGATATTGATAGTGCCTGGTCGGTGTTGAAGTGAACATGTTCGCATTTACTTAAAAGTCCTAATGCGCCCATGGCAGGATAGCCACCTCCCATACGAGGCATACCACTTGGGTTAAACTGAGGAGTGAAAAAGTAACCTGCGAGAGAGTACGTTTGTGCGTTTTGTTTTAGAGCTCCTCCTGAGGTAATACAGAAAACTTGTGCGCTTTTTTCTCTAGCTTCACTTAGGGCAGTTAAAGTTTCTTCTGTGTTACCGGAATAGCTGTTGAGAATTACTAGAGTTCTAGAATTAACATAGGAAGGCAGGTGGTAACCAGTCGAGACCTCAAAAGGAATCTTGAGAATGGATTCTGCTAACCCATCAATGATCCTACCCGGAAGTGCTGATCCTCCCATTCCTGAGAAAACAATATTATCAACAAGATAGCAATCAGTAGGAACGATTGTCTCATAGGATTCCTCCCAAGCCTGTTTTAATTGCTGAGGTAGATAATAAACAGAATCAAGGATCTTGCCGCGATTGGTCGCGTCTATAACAAGCGGGTCATCAAGTAAGTGGGCAGGGCTGCGCATGATTGGTATCTATCGGGTCAAAATGATTTTTTTGACAAAATTAATTGCAACTTCTCCAAGTTGATCAGCCCTTGTGACATCTGGACTTTCAGTGAAAACTCTAAATTCTGGAGCATTACCTGAAGGCCTTAGAAGAATCCATTCAGTATCTGAAATCCAGATTTTGAGTCCGTCCGTTTCATCCAACCTCCCTGGGTATTCCTTTTTGGCTGCTTCTATTATAGTTTCATTTAGTTCCCTAGGGCAATCTATTTTAGTGCGGTATTGATAGAAACGGGGGAAAGAGTCGAAGATGTCTTTGAGAGTGCCGCCTTTTTCAGCTATAAAATCAAGGATTTTAATTGTGGTTGATCCTCCGTCACGGCTATACATTATATTTGCGTGTATACCTCCTCCGTTAGCTTCAAATCCAAAGACGCTTTGGGTCTCTTTCATTTTACTAATTACGAATGGTGAACCCACCCTGGTGCGGTAAATCTTTTTGCCAATTTTATCGATTACTTGTGAAGTGTTTATTGGAGTTACTATCGCCTCGCCGTCAGATTTGGTTGCTAGCATGGTCCCAGTGTAATCACCTGGGACAAATCGGCCGGTATGATCAACAAACACCACCCTGTCACCGTCCGCATCATAAGCTATCCCCAAGTCGGCCTTTTCTTCTATGACACTTTTTTGCAAAGAGGCTACGGCATCTAAAGTTTCCGTGTCACGGGCGATGAACCCCGCCTGAATTGAGCAATCTTTTTCAATCACCTCAAACCCAAGTCGAGTTAGAACTTGGGGCATAGTATCTGATTGAGCACCATTACCTGCATCAACCACTATCTTGAGATTGGAAAATTGACGATGAGTTAATCCAACTAGCATATCCTGATATGTCTCGTTTACGGCGTTGGTGGAATTGACCGGTTTTGTGCCTTTTTTGTAGGGTGACTTACCTTTTATCTCTTGATAAATCTCATCGATTTCTTCCTCATCGGGCTTTAATATTTCTTCCTTCTTATAGAAAAACTTAATGCCGTTTTGATCAGCCGCGATATGAGAACCTGAAACCATTACAGAGCCAGCAGCAGGAATCACCTGTAGTGAATAACAGATCGACGGGACTGGGGTAGTGCCTGCGTCTAAAACCTCTCTGCCAGCACTTTGAAGACCGGCGATAAGCGATGATTTAATTGCAGGACTACTGCCCCGAGGGTCCATACCTACTATTACAGGGCCATCTAGACTTTTGCGAGTTAAGAATAAATCAAATGTTATTCCCAGATCAAAACAAAATTCTTGGGTAAATAGTTCCTGCGCCTTGCCACGGATACCTGAAGTACCAAAGAGAGAAGTCCTCATGGGTGTTAGTTTAATTCTCACTTAGATAAAGATCCAGGGCAGCTTGTCCGTCCAGAAGCGTGTTGCCAGTTTTAAGGTTATAATCCATAAGGACAAATTTTTCGATGAGGTTGCGAAGTTGGTTAGAGCCTATGCCCTTGGCTTGCGAAAGAATCTTCGTGCGATAGAATCCCTGTGCTGGAAGTAGCTGTGGGGCTCCAGCTGCCAGAAGAAGCAGGTGGAGTCTGGATGCAAGAGAAGCAAGAATCTTTTCGGCAGGGTCGTTTCTAAGAGCTTCTTGAAAGGATCTAACGGCGATTTCTTTGGGGCCACCTATACTGTCTAGGAAAGCAAAGATGGTGGGTTTGAGGTTGAATTGTTGCTGATTGGCTTTGGGAAAAAGAGAGATGTCCGTTTTTTTGACTATCTTACCTTCCCACAGAACTATATCTTCTTCTTGAGAAGACAATAGTTTTAATAGATCTTTTTTTTCGCTACTTTCTCTTCGGCCAAACAGGCCGTCAATAACTAGCAGAGTATCTCCACCAAATAAGGTTTGGGGTTGTATTGCTAGTGTTAATGCTTCTACGGTAAGGCTAGCGCCATCTAGGCGGTTGATTTGGAAATTCTTTTTTTTGAACGTTTCAAGAAGAGTATTTAGATAGGAGCGACTAGCAACAGGATCATCGCCATGAATGATGGTAAGCATAAAATTATCGCAACTTTCTTTTGCAAAGAAAGGATGCGACCAAAGAAATGAAATGTTAAATTACTCGCAACAGAGTCGCAGTAATTTGGATTAATAAACAATAAAGGACATGGGTTTTATTAGGAGACCAGGAAAACATCATCACCGGGTGATGTCGGCTCACTTGTTTTGAGGCCCACTAGCTCTCCTGCTTTGACAGAATTTACCTTTTCGTGTTCGATTTGTAGTGATTCCACCTTCTGAGTGAAACCAGGACTGCCAATACGTACCAGATCCCCTATTGCGAGTGAAGCAGAGGTACTGATAATGGCTACTCCAATTTTGTCAAAATAGCTAGTGACCGAACCGACTTTGAAATCCGGCATATTTTCTAAATCGAATTTTTAAGGAGGTTATTCTTTCCCTACTATATCACCTATTTCAAGGTTGTGTTTTCTTACAAATCCCGCGTTAGTTTCAATTACCGAATCATAAGGGTCTGTGGGATGAATAATAATTGGTGGCTCGTTTTTCTCTGGAGAAGGTATGTTGGTGTCAACTCTTATTACTTTGCCATTTTTAATCCAGATGAAATCAAGAGAAAAGTTCATATCTTTCATCCAGAATGGAGTAAGTACTTCACGAGGGAAAATGAAAATCATGCCTTCGTTTGCAGGCAAAACTTTACGGCCAGAGAGGCCTTGAATCCGCTTTCCGTCCGTGTCTGCAACTTCAACAGTCAGATATGTCTCATTAATACGAAATAACTGTTTTCCAGAGAGTCTGACAAAGAAAAGTTTTATCTTGAAGAAAGCGCTTTCAATATTTTTCCAAAGATCACTTGTGTTGGTTGAGATTGTTGCCACTTGCACAGGCGTGAGGTCTGGTTTGGCTTCTGGGCTGGGGGTAGCAGATGGGATTGAAGCAAGTTCTGGGTCCCCTTTTGCTTTGTTTAGGCCCATGATGGCCTTGGCACTGGCAGTAAAGTTGCCATCCGGATATGTGAGTGAGAACTGTTTGAAATCCCCGGATGCTGCATGAAGCAGAAATGGAGTAACTGCTTGGATGCGATCGTCTGACCAAGCCTTGGTAAAGGCATCTTTGTAGAAATTGCCAATAGTATTTTGCGGAATCGATTGATCCTGCCAACCAGTTTCTGTAATAAAGATCTCCAGACGTCTGGCGATATAGCGACGGAAGAAGTTGGCCTCATGAACAAAACTTCTGATGCTCTTGGCATGGGTTTCGCTTGGGCTCCCAGAGTAGGCAGGATTGGGATAAGAATGGGAGTTGATGGCAGTAATTTTGCTAGCCAATGTTGGATTCTTGGCAAAAAGGCGGCTGAGGAAACGGTATTCAGACATCGAGGTTTTTGAATCGGGAACTGATGCGTCTAGCGCCCCGGGCAGGATAACAAAATCTGAATTAAGACTTTTGAATCTGTCGATGGCAAATTCGAGGAGATACCCATATTCTTCAGGGTTTACTTTGCCACCCCATTCATTGTGACGGTTGGGCTCGTTAAAGACAGCTACATACCTGGCTTTGGTAGGCCAGCTAAGATCATTTAGAAAATTGGAGAAGTCGATGATATCGTCGGGAACTGGCTTTTGCCAGATATCTCCTAGTGGCGTGCTGGCTATACGGACAATAGGGATCAGATGATAGCGACGAGCATCATCCATGAAAGACTGCCATTTCTTAAGATCTTTGTCGTTGGCACGAATGGGGATGGTGATATACCCCCAATCACCTCCATTGCTATTTACTAATTGGGCTGCCTTTTCCAACTCCCCCGGGTCAAGAATATGAACCCCGAAGCGATTATTCTCTCGGGAAAACACTTTATTTGGAACCCACAGGAGAATGACAAACGTTGCAACTATAAGAATAAACCTTGTCTTCATCTGGGATATTATAAAGCTCTGATCCTACTTGAGTTGCTTGCTTTGTAGGAAATTGCAGACTAATCTAATTGGGAAATGATGATACTTGGCATAGATCCAGGCATAGCACGTGTAGGATGGGCTGTGATCAAAGAGCAACACAATCGCCACGACGTCGTCGATTATGGGTGTTTTGAGACTCTAAAGGAAACAGCGGAAGAGAAAAGACTTTTGGAGATATATGAATTCCTTGCCAAGATTATCAAAACCCATAGACCAGATATTGCGGTAATTGAGAAGCTGTTTTTTGCAACTAACGCCAAGACGGCAATGATGGTAGGACAGGCTAGGGGGGCAATATTGTTGACCCTAGCTCATGAGAAAGTGGCAATTGTGGCTTATACTCCTTTACAGGTAAAACAGGCCATGACAGGGTATGGAGCCGCTTCTAAAGAACAAGTTGGGCAGTTGGTTAGATCCATCTTACATTTGTCTCAAGTTCCCAAACCAGACGATGCCGCCGATGCTCTGGCCATTGCACTTACTCATGCTTTTTCGTATAAGTTTCGGGAGGGAGTAAATTCATTAATTTAAGTTAACTTCAAGATGATCGGGTACTTGGAAGGAAAGATAAAATTTAAATTTACAGACCATGTTGTAGTGGTAGTAAATGGAGTGGGTTACGAGGTAAGTGTAGGCTCTAGAACTTCAAGCAAGTTGATACTCGATCAAGATTGTTGTTTGCACATACACACGTATGTGCGAGACGATGCTTTGGAGTTGTTTGGATTTGTCAGTGCTTCCCAACTACAATTGTTTAGATCACTTCTAACTGTTTCGGGAGTGGGTCCTAAAACCGCCATGGCAGTTGTCGATCAAGGGGTCGAGGCAGTGAGAACTGCGATCGGGAAGGCCAACGTTGATTTTTTTACCACGATTCCTCGATTGGGAAGAAAAGGGGCTCAAAAGATTATTATCGAGCTTAAGAATAAATTAGGAGGAACAATCGAGCCTGATTTGGGGGAAGAAGATGGAGGAAACGAGGAAATATTAGACGCTCTTATGGCTATGGGTTATAGCCGGCAGGAAGCAGTAAAGGCAGCAAGCCGAATTCCAGAAGAGGTAACCGAGTTAACTGACCAGGTAAGGTTTGCCTTAAAACAGGTGAAATGACATGAAAAGAGCCAAAGAGCCACAAGCAGAACAAACTGAATCTGTTGAAGAGGAGAGACTACTTAATACTTTACGTGCCAACGCCTGGGAGGAATTTATAGGACAGGAAAAAATCAAGGAATCTCTTCGGTTGGGAATCACTGCAGCTAAAAAAAGAGGTGAGGCTATGGAACATGTTCTTTTTTACGGTCCACCTGGATTAGGCAAGACGACATTATCGCACCTTATAGCCAAAGAGATGGGAAGCAGCATCCGAGTAACTTCGGGTCCGGCAATTGAGAGGGCGGGTGATTTGGCCTCTATTCTGACCAATCTTGAGCCTAATGACATACTTTTTATCGACGAGATTCACAGGCTCAGTAAAGTCGTTGAGGAGAGCCTATATCCTGCCATGGAAGATTTTGCCCTGGACATCGTTATAGGAAAGGGTCCATCGGCAAGGACTCTAAGGTTAGATTTGCCAAAAATAACCATAGTGGGGGCGACAACACGAGTAGGAATGATATCGGCCCCTCTTCGAGACAGATTTGGGGTGACTCTAAGACTTTCTTTTTACGAACCCGATTATCTATCCCAGATAATTCAACGAGCCGCAGATAAGTTGGATGTGGCAATTGATAACGAACTATCTATGCAACTTGCCGTAAGAGCAAGAGGAACTCCCCGAATAGCTCTAAGACTTCTCAAACGGGTAAGGGATATGGCGCAAGTCCATGGAGATGGCAAGGTTACAGATAAACTTCTTCACAGAGCTCTGGACCTATTGGATGTGGATCCCTTGGGACTTGATGACTCTGACCGGAGAATGCTTCTGTCAATTATGAAAAAGTTTGATGGGGGACCGGTGGGGATTGAAACTTTGGCTGCGACACTTTCTGAAGATATAGGTACCATTGAAGAGGTAATTGAGCCGTATCTTATGCAGATAGGGTTTCTCAAACGCACCCCACGAGGAAGGATGCTTACTCCCCTTGCCTATTCACATTTGGGAGTAAATGTCCCCGAGAGCTTGGTGCAACAATCTCTAATTTGATGGAAAATTTTTGGACACTATTTTCTCGGGAAGTAGCTGCGACAATAAATCTATGGGGAATAAGAGTTTACTTGTATGGGCTTTTGTTGGGAATTGGTGTCGTGGCAGGGATAACAGTAAGCGAAAGGTTAAAAGGGAAGATAATTTCTCAGGCCGCATGGACATGGATAACAATCTGTGGATTAATAGGTGCTAGGATTTATCATGTAATTGACCTGTGGAGTTTTTACAAGGAGAATTTGGGAGGAATATTTGATATAGGCAATGGAGGTTTGGGAATATTTGGAGCTATATTGGGAGCGGCCATTGCTACTTTTGCCTATTCACGAATGAAAAAGTCATCGTGGTTGTTGATAACTGATACTTTGGCTCTCGCAGCTCCTTTGGCTCAAGCGATTGGTCGTTGGGGAAACTTTTTTAACATGGAGGGGTTTGGGTCACCAACAAATTTACCTTGGAAAATATTTATCAGTCAGATCAAGAGGCCTGAGATTTTTGTAAAAGACCTATATTTTCACCCATTGTTTCTATACGAATCATTACTGGATCTGATGTTGTGTTGGATATTGATCAGGTTTGCAAAGCAGTCTAAAACTGGCGAAATCACAGCAGTTTATTTGTTGGGTTACGGAATAATCAGGCTGTTTATGGAAACGATGAGGTTGGACACCTGGATTGTAGGTGGATTTAAAATGGGTTATTTATTTAGTCTCTTTTGTATATTAGGTGGCATGGCCATACTCGTCTTCATAAAAAATGTCCGGACGAAAAATCTAGGTTTCAAACAAAAAACTCCCTATTATTGAGTGACATTCTTTAGATGGCGGATTTCAGGCCCATCTATCGCTATAACGTCTATTCTTTGAGAAAGATTTTGATGATTGTGAATCAGGCAATAATATTGTCCTGTCTTTATAATTTTATCTATCTTTTTTGGGGTAACTGATTCTTCCGGAGAACCATAAGAATTGTTTAATCTAGCTTTCACTTCTATAAACACGAGCGTATCGTGATCCTTAGCAATGATGTCTATCTCACCAAATCGTGAATGGAAGTTACGGTCTATAACTTGATATCCTCTTTCTTTAAGGAATTCTTCGGCTCTAGATTCCCCTCCATGACCCAATGTCTGTATTTTGTTCACCCAGAAAGTATATCAACTCACTTTACCTGGAATTGATGATTACGCTTGAAGATGAGTAACCTCACGAGTTTCTTTACGGGTTTTCTCGCGCAAATAGAAGAGCTTGGCGCGGCGAACTTTCCCGGTTTTTTTAACTTCAATCCTGGTTACCCATGGGGAGACTACGGGGAATATACGCTCAACTCCGATACCACCTGAGGCAATCTTTCTCACCGTTATCATTTGGTTCTCACTTGATCCTTTGATGGCGATAACCAGTCCTTCAAAAATTTGGATTCTTTCTTTATCCCCTTCTACAATTTTCAAATGGACACGAATGAGATCGCCCGAGGCTACGGTAGTGTTTTGGAATTTAAAGCTATTGGCCATGTTGGTGGCTATTTTACTATAAATTTAGCCAAGAAGCGAGAGGATGTCTTTTTTGAGGTTGGGGGTGAAGTTTATCCCATAGGGAATCATCACGCGCTTGCCATCACTAGCCCCATTCTCAAAAATGAGCACTACTTTATCCAATCCTTTGTTTTCTTGCAAAGTTCTACTAACCGATAGTAGGGTTTGGGGAGGGGTGCCTTTGGGAATGGAAATTTCATAAACACCAGGGAGTTTGTTTTCTTTTGCGTTTTCAAATTCGTCATATTTAAGGCCTTTAGCTGGATAAATTTTGTCTGCAACTATGGACAACTGATCGTCTCTATAATCGACCTTGCCAAAGACGACTACGGCATTGTCTTTAAACAGCGAAGCTTTGTTGGCTTCAAAAGTTTTGGGGAAGATGGTAACTTCAATAGAGCCTGAGAGATCTTCAATTTTTCCAAAAGCCATCTCGCGGGCATCTTTTTTAGTAAGCAGGATCCTTAAGCTTGAGATAATACCGCCTACTCTAACTTGCTTGCCTACTGACTCCTCTGCAGTAATCTCCGAAATGCGATGGGAAACTAAATCCTTAAGATCGCGCATAATATCCGTAAGCGGATGTTCAGATAGATAGAAACCCAGGAGTTCTTTTTCGGCAGCAAGTAATTCGTTTTTGGGAAATTCTTCAATTTGTGGTAGGTCGTCTTTGTACTCAAGATCCGAAGAGGAAGTTTCGTCATCAAAGAGATTGCCTTGGCCGGCGGCTTTATCCTTGGACTTTTTATCAACTGAGCTTCTAATCTTGTCTAAGCCTCCAAGCTGAGCTGCTCTTTTACCAAAAAGATCAAGAGAACCAGACTTAATCAGGCTTTCCAAAACTTTGCGATTGACTTTTTGTCCGCCTACCCGACGGCAAAAATCGGTTAGGGATTTGAAGTCTCCATCTTTTCTGGCGTTTAAGATACTGGTGATGGCCGCCTCTCCAACGTTTTTAACTGCTGAGAGGCCAAATCGGATTGCCTTTCCCTCTAATGATTTGGGGTTGGGTTCAATAGTAAAGCCTACATCGGATTTATTGATATGCGGAGCTTCCACAACCACTCGCATCTTGCGACATTCCTCAACAGCTTGGCTAATTTTTTCAGCGTCTCCTGATTCTGCAGTTAGAAGAGCGCACATAAATTCTACGGGATAATTTGCTTTCATATAGGCTGTGTAGTAAGCCACTATGCCATATGAGGCTGCATGCGCCTTGTTGAATCCGTAAGCTTGGAATGGCTCAAAAAGAATCCAGAGTTTTTCGGCAAACTCTTTTTCCCGACCGTTTTTGATAACTCCTTCGATAAACTTTTCTTTTTGCTTGGCCATCTCTGCCGGAATTTTTTTGCCCACTGCTTTTCTGAACTTGTCGGCTTCTTCCCAAGAATAACCAGCTAAATATATGGCAGTAAAAAGAAGGTCGTCTTGATAGACTAGGAGTCCATATGATTTGTCAAGATATTTTTCCATACGCGGGTCAAGATATTTGACGAGAGTAGGATTGTGTTTGCGAGCAATGTATTCAGGGATAACTGCCATAGGGCCGGGTCGAAAGAGCGCTACCATAGCCATAAGATCCTCTACCCGGGTGGGTTTGAGCTCCTTTAGATATCGTGTCATTCCACTACCGCCCAATTGGAAAGTTCCCATAGTTTCTCCTCGGGCTAACATATCGAAAGTCCTTTTGTCGGTTAAAGGAATTTTCCCTAGATCAATTTTTATGTCTCTGCTTTTCTGGACGATATCGATTGCAGCTCCCAATATGGAAAGGTTTCGAATACCAAGCACGTCGAACTTAATGAGGCCCACATCTTCACAAGCATGCATTTCATATTGAGTGATTGTTTTTTCCTGGGAGGTGGGGTCAAGCAAGAGAGGTGTGAAATCGGTAAGAGCTGTGGGAGCTACAACCACACCGGCCGCATGAACTGATAAATGGCGAGCATTTCCCTCTATGGTTTGGCCCACATCAATTATTCGACGAGCATCAGCGTCTGTGTCATAAAGCGTTTTTAGATCTACCGACTCTTTAAGTGCCCGCTCTATTGTCATGGGGAATCCTTGGGATCCCAAAGGAATCAATTTAGCGATCCTATCCCCTGCGGCATATGGATAACCCAGGACCCTTGCCACATCCCTTACGGCGGCTCTTGCCAACATCCGACCAAAGGTGCAAATTTGGGCAACTTTTTCTTTGCCATAACGGCTGACGAGATAGTTGATGATCTCGTCCCGACGGTTATCTGCCACATCAAAGTCAATATCAGGAGGCGATGGACGATATGGATTTAGAAACCTTTCAAAAGGTAGATAGTAGGTAATGGGGTTTACCGTGGTTACCCCAATAATGTAGGAGACCAAAGAACCAGCCGCAGACCCTCTGGTGTTGGTGACTATGCCATGGGCCTGAGCCCAGCTCATGAAATCTTCGACGATAAGAAAATAAGCTGAGTAGCCTTTTTTGGCAATAATTTCTAACTCATATTCGATTCTTTTGTTTATCTCAGTAGTGGTAACGGGGATACGTTCGGGAAGTTTCTGGAAAACCAATTCTTTGAGTGCTTCGTCCGCGGTTTTGTCTTCTGGGAGATCAAATTTGGGGAAAAACCATTTTCCCAGAGTAATTTCTGTTTCACACATGGCTGCAATTTTTGTAGTAGTTTCCAAGGCTTCTGGGTGGTCGGGGAAAAGAGATTTCATCTCAATTTCTGGACGCAGATAAAAGGTGGGGGTATCTACATAGCGTAGACGGTTCGTCTCTGAGACATTTTTCCCTGTGGCAATACACACGAGAACATCTTGAGTAAAAGCGTCATCTCCTTTGGCATAATGTGCGTCATTAGTTGCCACCAAGGGAATCCCGTATTCAGTACTAAACTCTTCTAGTTGTTTTAGATACATGGACTCGAATTTTGACATTTCTTCCAAGTTCGATCTTATTTTGGAGTCAAGTTTGGGTGTTATAAAAGATGCATACTCGTGACGCTGAACTTCTAGAAAATAGTTCTCTTCCCCAAACACCTCAAGATGCCATTCGATTACTTTTCGTGCTTTTTGCAAATCCCCTTCTTTGACGGCCGAGGCCAGTTCTCCTTTGGGGCAGCCAGAGAGACAGATAATGCCTTGGGAGAGTTGTTTGAGGGTATCGTGATCGACGCGAGGGCGATAATAAAATCCTTCAAGGTGAGCAATTGAGGAGATCTTCATTAGGTTTTGGTAGCCAGTAAAGTTGCGGGCTAGTAGAGTAATATGATTGTTGTCTAGGTTTTCTCGGCCATCTCTTTTCTTGTGCGAATCGCGAGTTACATAACCTTCCATACCGAGAATGGGTTTTATGTTCGCAGCTTTAGCTTCTTTGTAGAACTCAATAATTCCATGCATGACTCCGTGATCAGTTAAAGCAATTGCCTCCATACCAGAATCCTTGGCTGCCGAGATCATTTTTTTCACTTTCGGCAATCCGTCAAGCAGTGAGTATTCTGAGTGGTTATGTAAGTGGACGAAAGACATAAAAGTAAATATTACGAACCTGTTATCTTAAGTGGGACGATTATCAGTCTAGCAAGTGTTTCTTCTCTATCAAGAGGTCTAAAGTGTATCAGTCTGGTATTTCTATTGGTTAAGTAGTTGCAGAAGCCTTTCGCGAATTTCTCGTGGGTCGCCTTTGCCTTCCAGAAGATTATTAGCTTTGCCAATAAGAAAACCAATAACTTGGGTTTTGCCAGCTTTATAATCCTCAACCACAGAGGGATTTTCCAATATAACCTGGGCAATTATGTTTTTAAGTACCTCTTGATCTACTCCTATTTTGGCCTGTGAGTATTTAAGTTCCACCAAGGCCTGTGCTGATGTAGGCAAAACATCCCCATAACGTTTATTGACCAAGAGATGTGCGTATTCTACGGGGGGAGTTTGGGGGTCAAGGGCAACTGCTTCTGTCAAGAGTTTGAGGTACTCCGGATTTTGTGAAATCGTGGCAGTCGAAATGGGAGGGATTCCCAGATTTAGAAGCGAGTTGCGAATTTGGGCCGGGAGTCGTGGAGTATCTTTTTTCCAAGAGTCTATTTGCTGAGAAGTTAGTGTGATCGGGGGAATGTCTGGCTCAGGAAAATAACGGTAATCATTGGCTTCTTCTTTACTTCTTTGGGAGAAAGTTTTGTTTGTGCTTTCCGAGAAACCGCGAGTTTCTTGTGTGGGAGTTTCACCTTTTTCCAGGATGTCTATCTGACGTTTGACATCATAATCTATGGCTTTTTTGATGAATCTAAAGGAATTAATATTTTTAAGCTCAACTTTATATTTAGGAAGGCCCTTTTGATCTCTCGGCTTGACTGAGACATTGGCTTCAAGGCGCATTGAACCTTTTTCCATATCCGCAGCTGAGATACCGATAGCTCTTACTATCTGTTGTATTTCCTTGAGAAATTCTACTCCGTCATCTGCATTATCAAAATCTGGTTCCGTGACAATTTCCACTAGAGGCACGCCGCTTCTGTTGAAATCAATTAACGTGACTTTATCTTCATTTACTGTGGCGTGTTGAAGCTTGCCTGTATCTTCCTCTAGGTGGACTCGCGTAATGCGGATTGTCTTACCACTGGGAAGTGTGAGTTGTCCCTTTTCACAAAAAGGTAGGTCATATTGGCTAATTTGGTAGCTTTTGGAAAGATCGGGATAAAAGTAATTTTTGCGGTCAAATTTGGAGAAAAGATTGACCTGGCAACCTAGAGCAAGTCCCAATTTGACGGTCCATTCAATGGCTTTTTGGTTAGGTACCGGCAAGGCTCCGGGAAGCCCTAAACAAACAGGGCAAGTTTGGGTGTTGGGAGGTACGCCAAAATGATTTGCTGGACAACCGCAGAACATCTTGGAGGCAGTGCCTAGTTCCACATGGACTTCAAAACCAATAACAGGCGCATAATCCATATATCAAACTTTGATCATATATTTATCACCTAGCTTGCGGCTGTAAAAGAGCGCAATTGCTACTAGAAATGCGACGAGAATAAGCGTGGTCCTGATTCCCAAAACCTCAGCGATGGCAGAACCGAATATCAGAGGAATGATGGAAACAATGGTCATCAGGAAAGAGGAGGCACTTAGAATCCTGCCGCGTAGATCCTCTGGGGTGCGCTCCTGGACAATTGTTTGGGAGGGAATGAAAACCATGATGGAGGCAAAACCCATGAGCAGAATCGTGGGCATACCGAAGATAAGCCTGATGTTTTTGGTGTGGGGGAAAACATTGCCGATTTCAGGGACAACCAGGGCGAAAAATAGGATGCCCAGGGCTAGAATAAACATACCCACTTCAATTAATTGTCTACGTCTAACTCTGTGAATTAATCGGGGAATTAAATACCCGGATAGCAGTGCTCCCAAACCCACAGGAAGAGTTAGAGTGATGCCAGTCTCTCTGATACCGGAGCCGAGGATATCTTGGCCTATAAGAGGAAATGTGGCGGCGGTAACCGAGATCAGTAGGTTTCCGGCGACCAGGATAACCAGAGGAAAGAATAGCCCCCTTTGGCTCTTGATATACTCATAGCCTACTTTGAACTCCTCCCAGAAGTTGGCCATATTGCTCGTCAAACTCTTTTTGTGGGTGGGTTTTCTATCGGGAAGGAAAGCTGTTGCAGCTGCGGCAATTAACAACATAAGAACCGAGATAATAAATGGTAATTGTGGTCCAAGAAGAGAAAGTAGCGGGCCACTTAATCCAAAACCCAAGATAAACATCGCCTGGGAAGTGATGAAGAAAAGACTATTGGCAGCAGCTAAATATTTCTGCGGAACTAGGTCTGGGATACTGGCAGCTTCGGCTGGGATATAGAACTGATTAAGAGACGAGTAGAGAAAAACAATCGGAAAGATAGCATAAAACTTATGACCCAAAGGAAGAAAGAGCATGATAGTTGCAGCTTGGAGCAGATTGGTAAAAAACAATACAAGACGACGATTGACTGAGTCAACAACTGTTCCGGCAATAGGCAAAAGGAATATGGCAGGAAGCGCATAGCTGATCCATAGGAAAGAGACGGCAATACTTGAGCCAGTCTTCTCGAAAATTTTGGCAATCAGAAGGAAATTGACCACATTAATGGTTAACTGGGAGAGAATCTGAGAAACCCAGAGTTTGAGAAAATTAGCGTTTTTAAGAACTGGGATAAAGGGGCTTTTCATAGTTGAGGTCGTTGTGTATGCCAGTTTGTGGTTTCTTGATAGAGTTGTCCTAGAGCAAAGATTTTCTCTTCACTGAATTGAGGGCCAATTAGCTGAAAACCAACAGGAAGTTGGTTTTGGGAGAAGCCCCCGGGAAGAGATATGGCCGGAAGGCCTGCTAGATTAACGGGGACTGTTAGGACGTCTTCAAGATATAAAGATAGAGGGTTGTCCACTTTATCCCCTATTTTAAAAGGCGGATGTGGCATGACTGGCCCTACAATTAGGTCGACATTTTCCCAAGCTTTTTTAAAATCGTTAATGATCAATGTTCGCACTTTTTGGGCAGTTTTGTAGTAGGCATCATAATAACCAGCCGAGAGTGTATACGTACCTAGCATGATACGACGTTTGGCCTCAGCCCCAAAGACCTGACGAGAGTTTCCATATCTGATGCCATCGAATCTCCCCAGGTTAGAACTCACTTCAGCGGGTTGGATAATATAGTAGGCTGCCAAAGCTAGAGGAGTGTGCGGAAGAGAGATTTCGACGATCTTAGCACCCATTTTTTCCAGAGTCTTGATGGCATCTTGGGTAACTTTGACAACGCTCTCTTCCATGCCCTCGGTCATCGATGAACCATGGCTTAGATATTCCTTAGGGACACCTAGCCTTAAATTTTTAATTGTGGGTTTTAAATTTTTAATTTTTTCTATCTGCAATGGAGATGTGGTTGCATCAAAGAGATCTTTGCCGGCGGTCACCGAAAGGACTCTTCTGGAGTCAGTCACTGTCTTGGTAAAGTGGCCGACTGAATCAAGTGAGGAAGCCATAGCAATAACTCCATAACGACTGACCCTGCCATAGGTTGGTTTAAGGCCCACTACTCCACAGAAGCTAGCTGGGCAACGGATAGAACCACCTGTGTCGGTGCCAAGAGTGACAAGGGCTAGATCTGCAGCAAGAGCTGCGCCTGAACCGCTACTACTACCTCCTGAAACATATTCACTGTTCCAAGGGTTACCCGTAGGACCAAAATCTGAATTTTCCCCCGAAGACCCATGGGCCCAGGCGTCACAGTTGAGTTTGCCCAGGAGAATGGACCCTGCCTCCTCTAGTTTTTTTACGGCCGTGCCACTGTACTGAGCTATATGGCTTTCCAGCACTTTG
>OBEQ010644302.1_pt1 | contig 44436 bp, 21 predicted proteins | sample 1670901 | NCBI WGS metagenome assembly OBEQ01 (sample SAMEA104232315, study PRJEB22302) | groundwater metagenome | biome: forest; feature: aquifer; material: groundwater | place: USA | collected 2011-08-07 | depth 5.4 m
AGGATCCCTCACTTCGTTCGGGATCAATTCGGCCTGTCAGTTGCTGAAAGCAACTGACGGCCTCATTGAGATTGCCACGCCCGCCGTAAATGCCGGCGGGCTCGCAATGACGGTTTTGTTGGGTGCTCTTAATTCTTAATCAGCCACTCAGCAATCTGAACCGCATTCAAAGCCGCTCCTTTTCGGAGCTGATCGCCGCTTACAAAAAGGGCCAAACCATTTTCCGTGGAAGAATCTTCACGAATACGTCCCACGAGAATATCATCCTGCCCGCTGGCTTCAATCGGCATAGGAAAGTAATTCTTCTTCCGTTCATCCACCAAGCGGATGCCCGGTGCACGTGAAAGAATCTTGCGCACTTCTTGGATGCTCAGAGGCTTGGCCAGCTCGATAAAAATAGCTTCAGAATGCGCCCTATAAATCGGCACTCGCACTGTCGTTGCCACCACGCGGATATGGGGATCATGGAAAATCTTTTTCGTCTCATTGACCATTTTGATCTCTTCCTCATTGTAACCATCTTCCTTCACCGCACTATCGTGTGAGAAGAGATTGAAAGCAATCTGATGAGGAAAAACTTCCTTGGTGAGCGGCTTTTTCTCCAGAAACTCAAGTGTCTGCCGCTCCAATTCAAACATGGCCTTGGCCCCTGCACCGCTCACGGACTGATAGGTCGCCACGACAATCCGTCTGATCGGAACACTGCGGTGAATGGGGTAAAGAGGCATCAGCATAATAATGGTGGAACAATTGGGATTGGCAATGATCCCCTTATGTTTGGCAATATCTTCCCCGTTGATTTCCGGAATAACAAGTGGAACTTCAGTGTCCATACGATAGGCGCTGGTGTTATCAATCACCACCGCACCTTCGCGAACCGCAAAGGGGACAAATTTCTTGCTGATCGATCCTCCTGCACTGGAAAGAACAATATCCACTCCTTTGAAGGATTGCTCTGTCAATTCTTCAACGGTATGAGAACTGCCCCTAAAAGAATATTTTTTCCCTTTCGAGCGCGCCGACGCCAAAAGCTTGAGAGATTGGACAGGAAAATTCCTCTCCTCAAGGATTTTCAGCATTTCCTGTCCCACGGCTCCTGTCGCACCCACCAGAGCAACGGAATAGGTTTTCTTCTCCTTCAAAGTCTTGACTCCCATCATTTTGAAACCTTTGTTTTTGGAGCTTTATCCTTGATAAATTCAACCAGGAGATCTCCTACTTCGCTGGTGGAATAACCCATCTTGCCGGCACTCAGACTTTTAAGTTTCTTTGACGTTGCGAAAATAACGGCTTCTTCAATCAGTCCAGCGGCTTTTTCTTCCCCCAACCATTCGAGCATCATCCCCACTGCTGAAATGGCGGCGAGAGGGTTGATCACATTTTTACCGGTATATTTGGGGGCCGACCCGCCAATCGGCTCAAACATGGAAACACCTTTGGGGTTGATATTCCCTCCTGCGGCAATGCCAAGGCCGCCCTGAATCATGGCTCCAAGATCCGTGATGATGTCGCCAAACATGTTGTCGGTAACAATGACATCGAACCAATCCGGATTTTTTACCATCCACATGCACGTGGCGTCGACGTGCGCATAATCCGTGGCGATATCCGGATACTCCTTGGCCACTTCATGGAACACTCTTTCCCAGAGATCCCAAGCATAAGTGAGCACATTGGTTTTTCCACAAAGGGTGAGCTTTTTCCGTTTGTTTCGTTTCCTTGTGTACTCAAATGCAAAACGAATACAACGTTCCACTCCGCGGCGCGTGTTTCTTGAAACCTGAAGAGCAATCTCGTCGGCTTTTCCTTTATTCTCGAAAGAGCCCTCGCCGCAATAAAGACCCTCGTTATTCTCGCGGACGACGACAAAATCAATATCTTTTGCCGTCTTATCTTTCAGAGGAGTTTCGACGCCAGGATAAAGCTTCACGGGACGAAGGTTGATATATTGTTCAAGACCAAAACGGGTCTTAAGCAAAAGACCTTTCTCGATAATACCGGGCTTCACATCGGGATGTCCCACAGCCCCGAGAAAAATCGCATCGAATTTTCTGAGCCCTTGCAATTCTTCATCTGTCAGAACCACGCCGGTTCTAAGATACCGTTCGCTTCCATAATCGAGAGTTCGCGCTTCATACTTGAAGCCACAAACTTTGGAAACCGTTTCAAGAACCTTCATCCCTTCACGGACAACTTCAGGACCGGTTCCATCGCCGGGGATGACTGCGATCTTGTAGGTAGTCATAAGCTATCGTCTTATTTAAACGGAAGCCAGATATCAGAAATCAGAAGACAGAAATCAGACAAACAATTTCAGGCATCAGAAAAACTTCTCCAATCATTAACAAGTTTAGTTTAACAAGTCAATAAATCATGGCGCTTAGTTCATCCTATCGGCTTTGTAATTCAACGTGTATTTCTATTTCTGCCGACCTATAATTGATTTTTTCTGATCTCTGTCATCTGCTTTCTGACTTCTGTACCACCGCAAACCCTTCCTGAGGGCTTGAAGCGGAAGCATATTCCTTGAGTGGTATACGGCCGGCAAGAAAAGCCTTTCTTCCGGCTGAAATAGCCTCCTTCATAGCCTGAGCCATGAGGACAGGATGTGTGGCACAGGCCACAGCTGTGTTCATCAAAACCCCGTCCACTCCAAGCTCCATGCAGATGGCGGCATCTGACGCTGTCCCCACACCGGCATCGACAATAACGGGGCAGGAAACGACTTCCTTAATGAAACGAATATTCAGAGGACTTTGAATTCCCCGCCCGGAACCAATCGGAGCCGCAAGCGGCATCACGCAGACAGCACCGGCCGCCTCCAATTTTTTGGCCATCACAAGATCATCGTTGGTATAGGGCATGACAAAAAATCCTTCTTGAACCAAAATTTCTGTGGCACGAAGAAGGGCTTCGGTGTCCGGTAAAAGTGTTTTCTGATCCCCAATCACTTCCAGCTTGACCAAATCGCCAAGTCCTAGCGCACGGCCAAGTCTTGCGATGCGACAGGCATCTTCCACATTATAAGCTCCGGCCGTATTAGGAAGAATGGTGTACTTCGAGCGGTCAATGAAATCGAGAAGATTTTTTTTCCCCGGATTGGATAAGTCCACTCTCCCAATCGCCACAGTAATCATTTCAGCCCCGGAGGCTTCAAGAGCCTGCACCATCACATCAAAATCGGAATACTTCCCGGTTCCGAGAATAAGGCGGGAATGAAAGTTGTAAGGCCCGATTTTTAAATTCTCATTCTGCATTGGGAGATCCATTTCAAGCCACAGCGGCTTTCCGCTCGGCTTGTTTGTAGAGATCAATATATTTCTTGGCAGACGCCTTCCATGAAAAGTCGCACTGCATATCGTTTTTGACTAGCTCCCGCCAGGTCTTCTTGTCTTTGAAAACCTCAATGGCCCTTTGAATGCATGCAAAGAGAGCCTGGGAATTGTATTCTTTAAAAACAAACCCGTTTCCTTCCAGAGTTTTCGGATTGAAATCAACCACGGTGTCGGCAAGCCCGCCTGTCTCACGAACCAGAGGTACGGTTCCATAACGCATGGAAATAAGCTGACCCAGACCGCAAGGTTCGTAATACGAAGGCATGAGAAAAAGATCCGAACCTGCATAAATACGCTTAGCCATCTTGCCGTCGAACATGATATTGATACCGAACTTCTTGGGATACGTTTTTGTTTTCTCACGAAGCAGGGTGTGATATCTTTCCTCTCCCGTCCCGAGAAGCACCAGCTGGGCACGAAGTTTCTTGGCGAAATCATCCAGAATGGGAGCGAGAATATCCAGCCCCTTCTGATCCGCCAGTCTTGAGATCAATCCGAAAAGGGGGCTATCAGGATCCACATCCAGGTGGTTCTCTTTTTGAAGAACTTCTTTGCCCGCTTGTTTTTTTTCGAGCGTGGCCATCGAGTAGGTCTGAGGCAATGCTGCATCCGTTTCCGGATTCCATTCCTCAAGATCGATTCCGTTCACGATCCCGTAAAGATCAGACTTCCTCTTCTTCAGCACTCCCTCAAGGCCACAGCCAAATTCCTGCGTCTGAATTTCATGCGCATACCTTTCACTCACGGTGGTTAGAACATCCGAATAAACGATTCCCGCTTTAAGGAAACTAACCTTCCCGTAAAATTCAAGACGCTCCATATGAAACTCGTTCCAATCAAGCCCCGTCGTGGGAAGCGTATCGGGCGGGAAATTTCCCTGATAAGCTAGGTTGTGAATGGTGAAAAATGTCTTCGTCTTTTTGAAAAAAGTGTCCGATTTGTAAAGAGTCTTTAAGTAAACTGGAATCAGACCTGTCTGCCAATCATGGCAATGGATGATATCCGGTTTGAAATTGGCAATCTTGAGAAATTCCAAAGCCCCCTGCTGAAAAAAAATGAAACGCCGATCGTTATCAGGATAATCACCCTGAGGGGTCCCATAAAGTTCATCCCGTCCAAAAAACTCCGGGGAATCGATAAAATAAACTTCCAGCTTCTGCTGGTGAAGAACGGAATAAACCCTGGCCAGTTTCTTCTCGGAACCAACCGGAATTTCAAGTCCTTCCACAATCTTCTTGAGACCAAATTTACCCGCGTCGACTTTTTTGTATCGCGGCATGATCACGCAAACTTCGTGACCCAAGTCTACAAGTTCGCCGGGTAAAGAGCCGCAGACATCGGCCAGCCCGCCTGTCTTCGCATAAGGAAACATTTCAGAAGTGACAAAAACAATCTTCATGGCATTCTACCTCGTCCTTTGAATGAGGGAGGAAAGAAAGGATTATTTTACTTCGAGGACACAGTTGGTCGAACCAAAACTATTGGGAACACATGCGGTACCCGGGGCATTTTCCCAACGACCCTCCACAAAAAACCGATATTCATAACGCCCGGGTTTAAGTTTCAGTGCGCCTTTCCAGGAACCATCTTTCAACTTTTTGAGAGAAAAAAGTTGCGTATTCCAGCCATTGAAAGTTCCAGCAACATTCACTGTCTCCGCCTGAGGAGCATGAAATTTGAATTCGACGGTTTGCTCCAACAGCTCTTGCTGCAAGAACTTAGACCGATTTTTCCTCTCTGCAGTTTGAGCTTCTGCACGCCTACCAGCCATAAAAATTCCTCCTATTTCCTATCCACGCTTTACAATTCAAACGATTTCAATATTATAACAAGCGTTTTCAAATTGCAAGGCTGCTTTTCTCTTGCCTTTTCAACCAATTCCCATATAATGACGCCCTCAAAAGAAATGCATAAGCTGGAATTGACGGCCAATTCCTTCCATAAAGTGTTGCAAATCCGCCTATAAACCGCGGAACTCCCAAGTGGCAGCTTTACGGAATAAGAGATGTTAGCTTAGAGGATAAAGAAATGCGTATCTGTGAAGTTTGCGGCAAAAGACCCATCAGCGGCAATTCCATTGCAAGGCGCGGTCTGGCAAAGAGAAAAGGCGGCGTCGGTATCAAAATCACCGGCATCAAGAGACGGCGTTTCCTTCCTAATCTTCAGAAAATCCGTGCCAAACTTCCCTCAGGCTCTATTCAGACTATCAAAATCTGTACCAGTTGTATCCAGGCTGGAAAAGTCATCAAGGTTGTCTGAGAATTCCTCCCGTTTTGCTTCCTATCTCTTATTTTGTTCAGAAAATTCAAGCCGGAGCCGATAATCCAATAAAAGGTTCGATCGGAACCTAAGAGGAGGCGCTATGAAAAAATGTCCAGTATGTATACTGGTGGCATTGCTAGCGGGGATAGGTGCACTCAATTGGCTTCTGGTGGCGCTTTTAAAGATTAATCTGGTCACCAAATTTCTGGGCGATATGACGACGCCGGCAAAAGCTGTATACACCTTGGTGGGAATTGCCGGGATTATCCTGCTTGTATCGATCGTCAAACCCTGTCCCTGCTCTACCTCAAAGTAACTACACGGCAAGCTTTGTTTCCAGACAAAAAGAAAAAGGTCTCTCAAAGAAGCAGAGGAGAGACCTTTTCTCTTTCCGTATTACTTCAGGGGTAAACTCGACTCCCTAAGAACTCAATTACTTTTCGATGAGCTGAACATCCAGACCGCAAGACAAAGTGCAACAATGAAACTGGTCAAGCTCCATGAAAGCGGAATTTCATGAGACCCTGCCAGAATTTTGATCCTAAGAAAAAATCTCGCAAGATGCAAAATGGAAACCAATAAAAAGATAACCCCTGCCGCTCTTAACGCTGCGTTCTTCATTTCGTCTCCCTCCTTTTCTTCGCTTTGGTGCGATTGTGAGGCATAGGTCCGGAGGATAACAAATCACCGCGTAATTTTAATGTCTTTTACTTGCAGCACTGGAAAGATTTCGCCGTTCCAATTCCTTATATCAGGGGTGTAGATTACATCAACCCGCTCACTCGCATCCCAAGGAAAAGAGCGCGGATGGTACCAGAGGGCTTCAAGAGTAGCCGTTTCATCCTCTACCCAGAACTTCAGGTTATCTTTTCCGAACGAAGCGGGTTTACCTTTAATGGAAAGCCCCCGGGTAAGAAAGACAGGTTTGGGATTGCCCAGCCCAAAAGGTTCTAGGAGATGTATCTCTTCGATAAACGCCCGCGAAAGATCGGAAAGTTTGAGTTCAAGATCCACATCATAGGATTTGATGAGTGTAGAAGATTCCATTGTAGAAAAAGCATTTTCATTGATAAGCCGGCGAAAGGCCTCAAGTTGATCAGCCTGAATCTTGAGTCCCGCAGCCTGTTCGTGACCGCCGTATTCAACCAGCAACGGCGCGGTCTGGCTCAGGGCTTGAAAAATATTGAAATGCCTGATCGAGCGGCAGGAGCCCTTGCCCTGACCATGCTCATCCAAACTGATCACAACCGCCGGCCGATAGAACTTCTCAACCAGCCGTGAAGCCACAATGCCGATCACGCCAGGATGCCAGTTTTTGTCCCAGACGACGATGACTCGATCACGATTGAAATTCACTTCCTGCTCCACCTTTTGAACAGCCTGTCTCACAGCTTGTCTTTCCAAACGCTGCCGCTCCTTGTTCTCTCCCTCAAGAATTCTGGCCAGACTGTCAGCCTCTTTAATATTTTCAGTCACCAGAAGCTGGAGGGCAATATCCGCTGAGTCCATTCTGCCTGAAGCGTTCACACGAGGTCCCAAGACGAATCCCAAATGTGTTGTGTTCCATTTCCCGTGAACTTTCGCCTGACGGCCAAGACTTGCCAGGCCAAGATTTCGTCCCTCACCGAGCTTTTCAAGACCGCATTTAACGATAACGCGATTCTCACCGGCAAGAGGGGCGAGATCCCCGACAGTCCCCAGTGCCGCAAGATCAAGCAGTTCATAAGATTCCTCACCCAAAAGGGCCTGGGAAAGTTTGAAGGCCAACCCCACTGCGGACAGTTCCTTAAAAGGTTCTCCGGAAACATCTATTAAAGGATGAATAATCGCCGAGGCCTGCGGAAGACCCTGAGGCGAGATTTGATGATGGTCTGTGACAATCACATCCATTCCCAAAGCCCTTGCTTCTTCAATTCCCTTGAAGGCACTGATTCCGCAATCAACGGTGATAATCAGATTGGCCTCTTTCTCCCGTGCAAAACGTATGCCTGCTGTTGTGAAACCGTATCCATCATGGATACGATGCGGGAGAAAGACAAAAACCTCAGCACGAAGTTTGCGGAAGGTTCGGAGTAAAACCGCCGAGGCGGTCACACCATCCGCATCGTAATCGCCATGAATGAGGATACGGCTGCCGGCGGCAAGATGTTTTCTCACAAGATCCACAGATTCCCGGATTCCCGGCACAAGAAAAGGATCCAGCAAATGGTCTAGAGACGGGAAAAGAAATTTTCTGATCTGATCACAGGATTCAAACCCGCGCTGCAGGAGAAGCTGAACGGTGAGAGGACTCAAATTTAAAGAATGGGCAAGATCGCCAAACCGCTCTTCCTGAGCCAGCAAGGGATGCTCATTTCTAAAAGCCCAAGAAGTCTGCATGAAATTTTATTTTCTTCCCTTCCAATCCACAAGAAGCGGGCTGGCGGTAAAAATGGTGGAGTAACTTCCTGAGATACAGCCGATGAGCATGGTAAAGGCGAAGTCATTGATCACCTCCCCACCGAATAAGAAAAGAATCACGACGACGATGAAAACAGTTAAATTCGTGAGAATCGAACGAGAAAGCGTCTGATTCACGCTCAAATTCACCAGATCAGCAAACGTCATTCGTTTCATATTCCGCGCATTCTCGCGAAACCGATCGTAAATCACAATAGTGTCATTGAGAGAGTAGCCGATAATCGTCAGAACCGCTGAAATCACAGGAAGCGAGATTTCACGGCCTGAAAGAGCTACCACTCCCAAGCAGACAAACGCATCGTGAAACTCGGCAACAATAGCGCAGATGGCATATCGAAAATCAAAACGCCAGGTCATGTAAATGATGCATCCAATCATCGCCATAAAGAAGGCCTTAAAAGCCTTGCCACGAATCTCAGCCCCGGCAGACGGACCTACCGTCTCAGCCCTCAAAACTTCATAATTTCCTTTGCCGGCCAGCTCATCCAAAGCCTCATGAATTTTCTCAGGCTGTGCGGCAGATGAACGGAAAATCACTTCATGGCGCCCTTCCTCACCAAAATTCTGAAGGTTGACACCTCCCAGCCCCTTCTTTGCAAGGACATTTCGTATCTTAGCCAGATCCATCGTCTGCTTGAATTTCACCTGCTCCAGAACCCCACCTGAGAAATCAACTCCATACATTTTTTCCCCGCGCATGAAAAAAACTGCAAGGCCTATCCCGATCACAAGAATAGACAATCCGTAACCGAAGTAACGCCACTTGATATAATCAAACTTGGGGACCTCCTTCAAGATATTCATCATGCGCAGACTTATTTTCCGTTCTCCGCGGGTGAAGGCATCAAAGACAACTTTGGTGACCGTAATGGCGGTGAACATGCTGGCAACGATACCGATACTCAAAGTCACGGCGAATCCCTTGATAGGACCGGACCCAAAATAGAAAAGAAGCAAACCGGTAATCAGAGTTGTAACATTGGAATCAACAATGGCACTGAAGGCTTTGTGATAACCGGCGGAAATAGCGGAACGTACTGTTTTCCCCGTCTTCAATTCCTCGCGCATTCTCTCAAAAATAAGAACGTTGGCATCCACCGCCATACCGATGTTCAAGACCAAACCGGCAATACCGGGCAAAGACAGGGTTGCACCAAAAGCAACCATGCCTCCCAACGTAAAGAGCACCATAAGAAAAAGAGCCACACTTGCGATCATTCCAGGCAAGAGATAATAAGTACTCATAAAGAGTGTCACCAAAACACCGCTGATCAAACAAGCTTTGGTTCCCTGCTCAATGGAGTCTTTCCCCAAACTGGGGCCCACCACACGATCTTCTTCTACAGAAACAGGAGCTGGCAAAGCTCCCGCACGTAAGACAAGGGCTAAGTCGCTGGCGTCCTCATAGGTAAAATTTCCCTCAATCTGAGCACGGCCGTCCGGAATCACAACTTTCACTTGAGGAGCTGAACGCACCGTGCCGTCAAGGACAATGGAGATTCTTCTGGGAATTCCATCCTGTTGGAATTTGCTCACCGCAAGTTGGGTGATTTCCGCAAACTTCGCAGCCCCTTCTTTATTGAACTCGAGCGAAACCACAGGCTGGCCGAAACTTCTCTGGTCAAACGAAACAGCAGCGTTGACAAGCTTATCCCCTGTGAGGGGCGCCTTCTTTTCAAGGAGCAGATTCTCGTGTCGCCTTTCCTCTTTAAGTTCTCTCAGTTCATACCCCTCGGGCACACTTCCCTTCAGAGCCTGTTCTAAAAGTTTGGGATCATCGGCCACCATCTTAAACTCCAAAAGCGCCGTCTTCCCGATCACATCCAAAGCCCTCTTGCGGTCGGTAACACCGGGAAGCTGAACCACGATACGATCCGTTCCCTGCTTCTGAATACTCGGCTCCGAAACGCCAAACTGATCGATACGATTGCGAATCACTTCCAGGGCACGATCCACCGCGTCTTTCTTTTCCTTCTGAGCAAGCTGGGACACATCGACCTTAAGGAGAAGATGCATGCCCCCCCTAAGATCAAGCCCTAAATGAATCTTTTTCTGGGGAGGATAAACCTGCCAGAGGGCAAGACTCGTCAAGGCAACAATAAGAAGAACCTTCCACTTGTAATATTTATCCATACTTTTGATTCCTAGAGTTTAAAGATCAATCGTTTGTGTTATCTTCTAATTACGGCATTGCGGGCAAAATTCTTTCACCCTTTTTCTTGCTCCATCAAGCTGGTTACAGCACTCTTAAGGAACTCTATCTTGGTCTCTCCCTCTCCGCCGACGCGGAGAACAACCGCCTCATCCTTCACATGCAGGACGGTTCCGATAATGCCCCCTGTGGTAGCCACACGATCACCCTTCTTAAGATTTTTGATCATCGTCTGCCTGTCTTTTTCCTTTTTCTGCTGGGGGCGTATGAGTAGAAAATAGAAAATGGCAAACATCAATACCAACGGGAGGAAAGACAAAATAGGATTTGTTTCACCTGTCTGCATGATTCACCTCAATTTTCGGTTGCTGAGATTTCAGATTTAACATTTGCACTGTACTATCTTAAGGTTTCGTCGTACTCGTTTTCAAAGGATTTCTTGAACTGAAGAAATCTGCCCTCCACAATAGCTTCCCGAATATCGCGCACGAGCTTAAGAAAAAAGTAAACGTTGTGAAGCGAAAGGAGCCGGGGCCCAAGAATTTCATGAGTATTAAAAAGATGATGCAGATAACTGCGTGAGAAGTTTTGGCAGGTGTAGCAATCACAACGTTCATCAAGCGGCGCCTGATCTTCCGCATACGAACCGTTTCGTACGACGACACGACCCCGATGGGTAAAGGAGCTTCCGTTCCTGCCGTACCGAGTTGGATTCACACAATCAAACATATCGATCCCCATCCCCACGGATTCCAAAATATCAAGCGGAGCTCCGATGCCCATTAGATAACGCGGCTTTTCTCTCGGCATCGCAACACTGATTCCTTCAAGCACCTCAAACATTTTTTCAGATGGCTCCCCAATTCCAAAACCGCCCAGAGCGTATCCATCAAATCCGATTTCCAAGGTACGTTCAAGCGATTCTTTTCTCAAATCGGGAAAGAAACCGCCCTGAACGATTCCGAACAACGCCTGTTCTTCCAGAATGTGACAGGCTTTCGAACGCCTGGCCCATTCGGCTGTGATTCCCATCGATTGACGCACTTCCGATTTGTTCTCGGTGAAGGGCGGGCATTCGTCGAACACCATCGCGATATCACTGCCCAGAGCTTCCTGAATTTCCATCACCAGCTCCGGCGTGAAATAAAGTTCTCGTCCGTCGAAATGAGAATTGAAAATTGCGCCGTCGGGAGTGACTTTCCGCAACTTGGCCAGGGAGAAAACCTGATAGCCACCGCTATCAGTAAGAAGAGGTTTCTTCCATCCCATGAAGTGATGCAGTCCGCCGGCCTGCCTAATTATATGAATTCCCGGTCGAATGTAAAGATGATAGGCATTGGAAAGAATAACGTCGGCGCCGATTTCTTCCAGCTCGCGAGGCGTGAAAGTCTTCACCGTAGCTTGAGTTCCCACCGGCATGAAGACAGGCGTCTGAAAACTACCGTGCGGAGTTGAGACCATACCGGTCCGCGCCCGGGTAGTGGGATCTTGTATCTGAAGCCGAAATTGAAATTTATGAGTTGCCGATTTCATGATTTCGGATCCATTCTAAAATTCCAAAAAATCCAGCAATTCATCCGCTTCAACCCAGCCTTCACCGGACAAACTCTTGAGGATGTTCTCAATCTCTTTCCGGCTGTCATCTTTCGATAATACGGAGGTGATCTGCCCGCCCACCCGCATTTCGGTAAGAAGCTGCATAAAAGATCGCGCAGCAAAATCCTTTAATCCAGGATGGGGGGATTCCAGAAACATTTTGTAGAGCCGGAGACAGGAAGACGCATGATCGGGATCGAGAAAATGATGACGGATAACGTGAAGGGCTTTCATTTTGCCTTCTTCAGAAATTTGCGAATCTTGAATCACGGCTTCAAACTCTTTTCGATAAGCATGAGGATGATACACAGCCAAACCCGCCAGAATTTCGCAGGACAAACCTTCAAGTTCTTGATCCCAGCCGCCGTTTTTTGCTTTCTCGGCAAGCGCTTGCTGCCACACCTGAAAAACTTCCTCGTGATGGAGAAAATAGGTTCCATTTTCAATTTCACGCTTAAAAAAATCTTTAATGCTTCCCAAATCCTGCTTGGACATAAAAATCAACCCGTGCTTTTCATTCCAAACGCGATACCGTTTACCGTTAGGAGAAGAATCTCATCCGCTTTTTGTGATCGCGCATGGCCGGAGAAAATTCGATCTCCCTTTCTCAATTTCTCAAGGAGAGTGACCTGCAGATAATTCAAGGGATCCACATAGGGATTCCTCAATGTGATGGATTCTTTCAGGACTCTGTGAAAATCAAGAAGTTCCGACTGGGATGAAACCTGAAGAATTTTTTCCACCGTGCGGCGGTATTCCGAAGCAATGCGGTTATGAATTCTTTGGCGCAGTTCCTCATTTTCCACCAGATGCGAATAAAACTCCGCAATATAAAGATCCACCTTGGCCAGCGAGATTTGAGCGTTGTCAATGAGAGAGCGAAAAAAATCCCAGCCCCGATACATTTCTTGAAGCTCTCGAAGACCTTCCGAACCGTGCTCCTCCATATAACACTCCAAGGCATAGCCGATTCCATACCAGGCCGAAAGGATGTAGCGGGATTGTATCCAGCTCATCACCCAGGGAATCGCCCGCAGATCTTCAAAACGCCCCGCAGATTTTCTCATCGCCGGACGCGAACCGATCTTTGCCATCTCGAGAAGCCGTATGGGAGTTGCCTGATAATAGAAATCCAGGAAACCTGGCGTTTTGAAAACAAGATCACGGTAAAAATGAAATGCCTTGCCGGCCACGAAATCCATTCTTTCTTCCCACACCGGAATCCTTTGGTTGCCTTCGACTTCCTTCCTCTCTATCAAATTGGTCCAAACCACCGCCGTGATCAATTGTTCGAGATTACGCTGTGCGATGACCGGATTGGAATATTTCTGGCTCACCACCTCTCCCTGCTCCGTTACTTTAATACGTCCGCCTGAAGCCGCGTAGGGCTGAGCAAGAATCGCCTTGTGAGATTCACCTCCCCCGCGGTCGATGGTCCCGCCCTTGCCATGAAAAAGACGCAGCTTGATCTTTTGCCGGTCTGCAAGCTGGGCTAGTTTCTTCTGAGCAAGATAGAGTTTCCAGTTAGCCGCGAGATAACCTCCATCCTTATTGCTGTCCGAATAACCCAACATCACTTCTTGAATTCTGCCTCGAGAATCGAGATAAGATTGATAAATAGGCAGGGAAAAAAGTTCTGACATCACCTCATGAGCCCGGTCAAGGGTATCGATAGTTTCAAAAAGAGGCACCAGCCCAATGTGACTTTGAACGACTTTATGCTTTCTGATTTCAACCAGACCGGTTTCTTTGGCGAGATACAAAAGTGCCAAAATATCCCTGGGTTTCTCCGTCATGCTGAGGAGATAATCTTCCACAATATGCGGTTCTTCTTTTTCCTGGATTTCCCGAATCGTTCGAAGCTGATCGAGCACATCCGCCGTTTCAGGAGAAAAGTTGCGACTGGACACAAGATGGCCAGAGGCGATTATCTTTTCAACCAGCTCTGCCTGACTGCAATCAGGACGAAGGATTTCTCCTAACGCCTTTCTGATTTTGGTACTGTGGTCTCGGAAATCAAGCTGAGCCAGATGGAATCCAAAAGTCCGGACTTGGTCGATCAATCTTTCCACCTCTCCCCGCGCCGCGAGGTGGCCTTTATTTTCCTCGAGACTTTTTTTGATAATCTTCAAATCATCAAGAAACTCAGCCTCGTTGGAATAACCGTTCTTCTTCTTATAGAAAGCGTTTTCCAACTTTTGATAGATGAAGGATAATTTCTTCCGATAAATCTCGCTGGATTCAAATCTGCCCAGCTCGCTGGCCAAATCAGGCAACCATTCTCCGTCACGTTCTAAAGAAGCCTTGAGCGATCTGCTGACCGGCACACGATTCTCAGACTGGCTGAATCGGCGTATCAAACCTTCAATCTGGCTGAGATAGGTGCGGAACGCAAGCTGACGATGCTGACTGACCGTTTTCTTGCTAATATCGCAAGTCACATTCGGATTCCCATCACGATCGGCTCCTACCCAAGATCCAAAGCGAATGAACGGAGAAAAATCATGTTTACGGCCATAAAAACGTTGAAACTCACCGCGCACTTTCTCATGAACGTCCACGAGAAGATTGAGAATGGTGCGGCGGAAATAAAAAAGCGTCTGTTCCACTTCATCAAGCACCTCGATTTTCCGTTTCCGGATCTCAGCCGTCTGCCACAAGATCTCAAGCACCTCCTTCACCTGACGGGTCCAGGTCTCTCTCTCCATAATGGTAAGATCATCACGGTCCAGCTCGGCCAGCGCCCGGGAGATCCGGAGCAAATGATCCAGAATCGTCCTGCGCTTGGCTTCCGTGGGATGAGCCGTCAGGACAAGCTCAATTTCCATCTGCGCGAGGAGGCGAGAAATTTCGCTCTCCTTAACGCGGCGGTCATGAAGATCGTGAAAAAGTTTCCGCACGGACATTTCCTGAAAACGTGAGAGATCTTTTTCATAATCACGAATTCTTCTGACGCGCTGCATTTCCTCGGCAATATTGACCAGCTGAAAATAAATAGTGAAAGCCCTCGCGACTTGGTAAGCTTCTTCCAAGTTAAGCGCGAGAATGATTTTCTTAAGCTTTTTAATCCAACCCGAAGGAGTTTCATTCTCCCGTATCTTTTTTGATAGGCCGCGGATTTCTTCGATCTTGGAAAAAAGTTTCTTACCCTCCTGCTCACGAATCACATCTCCGAGCAACGTGGTCAGAAAGCGTACGTCCTGTCTCAGTTTTTTGGAAGAGGACGATTTTGGACTTGTGTTTTTAGCGTGACTCATGAGAAAGTTTCAATTTCTTGAGAATCAGGGGGAAAATAAGAGCAAGGTAAAATCCCACCGCTCCGCAGACAAAGAAAGATTTCACGAGAGCGTTGGGCCAGGGAAGAAATTTGAGCAATCCAGCCAAAACACCCGCACCCGCCAGGCCCGCAAAGGTCAACCCAACATCAACCGGCAGGCTGGCCCGCCAAAATCTCGCCATGGCTTCAGCGCACTCGAGGGGAGTGGGCAGGCTGGCCCGCCAAAATCTCGCCTTGGCTTCAGCGCGCCCGAGAGAAGTGGGCGGGCTGGAAAAAACTTTTGGAATTCCTGTTTGACTTTGCGAATCACGAGAAAACGATTTTTCCTCAGCGAGCGCCCCCAGCCAGATTCCGAGAAGCATCCCTGCCGCCTGTGCGATTCTTTTGTCATGGCTCAAGAAGAAAATGGACGTTGGCAGCAACAAAGCGATGCCCCACAAAACCCACCGCGGAAGACTCCGAGGATGCTTTTCCCAATACCGCATAAGAGAGAACGCCGTCAGAAGGACAAAAAGTCCCAGCACCATACCTCCCAAAACGTCTCTCAAAAAATGCACGCCAAGGTAAATTCTGGAGAAAGAAACTAAAATAACCGTCACGATAGAAAGAATGGAAAACCATCTTTTTCTCAATGTGAAGGCGAGATATCCCCAAAAGACAGTCGCTTCTGCAGCGTGACCGCTTGGAAAAGATTCCGTGGGTGCCACCAGCAAATGATGAGATTGAACGATAGAAGAATCCGGCCGCGGAAGCGACAAAGAAATTTTTAGAAGGCAAACGATAACGGCAGAAAGAAGGCAGACCGAAGACAACCTCACCGCCATTTTTCGATCCCGGCACCAAAACAAATAGGCAAAGGCCAGGATAAAAAATTTGCCGTCGCCTAATTGAGTAATGGCCAGAAAAAAGACATCCAAAAAAGGATTGCTCCATTTTTGAACGGACAAAATCAAATCGTAGCTCGCCAGAAAATCAAACATACTTCAAGCCCTCCCGCATTTTTCTATTGTCTCACGGTTCCTTATTACACAGAGGATTAATGAAAACCCGCCTTCCCCTCCCCGCGCGGATCGCTCGCTCCTACAGGACGCCCGGTGCTGGTATCCTCCACCACGGCGAGTTGAGCATTGCCGAAAGGCTCTCTCATCAAAACGTCATGCCCCATCTCTTTCAAAATGTGGATCAATGCTTCGTCCTTGAAAAAATCCTTCTCCAATTCCACCGGACCGTTTCGATTGATAACGCGCGGCCACGCCATCGCCTGCTCAGCCGGCATCTTAAAATCGACCAGATTCACAATAAGATTGAGAACCACACCGATGATTTGTGTCCCTCCCGGAGAACCCAGACACACATACGGCTTACCATCCTTAAAAAGAATCGTGGGACTCATGCTGCTGAGAGGCCGTTTCCCTCCCATGGAATCGGCTGCATCCAGACTGGTTTTTCTGTTTTTCCGGCCGCCTTCTACCCGATTGGGTGCCGGCACATTCCTTTTTTCGTCAAGATAAGGCAGCGCATCAAAATCAGTCAATTCATTATTAAGCACAAAACCTCTTCCGGGAACCACCAAGGCCGAGCCGAAGATATGTTCAATGGTCGTCGTCATCGCTAGCACATTGCCATCAGAGTCAATGATTGAGATGTGAGAGGTGCTGGTATTCCCCAACTTGATCAAGACCGTCGCTTCCGCCTTGCCCGGAATGGCTTTATCAGGATGAATGGCGAGAGCCCGCGTGGAGGCCAATTCTTTCGATACAAGATCACGGACGGGAATCTCCACAAAATCGGCGTCTCCCAGATAACGATTGCGGTCGGCGAAGGCAAGTTTCTGAGCCTCAGAAAAAAGATGAATGAACTGGGATGAATCTGGCTTCAGGGTTTGCAATGGAAAAAGTTCAAGCATATTGAGAGCCTCGATGAGCGTCGTGCCGCCGGAAGAAGGAGGTGGCATACTATAAATTTGAAAACCACGGTAAGTGCCGGAAACAGGTTTTCGAAAGGGGGCTTCATATTCATTCATATCTTCGAGGGATAAAAAGCCGGGAGCCTTAGGGGCTTCCTTCACAGCCTTCACAATATCTTGAGCCATCTCGCCTTCATAGAAAATCGCGGGCCCCTGTTCGGCAATCAATTTGAAAGTACGGCCGAGATCTTTTTGAATCAGAATTTCTCCCGCTTTTTTCGGTTTCCCATCTTTATTGAAAAAAATTTCACGCGAGGCGGGAAAAAGGCTCAGACGCTCGCTCTCGCCTTCAATTGCCTCAGCAAGTCTTTTAGAAATAGGGAAACCCTTTTCGGCCAGGCTCACCGCAGGCTCAAAAAGCCGGCTCCAAAGAATTCTGCCGCTTCCATATTTTTCCCAAGCCTTGTGAAGCGCTTTGAGACATCCCGGAACACCGACGGAACGTCCGCCTGTGATCCGCTCAGGATAAAAGGGAATTTCCTTCCCGTGATCATCCAGAAAAATTTCCGGATAAATCTGCCGTGGCGCTTCCTCCCTTCCGTCAATGGCAATAACATTCGGAGAAGAATCCTCCCGCCGGATGGCACCCTTAGATGGATGAAAGAGAATGAAACATCCCCCGCCTATTCCGGAGGATTGCGGCTCCACCACGTTGAGGACCATTTGCACTGCCACGGCGGCATCGATGGCGTTCCCGCCCTCCTTTAAAATCGAAAGGCCGGCCTCCGTGGCCAAAGGATGGGCCGACACCACCACAGCAGGATATTGTAGAGTGTTCTGATCTCTGGACTCACTGGAGAAGCCTGGAGAAATCTTGGTAAGAAGAACTGACGTTATTAAAAAAAGACCCGCCGAAAATATTTTTCTCATGAAGGGTACGATCATACCGTGTTAGATGAAAAACCTCAACCTCTTTGGTGGTGCTGGGTGCATCCCACTTGATGCAGTTGTTTCACACGTCATTGCGAGGAGCCCCGTAGGGGCGACGTGGCAATCTCAATGAGGCCGTCAGTTGCTTTCAGCAACTGACAGGCCGAATTGATCCCGAAGGAAGTGAGGGATCCTTCGCTGCGCTCAGGATCAATTCCAACAAGGGATTGCTGAAAGCAATCCCTGTTGTCATTAAGATTGCTTCATCCCGCCGTTGGCGGGACTCGCAATGACGGGCACTGTATGAAGTGGTATGCCCCGGTGGTGCTGTGGGTGCTGTGCTAGTGCTACCTTTTGCTATTAATAGTTTGCGTGACGGGAGTCGGAAGATCGAGGATGTCTGGATGAAGATCCAGAGCGCAAGGGATGGCTAGGGGAATTTCGAGAAGATCGGCTCAAGTGCTGATAGGCGGAAGAATTTCCGAGCGCAGGCGGGGCAAGGGTGGCCGCTGCTAATTTTTCAGTCCCAATCGATTGTTTGACAATATCGGCAAACAGAGGCTGATAAGAATCTCGCGGCCCCACTTTTGTTGGATCGAGTTTTTTGATCAGAGACGACTGCTGAATCCCTGTCTGATTTTCCGCAGCGGGTACCTGATGTTGATCATTCTTACGTTCGGTTTCAGCTGCCTCCCCCGTTGTTTCTCCCAGATACTGCTTGGCAAAATCACGGACCATATAGGAAGCCACCTCAAGAACCGTGGTCCCTGCCGCACCGCTTTCCTTTTGGTGAGAGAAAGCAGCAGATGAAGCCATCGCAGGATGAACGGAAGCTTTAGGCTGATCAGGAGGGGGGATCTTATTTTCAGAATCTTCAGCGGAATTCAATTGAACCACAGGAACCGGCTGACCCGAATCCGAATTGATAGCCACCGCTGTCTTTCCGCCAGCAAAAGAAGAAGCGGGAACCCATACGAAAGTGAGCAGATAAAAAAACGCGAGGACAATCAATTCATGCCGTGCGGCTGGAATTTTTTTCGAAATCTCAAATCTCACCGAGACACACCTCTCTTATCTCAAAACTAAAAAGGCTTTTATTTCTATTCAAGCAACCCCGCTAAAATATAACATCTCTTCCCAAAAAATCAAATCGATCCTTCACATCAAAATTTCTTTAACCTATTAATATAAGTAGAGTTATGAAAATAACTTTGGGGCTCTTTCTGGCTACCCTTCGGCCTGGCGCGGAGACGAAACTTCAATATCATAACCGGCCGCTTCCCAAACCATGAATCCGCCCACCATGGATTTCACGTTCTTATAGCCCATATCTTTCAGAGACTTGGCAGCCAAAGCCGAACGCGCTCCGCCGGCACAGTAAATGACCACCTCCCGTTCCCGGTCCGGAACAACTCTTTCAATCTGAAGTTCCAGAACACCTCGCGGGACCCTCAGAGCCCCGCGCACCACACCCTCTTCATATTCCTGGGGTTCCCGCACATCAATAAAAACAGCCTGTGCCTTTTTCAGAATTTCATTGGCCTGGTCAACCGTCACTTCCTGAATGGCCTTTTTTGCTTCCTCTAAAATTTCCTTAAAAGTTTTCATAGAAGACACCTCGCTTTTGATTGTATTATACTGCGTCGGCGAAGCATCCACAATTTGAGAATTGAGAGAAGGCCCCCTTGCCCAAGGCAAGTGACAAAATATACATCATAGTGTATACTTCGTCCTAGAGGTCAAAACATGGTCAACACCATTAGTCTCAAGGAATTACGGCCCGAATTGCCGAGGGTGGTCGACTCCATTGATAGCAAATTAGACCGATACGTTATCACGAAACGCGGGAAGCCTGTCGTGGTCATGCTGAGTATCGAAGATTACGAATCCCTTATGGAAACCCTCGACATTCTTGCAGATCTCAAGGCCGTGGCCGGTATCCGTCAGGGAGAAGAGGATATTCGAAAGGGCAGGACACGATCCTGGCAGGAGATCAAACGCCACCTTGCAAAGTTATAAGCTTGAGCTCTCCGCCCGCGCTCAATCCATTCTGGAGCGCATCGCCCAGAGAGAGCCTGAACTTTATAAGCGCCTGGCACAAGCACTGGATGACTTAGAGCGGGATCCTTTTCAAGGCAAATCCCTCAAGGGAAGACTCAAAGGTTTTTATTCTTACAGGGTAGGAAGTTATCGAGTGATTTATCGAATTTATCGTCACAAACTGTTGGTCATTGTGATTGACATTGGACACCGGCGTGGCATATACCGGTGAAAACAAGATGAAGAAAAATAATTCCGCATGCCTCATCATCGCCGCTTCGGAAGCGGATGCCAACATGCTCTATGCCACCCGCTTTTTCGTCCCAGACCCTTTCATTTTCTTGCAGATCAATGGCAGGAAAATAGTGATCATGAGTGATTTGGAGGTGGATCGGGCCAAATCTCAAGCGCGTGTGGATGAGGTTTTATCCTTCACGAAACTGAGCGAGAAACTCAAAGCCAAGGGCAAGAAAAATCCCTCCTCCATTGACATCCTCGACTCCATCCTGAAAGAACAGGGCATTCAGAAAATCGAAGTCCCAGGTAATTTTCCGATTGAATATGCGGACAAAATACGCGAACGCGGCTACCAGCTTCAAGCCAAATCGGAACCCTTCTTCGAAGAACGTACCGTCAAAACTAAGGAGGAAATTGAAGAAATCAAGAAAACCCAGCGGTGTACTGAAGAGGCTGTGGCGGAAGCGGTCAAGGTCATCCGGGAATCGGAAATCAAAGACAGCTTCCTATATTATAGGGGGGGGAAGCTCACCTCTGAGGCCATCAAGAGAATCATCAATGTGGAGCTTATGAAACGCGACTGCGTGGCTTCTCATACCATCGTTGCCCCGGGCACTCAGGGCTGCGACCCGCACAACGAAGGATCAGGCCCTCTACTTGCCAATCAATCCATTATTATGGATGTCTTTCCTCATTCCATGTCCACTCACTATTACGCGGATATGACCCGTACGGTGGTCCGCGGCAAGGCTCCCGATAAATTGAAGCGAATGTTTGCCGCTGTTCTGGAAGGCCAGGAAATTGCTTTCTCGAGAATACGCGAGGGCGCCGACGGAAACGAAATCCATCAAGCCATCATGAAACGCTTTGACGATCTCGGATTCAAAACGGGAGAGATGAATGGAAGAATGCAGGGATTTTTCCACGGGACGGGCCACGGACTCGGCTTGAATGTTCACGAATCGCCGAGTATCAGCACGAGGAAAGATATTCTAAAAGCGGGACAAGTGGTAACGAATGAACCCGGTCTCTATTATCTTGATGCCGGTGGTATCAGAATCGAAGACCTCGTCGTCGTTACAAAAACCGGCTGCGAGAATCTCACGAAATTTCCGAAACAACTTGAGATTTAAGGGCGCCCGCAGGGGGATGCGCCCCTACGGCAGGGACGGGTTTTGCGCCCGTTCCCAATGTAGAGGCGGGGGTCTCTTGTACCCGCCCGTCGAAATGACCCGGATACATCTCGGGCACCCACGAGGGGTGCCCCTACACTGATACATTGTTCACCCGACCCTGATGCACGTTTCCTTCCCCGTTTGTAGGGGCAGGCTCCTGTGGTGCCTGCCCATCTAATCACACCGATACATCTCGATCTTGGGCCACGGGGTGTGTGTGTTTTCCTTTTAGACGGATTTAAAGATTTGAGACTATGCTGCTTTGGCAAATACGGTTCGCGCCGCTTCAACCTCCGTCAAAAGCACAAGATAACGGCTGAGAGCCCGTTCACTCAAGGCCAAACTGGTAATGTCGTTTCTGCCCTTCGCGAGCCGTAATTCAAGATCATCTCCCACCATTTTCTTGAGAAGCTCGGCCTTAAAAATTCCGCTGCCTGCCACAGCATAAAACATCTCGGCAAATTCACGTGTCTCATCGGGCAAAACCAAATCTCTCGAATAAAAAGGCCTCATGAATCCAAATCCTGATTTTAGATTTTTTTCGATATTTTCTTTTACCACCGCCGTCAAAAATTTCAAAAATTCGTTTTGATGCAAAACCCCTCCGTGCCCGCTGCGTTTGAAAAATGGGGCCGCCCGCATTCTCAAATCGCTGGCCGCACGACTCCCATCCATCATCTGTGCAAGAAAGGACGCATAATCCCCTTCCGCCTTCACCAGAACCATTCTCCCTTCAAGGGAGGCCTGATATTCCTTATTCTTTCGGGCCAAAAGCTCCTCACTCTCCTGACCGGTGTAATAAACCACCAGCAATTTGTTCCGCTGGGCACGCAGCAAGTCCTCCATCCGTTCGACATTCTTAAGAGAATGAGCCTGTGTCACCGCGACACCAAAATCTTCGCTGGGCTGAAAAAAGATCTGCACCTGTTCCGGGATTTGCTGAACACTTTGCTGAATCAAGGCCTCCCGTATCAAACCCAGTACAGTGAGTTTCTCCTTTCTCTCCTGGACAGGATAAATTCTTGCGATAAACTGGGTCACATCCTGAGTAATTTGACGTTCCGCATCCAAATCTGTCTTCCCTTGACTAGAAGCGGTTTCATAAGGCTTGTCATCCTGAGCGGAGCGAAGGATCTCCGTTCTTAGATCCTTCGGCCCGCTGAGGCCGGAGGTACCTTTCGAGCTCTCAGCTATCAGCTTTTTGTCATCAGTTGAATACGGAAATTTGTCGGCTGACAGCTGAGGGCTGATGGCTATTAGAGGGTAACTGTCCCCTCGAGTATTCTGATCTTGATTTGCCAAACTGGCGGCTAGAGTTTCTTGACCAACGCTGATGGCTTGACTGCTCGATGTTGTTGTGATAACTTTGAAATTGTGAATACTACGATCCGCAAATACATTAGTGTCCGCTCTGACGTCTGCCATGGAAAGCCGTGTTTCAGAGGCACTCGCATTCCTGTCTCGCTCATTTTGCAGATGATTGAAGGGGGAGATTCGATTGAGGAGATTCTGAAGGGTTACCCATCGCTGTCCAAAAGTGCCATTCAAGCTGCCCTTCATCTGGCTAGTGAAGTGATTGACGGCAGAAGCTTTTTCCGTGCCCTCACCCGCTAAATTTAGATTTCTTGCCGATGAAATGATCCATCGAAAAATCATTCGCTCGCTCAGAGATAGCGGCTGCAATATTCTAATATGTCCCAAAGGACTTAGAAATGGAGAAGTATATGCACTCGCAAAGAAAGAGGCGAGAATTTTACTCACCCACGATAGGGATTTTTGTGATTCATTGAAATATCCCCCCCACTTGCTAGAAGGAATTATCTGCCTGAGAATTTTCCCGCCTACGGTCGCTAACTTACTTGAGCGAATGAAGTCCTTTATCCGTGAAACCACACCGGAAAATATCAAAGGGAAACTCACTCTTCTAGCATAATGAGATTTTGTCTGGATCTCGGATGAAACGACTGTCTTTTCACTTTTTCCCATCGAAGCACCTGAAGCATCAGACCTGCCCTCTTTCAAGGGATCTGCCCCCTTTTGGGTAGACAGGTCTCTCTGGTTTAGTTGGAGTCTTTCGATTTCCGCAAGAATTTCCGGAGGATATTTTTTCCTTTGTAGAATGCTAATGGCATTACGGCTCGTAACGGGTCCTTCTCTCAGCAGGAAATCAGGTCGAGGTTCTTCTCTTTCCGCTGTAGGAACTTCCCGAAAGTGCGCATTAAAGAGGCCGGGGATTCGGTCAACCGTTTCAAGCTCCGTCACCTTAAGATCATGCGTGGCAAGTACACCCAGAACTCCAAGACTCACCAAATAGGGTATGGTAGCCTGCTGAGTCAAAAGTTTGTCTTCCGGGTTGGTTCCTCGAAACATTTCATCGAAAAGAAGAGGTACCCTTTTATCAGATTGAGCAAGTCTAATCATTTCAAGCAGCCTGTCGGTTTCAACGTCAAACAGAGATTTCTTCAAAGCCAGCTCATCCTTGAGATGCATGAGAGTCATGAACTTGAGGGGAGTCACTTTACCTTTCAGCCCACGAATGGGAGAACCGGTCTGGGCATCGATCAGCATGAGACCTAACGTACGCTCAAAGGTTGATTTGCCGGCCATGTTTTCGCCTGATAACAGCATGAACGAATGTCCAGGTTGAAGTTCAATGGAATTTCCGACCGATTCTGCAAGAGAAATCAAAGGATGATGCAATGCCTCCGCGCTTGCCTGGGATGGGATTCCATCCCATTTCAATTCGAATCTCGGCTCATGGTCAGAAAGAATTTCCGGAAAAGCCATATAGCCCAGGTTATCGACAGCGGATTGAGCTTGTGAGAAAAGACTTTCCAGTTCGGCGATGGCTCCAAGGACTTTCTCAAGCTCCTTTTTCTTCGTGGCATAAATCTTGATAGCTTTTAATATCGTGGGCTTTTTCATAAAGGAAGCAATTTCGGGCGAAAGCAAAGGATCGGTGGAGTCCCTTAAAACTGACTGAATCGTTTTTAACAGCCCAGAATCTGTCTTTTCAAGAAGCGGGAGAATACGTTGAATAAACGCATAAATGATTTTCCATTCCTTTCGAATGCTCTTCTGCTCTGCGTGACCAGACCAAGCTAGAAAGGCGATGAAAAAAACCGGCATTAAAAGAGAAGTGCGGATGATGGGAACCAAAACCCCTAGAGCTATGCCTCCAACTAACAAAGTGAGAAGAATAAATTGCGTAACCCATTCTGCCTTGAAATGAGGCCCTCTTTCTGAAAAGCTATTGAAAATGTGAAAAATCCCTTTGAATCTGATTTCGATAAATTCTTTTTCCAGTGTTTCGCGCACCGATTCTTTCTGAATGAGTTCGCCTATGGCCTCCTGTCTTTCTTTAATCTTTTCCGCATCCAAAAGGGGATGCCCCAGCAGCCAACCAAGACGCGTTTCCCCCAGAACTGTTTGGGCTTTGTTACGCTTTTCATAAAGGGATCCCTCACGGCCAAAGACATTGAGATCCTCAAGAGTCCTTGGGTCAAGAGTGTAAAATTCTCCCTCTTCCTCAAAAACACGGCCGCCCTTGATAAGGGGCGGGGAAGACTCTATGTCCTTCTCCTCCTCGTCATGTTGACTCCTTTCCCACTGTAAAGCACGATGTTTGGTTAAAAATGCCTCTCGATCCGTGGCATGTTTCTGGGTCAACTCGAGATTAGTGAGAAGCTCCCAAATAAGGTGCTGACGCGAACCGAGATCAAAGGACTTCATTAAAAAAACGAAGGAAGCGAGCACAAACGACACCATCAAACCTAACCAAGACATGAGTTTCAATGGTTCAAAAACGTTTCTGCTCATGAAAATCACGGGTGAAAATGTGGAAAGCAACGCAGCCGCCATGCTGATTCCTCCGCGAGTGAAATATTTTCTTTGCCGATCTCCCAGATCTTCGTAGAGTTCTTTCAGCTTCTGAAGACGCCTCTCCTGCTGCCCGGCCAAACTCTTCGGATCAATTTCCAAAGTTTTCTTTTCTCTGCCCAGACTCGATCCACCCCCTTCGCTTCTTTCCTTTTTCGCAATGCCGGCCTGATCTTGGTTCGCAAGAAGCCGGGCTGATTCTCCGAATCTTTCGATGACTTTACGGCCGTCAGGTAAAGCGCTTAATTCCTGATCATTTTTGAAATAATCAGCAACCGCCGTAAACATGTCCGCCAATTTCGTCCGCATCATCGATTCCAATTCTTCTTTAGTCATTTTCCAGCGATTGGCAACGGTCTCAAATTTCTCTTCATCGAGAACAGTCACATGAGTATCCGGTTTTCCTTTTTCGACACTGATGAGATGAAGCGCGTTTCGTATCCTTAAGAGCCACGAAAAAGCTGATAAGAGTTTTTCTGCGTCCGGCTTGGGAATTTTACCGGCCGCCTCAAGCTTGTCCATGAACTCAAAGGGACTGGTGATATCCTTCAATTCTTTATCCTGAAAATGCCGGCTTCTTTCATGCCAGACCAAAAATTGAAGGACGCGCGTACCATTTTTCTTGATCCAATACTTCGAAATGGGGCTGTTGCCATATTTTGCCTGTCTGATCACATCTTCCCCGATGGTCAACAACTCTTCCCTCAACGCCTTTTCGTGCTCCTCTCTTGTATCCCCATAAAGCTTCAGATCAATGACCTCCCGCACCTCGCGATAAAGCTCTTCACTACCAGTTAGAAATCGAACATCCCTGAAAGTAGTCGGCATGATGGAGGGAACTTCAAATTCAATACCCATATCAGGCAAAAATTTCTGGGCAAACGGGCTCCAAAGCGTAGGTTTTCCTTTCAATTTGTCAGGAGGTGAGAAAAGCTCCCTGAGTTCATTCTTAAGATTGCGGTCGGCCTCCAGCCCCGAGATACTAAAAGTTCCAAGGATGCGTGTGACCGTATCATGAATCGCCTCATCCAACTTCATCGCAGCGTCGGCATATTGGGTCAGCCTCGGAAAAATAAAATAGTCGATATCCGAAGCGTACACCAGCTCTTCACTTCTCCCCAAACTTCCAAAAGTAACGATCACAAAATCCTTTTTGAGATCCAAGCCCTTTTCCTGAGCAAGGGTCTCGGCAATGAGCCTAAGAAGGGTATTCACCCAAGCGGTGATCTCTCTGCCGAATTGCCGCGGATTCTTGTCAGCCTGAGGCGCATCCCCCACCGCTAATAATTGCTGGCGTACAAACTCACGGGGTTCCTGAAGATGCCACAAAAGATCTCGCAGAAGCGGCTTCTTCTGGAAGATCGCCTCCAGAGTGCTGTAAGGAATTCTGATAATGGTGGCTTGATCGGAAACAACGGAGACGGTTGCTTTCCTCTTCGGCGGAGCCGCGAATAAAGCCATCTCCCCGAAAACCTGCCCCGGCAATAAATCAGCAATCCAGGTTTCTTGACCATCCTTTTGCCCCGTCACTCGAAATGCGCCCTCGTAAACAAGGTAAAGATCTTTTGCCTCATCGCTCTCATGAATCAAAATCCTGTCTTCCGGCTTCGCATCCGCTCGTGTGAAATCCAGATGAATCACTTCTTTGTTTTTCATCAATTCCTGCAGCACATCCGCAAACATTCCTTCCGAGATTTGATTGAGCATAAGAAAATAAAGATGCTCTTTGAGAAAGTCCGCCACGGCCTCTTCCGATGGGAGCGCTGACGAATCCCCCAAGCTTTGCGCGGCAGGAGCAGCTTCTTTCTTTGAACCAGAAGTTTTGAGATCCGGCCTTGAACGGGATAAGACAAAATCCAAAAGTTCTTCAACGGTCAAGGGACGACCCTTCGGGTCGCCACCTGCCCCCGCCAAAGAGGGGGCAGGTACTGCTCCAGATACCCCCCCGTCTTGGTGGGGGGCATCTTCCGCTGTAAAACGGTTTTCCTGAATTTGATTTGCCCATTGCGCAAGATGATGCCGATCCATCGTCACTTCCGCTTTCACGGCTTGAAGAAAACTGATAGCCTCCCGATAGTCCCAACCCTCTTCAAACTGTCCGGCTGGATAGAATGCGACACGCAAGAATCCATCCAGAGCGTCTTTAAAGCCTTCCGCGAGATCGCGGTGGGCTTCCTTCACATTTTTTTCAAAAGCAAGATAAGCCGCACGGTTTAAATCTTCATAGACAAGTTCCTTACTGATACTTCCTTCGGATTTTCCTTTTAAAATCTCCCGTATCTCGCCCGAAGAGATGCCCGAACGGGCCAAAATCTTCACAATGCCCCTGAAAGGGTATCCCTTAAGTTCTGGTATATCCCTTTTAATTGCAGCCTTAGCTGTCTCCAAGTCAACATGGTCGAGCGTGTGTTTTGCAGATGAGGAAGAACTTTGGGACATATCGGTGTGAATGAATGGTTGAAATTCCTTAGACCGCTCAGCCAACTGGGCTTGCATTTCGATCAAACGATCTCTCAACTCTTGAATAGGTTTCACAGATGAATAATTTTGGGCGAAACGCCATGCTAAAATTAAGGTTTCCTCCATCGCATCGTAGAATTCTGCTGAGAAGAAACGATCGATAAGGTCAATCAAATGCCCTAAAAGTTCCGCGCTTCTTGAGGCGTTCGGCTTGTTCCCGGCCGGGTTTTTAATCTGTTCTTCATATTGATCCAGAAGCCTTTTTTTATTTTCAACGTCCGGAATCTCAGGAAATTCCTGAATCAATTTTCTCGCTGTGGCTATAAGTTCCGCGGCCTCTTTAAAGTAAAACGCGTCAGCGAAATGCAGGATAAGAATAAGGTATTCTTCGATTACGTTTACGGCTTCTTGGCGAACTGTCTGGTTGCTCTTAAATTGCTCCAGCAAACGAGTGGCTCTCGCTAAACCCATACTAGCCAAGAGTAAATTCTCCATTTTTATATGACCTATGATCAAACGATTAAATTCATAGATCAACTGCCCGTTAATCTCCGTCACCTCCTTAAATCGATCAACAAGCCTCAAATAAGACGCAAGGATTAATTCCGCTTTCAAATACTGCCGGCTGTTTATATAAGCCCTCATAAGCCGAACATGGCTTTCAAGCAGGGGGGAAACCTGCCGCTGGACATTGTCTAAAATCGCCAACTCTTCGGTTAAAGCCAAATTCGCCGCTTCTTTTAAGAGTTGGCCGGCTAATTCATAGTTATTCTGTTCTCGGGTTTGAATCAATCGGTCGATAAGGAATTTTAAAGCAAAAATCAAGGGCGATGCCAATTTCTTGACTTCATCGTCTCCCTTATAATCCTGGAAAATTTCTAAGGCCTGTCTTAAATAATTCCAAGCGTGAGGGAGCGCCTCAGGATTCGCTTGGTAACGAATCAATCGAAAGGCAGCTTTAATCAAACTCTCTAACTCTTTATTTGGTAATGCTGTCTTATGCTGCCCTACTCTCTTTTTCAGCCATTTCTTTGAAGGAGACTGCTGATTACCCATGGAGCGGGCGATGTCTTTCTGCTGATCTTGACGCGTGGCGAAGAATTGCTTCCTGAATTCCTTCCAAATATCTTCCGCGATATCAAGGTCTTGCGCCTTAGCGGCTGATAAAGCAAGATAGATACGATCGATATGCCATTGACTCCAGCCGGATTCCGGAAGATGCTGGGCTATATTCTTAAAATAACCTTCCAATATATGATGGATGATCTCTTCCCGATCATGTCCCTCTGAAAATTTTGAAAGTGTTTTCTCTAAACGATAAGGCAGAAATCTTCCAACACCATAAAAAGGAAACTCCATACGCATAAACGCCCCTTTGATCCTCTGGTAATCAACAGCCCTAATGAAACCTCGCTCGTGCAAATCGTCAAGCAACCCCTCAGCATCAAGCAAACCATAGGCCGTGTGGAAATACTCGTGATGATCTCCCATTCCTGCAAGCACAGCGTCGAAATTAGCGCGATACGCGTGATCCGCAAGACCCATTTGAGCAAAGACCTCACCTATCCGCAGAAAAGCTTTGAGAAGCTCGGGATCCCGAGTCAATTGTTCAGTAAATGTTTTCACGCTGGTTTTATTACGAGTTATCTTACCAACTCCTCTTACAAATACTTTTTGACCGGAAGGATAAATGGCCGCCAAACGTTTTCCAATGCCGTCGTCGGGCATTAGACCTGCCTGCCGCCAAGAAACCCAATCAAGAATATTTCCAAGCAAGGCGGGTAGAATCTCATGGTCCTTCAATGTCTTCCCATCGATGGCAAAAGGTTCCGGCCGATGATAAGAACCACGGAAGAAGGCATTCAGTTCGGCATGAATTTCCGGTGTGAAGTTACTATTCCATTCGATGGTTTCAGGGTTCCTGAGAATGTTCAACGTTGAGTCTGGAAGCTCACCTGAGTCAAAAACACCCCGCAAGAATTTTTCATCCTCTCGAAGGAGATCAACCCTGAGGTAGAGCGGCAGATTTCCTTTCTGTAAATCAGCTAACTCTGGCGGAAGATTGAGCGCCTGCCTTTTTTGCTGAATCTCTCCCAGCGATCGGGCCTGTTGAACACCGCCTTGCAAAATTTGACGGCTGTCCCCTCTCATGCGCAGCTCTTTTGCCAGTCCTACTGCTTCCCGTATCATTTCCCCATCTGATTCTGTGATCTCAGCTACACTGCCTTTTTGAGAAAGCATTCTCGAAACTTTTCCGATAGCGTCCTTATAAACTTCCCATGGGCCTCTCGTCTCCGGACCAAGATCATAAACGGCATAGCCGGCTATGTGCTCGCCAACCTGAACAGCGACAATACCCCACTTGAGATTTTCATCTTGCCAAATTTCCATATCTTCGAGGGACGGTATCGCCGAAAACTCCGGTATTTTCTCGTTTAATCCCGCGCTTAAAATGTCCCCTCGGAACTGCAAACGTAAAACGGCCAGCTCAGGCTGTGTCTCAAACCGAGGATCCTGGTTAAAACGTTTCAAAACATTCTCAAAGTCTTCAAGCTCCCAATGAGAAGCATCGTCTGCTTCTTCTTTTAAAAATCTCGTCATGATCTTTCGGTAAAGATCTGCCAAATGTTGAGTATCAGCAATATCCCGGAAACGAAAAGAGGCCATCGCATCAACCTCAAGGTCCTTGAGAGTTCTTTCCATCTCTTGATGATAAAGGGGCGTGAAAACTACAGTCTCAGGCGTTAGGAATGCAAGCCAATGTTCATCGCCAAAAAGAGGCAAACTTCCCGCTGGACTATCCTTCAAAGCGGAAAAGATGCGGTGATTGAGCCACTGAATTCGTCTTCTTCTAGGCTCGATTTCCCTTAGCGTTTTCATACTCAACCATCGGTGTAAAGGCGCTACTGATATCACAGGGACTTTTAAGAAAGAATTCTGATCGGATCGGGATCTGAATATAAAGTAAGGTTTTTCGTCAGCTGCATCTAAATTCATTTCAGCAGTGTATCCGTTTTGAAGAAAAGAGTTTAATTCTTGTCTGCCAACGTTGAAATCCTGACGCAAAAAAGCAACTCTTTCCGCCGAGGGAATAATCCAATGAGAAGGAATCCAGTATTCTCCCGAAAAACCACGAAAAAACCTGCTTTTAAACGTCAAGCGAATTTCGGGTGTGAATCTTCTGTTAAAACTGAGATAATCTTCCATTCCACTCGCAGCATCAAATGGCTTTACCCCAAAAGGCGTTGTGCTCTCCGTTCTTATTGATGGCTTAGGAAAAGACGCCGCTTTCTCTTTTATTGTTCTCGGGGAGATAGGAACATAATTTTCCGGTCTCGGCCAGTTCGCAAAAGGGACGACTTGATCTCGTATCCCCTGAATTTGGGTCTCGCTGACAAACGCCCGGACCTCAGAACTCAGCTCACCTCCTTTTCCAAGGTAAGTTTTCAGCATGGAAAATACAAAACTGGCGGCCATCTCCAATCCTAATCCCTCACTGCCGCCATGGTACTCATAAATAACGGCTACCAAGGCTTCAAACAAACTGGCTTCATAGACTACTTGACGGACCGTTAAGGCCTGATCATTCCAACCTGACAATCGCGTCATGATCTTGGCAAGAGTATCGTTCTTCACCATCTCATTATGCATTCTCTTATAGGAAGCATAATCTTTTGTGGCACCGAATTGATCCCAAAGTCCTAACGTAATCACCAAATCCAGGATCGCATCCCCTGGTACCGGCAAATCACCAAGCTCTAAGGCATAGGGAGTTCCTGGTGCATTGACCTGCGGGAATTTCGAAGTGAGGGTTGCGGCCAAGTCAGATTCTTCTGGCAAAAACGGTTTCGCAATATTGAGAACTCTTGCGAGCTCTATTTCATAATTTGGATTCGGGCTTACCACTCCATTTCCTCTCGCGGGAACTTGAAGATCTACGGCAGGCCGGAAATTTTCGAAGTACGGTTGCAAAAACTTCCTCCCGGCTTGAATGGCTCCTTTTTGAGCGTGCCGGGTAATCAAAATCCCAAGCATCAGCGTAGCCCGCTGTATCGGAGTCAAGGGCATCCCTAGAGTTAACATTTTTCGCCGTTTCCTGGACCTATCATAAACGTTCTGAAATTTCCTCATTAAATCAGTTTTACCGATTTGAGACTGGGCTGTATTGATGAACTGATGAAGCTGGCTGCTATCCAGGCCGGGGGATTGCCCTGTTATATAATCCAGCATCAAGAATTTGAAAAAATAATTTCCAATCAATTGAATTGTTTTAAAGCCCCTCAAAGCCCCCTGGTTAAGTCGGACCCCAAAAGCGCTCTCAAGCATTTTCAAAACCTGTGCAATGGGGATAGTCCTCGGAGCGACACTTCTCCCCATAGAAGCTGCAGAAAAAGTATCAGGCCTGGCCCCTTGGGGACCGTCCCCGTAAATGAAGGCCGGCACCTTTTCTTCCTGGCTCGTTGAATAATGAGCCCGCACCAATTCCATAGCTTGCTGGATACCATTCTCTTGAGAGACAATCACTTCACCTTTCCCCATGGAAGCGCCCGCGCCATCAGACCGGTCCACGGCAGAACCGTCCCCGGGAATCAATACAAAGGGGCTTGCCTTCTTTTCTCCAAGCGATTTTCCTTGCACCTTAGTTTGAGAAATACGATATTCCTCTTCATAAATCGCTTCATATTGGGTACGGAATCTTTCTTGAGCTCCTTCACGGCAGAGATTTACCAGACTTGGAATAATCTCCAAATCTTTCAAACGCAACTCATCAAAAGATCCATTTTCGACGGTTCGAAATGAGTTTAGATCACCAACATTCGCGGCACCCACCCCATCCTCTTTGAAAACCAGTCCCCAATTCCCAAGGTGCATATCGGTCTGATTATCTTCCCGCATTCCTATCCATCCTGCGGCATGAAACATGGCAATGGCTTTGAGAACATCTCGCGCAATATCCTGTATGACCAGATCCACATCCTCGTTATATTTGGGGTAATACTGGGCTATACGTATAAGATCGCTGCGACTCAATGACTCAAGGCGCGGGCCTCTTTGCTTGCGGTCAAATAAAACTACTTTGACCGGAAGACTGCTCGGCCATGCCGCTCCATAAAGACTTTCCAATCTTGAGGAATCAGGTTCAAAAACACCTATGAAGCGAGCTACCGGCAGGTCTTCACCAAATAAGGCACGGGCTTGCTTATAAACATCAATATCTTTCACAATCGTGAACCGTCTGTCGCTATCTTCCCCTGGGATTTTCATTTCCACTGCTGCAGTCACACGCTTTTCTGAATCCATTTTAAAAACAATGTGCCTTTTAAAAGATCCGGTGAGTGGCGTTAAATACCAATCACCCGTAAGGGGAAGGTAAATACCTTTACGAATAGCATAATCAAGAGACGATTCAAAAACATCTTCGGACGAAAACCCAAATGGGAAATACTTCCTGAACATTGAGGCCAAACGGATAAGAGCGATTAGTTTTTCTTCTACAGAGAAGATTTCGTAAATCTCCGGATATTTTTTTTGCAGGAATTTCAACTGCCCGTCAACATCGATCACTTTAGATTTCTTTTCAAGCCAAAATCGAAACCAAGCGAAACGTCTCGTTAGCTGTTTTGATAGAGTCGGAAATTTCATTTCACGCATAATCTCTTTCATAGCTTCACTTGCCAAAATAGGAGAACGATGGAGTGCTTTGATGGTAAGCTGGTCACGGAAAGAACTGGTTTCCCCTATATAGTCAAACGCATTTGCGGGCAGACTATTACGAATCTTTAAAAACTCTCCCCAACTTAGGAATCTTGGTTCATCGCTTACCAGGCTTGGGTTAACAATCAAAGCATAATCGCGGATTAAATGATCCTTGGAAAAAAGTGTTCTGAATTTCTCAATCAGTTTTTCACTGAAATGAAGATCAACCCTCTCAAAAATCGCTTCGGCCAAAAAAGCCCGCAAAGAAGGGATTGAAGAATAATCGACAAGACCACTGGCAAGCATGCTGTCAAAGCTATCAAGAAGCACCTGAAAATCATCCTCGGTGAAAGATCGAATGGCTCTTTCGATATCATGATCATGGGTCATAGATGCAACGGTCGTTACCCAAGAAAGCATAGCGAAGAAAGCTTCTTCGAAAGATCTGTTTTGAGTGTCCAAAATCCTTTCAAAATGTACTTTAAGGAACGACGGTTTATAAACCTTTTCTCCATAGGCGCGCCTCATAAGGTGGAAAATGATGCGTATCAGAGAAGCGCTGCTCGTGGTCTCTCGCCATCGTTTTTCAACGCCGTGCTTAAACTGTATCTGAATATATTCACCCTCATCTATCATAAGTTTGATTAAAAATGCCAAGTCGCTATCATCTAAAACAAAGTCCACGACATGAGTGTCTTTGGACAGAAATTTGCTCAGTGATTCAACTACCTCCTCAAAAGCGTCCCCATGGGCTTGGCGATCTTCCCTGCCTTGCTGAATGATCTGCCTAAGCGCCGCTAGAGAATGCCGTACTTGCTTTTCGAAATCTTGCTTCTCCTCTCCCAAAGATAAGCCGCGAGCGTTCTCATCTGCCAGTGTTTCATCGTGGCGATAGATAGGACCTGATTCTGAATTGCCGGCAAAGTAAAATCCTAATTCGCTTAAAATATCAACGGCATCTCCCTTGCCTGCCCAATCGCGAATTCCATAAGCAGAAGCCAAATGATTCAAATACAGTGGCTGTTTTCTCCTTTTAATTTCCTCTGCCATATTTTTAAATCCCTCAAAATCAGACCCCTCTAATGATTTGCCTTCCCCACTAATTTTGGGAGAGACCCCCTTCCCCATGGAAGCGCCTGAAGCATCAGACTTCTCCCCGGTAGAACCATTCCCCAAATATCCTGCGGCTTGACGCAAAGAAACAGGCGTGTTATTCTTCCACCCAGGGAGCAGAAGGAATGGATAAAGTCGTTCAAAAATACCTAAGTGTGAATCCCAAGATCCACCATGGAAGGCCTTGCTTCCGAGGGACAAGGGTTCCAGTGTACGCAGTCCTTGAACTTTTGGGAGGAGGCGTAAGACCCGAAGAAATTGTAGGGGAAGATTATTATCCGCAATTGACCCTTGGACACGTCCGGGCAGCTCTGCATTTTGCCGCCGAATACGCCAAAAATCAGGAATATAGCTCCTTTCAAAAATCCCGCTGAATTTGTAAATGAAATTTTTGATCGATGAGGATGTCCCCGCCAAACTCTTAAACACCCTCGCGATGTTGGGCCACGATGCCGTCCGAGTCAAAGCTTCATCTTCAGACTCAGAAGTTGCCCAGCGTGCCAAGAAAGAAAAACGCATCCTGATTACCTTGGATAAAGACTTCACCAACGTCAGGCTGTACCCTCCCACAGAATTCAACATCATTCGAATCCAAATCCATCCTCCATATGCAGAACCAATCATGAAAGCTTTCACCAATCTTCTCCAAAACCCTAGAGGCAACCAACTGAAAGGGCTGATCATTCTCGAAAGAGAAGGCCACATCAGAATATCAGGATAGAAAACTGCTTTCCTGATAGCTTCTCCTGAACCCAGCGACTGCGCAGCTGGTTTTCTCCGAGACGTTCTTTTCAATTCATGTGAAGAGGAGGCCAGAAAGTCCGATTTGATTTCCCTCAGTACTGTCCTTATGTTGCGCTGATTCATTTCCCGGCGGAGACTGGTATCAACCGGAACCATCTCATCAGCTTTTTCAAGAGTGCTTATCGTCCCACTGTAATTCTTAGACTGCAGGAAAGTACGGGCTTGAGCTGCCGCCTCACTAAAATCCGTTAGCGCTCTACCGGGAAGAGATTTGGTTGCAGAACCTCTTTCAAACCTGATAAGGGCATCAACCTCTCCTATTAAAATTCCCAACCGGTTCGGAATATCTTTGATACCCTTTCTCCGCTTTACATCTTTCGAAACTGCACCTGATTCTTTTCTAGTACTCTCTTTCTTCTCCGATTTTCCAAGACTTGCCCCAGAATTTGCTTCACTCTTTCCTAACGACCGCCCGCTTTCGCGGAGAAGCAATCGTTTGAAATCAAGTTCGGCAAAACGGCCTCGCACTGTCACCGGTAAGAATTGTCGCGAAGGAGTCGAGGCGATGGCATCGAGCGCTGCCACAACGTTTTGAATTCTTTGCAACTCCCTACGAATTTCTACCCGCTGTTTTGCAATCGTCTCATCAGCCCTCGCACTTTGCCCGTTGCGATCTTGTTCGCGTACCATCGCTTGTGTCTCAAGAATGATATTAGTAACGGGATTGGTCAGATGATCATTCAAAGTATAGCGAAGAAGGTAAAGTGCCACTTGAAGATTACGATCAGGTGTTTCGAATTTTGGAAGGGCAAGCTCTTCTCTGACTGAATTCAGGTTATCGACGAATCTTTGAAGAGCTTGTTGGCGCGTTTCCCATTTAGCAGCTCTCGTTAAGCCTTCAAATGCCGAGCGGACGGACTCAAATTTCGAATCGAGTGCATCTCGCAGTCTAGCGGCCTTTTCGCCAAGAGTTTTCGTCATCGGCAACCCTTGTTCCGGCGTGCTCTTCACCAGCGCGAGAAGCTCGTCAGCATTCATTTGGCTGATGTCTCGTTTTCCCGAACCTTGAGACAAGTTAGGCGCAATAGCTTTCCCCAAACTCGCCGCTAGCACCGTTTGACCATTCGGAAATGCTGTGGTATAAATTGACATAGAATCGCTGATAAACTCGGAAGCAAAATCAAATAAGAGGACTGACAAAATGAAGTACAAAGTCATACTTGAAGAAGAAGCTGAAGGTGGATTTTCCGCATACGTTCCTGCACTGCCAGGATGCGCTAGCCAGGGAGAAACAGTGAGAGAAGCTATGTCGAACATCAAAAAGGCCATCAAGCTATACTTATGGTCTCTCGCCCAAGATAAGCGTGCTCTGAGCAAAGCCCATGTCATTATAAAAGACATAGCTATTTCCGCTTGATGTCTTTCCTGCCTCAAGTATCTGGTCTTCGAGTTGTACGTGCCCTTCAGAAAGCTGGATTTATCTTGATGCGCCAATCGGGAGGGCATGTGATTCTTCGCCATCAAACGGATTTGAGCCGTCGCGTCGTTGTGCCTGTCCACGGCTCCAAATCGATTAAACCAGGAACTCTGCGCGCTATCCTGCGCGGAGCCAGAATATCCATAGAAGATTTCACTACCCTTCTGAAATAAGATGATCAGAGAAGGCAGCAAATTTTTAACGGCAGCAAGACGTGATTTTATCGAGCGAGCGGCCTTAAATGTATTTTCGAAATAATTCCGTGGACGTAGCGGCAGCCATACTAACGGTTTTCTTTCTTGTTGTGCTAGGCGGTTCCCTCTACGACCGCTATCAGGAAAGAAAACATCGCCGTCATCACTCCTGATTCTTCCCTCTCCCAATCGTTCCTTACCCAAACTCGCTCCTTTTCCACCTTCTCTTAGTGTTACCGTACGTGGGGTATGATTCGGCTCACGTTCTATTTGGGTGGTGGCAGCACGACTGACATGATAGAAGTACCAGGCAAAACCTAACAGGGGCAGCGTTTCGGCCCAAATGCCCTCCAAATTCACACCCACAGCAATCAGGAGAGTTCCCAACCCCATGTGGAAAAAGCTTGAAGATAAAAGTTCGTACACGCGATCTTCATAAGTCGCGGGCTCTTCCTTCCCCAAACTCGAAGCTGTACGGGAGCTAAGAGTTTCCGTCCGAGCCAGCCTTTCCGCTCTGAACTTTTGATAAGCTTCATTTGCTCCCAGTTTTTTGGTTAGATTGCTTCGCACGGCATTCTTCACATGCTCACTAACATCAGATGGGAACAATTTGGATTCTGCCTCTGCTCTTTCACTGGCAGGGGCACGGAACGCTTGATCCATTTCAAACATGGATTCGAACTCCGAAGGATCTTCACTATCACGAACAGAATCCGCATAATCATCCATCCGTCTGATTCTTACGGGAGCCTCCCTTTCGCTAAGGATGCGCCAGAGTTCGTGCTTATCAGCCGGGACAGGTACGGTCTGTGGAAAAGTCCCACTCCAAGAAGGACGAGCAGGTGCTCTATCAACAGGCGTTACGGTGGGCCGTGCCGGTCCTTGTCGCTCGCGCGGAAGCTCATCTTTACCTCTCTCGTATTCCCGATAATGGGCATTACCATTGATCATCCTGATGATGGCTCTGCGCAATTGATCTTCCCGATAACTATTCATTACTTGAGGCGGGCTCACCTTGAGTGACTTTTTCTCCAAGCGGGATTTGATTTCGTAAAGTGCGGCTAAATCTCCGGCATCTTTTGCGCTCCTGATAAGTCTAATCAAATGATTTTTCTCCGTCTCCAAGACCAGAGGCGCCTCTCCGGTCAACAGAGTTGCTGATGGGTCGCGGGTCAGACGCTCCAGAATCCGGGCGATCGAAATTTCCGTCACAGGTTGTGCGCTCACCCCGCGCGCAACTTCTTTAAGTCTTCTAGACCGAGGGTGAACGTCAATCGGCTCGGCCAGGGTTTGATTGTCGGAATAAACATAATCTCCTCCCTCGCGATTCCGAAAGTAAATCACTTGATCGTTTTTAACATCAATGCAAACCAGCTTGTTTGCATAAACTGCCTGAAACGCATCCTGCCGATAATGGCCGTAGACAATTCGAGCGATCGACGTTCTGAAATAACGGCTTAAATCCTGCAAAATATCATCGAGCCTACTTTCAGGAAGGCGATCCAATCGAAGGGAGCGGAAAGGCATGGTGCGACTATTGACATAAAGGCCATAAGGAAATTTATTTTTCCTGAGGTCCTCTTGCATCGCATCGAGTGAGTCCGCCCCTTTATGGAAGATCCCTAATCGATCTTGATATCTGTTCCAGCCTCTGGAGGCATTCAGAGGTAGACCCGAGTGAACGAAAAAAGTATCGTCCACGATATAATAAAATCTACCGCGCTTCACCATGTCTTTGGACAGTTTTAGAAGGCGCTGATTTTTACGCACCACATCAAAAAGAAAGCCAAGATCTTCTTCCGTCATTCGCGTGAGAGGTTTATCCGTCAAACCAAGCTCTTTCAAAACCACATCCCATCCGGTGGCCAACCAGCGCCGGAAATGTCTTCGAGCCTCAGAGGGGTCATCCCGCATGACAGCCAAAAAAAGAATTTCATGATTACCCAGTATCCCGATCGCCTTCTTTTGATCGATGAGCCCGCCTTGACCAAAAACAGCTTCCGTGCCTTTCAGTCCCTCAAGGCCTTGGCCAAAATAATCTCCCAGATAGATCAATTTCCACCGCTTGTAAACTCGAGTCACAAGCTCAATCAGCCGCTCCAATCGCTGATACGATCCGTGAATATCCGTCACGATGGCAAAGCTTCTATCCTTGATAGGAAGATTTTCTTCCTTGAACTGACCGATATCCACTCCGGAAATGGCCCGAAGAATTCGCAAACGCCCCAGAGATCCCTTGGCGGCGACACGGACGGTCTGTTCCGAATCCGTTTGAGAAATGAAGTCCAAAAGTGACATAGATCGAAAATCCAAAATGTCACCCAAAATCTCAACCGCCAGCCTCCGCCCCTCCACTCCCAGCTTGCCCGCCAACTTCTCTGCGTTGCCCTGACCCAACCCCGGGATTTGGGCGGGCTTGCCTGACTTTAACGCCTTCATGATAGGGGGTACAACTCGTCTCCCCTTTTCTTTGAGCTTTCCGGCCGCGCGTGCGCGAACAGGCGTATCAAGCTCCTTGATCAACTTCATGGGAGTTGATGGTGCTTTTTGCGGAGATTCTGAAAACCATTGAGAAAGCCAGGTTTCGGCATCATGAATCCAGTTGCTGATCGTCTGATGCGATGTTTCCTCATCGCGGGCAACATCTCTCAGCTGCTCAAGATTCAATTTTACTCGATTGAAAACACGCCACAAAATGGGTTCTTCATTTTTAAGTGCTGCCTGAGCCTGATGGGCAAGCATGAGCATGGTGGCCTGCATCAGCGGATGGGCCAAGGCCGCAGGATTTCTAAGTGCTTTAAGAGTTTCACGAGAAAGATCGGCTTCCAAAATCTCCTCAGGAGGCGTTGCCAGGGGTGCAAGCATTTTAATCAATTCATCTTTTCGCAAATGGATTTGCTTGTAGAGATATAAAACTACAGAGCTGCGTCCGATACCATTTGCCCAGCGCTCGATGACCAAGGCAAAATCAGCCAGCGCAAACTGTGTGAGAAAAAAGGCAAACAACTCCCGTTCTTCCTCGGAAAGATAGGACGGGGCAAATCGCTTCGCGACACGCTGAGCCATTTCTTCGAGGCGTTTGACAATGGAGGAACCTATAGTTAAGGCTTCTTCGAGTAATCGTTGGCGGGTTTCGGTGTCGTCCGCCTCTTTATATTTCAAAGCTAAGGTTTCTATTTCCTCGTTTCCACCGTGTTTGCTAGGAAGGCCAACTTTGAACCGCTTTGCTGCTCTAAGAAGGATACGGTCTCCCTTTTCCCTTTTCAGATGATTGAGATCAGAAAACGTGTTCCTCAAACCCATTGCTTCCCTTCGCTCGAGACCTTCTGTGACATCTCCTGCATTGTGAAACCGCGGCCTCCTCCCACGCTTACCGAGAGAGCCCGCTTGATCCGGCTTTGATTCACTACCAAGCATATCACCAGCAACGCGTGCTCCCTTTTGCGGTTTCACCACTACTGCCTGCTGAGCAGAGATGGAAGCTGCGGAGGAAGATTCAGGCTTGCCCGCCGACGTTTTGGTGGCGGGCCTGTCCCCTGGGGGACCGTCCCCCCTATATGCATCCGCTCCTAAACTTTGCCCTTTGAGAGCGCTTGAGCTTATCGCGAGAGAGCGTTGGTGCTTGAGACTCCAGAGGGACACAAAGAAATCGCGAGGCTGCACTTTGGATTCCGCTTCCGACTCAACCCACAGGATGGGTATTTCCTGAATCTTCGCTCCTTGCCCGAGGGCACGCAATAGCAAGAGCGTATCGAAAGAAAAGTCATAGATGAAGTTGGGGTCGAATTCAAACTCCCCACGGGTATTTTCCTTGACGGGTAAAATCTGCTTCAACATTTCCCGGCGATATCCTTTGAGTGCACCTTGGGTATCATGAAAGCGTGCCAGGGGCCTTAGCATAAACGCCACTCCCAGATGGTAAAGAGCGCTTGCCATCTGCCGCATCCAAGGCCTTCCAAAAACCGTGGCACCTTTCATCCGCCGCGAGCCGACCACCACATCATATTTTGTTAGAATTTCTCCAAGCACCAAGCCTTCCTGAGCAAGTGTCGCCGAAGTATCAGCGTCTGTGTAGAGCACGATATCGGATGGATGGGGTCCTCTAATCGCCCAAAACATCCCAAATAACACAGCGCCTCCCTTCTTGCTTCCGATCCGTCGCGCGGTCTTATCATCGAGAATGAGGAGACGAACCTTCCCTTGCCGGCCGATCAGAGCTATCCGTTCATGAGCCCGATCCGATCCCACTTGAAGTTCGTAACCTTCCGCGCCGAGAATCTCCATCGCTACCTCCCGTGAGAATCTTTGCCGAGAGGGCCTCTTAAAAAGATCCCGGACACGATCGTTGCCATTATTGACCGCGATGAGTTCCCAGGAAATTTTGGGATTGATCGAATAAAGTTCGGAGAGCTCACGAAGCTTGATTCTCAGGGCATCTTCCCCGTAAGGATTTGCTTTTGAGGCAGGCAAAAGACGAGCCTGTTCCCCATACATCGAAAAAACGCTCGTGATACGCAAGGGATCCTTGATTTTATACACCTCAAGGAACGACTGGATGAGCTTCGAACCCTCCGGGATGATGTCGAAGGTTCTGTCTTCAACCAGGTGATTGAGGAAAGGAACTATTTCCGAGGCTTTTTCATGTTTCAGAGCCATCGAAAGCAGGGATGAGAAAATCGAGAGGCGATCTTGAACCGGGAAAATTTTTAGAACCTCCCGATCTTGATAGCTTTCCTTAGAAAAAAGAAGTAGCAAGAAGTCCTTCCAGTGATCATGATCTAAGGCATGCTGCAACTTTTCGGTAAGTTTGGATCGCCTGAGTCTCTTGTCAGCCTCAAGCAGTGATTCGCTGAACTCTTTCCATCCTTCCAGATAAAGCGTCTTGATTCTAAAAGGATATTGGGAAAAAGAAATATCCTTCGCGAGGTAATGCTTGATCTCAAATTTCTTTAGAGGCACATACTGTCCCCGCACATTGCGGACCATCGTGGCGATGTATTCCTTACGCATGGTGCTCGCCGCCAGCTCATATTCTCGCCAGATCAGGGGAACGCTTACCAATCTGTGACCCGCTATTCGAGCACGCGATAAAAATTGCGTGTCAAAAGAAAGGTAGGTATCGCCTTCGGATTCAAACTCGGCTTCGATAGAGCCGTCGTCGTGAACCTTCAGATATTTGATGGGAAGAATGTCGCGCAGCGTGGCTGCTGAAAAACCTTTAAACCCCGCTTGGGTATCGGGGACATTTCTCAGCCAAGGGAGTGAAATTCGAACGATGGTGTTATAAACGAAACTTCCTACTTTCCTTATCCAAGGGCGCGTGACGAGCGGCTTGGCTTCGTGTATTCTTCTGGAACCGATGGCGACACCTGCTCCGTCTCTCAAAGCTCCAAGGAGGTTTCCTTGCACCGCCATATGAACGGACAGATCGTGGTCTGCAAAAAAGATATAGTCCCGGCCGCGGTCCAGCGCAGCCTTAAGTCCAATGGCGACGGCGCCACCCTTTCGGCTGTTCCATGCAGCCTTTTGGGTTTTGGAAATGGCGAGGATTTTGAGCTGTCCCGTCTGAAGGTAAAGTGTCATCGTGTTATCCGAACGTGCTTGCTCCGCCATTTTTTCTTCAGAACCATCTTCCACCAAGATGACTTCCCACTGGATGAGGCGGCGATTGATTCCATAGAGATCCTCAAGCTGAGCAAGTTTCTCCTTGAGTTCCCTCACGGTGGCTTTGTAAACCGGAACCACGGTTGTTAATTGAAGAGGTTCGTTGACTTCATAAACGGTGAGATAAGATTTCGCAAGTTCGCGAGCTTCAGCCCGCCAGGTTTCAGCACCGGTCGCCAGATGTGCTGAGAGCCTCTCCGCAAACCAAGGCGCATCGGATCTGCGAAACACAAAAGCTAGGGCGTGGGCCATCAAATCCACCATTTTAGGATCCAACTGCTCGAGGGGAATTGAACTCGAAAGCCGGCGGTAAGTTTCTTGTTTGAAGAAACGTTCCAAAATTTGCCAGGCTGACCTGGTTTCGACGGAATCTTGAAGGAGAGGCTCAAGCGCTTTTCCTCGGTTTTCTCGACTAGCGAGGAGAAGCTCTCTAACCTTGTCATCTGAAAGCTCCTCTCCCAACGACTTCGCGGCAGAAAAATCAGCGCCAGCTCCAGCCATGCTTGAGGTATGCGCTTTCACCCCCAGCCATTCCCATTCACCCGGGAGATGTATGAAAAAAGCCATAAGCGGAATCGCCCACCAAGGTTGGTAGGGGAGAAGGTCGAGGTAACTTGCAAGGACCAATCCCATCGTGGTCACACGCGACAAATAAAGGCCTAAACGAGTTGCTTTCTTTAAATCTTTTGTCCCTAACCAAATCAGGGACTGCAAAATTTTCCCTCCATCCAGAAACAGAAAAAACGGAATCAGATTGATCAGCGTCATGTAGAGATTGATCTTGTAGAGGGGCATGAAAATCGGCATCAGATAGGAATCAGACCTTATAAAACCCATGGAGAGAAAAACGATAATGGTTAAGATTCCGTTGGCGATGGGACCCGCCACCGCAATCGCAAACTGCTTAAGGGGTGTAAGTTTGGTGCCGTTGGTAAGGCCATTCCCGTTTTCTCTGGCAAGGCCTCCCCAACCTGTCAGTGTGATATCACCGAGATTGATTCCGAGGCGCAGACCTACCAGAGCGTGGGCAATCTCATGAATCAAAGTAAAAACGTAAAGCAAAAAGGCGCTGGTCATTCCGAGCCAGACCGCGTGAAGGGGATCCAAGTCCTGGTGATAAAGATCGCTAAAAGCTTTGGTAAACCATCCCAAACCCAGACTGACCGTCCAATGGACGAAGATGGATACCCCTCGAAAACGCAGAACTCCGACCTTGGCGGTCACGATGATTTTGATCAGCCAAAGCCACGGCGTCAAGATCAGCGCGATCCCATTGGCGAGAAATTCAACCAAGCGGTTGAGGATAGCCTGTTGCTCACTGGAATTAAAAAGAAGCGCGCTCCCAATCCAATGGACGCCTTCAAAAACCATTTTGGTGAATTCGTATTTTGAGAGAGGTCCTGTGCCAGGTTCCGGAGATCCGTCACCCACTCTCAGATCTATCTCTTGAATATATCCCCAGCGCATGACGGACATAAAATCCTCAACAAAATCGTGGGAAAGCTGATAGATCCGGATGAGAAGCTCACGAAAACCATGAGGCGGAGGCGGCCGTGTGATGGAGGTCGGGAAAATAGCCCGGTAACCGGCAACTGAAAAACCCACTCCGAAACCTCCGCTTACCCAGCTCGACACGCCGGTCAGGAGACCCGCCCAAAAATGATGGTGGTACCCTCCCAAGAAAACAGCCCCGCCGGTACCCACCGCGAAGATAAAAATCGCTGTAAGAGCTACGGCTCGTGATGTGGTGCCAAGAGAGGAACCGTGCGGCTCATTCTCGCTACTAACCGATTCCTCTGTTGGTTCTTCGACGCCGGTTTGAATGTTTTGGCCGCCGG
>OBEQ011476939.1_pt1 | contig 44436 bp, 43 predicted proteins | sample 1670901 | NCBI WGS metagenome assembly OBEQ01 (sample SAMEA104232315, study PRJEB22302) | groundwater metagenome | biome: forest; feature: aquifer; material: groundwater | place: USA | collected 2011-08-07 | depth 5.4 m
TTTAGTGCGCTTCCGCCCAATTATCCCCAACACCCATATCCACTTTTAAACTGACTGCGCAAGGAATCGCCTTTTCCATCTCTGACGAGACCAAAGTGGACAATTTTTTAACATCGGCCTCGGGAACTTCAAAAATCAATTCGTCGTGAACCTGCATCAACATTTTGGAGGAGCTCCCCGCTAATTTTTTGTCGATAGCGATCATCGCCACTTTTATCAAATCGGCGGCTGAGCCTTGAAAGACAGTGTTAAACGCGGTTCGTTCGGCATTAGCTTTGATGTTTTGGTTTTTGCTTTGAATGTCGGGAATAGCTCGTCTTCTTCCTTTCCAGGTTTCCACAAATCCTTTTTTTCGCACCTCGCTCAAAACTTGCTCTCGATATTTTTCGACAGCTGGAAACTGTTGATAAAAAGCTTCTATAAACTGCTTAGCCTCCCCCACCGAAATTTCCAATTGCTTGGAAAGCCCAAAAGCACTCTGACCATAAATAACTCCAAAATTAACCGTCTTGGCCATCGAACGAAGTTCACTGGTCACTTCTTGTTCCGACTTATTAAAAATTTTCTCGGCGGTCATGCGATGAATATCTTCTCCTCGGTCAAACGCTGCGATGAGATTTTTATCCTTCGAAAAAGCGGCCAATAAACGGAGTTCGATTTGCGAATAATCGGCTGAAAGAATTTTATAGCCAGATGGCGCCCGAAAAGTCTGGCGAATTCTTTTTCCTTCTTCCGTGCGAATGGGAATATTTTGCAAGTTCGGATCGCTGGAAGAAAGACGCCCGGTGCTTGCCATCGTTTGATTATAATGAGTATGAATCCGGCCTGTGATGGGGTTGATCAGTTGGCGCAATCCTTCGATGTAAGTCGATTTCAACTTGGAAAGCATGCGATGCTGAAGTAACAGGCCTGGCAAGGGATGTAGTGGTACCATGTCCGCCAACACTTCCGCGTCAGTCGAAAAACCGGTTTTGGTTTTTCTCTGCACCGGAAGGTTGAGTTTGCCAAATAAAATTTCGCCTACTTGACGTGGAGACTGAACATTAAATTCGGTCCCGGCACTGGCATAAATCTCCTGCTCTAATTTTCGCAAACGCTCCCCAAACTCGCGGCTTAAATCGGTCAGAATTTTTTCGTCGACCAGGACGCCATGATTTTCCATCCGAAACAAAACGTCGACCAGCGGAAGCTCTATTTTTTCGTAGAGATCCCACAACCCTTCTTTTTTAAGCATCGGATGAAGTTTATTGACTAACCTCAACGTAATGTCGGCATCTTCAGCGGCATAGCGGCACGCCGTGGACAACTCCACGGACTCAAAACTTTTCTTTTTTCCCACGACCGAGGCATAGGTCAAGGTATCATAATGCAAATATTCTTTAGCCAGATGGTCCATGTTATGCCGAGCTTCAGGCTCCAGCAAATAACTAGCTATCATTGAATCTCCCGCCAGCCCTTTAATTTCAATCCCTTCCCGAATCAGTACTCGCATGTCAAACTTGGCATTCTGGCCATACTTGGGAAGATGAGGATTTTGTAGCGCTGCCTGCAATGCTGAAAAAATTTCTTTTTTGGAAAGTTGTTCCGGACAACCCAGATAAAAATGTTTGATGGGAATATAACATCCCTTTCCCTCTTCTACCGACAAACTTAAACCGACCAACTCGTCGCGATTAAGATCAAGACCGGTGGTTTCGGTATCAAACGCAAAACCGTGAGTGGCCTGACCAATTTTTTTAGCCCACGCGGCCAACTGTTCGACAGTCAATACCAGATCGTAAGAAGCGGCAGAAACAGAAGAGTGTTCGGCCACTTTCTCTTGGATGGCTTTTTCATCTTCGATCACCAACGAATGAAGTTCCAATTCGGAATAAAATTCATTTAATTTTTTCTGGTGTGGCGGCCCCACCACCAAATTATTATCGTCGAGATGGAGGGGAACAGCCCTGTGCAACATCACCAATTTTTTGGAAAGAATCGCCTCGTGCTGATAATTTTTGAGATTTTCTCCCAGTTTTCCTTTAATTTCGCCAGCGTGCTGAAGAAGATTTTCGACACTCCCCCATTCCTGAATTAATTTGATGGCCGTTTTGTCACCGATTCCTGGAACCCCTGGCACATTATCGGAGGCGTCTCCCGAAAGAGCCAAGACATCCACCACTTTATCAGGCGATACGCCAAATTTTTCCAACACCTCTTTTTCGGCAATCAGTTTGTCCTTCATCGGATCAAACATCGTAATTCCAGGACCGATTACTTGCATCAGGTCTTTGTCTCCCGACACAATAAAAACAGTATATCCCATTTTTTGATATTTTTGCGCCAGCGTAGCCATGATGTCATCCGCCTCAAAACCGGGGGCTTCAATTTTTGGAAGCGGATAAACATCGATAAATTTTTTGATCCACTCGAATTGCCCCGGCAAATCTTCAGGCAAATCTGGCCGGTGAGCTTTATATTCCGGATACATTTCTTTCCTAAAAGTGGGAGTTGGCGAATCAAAAACAACAACCATACGATCTGGTTTTTTTTCACGAATTAATTTCAACAACATGGTGATCACACCATAAGTGGCGTTGGTCGGAATTCCTTTGGAATTTTTGAGAGCCCGAATGGCATAATACGCTCGAAAAATGTAAGAGGAAATATCAATGAGGTAGAGGGAAGACATAATTTTATACAGAAAAACGATTTAACTGTGCTCTGGACTAAAAGTCAAAATTATAAATATAATCCCCCGCATGAATCGACAACGCCGCATCACTCCTGCGACCTACATCACCATCAGCCGTTTTTTTCTGGTGCCCATTTTCATTCATTTATTTCTGACAAAACGTTACCTGCCCGCCATTATAGTTTTAGGAATTGCCGCTTTTACCGATGTGTTGGACGGCTTCATCGCCCGCCGCTTTAATATGTTGTCGCGCTTGGGTTCCTTGCTCGACCCACTCGCCGATAAATTTCTGATGGTGGTCAGCTTTGTCGTGATGTCTCACTTAAAAATCATTTCATGGAAATTGACATTTCTAATTATTGGAAAGGATCTCTGGATGTTAGTGGGAGTTGCTATTCTTAAGTCGATGAAAATTCATCTCTATTACAAACCGACCATCATCAGCAAACTAACAACACTCTCTCAAATTACACTTTTAGCACTTTCTTTTGGTCAGGTTTATTTAAACAGTCTCCCCAACAAAGGACCCTGGATTTCTCCCTCGGGTGAATCACCCTCGGGTGGATCACCCTTTTTTAAATTACGCGACCTCTTTCTCTTGATAGCGGGCATTATGACCGTAATGACGTTCATTCAATATACGTATATTGGCTATCGGTTTTATCGGTATGGAGAAAGAAAGAAAGAAAAAATTAGCAGACTAAACCAGACGTCGTCGCACCACGAAAAGAAAAACCCCATTCATTCCATAGATCACTAACATTGACAAAGGGCTTGCCCCAATGGGGCTTCCGGCATCTCCCCTGTTCAAACTACAACCGTTGGCTTTGTCGCCTTGAAAAATCGAACCCCATTCTACCGAATTGGGGTCGCTGGAAAATGAGGGGTTGGTTGTGAAAGTGTCGGCCGAAATTTCAGATGATGTCGTTTCCAATGGTATCGTTTCAGTCGTTATCGTTTGCGGCGCTACAGTTTCCGGTGTAGATGTAGCCGGTGCCACCACTGTCGTGGTAGTAGTAGTTGTTGTCGTCTCCACCACATCACAAGCATCCCCAAGTCCATCTAAGTCCGAATCCGTTTGATCCGGGTTATAAACGTCGGGGCAATTGTCGCAAACAGTCACTCCATCGAGCAGATCGTTGCGAAGACTGTCACTGTCGGGATCATCAATCAAATCACCATTGGCATTTGAAGAACAAGTATCGACGCAAGTGGCCACCACCGGATTGTTGTGCAAATGAACCAACGCAATATCAAGCCCCGAGATAGCATTTTCCTGCAACATCATATCAACAGGATCCGTCGATTTTGCAGTGTGAGTGGCATCGCTATTCATGGCAGGCATGAACAACGGATAAATATCATCTGCACTGCAGGTTAGTTGCGTTTCCAAATCAAAAAGATCGTTATGAATAGTAGTGATCGTAGTGGTATTTGTAGCCAAACAAGCAGGAGTTTTCTCAGCATAGTAAATGTCGTGAAAACCATTATCCTGTCGCTCACGGGCGAAAGCCACTTCTAAGACACTGCTTGTCGTTGAAAGATTGAGATCGTGATCGATGCGATTAACATCGGCACTGGTAAGCAATTCTACATCCGAACACCAATCATTGATTGTCGAAATACTCAGAGACAAAGTGGTATAGGCCAATTGATCGGGAGAAATTCCATCGGAAGCTAAACCAAAAACCACGGTACTGTTAAAAACTTTTGGTTCGACCACATCCCGGGAAATGTTTGTTATTTCTACTTCTCCAAGGCCACTACTTCTCATTCCTCCCAATTCCCATCCGTCGAGTGATGAATGAGAAGCGCTGAAAATAATATTTTTTCCCGAATTAAAAAACCGCGGCGTGCGATACTGAGTAAAAGTCGGCACCCAAGTAAGCCAATGCCAGATTAGACCGCTATTAGCATCAATATGGTAATCGATCCCCGAAGCATCCATATCCTCTGGTCTAAAAAGAAGATGATGTAACTCTCCTCCGCCAGATCCGCTAATGGCTGTGGTAAAAACAACTTCGTAATAATTGTAGAAAACCCTTAAATAACGGTAAGCAAATGTGTGTTGAATATCAATATCGTAATCGGCAACGTCATAATCAGTAGTGCCACTGACATCGGTAAGCTGGAGAGAATATCCAAGTGTCGACTCAAAAACAGCGACAGGAGACGCAGGAAAGCGCTTCAAACAATCAATATAAAGATGATTCACCCCACTTCCATCATCGTCTCCTGTAAATAAAAACGCCTGTCCTGTACAATTAATCCCATTTCCTGCTCCATTTGAAGCATGCATACTTACTGAACCGGGTCCCCATTGAGGATTTGACTTGTCGTATTTGCTCGTGGTCAGTTGAGTTTCGACCAGATCACCGGTGGCATCTGCCGGATTGTGATACTGCATAAAAATTTGCTGATACCCATCAATAAATTTAGCATTGAGCCAAACAGCGTAAGTGGAAGTAGGATAAGGAATCGGCCGGGTCCGAGTGGTATCGGCCGATAAAGTCGTTTGATGTTTTTCCGAAGCCGACGCCAAACAAGGGAAGACCACCAGACAAAACAATAAGAAGAATTTTTTTGAAGTCATTTTTCCCCCTATAAAACCCCATAAAGAGGGGCACGGCGGGGCACGCCCCCAAAGTTAAGTCCCCAATCGAGGAAGGGATAACAATCTACTTCAATTAAATCAATAGTAAAAATAAGGGGTTTGACACATCTTGTCAAAGTGATGGAGGGAGGATTTATGATTCACTAATCTCATTCGGATCGATTCCCGCTTGACTGAAAATGGCTTTCAACAAACCAAGTCCAATGATTTTTCCAGAATGAACTGGCACGGTAGTTCTTTTACCTGTCCGCGGATTAAAAAGATGGAGATGGCTTCCTGTTTGATCTCCCTTTTGAAAACCATGATCTTTTAGAAAACGGATCAGCTCTTTGGCAGTCCAACGAGGAAGACGGGGGCTCATGCGGCAACCTGAATGGTTGTTTGATAGGATTCGACTTCAGTAGGGCATTCACCCGCTTTTTTGAGGGATTTGAGATGAAGTTTAATCGACTGAAGGATATTTTTCTTGGCCTCTTCGATGGTTTTTCCCTGACTAAAACAACCGGGCAAGGAAGGAACCATGACGAAAAAACTTTTTTGATCTTGTTCACGAATAATTTCAACGGAAAATGTTAATTTTTTATGTTTCATAAGCTACAAATTGTAGTATAACAAAACTGGATCAAAAAACAATTGATAATTTCAACGCACCAACATCAATATATTATTCCGCCAGCTTTTTAACCGCTTCCAATACCTGATGATGAACCCGTTTCACCGCCTGCTCGATGGTTTCTCCTTTTTTCTTTCGGGACGAAATCGGTTTTCCCACAAAATGGGTCAATTTAACCGGAAAAGGAAGAAGCCCAATGCCATAAAAGAACGGAAGCGAAAAACGGGTCGCTTCCAAAATTTTAATCCGCAGTTTGAGCAAAAGTTTGGAGTTGTAATAGGCTTCGTTAATGCCAACACAAAAAGTAGGGATAATCGGAGCCCCTGTTTCGACGGCCAGTCTGACAAATCCTGTCCGTCTTTCCCAGGGAATCCGCTTCATTCCCGGCCGTGCAATGAGCCCTTCATAAATCCCCCCCGGTGCTAGTATCACACAATTTCCCTGCCGCAAAAGAGCCTTGGCATTTTTAGGGTTCGCATTGACTACCCCTCCTTTTAGAAAAAAATCGCGCACCAATGGGATTGAAAAAAGAAACCCAGCCCCCAACCCCCGAGGGTAAATGCCCCGCTTTTGGATCAACTTTTTAGTCATCAAAAAACCATGATAAGGAATAATTCCATGATTGAGCACCACCAAACATCCCTTTTTTGCTGGAATGTTTTCTAGACCTAAAACTTCGTAATGAAAATAAGTTTCGAGTAAATCAAAATACGGCATCAACCGTCGTAAAAAAGCGGGAGTGTGATGGTGAAGCTGGTTGCGAATATGTGTCATACAAGAAAGGATAAAATCATCTCAGCCAGCTCTTCCGGTTTTTCGTGGTGAATCATATGTCCAGAGTTTTTGATGATGACTTTTTGTGAAGGCGCGGGATACCACTCCATCCGTTTTTGAATTTCCTGCTGAATGTCCCCTTCTGGCTTCATCCATTCATCCATTTCAGTATGCTCGGCGGCTACCAGCAGACACTGGGCCTCAATCTTTTTTAAAAAAGCCATGTAATGCTCCAAACGAAAAAGATAAGGATTCGCCATTTTGTGACGCGGATCAGCGGCTATTTGATATCCCCCTTTCACCCGACGACTCATGGCCCGAGCAAGGATAATGGCCTTGTCCATTGGAAGACGCGGATTGGTTTGAATTAAACGACCCGCCAATTCTTTCAGCGAAGGATAAATTTTAAAATTTTTGGATTCGTCAATTTCATCAATCCATTTTCTCATTTTATCAGGGCCTTGAATGGCTGGCATGTCGTGAATTCCAAAGCCTTCGATGTTAACAAAATGACTGAAGCGTTCGGGAAATGTTCCGGCATAAAACGACAAAATATTTCCTCCCATCGAATGCCCCACCACACGGACTTTTTCGTTGGAAGCCAATTTTTGAAAGAGGCGATGCGCGTCAGCCACATATTCATAAAAAAAGTAGCCGAGGGGGTTGGATGTGTGAGCACTTTTTCCAAAACCGCGCCAGTCGGGGGCAATGCAATAAAAATGTTTCGATAATTTTTCGCAGACAAATTGGAAGCTGGACCCTAAATCCATCCAGCCATGAAAAAGAAACAGTTTTGGTTTCTTGGAGGAACCCCAAAAATTAATGTGATGGGAAAGACCGTTAATGGAAAGTCGTTGTAGTTGAATCATAAATGAGTTGCCGTCTTGACAAAAATAGATAGACTCCTACTTTATATTATAAAAAAGGAGCTCTTCCTATGAAAAAAGGACTTATCATTCTTCTCGTTGTTGTCGGCCTTATTGCCATCCTCTTCGGTAAGTTTGGCGGCATCTATAATAATCTGGTTAAAGGGGACGAAGGGGTTAAAAGCGCCTGGTCACAGGTCGAAAACGTCTATCAACGCCGAGCCGATCTTATTCCCAATCTGGTTGAAACGGTCAAAGGATACGCCACCCACGAAGAAAAAACGTTGACCGAAGTTATTCAAGCGCGAGCGACAGCCACCCAAATGACTTTATCGCCCGATATCGTTAACAACCCCGATATGCTTACCAAGTTTCAACAAAACCAGGGAGCCCTCTCGTCAGCTCTGGGACGCTTGATGGCGGTGGCGGAGCAATATCCCAATCTAAAAGCTAACGAAAGTTTTCTGGCCTTGCAATCGCAACTCGAGGGAACTGAAAACCGCGTCACCGTAGAACGAATGCGTTTCAACGAGGCGGCACAATCTTTCAATACCTACCGCCGTTCTTTTCCCAATAACATCATTGCCAACATGATGGGATTTGGAGAAAAAGCCTACTTTAAGGCGGACGAAGGAACCAATAAAGCGCCAACAGTCAAATTTGTAAAATGAAAAACATCTCATCGCTCTTTACCCCCAGCGACATCGATAGCATCACACAAGCGGTGCAGAGTGCGGAAGGAATTACTTCGGGTGAAATTGTCGTCTGCGTCATTCCAAAAAGTGACACTTATCCCGAAGTCCCCCTGCAAGGTGCTGTTTTTGCGGCTTTGCTGGCGCTCTTAATTTTAAGGAGTCAGGAAATTTTTCATAGAGGTTGGATGGCGCAACCTCTTCTTATTATTTTAACGGCGATGGTATTAGGTCTTCTTTTGACCACTTTTGTAGGCCCCCTTCACCGTTTGTTGGCCTCAAAAAATAGACGCCACCGTGTTTGGCAACGGGCTTATCAAGCTTTTGTGGACGAAGAAGTTTTCCAGACAAAAGAACGAACCGGGATTTTAATTTTTATCAGTCTGCTCGAACGGCAAGTTTGTGTTTTGGGAGATAGCGGCATCAACCAAAAAATCACTCCTAAAACCTGGGAGGGTATCGTTCAAAAAATTATCGGTGGAATTAAATCGGGAAAACCGACTCAAGGAATAATTTCAGCAATCACCCAATGCGGACTTCTATTGAAAGAACATGGTTTTGCCAAACCAAGTAACGACACAAACGAACGCCCCGATGTCATTCGCTTTCTTGAAGGATAATAAGGATAATTCGGATGAAAAAATTAGTTCTCTTTTTCCTTTTATCTTTTTTTCTACTGGGTGGAAAACAATCCGCTTACGCTTTGACCATCCCTCCGCAACCTGATGGGTATATCACCGACAAGGCGGGAATGCTTTCGGCACAAACTCGAGATGAATTGGAACGCACCCTTCGTGCTTTTGAAGATCAAACATCCGATCAAATTGAAATCGCTCTATTTCCAAGTTTAGAAGATGAGTCGCTCGAAGACTTTTCCATTCGTCTAGCTCAACAATGGAAAATTGGACAAAAAGAAAAAGACAACGGTGTCATTCTTCTTATTTTTCAGAATGAACACAAAATGCGCATCGAGGTGGGCTACGGATTGGAGGGAGCACTTACCGACGCCATATCCCAACAAATTATTCGCAACATCATCGCTCCTAATTTTAGGAATGGCGATTTTGATCAAGGAATCATCAAAGGAGTCGAAGCTATCAAACAAGCCATCTCGGGGGAATTTAAGGGAGATAGCGAAAATTCGGCCTCAAATCCAAATCGTCAGAGTCCATTCAGAGCTTTGTTTTCTTTTTTCCCACTGCTTTTTGTTTGGTTGTTAATCCATCGCCTGAGTTATTTTTCTCGAAAAAGAAATATTTTTTGGGGAGGGGGAGGATCTTGGGGAGGAGGCGGCAGTGGAGGCTTTGGTGGCGGGGGTTTTGGCGGCGGAGGGGGAGGAAGTTTTGGTGGTGGCGGTGCTAGTGGAGGATGGTAATTCAAATGAGTTTTAATTTCCGCTTAATTCGTGCTTACGGCGTCACGCTACAAATTCTTGCGAAATATTTTTTTCTCTTTTTCCTGAAAAAATTTCTTTCGGAAGAGCACACCAATATTCTGATGGCGCGTGCTCACACGAAAACGGCCCAAAAAATTATTTCCAATATTTTGAAACTGAAGGGACTCTACATAAAAATCGGGCAAACCCTTTCGGCGATGACCAACTTTCTGCCAGCAGAACTAACAGCGGGGCTCGAACAATTGCAAGACGCTGTCCCTCCCCACCCCTACTCCGCCGTGGAAGCCCGCTTCAAGATTGATTTTGGCAAGACTCCCAAAAACATGTTTGCCTCGTTTGACGAGCAACCGATCGCTTCCGCCTCTCTCGCCCAGGTGCATAGCGCACTTCTGGCCGATGGCACGCGGGTGGCGGTTAAGTTTCAGTATCCAGACATCGACACCATTGTCAAAAAGGATCTCAAAACGATAAGGAATATTTTTGGGCTCTTGAATTTAATTTTTCCCAATTACGGATTTAAAAATATTTACAACGAATGCAGTGAAATTATTTTACAGGAAATAGATTTTCAGACCGAGGCCAAAAATTTGGAAAAAGTTCGTGAAAATTTCAAAGACGATCCTCGTTATGTTTTTCCAAAAGTGTATTGGGACTATTGTAGCCAACGGGTTTTAACCGCCCAGTTTATCGAAGGAATCAAAATCACCCATACTGATTCTTTGATTAAGGCGGGCGTCAATCCGCACGAGGTGGCTGTCAACCTGATCCACGCCTATTGCAAGCAGATTTTTAGCGACGGCGTTTATCATGCCGACCCTCATCCGGGAAATTTGATCGTCATCCCTACCAAAATCCCCTCTCCCTTGAGGGGAGAGGGACAGGGAGAGGGTGATCTTGGATTTCAAATAGCCTTTCTCGATTTCGGAGCCACCGCCTTCTTAACCCCTTCCATCAAGGAAGGGATGACTCTCTTTGTCGAAGGGCTGATCAAACGCGATACCCGTATTTTGTCAAACGCGATGAAGCAAATGGGTTTTATCGCCAAGACCGGCAACGAAGAAGCGTTTGATAAAGTGGTCGACTATTTTTACGGAAAAATTCGCGGTGTCAAAATCGAAGATTTCCGCGACATTAAAATTACAAATTTTCAAAATTTGGGAGATCTGTTCGAACTGAAAAGAATGGACATTAGTCTGCGCGAACTGACCACCACGTTTCACGTTCCGAAAGATTGGATACTTTTGGAGAGAACCCTCATTCTGGCCATGGGCTTGGTCACCCACCTCGATCCCCAACTCAATCCGATGGATACGGTTCTGCCGTACGTCGAAGAATTTGTGTTGGGAAAAGACAAAAAAATGACCGATGTTTTGATGATGGCCACCAAAGAGTTGGTGACTTCCTACATCAATCTTCCCACCCAGATTGCGAAAGTATTGAAAAAAATCGAACAGGGGCAAATAACTATCACCGACAAATCGCGCGTCGATCAGACCCGGACACTTTATCGCGCGTTTCATCAAGGGCTCTACGCCCTCTTCCTTCTTTTTTCGATGACAGCTTCGTATGTTTGCAGAGATAATCTCTGGAGTTTAAGAATGAAGTGGTCGGCAATTTTTTTTGGAGTTGTTTTAACAATCAGTTTTATGAAAAATAGAAAATGATTTTTTGAAAAAAAATTGGAGAAAAAATATGAATTCAAAATCGCCTCAAGAATCACGCGTCGAAATGACCGAACTGGTTTTGCCCGAACACACCAATGCTCTCGGTACCATTTTTGGTGGGCAAATCATGGCCTGGCTCGACACGGCGGCCGCCATTTGCGCCTACCGGCATTGCCGGATGCAGTGCGTGACCGCTTCGATGGACACGCTCAATTTTATTTCTCCCGTTAAGTTGGGATACATCGTTATTTTAAAAGCATCCATTAATTTTACCGGAAAAACGTCGATGGAAATTGGGGTCCGCGTCACGGCCGAAGATCCGCTGACAGGCACGCAAGCCCACACCGCCAGCGCTTATTTGACTTTCGTGGCGGTGGATGAAAAAGGAAAACCGTGTGCAGTTCCCCCAGTCACTCCCCAAACGGATGAAGAAAAAAGACGCTACAGCGAAGGACAAAAACGAAAAGCCGCCCGGATGGCACATAAAAAAATGTAGGGGCGGCCCTCTGTGGCCGCCCAGGGCAACCACGGGGGGTTGCCCCTACAAAAACATGGAACCATCACAATCCAATAAAATTACCGTTTTTGTCGTCATCTCGCTATTAATCCATTTTCTCCTCTTCTTTTTTCTGCGAGACGGTCTCATTAATTTTGCACAAGTGGAGCCGCCAAAACCGATTTGGCTCGATCTTAAAAATGCGCAACTCCCGGATCAAATTGCCGACATTCCCAAACCAGCCCACGAAGAAGTTCCTGACAAAGCCAGCGCACAGGCTTTGTACAATCAAAAGGTAAAAGAAGAAACGGTGAATCCCACTCCCCCCTCGGCACGTCCCAAACAAGCGACTCAAGGTGAAAAATCCAAATCTCAGACCGTAGAGAAAAAAGATCAAAAAGAACTTCAGGCCATGAAAAATCCAGAGCCGGAACAGAGCGAAAAAAATCTTCCGACTCCAAAAGAAGAAATCTCGAAGCCACAACGAATGCCGGGAATTCCCGAAGAAGAATCCTCTGGCGCCACCAAAGCTGACGATTATTTTCCCAATTATAAAGTTGGCAATCGCACCTACCTCAATACGCTCGGTAACCCCAGCATTGCTTATTATGTGGAACTGAAAAGAAAATTTAAACTCACCTGGAATCCGGTACCAGCACTCCAAGCAAGTGCCAACGAAATTTCGAGAGGAAAACTGGATGTTGTTGTTGGAGTCAGTGTGAATAAAAATGGGGAATTAGTCGACTTGATCGTAATCCGCCCATCCGGAATTGACACCTACGACAAAGAAGGTTTACGAACCGTCCGCTCCTCGTCCCCCTTCTCGGCCCCACCGAACAATCTTCTGGCCGAAGACGGCATGCTCCACATGGCCTGGACGTTTACCGTGTATTTATAAAATCACAAAATTTTTGCTCTTGATAAGTATATCAATAGTGATACTATAGATAATGGGTCGTATTTCCATTCTTGTGGAAGAAATGAAAAAGAATTCCAAGAATGTGCGTTTTGGTGATTTGTGCAAAGTCTGTGATGCTTATTTTGGACTCCCCCGACAGCAAGGAACCAGTCATCGGGTTTATAAAACTTCGTGGCAGGGTGATCCACGGGTAAATATTCAAAATGACAAGGGGCATGCCAAGGTTTATCAAGTCAAACAAGTTTTGCTAGCCATTGAAAAAAAGGAAATGACTCATGCGATCAAAAAATAATCATTATACTTACCGAATCACCTGGTCTGAAGATGATCAAAACTATGTGGGTTTGTGTGCCGAGTTTCCAAGTTTAAGCTGGCTGGCCAAGACCCAGGAAGCGGCCTTAAAAGGCATTCGTAAAACAGTGACTCAAATTCTAAAAGACATGGAAAAAAACAAAGAAGAAATTCCGGAACCGCTAGCCGACAAACATTTTAGTGGAAAATTTTTGGTGCGAGTCCCCCCGGAAATCCACCGCCAACTGGCCATTCAAGCCTCCGAAAGCGGCGTCAGTCTCAACCGTTTGGCCAGCGCCAAGTTAGGAATGTAAACCCTATTAGTTCAGCATCCCCGGCACAGCGAGTGTAAAGGGCGCAATCACCGCCTCGAATTCTTCTTCATCAGCCGCCACCATTTGGTAAGTCCCTTGCATCGAACCGACGGGAGAATTCAGAGGACAATAACTGGAATAAGTAAACGACTCACCGGGACGGATCAGCGGTTGCGAACCGACAACCCCCAACCCTTTCACCTCTTCCTTTTTTCCGTCGGAATCGGTGATAATCCAATGGCGGCTCACCAACTGGACAGCCTGATTGCTATGGTTGCTCACAGTGACGTGATAACTAAAAAGATAATGGTTGTTCTCGGGCGAAGATTCTTCCCTCAGGTAGTCACACTCAACCTGCACCCGAACTCCCCTTGTAATGGCATCTGAAACTGACATAATTTTTTCTATTTCTGCAACGTCCGAATGTAAGCCACAATGTCACCAACCTGCACATCGGTCAGCGAGGCGTTTCCGCCACGGGGAGGCATCGGAATATGAGTCGTATTGGCCGGATCGGTCACATCCCTTCCTTTTTCGATAAACTCGGCTAGTTTGACATCGTTTAATCCCTTGGCAAAAGCACTGGCCGTGAGATCTTTTCCCAGATTAGGAATCCCCTTCGCATCCGGCCCATGACAAGTGGCACACGTGGTGGCAAAAAGAGTTTTTCCATTAACAGCATTTCCTGCTGCCATGACGGTTGAACTGAAAACAACACCCATTAATAAAATCATCCAATAAATTTTCTTCATTTTTTCTCCTAGTATGTAAGATTAAGTAGACATGATTCTTATCATAGTCTTATAAAATATCAAGGTGCTATGTTTTATAAAATATTTCAAGAGATGCTATAAAAAAAGTGAACGACAAGGATAAAAAAAATCTATCATCAAAAAAACGAAAATTTTCACTAGACAGATTTCTTTACACCAAGTAAATAATCCCCACTTTTTAGAATTACAACCAAAAATACGCTGTCACGAGGAATAAAAGTTGCTATCTGACAAGGAAAAATCGGTTTTCAAAGTTATCGGACTCCTTCTTTTGGTTGGTTTTCTTTGTCTGGCGGGTTTTATTTGGCGACTCGGCGACAACCGCGGTTATGCCCCCGAACAACCAATCCCCTTCAGCCACAAAAAACATGCGGGCGATAACAAAATTCCTTGTATGTACTGTCATTCAAATGCGGACAAGTCTCGCAGTTCCACTATTCCTAGCATGAATGTCTGTATGAATTGCCACAGTGTTGTTAAAACCGATAGCCCGCTGATCCAACAAGTGCGCTCGGCTTACGAAAAGGGAGAAGCTTTCGAATGGGTAAAAGTGCACGATCTCCCCGACTTTGTTTATTTTAACCATAAGCGTCACATTGCCAAAGGAGTTGCCTGTCAGACTTGTCATGGAGATGTGGCGCAAATGGATCGAATTACACAAGTAAAGACATTAAACATGGGTTTCTGCATCGACTGTCACCGCGCCAACAAAGCGCCGACCGATTGCAGTACGTGTCATCATTAATATGAGCAACGAAAAAACATATTGGGCTTCATTAGGCGAATTGAACCAAACGCCTGAATTTCTCGAAACGGTGGGAAAAGAATTTCCGGCGCCGCCTGAAGAGCAAAATATTACGGCTATGGAGCGTCGAAGCTTTTTGAAGTTGATGGGGGCTGGAATGCTTTTGGCCTCCGCTTCGGGATGTCGCCGACCGGTCGAAAAAATTATTCCGTATGTGAACAAGCCGGTCGAAGTCACCCCTGGCGTTGCCAACTGGTACACCACCACTTGCGGCGAATGTTCCGCCTCGTGCGGCGTGTTGGCCAAATCGCGCGAGGGGCGGCCGATCAAGTTGGAAGGAAATCCTTCTCACCCCTTAAGCCAAGGGGGGCTGTGCGGCCGCGGGCAAGCTTCGATTTTGAATCTTTATAACCCCGACCGTCTCAAAAATCCGGTCATCCCTTCTCTTTTGGGAAGTTACCAGGACACCGATTGGTCTCATGTCGATAGCCAAATCAAAGAACAACTCTTTAAGGTCAAACAATCGGGCAAAAAAGTGGTGGTCTTAAGTGGCACACTCACCAGCCCCAGTACCAAAAAACTGATCCAGGAATTCTTGGGCAATTTCCCCGGTGGCAAACATGTCGTGTATGATCCGGTGGTGCCCGAAGAAATTAGTTTAGCCCAAGAATTGTCGTATGGAACGAAATTGACTCCTCACTATCATTTTGATCGTGCCCAGGTGATTGTCTCGTTTGGCGCCGACTTTTTGGGAACTTGGCTCTCGCCCGTCGAATTTGCCAAAGATTTTTCAAAAGGACGTCGTGTTCAAACTGGAAAAATGTCGCGCTTGATTGTGATAGAACCGGCTCTGACGCTGACAGGAATGAACGCCGATGAACATCATGCGGTCAAGGCAGGAAATGAACTTGCGGTAGCGCTCGCTTTGGCTCACGAAATGATTGTTCGCCGCAAACTTTCGACTGAAGCATCGAATGGTGATATTGTGCGGGCGCTTTCCAATTACTCTATTAATAATGTAGCCACTTCCACCGGCATTCCTGCCGAAAAACTTCGCGAGATAGCCAACAATCTTTGGAATAACCGCGGACGAAGCTTGGTGGTTGGTGGAAACGTCAAAGGAAAAAATTCGGTAGCGCTCCAAGTGGCGGTCAATCTTCTTAATTCCGTTCTTGAAAACGAAAGGGTGACTGTTGACGGAAGCCATCCCTCTTCACAATCGGACAGCTCGTTTGCCGATCTGTTGAATTTGGTGGAGGATCTCCGACAAAGAAATGTGGGGGCCCTCCTGATTTACAAGAGCAACCCCGTCTACACTTTCCCCTCTCCGTTAACAACCGATCAGGATACTTTGGGGGATACTTTACTAGAAGGTGACAGCGGTACTTTTGCCAATCTGATAAAAAAGGTTCCTCTCACCGTTTCTTTTGCAGATCGCCTGGACGAAACCGCCAAGCTCTGCAACTTTGTCACCCCCGATTCTCATTATTTGGAATCGTGGAACGACAACGAACCGGTCAAAGGGGTGGTCACCATCACTCAACCTCTCATTTCTCCTCTGAGCAGCACGCGTCCATTCCAAGATTCTTTGTTAACGTGGAATAGTTCGGCGCTAACCTGGCACGATTATTTGCAGAGTAATTTTTCAGGGGATTGGAATCAATCGTTGCAACAAGGTTTTACTCAAACAACAAACAGCAACGGCGGAGGTTCTAGAAATTTCCAATCATCGTCGTTGTCAGCACTTCCAAACCGAAACACCGCAACAAGCAACGAAGTGACTCTTTCACTTTATCCGTCAGTGGCTCTTTACGACGGACGATCAGCCGACAATGGTTGGTTGCAAGAACTGCCCGACCCGATCACCAAAATTACCTGGGGAAATTATTTGTCGGTCTCGCCCAAAAAAGCTTCAGCACTTCATTTGCAAGATGGCGATGTGGTTAAGCTCACTTTGACTTCAGGCAACAGCATCGAAATTCCCGCCCTCGTTCAACCGATGTTGGGCGAAGATGTTGTGATGAGCGCCATCGGTTACGGCCGCTCTGGCATAGGCCACGTGGGAAGTGATGTCGGCATCAACACGTTGCCTCTTCAAACGCAAAAAGGAAATTATGTTGAATGGGGCGGTTTGGGCGTGGCGAGCATCGCCAAAACCGGCGTGAAAGAACGGTTGGCGGTGACTCAGGGACACCACACCATCGAAGGGCGTCCGATTATCAAAGAAACAACTTTTGACGAACTGAAGAAAAATTCCAAAGCAGGCAACGAAGAGAGTGAAGTGCTCCAAAGTATGTGGCCCACTTTCGACTATAAAGGATACCGCTGGGGAATGGCGATCGACATGAACTCCTGCATCGGTTGCAGCGCTTGCATGATCGGCTGTCAGTCCGAAAATAACATTCCTGTTGTCGGCAAAACACAGGTGATCAATGGCCGCGAAATGCATTGGTTACGCATCGACCGTTATTATTCGGGCACCGCAAACGAGGCCGAAGCCAATTTTCAACCGATGCTCTGCCAACAGTGCGAAAACGCCCCTTGCGAAACGGTTTGCCCGGTACTCGCCACCTTTCATAATGATGAAGGGCTCAACATGCAGTCGTACAACCGTTGCGTGGGTACCCGTTATTGCAGCAACAACTGTCCTTACAAAGTCAGACGCTTTAACTTTTTTAATTACACCAAAAACATTGTGGCGCCACAAAATCTCGTTCTCAATCCCGACATCACCACACGCAGTCGCGGAGTGATGGAAAAATGCACCTTCTGTCTGCAACGCATTGCCGATGGAAAAGGAACCGCCAAGGACGAGGGACGTTTAGTGCGCGACGGCGACATCAAAACCGCCTGTCAACAAAGCTGCCCCACCGACGCGATTGTTTTTGGAAATATTAACGACCCGGAAAGTCTGGTGTCACAACTCAAACGTTCCCCTCGCGGTTATCATGTACTCGAAGACTTAAACGTGAAACCTCAGGTAACTTATTTGTTGAAGGTGAGAAATAAGGACGCGTAATGGAAATTCAAGGCAACAAACTGATCAAAGAACCGCTGATTCAACCGGGAATCACCTATGCCGACGTGAACCGCGACGTCTGCGCCCCTTTGGAAAAATTCCCGGCGAAAAAATGGTACATTTGCATCGCCATTTCGCTCAGCTGTCTGATGTTCGGGGGATTTTTCATCGGAAAAATGGTCGCCACCGGAATTGGGGTGACCGGACTAAACATTCCCGTCGGCTGGGGAGCGTTTGACATCACCAACTTCGTTTTCTGGATCGGTATCGGTCACGCGGGAACCCTTATCTCCGCCATTCTCTTTTTATTCCGCCAAAAATGGAGAACCGCCATCAACCGTTCCGCCGAAGCAATGACCATTTTTGCCGTCATGACCGCCGGAATATTTCCCGCCATTCATACCGGACGCCCCTGGTACGATTTCTGGCTTTTTCCGTACCCTAACCAACGACATTTGTGGATCAACTTCCGCTCGCCGCTGGTGTGGGACGTGTTCGCCGTTTCGACTTACTTCACTATTTCGCTTCTTTTTTGGTACACCGGTCTTATTCCCGACATTGCTTCCGTGCGTGACCGGGCTAAAAATAAAATCCGGAAATTTATTTATACGCTTCTCTCCTTTGGATGGCGCGGTACCGGAAGAAATTGGAACCATTATGAAATGGCTTATCTCATTTTGGCGGGGCTGAGTACCCCTCTGGTTCTCTCGGTGCACAGCATCGTGAGTTTCGACTTTGCCGTTTCCATTCTTCCCGGCTGGCACACCACGATTTTTCCTCCTTACTTTGTAGCGGGAGCTATTTTTTCAGGGTTTGCCATGGTGGTCACACTTTTGGTGATCGCCCGCGAAGTGTTCAACCTCAAAGCTTACATCCGGATGATTCATTTGGAGAACATGAACAAAATTATTCTCCTCACTGGCACTTTGGTCGGTTACGCTTACTTGATGGAATTATTCGTCGCCTGGTATTCGGGAAACATGTACGAGCGATTTGTCTTTCTCAATCGTGTGACGGGACCTTTGGCCTGGGCTTACTGGATCATGATGACTTGCAACGTGCTGGTGCCGCAAATTTACTGGTTTAAAAAATTCCGACGTTCCATTCCGGTCATGTTCGTGGCCAGTCTTCTCATCAACATCGGCATGTGGTTCGAGCGTTTCACTATTATTGTCACTTCCCTTCATCGCGATTTTCTCCCCTCCAGCTGGGACAATTATATGCCAACCCGCTATGACTGGGGAATTACGGTGGGAAGTTTTGGTCTGTTTTTTACATTGTTCCTTCTGTTCTGCCGAGTGTTGCCAACCATTGCCATGTTTGAGGTGAAGGCGATACTTAAAACAGAAGAACAGGAACATTAAAAACTTATGCGGGCAAAAAAATCACAATCTATTGAAGCTGGAATTTTAGGGTTGTTTACCAATACCCAAAAATTTTTAGAGGCTGTGAAAAAAGTAAGAAATTTAGGCGTTCAAAAATTCGAAACTTTTGCTCCCTTTCCTTTGCACGGACTTGAAAAAGCGATGGGACTCAAACGCTCAAAGATTCCTTTGGTCACATTGATCATGGGATTGTTCGGCTGGTGTCTTCTTTTTTATTTTCAATATTGGACGATGGGAGTTTCATGGCCGGTGAATGTCGGCGGCAAGCCTTATTTTTCGTGGCCCGCTTATATTCCGATCAGTTTTGAAGGAATGGTCCTCATCGGCGGCATTTCTACAGTGGTCGCTCTCTTTGCCACTTGCCGTATTCCCCAATATTCACAAGCGGTGTTAGACCCCCGTTTGACCAACGATCATTTTGGAATTTTTATCGACAAAGCCGATGCGGCTTACGATGAGAAAAAATTAAACGCACTTTTTAAGGAATGTGATGTTAAAGAAATTAAAAATATATAACGCCCCTACAATGATGATAATGTTGGTGGCCGGTTTGTTTTTATCCGCCTGCAACAACCCCCAAAAGACCACCTTCGAATTCATGGACGACATGGCCAACTCGCCAGCCGTCAAACCGCAGGAAGAGCCGATGCGTGTGCCGCCAGCCGGAACTGTGCCTCAGGGATATACGCCGTATCCTTACGCCAAAGATCAAGGGGATTTAGCAGGAGAAAAACTCAACAATCCGCTGAGCCTGAATAAAAAGAACCTGGCTCGCGGGCAAAAAATTTACAACACGTTCTGCATTGTCTGTCACGGACCGGTCGCCAAAGGAAACGGGTTCATTGTTCCCAAGTTCCCAATGCCGCCAAGCCTTCATTCCGACAAAGTTCGCGCCTGGTCCGATGGACGTATTTTTCATGTCGTGACGATGGGACAAAATTTGATGCCCTCTTACGCGTCGCAAATTGCAGAGAAAGACCGTTGGGCGGCCATCCTTTATTTGCGGGCTTTGCAAAGATCTGTAAATCCGACACCGGATGATGTCGACGTTTTTACAAAAATGGTGAAGGAAGGAAAATAGACGCATGATTAAACCTCTCAAGAAATACGAACCTTCCTCCGCCTGGAAAAAATTGTTGATCGTTCTCGCCCTCGCGGGAGGAATCACTTTTATCATCGGTCTGGCTAAAAACCCTCAACGTGCCTGGGCCGATTTTCTCATCGGCTATTTTTACTGGCTGAGCATGGCGTTGGGAGGACTTTTCTTTGCGGCCCTTCAACATATTACCGGCGCTTATTGGAGCGCCACCGTCAGACGCATTTCCGAACTTTTCATCGCCTATATTCCCGTTTCGCTCGTGCTCTTCATCGTTCTTGTCATCGGGCTTCCCCATTTGTATTCATGGACTCACCACGAAGCTCTGTTGACCGATCCCGACCTCATTAAAAAAGCGGCTTACCTCAACACTCCCTTTTTCATCGTACGACACTTGGCTTTGTATGCCGTCGCTCTTTTGTTGGGAGGGAAAATAGTCAAAAATTCATTTCAACAGGATGAAAAACCCAATCCCGCTCTCTCGTTACAAAACGTCACCCTGTCGGCCCCGTTCATCATGTTGTTTGCCATCACTTACACATTGGCCAGTATCGACTTGATGATGTCCCTCTCGCCACGCTGGTTTTCCACCATTTTTGGAGTTTACTGCTGGGGGGGTCTTTTTTATCAAGCGCTGGCCGGCATCACCATCACCGCCATTTGCCTGCGGAAAAAGGAAGCGGTGGGCGATTACATCACCGACGATCATTTGCACGATCTGGGAAAACTGATGTTTGCCTTCCTGGTTTTCTGGGGTTACGTTGCCTTCTCTCAATACATGTTGATTTGGTACGGAAATCTTCCGGAAGAAACTTTCTATTTCATCGCTCGCAACGGCGCTTATAAACCGGTTTCCTTGGCGTTGATGCTCGGCAAATTTGTTATTCCTTTTTTTCTGTTAATTATTCGTCCTGCAAAACGAAACGCCAATTGGCTTTTGTTTGTAGCCCTTTGGTTTGTCGTCGCTCAAGCTTTGGACATTTATTGGATGGTGATGCCCACCTTCTTTGCAGAAAAACCGGTTTTTGGATTGATGGAAATTTTTATCTTTTTAGGATTTTTCGCTCTTTTTGCTTTATCGGTGGTGACGCTTCTCAAACGGGTATATCCGGTGGCGATCAACGATCCGTGGATAAACGATGCACTTCATCACCGTCAGTAATGTTTAAAATTTTTCGCTTAGTTTGTTTGGTTACTTTGATGATGGGATGGTTCAGGGAAGTACCGGCGTTGGAAAAAAATCCGATCGATTTGCAGAAGATTGGAATTACAGAACATGAGGGGGCACTTCTTCCCCTCGATCTGGATTTTAAGAATGAAGCCGGGGAAACAGTTCCCCTGAAAAAATTTTTTGATGGGACGAAGCCTACGATTCTGGCTCTGGTTTATTACGACTGTCCTAATTTATGTAATTTGTTGATGGATGGATTGGTCAATGCTGTCAAGCAGATGCCGTGGGAAGCAGGAAATCAGTTCCAGATTGTTGCGGTTAGTATCAATCCGGAAGAAACACCACGGGATGCCTCCAAAAAAAAAGAGGCTGACGGTTTAGCAGGACATTTTTTAACGGGAACGAAAGAAAATATTCAGAAGCTGGCCGATACCGTTGGTTTTGGTTTTCAGTATGATGAGACAAATAAGCAGTACGTACATGCGGCCGGTTTTTTTGTGATATCGCCGGATGGAAAAATTTCCCGGACTTTTTATGGGACTCATTTCAGGCCAACGGATTTAAAACTGGCTTTGCTCGAAGCGGGCAATGGAAAAATAGGAAATTGGGTTGATAAATTCCTGGTTTTTTTGTTTAAGTACGATTCGATCGAAAGAAAATATAAGTTTGATATTTTATAAGATAATGAAAAGAATAATCCGAAATATTTTTATAATTTTGGCTCTGAGCATTGCCAGTCAGCAGGTGCTGGCCGATGACCTTAACGTCATTTCCAAAAACATCACCGGAACTCCCGAGCTGTTAGCCAAGGGAAAAACCGTTTTCATGTCCAACTGCACCACCTGCCACGGCCCTGAAGGAAAAGGGAATGGTCCGGCCTCGGTTGCGTTCAACCCCAAACCCCGAAATTTCACCGCTGAAACTTTCAAACAAGGTTCAGCTCCATCCCAAATTCTTTTCACCATCAGCCACGGCTTGGGAAGCATGCCCTCGTTCGCCTCGATGCCTCTCGAAGACAGAATGGCGGTCATTCACTACATTTATTCGCTGACTCCCAATAAAGCGAAAGAGTCCCCTGCAAGCCTCGCCAAAATTGGGCTGGGGCCAGATTTGAAACCACTCGCTGGTTTCCAGGGAGAACAATCCAATGAGTTGCCGATTTCTTTCATCATGGAACGAATGGCGACGGATGGAAATGTAAGCTCGCTCAACCCTAAAGATCTGCTTGCAGAACAGGCAAAACAAAAAGCGGACTCGGCGGTTACCACCACTCCTCCTCCGGCACCGATTGTTCCCAACCTGGCCCGCGGCAAACAACTTTTTCTTTATTGTAAAACCTGTCACGGAGACAATGGCGAAGGAACAACTCTGGTGCAAGCTCCACAAATTGCGGGGCAAGATACCGATTACCTCATTTCTCAAATTCACAAATTTCAAACGGGAGTCCGCGGGGCCGATCCGCATGACACGACCGGTTTGAAAATGCGTCCCATGTCGCGGATCTTGCAAAGTGAAGAAGACGTCATTCATGTCGCCAACTACATTCATGGACTTCAACCGACGAAACAAAAATTAACAATGGATGGGGGAAGCGCCGAAAAAGGAAAACCCTCTTTTGCCCTCTGCAGTTCGTGCCACGGAGCGGATGCCAAAGGGACGAAGGCGCTGGGAGCTCCGGCGCTCCGCTACTTGCAAGATTGGTACATCTTGGCGCAAATCCACAAATTTAAAGCAGGCTACCGTGGGACTGACCCTCGCGATACAGGTGGAGCCCAGATGAAAGGAATGGCGATGACCATACCCAATGATCAGACGGTGAAAGATATCACTACTTATCTCGAAACATTGGATTCGAAGTAGAGGCCTGAAGGAGAAAAAAATGGAAAATCACGAAACACCAGAACATACCGTCAAACACATATTCTTTACCGCTTTTGGAATTTATGCGGCTTTTGTTTTAACAGTCCTTCTTTTTGTTTTGTGAGAAAGAGTTAACTATGCAAGCTTTTATCCCTAGCCTTTCAACATATAGCCACCAGGTCGACACCCTGTTTATGCTGATTCTTTACATCATGGGTTTCTGGTTTTTTCTGGGGCAATTCGTCATTTTTTATTTTCTCTACAAGTTCAGAAGAAAAGAAGGTGTCCCTTCGCATTACATTACGGGGGAGCACAAGAAGCACAAAAATTGGGTTAAGTGGCCCCATCTTATTCTCCTGGTTTGCGACATTGTCATTGTAATTTTTTCTTGCGCGGTCTGGTATAATATCAAGCAAAACCTGCCAGCACCCAAATACACTGTAAAAATAATCACCCAACAGTGGGCTTGGACTTTTGTGGATCCAGGTGCCGACGGTAAATTAGATACCGATGACGACATTGCCACGATTGATGAACTGCACGTCCAGGTAAATACCATTTATAATTTTCGATTGACCACCAAGGATGTCATCCATAGTTTTTCGGTCCCTGTCTTTCGTTTAAAACAGGATGCCGTTCCTGGCCGTGAAATTAGTGGATGGTTTCAAGCCACCGAAACGGGAACACACGACATTCAATGCGTCGAAATCTGCGGCATTGGACATGGAATTATGGCCGCCAAAATTATTATTGAGACGGAAGCGGAACATCAACAATGGGTGGCGGCTCATACGCCGACAATCCCCATTAAATTGGGGAGTAATTAATTATGTCAGAAACTCATCACCAAAGTTTTGCCAGTAAATATCTTTTCTCCACCGATCATAAAATGATCGCCATGCAGTATATGTTCACCGGTATTTTTATGGGGCTCTTGGGTGGATTTATGGTTTATGTTTTTCGGATGCAGCTGGCTTATCCCGGCATGAGCGTCCCTGGTTTCGGCGTCGTGTCGCAAACGGCTTACCTGGCGCTGGTAACCAATCATGGTGCAATCATGATTTTCTGGTTTGCCATGCCGGTGCTCATTGCCGCCTTTGGTAATTTTCTCATCCCGTTGATGATCGGTTGCGACGATATGGCGTTTCCAAGAATCAATCGTCTTTCCTATCAAATATTTTTACTCAGCGTGCTGATCCTGCTCTCTTCTTTCTTCGTGCACAATGGCGGTTTCGGCGGCGCTTGGACCGCCTATCCGCCGCTCTCGGCAAAAGCTGAATATAATTTGACTCCCCTGGGGGCTCCCATGTGGCTTTTAGCCGTGGCGTTGGAATTTGTGGCGTTCCTTTTGGGAGGAATTAATTTCATTACGACGCTGATGAATTCGCGCGCAAAAGGGATGAAAATGTATGACATCCCGATGGTGGTTTGGATGATTGTCATCGCCAGCATTTTGTTCATGGCTTCTGTCGGGCCGCTGATTGCCGGCGCGATCATGCTTTTGTTCGATCAAATATTAGGGACTTCTTTTTACGACGCTGGCATGGGGGGAGATCCGCTGTTGTGGCAACATCTTTTCTGGTTTTTCGGTCACCCCGAAGTTTATGTCGTGCTGTTGCCTCCGATGGGAATGTCGGTTGAAGTGATTACCACTTTCTCGCGCAAAAAACTTTTCGGTTACAAAACTTTTCTTCACAGCGTCTATATCACCGGCATTTTAAGTTTCGTAGTTTGGGCCCACCATCAGTTTATTGCAGGCATCGATCCCCGCATGGCCAATATTTTTGCTATCACCACCCTGATCATTTCGGTCCCCATCGCTGAAATTTGTTTTCTGATGATGGCCACACTTTATGGTGGCTCTATTATTTTTCCAACCCCCATGTTGTTTGCCTTAGCCTTTCTCGTGGAGTTTATTGTAGGGGGGGTTACCGGCATTTTCTTAGGAGCCAGCGGCACGGATATTTTCTTCCACGATACTTATTTTGTAGTGGCCCATTTCCATTACACCTTTGTTCCCATCGCTGTTATCGGATTTTTCACCGGCATCTATTATTGGTTCCCCAAAATATTCGGACGGATGATGAACGATACTTTAGGCAAAATCCATTTTTGGGGAACGGTCATTCCTTTCAACTTTATTTTTATCCCGCTGTTCTTTTTAGGAATGAATGGAGATCATCGCCGCATTTATAATTATCAGAATTTTCCGGAACTAAATACGCCAGGGTTAACCCATTTAAGACAGTTGGCCACTATTGCTCTGATAATCATGCTTTCGTTTCAATCGGTATTTTTCTACAATTTTTTCAAAAGTATGTTCAAAGGGAAAAAAGCCCCGAACAATCCCTGGAAGGCCAACTCGTTGGAATGGGCAACAACCTCCCCTCCTCCGCATGGAAATTTTGAAACAATGCCGGAGGTCTATCGCGGCCCTTATGAATATGCGGTTCCCGGCCGCGCCCAAGATTTTTGGCCACAGAATGAGGAGAAATAAATTATGTCACACGGAGTTCCCATAGCCAACACCCGATCTGCCACAGGAATTCGAACTGCCAAGCTAGCCACCTGGTGGGTGGTTGGCTCCGAAATTGTTATTTTTGGTGGACTGCTTGTTTGTTATCTTCTTTTCCGATTGCATCATAAAGAATGGGGCCAGGATGCCGCGCATACGATTACGCTGGCAGGAGCTTTCAATACTTTTGTTTTGTTAACCTCCAGTTACTTTGTCGTGTTGGCGCATCAAGCCGCCGAAGCAAAGGATGGAGCCAAGGCTTCTCGTTATCTATGGTACACCATTGGTGGTGGATTGGTTTTTATGATGGTCAAGGCATTTGAATATACCACCGACATCACCGAAGGTTTTACCATATTCAAAAGTGTTTTCTGGTCTTTTTATTATACAGCGACCGGGTTGCATGGCTGTCACGTTTTGGCAGGAATGATTATTATGGGCATCGTGGCTCATTCGGCCAAAAAAGGGGAAAATCTACACCGCGTCGAGTGCATTGGAATTTACTGGCACTTTGTCGATCTGGTTTGGATATTTTTGTTTCCGTTACTCTATATTGCTAAGTAGTTTTCTGAATCCGTCACCCCGGCGAAAGCCGGGGTCCATTTATCTGGATGCCGGCTTTCGCCGGCATGACATATGTGGAGATTAGTTATGTCAGAAGCGCATGCGCAGGCTCATTCTCATCCCAACTATTTTAAAATATGGGCTACGCTTGTTGTGTTATTAATCATCAGCGTGTTGGGGCCGACACTTGGTATTCCCGCCCTCACACTGATTACCGCGTTTGGTATTGCCATTGTCAAAGCTTTAATGGTGGCCGCTTATTTCATGCACCTGAATGTTGAGAAAAAAATTATCTGGTACATTCTTCTAGGCTGCTTAACCTTGATGTTTCTTTTCTTTTTTGTGATTGCGCCCGATATCATGAATCATTCGGGGAGCAATTGGCATAGTATTGCGCCTGTTTTAAAAACCATCGAAGAAGTTCACCACTGATGGATACAAAAAAAAATCCGATCATCTCAAGCCCCATGATGGGAGCACTTATTTTCATTTTTGTTGAAAGTATGTTTTTTGCTTCTTTTATCAGCGCCTATTTTATTGTCCGGTCAGGAGCCATCAACTGGCCTCCATTTGGACAGCCCCGTCTTCCCATTGTAACAACCGCATTTAATACACTTGTTCTTTTGGTCAGTGGTGTCCTGCTTCTTTGGAGCTACCGGTTATTTTTGCACCAAGGGCTCAAAGAAAAAGTGAAAAAATTATTTTTGGCGGCCTTAGGATTGGGGATTCTCTTTTTTTGCATACAAGGGTATGAGTGGATTCGCCTCATCGGATTTGGCCTCACGATGAAATCGAGCGTCTATGGAAGTTTTTTCTATCTTATTATCGGCTTCCACGGACTTCATGTCTTGGCGGTCACAACGCTTTTGGGAATGATGTACAAGAAGCTGACGAAACAAGGAATTTTTTCGGCGGTTTTGGCCCTCTGGTTATTTGTGGTCGGCGTTTGGCCTGGGCTCTATTATTTGGTTTATTTAAAATGAAGCTGATTCTTTCTTTTTTATTTGGAATTTTTTATTCGTCAACGGCACTAGCCTGTGCCGGCTGTTATTCCGCTAATGGAGGAAGCGTGGCGGCCTTTCGGTGGTCTGTTGTTTTTTTAACGACTGTTCCCCTGACTTTTATTTGCTCTTTTATTTTTTGGTTTCGCCATCATCTGAAAAACAAACAATTCTAAATGCCCGCTCCTTCTTTATTGCCGAAACTGATTGCCTTCCTAAACGGCACCTCTCTTTTTCTTTTAATTCTCGGTTTTATTTTTGTGAAGAATAAAAAAATAATGCTCCACAAAATTTGCATGGGGCTGGCCGTCGTCAGCTCGACCTTTTTTTTGATTTGTTATCTGATTCATCATTACCAGGTAGGCGCCGTTCTTTATCCTTATCATGATTGGACAAGAAATTTGTATTTTATCATTCTCATTCCACATGTCATTCTCGCCATACTCATTCTTCCTTTTGTATTTTTGGCAGTCAAATATGGGATCACCAACCAGATTGAAAAACATAAAAAAGTGGTGCGCTGGCTTTTCCCCGTTTGGGTTTATGTATCGGCAACAGGATTAGTGGTTTACTTCATGCTTTATCATTTATGAAAAGACTCACTTTGATTACGACGCTTCTGGCTTTTTGTGTCGTGGTGTTGGGAGCTTATGTCCGCCTCTCGGACGCTGGTCTTGGTTGCCCCGATTGGCCGGGATGTTATGGCCACCTCATTGTCCCGCAACAAAATCAAATAAGTCAGGGACAACTTCCGTTCACGCCAGAAAAAGCCTGGAAGGAAATGATCCACCGCTATTTGGCGGGAACATTGACTCTGCTGATTTTGTTGATGGCGCTTCTTTCGCGTAAAAAAATTATTCCTTGGCTGATTGTGGCCACAGTAATCTTTCAAGCGATATTGGGAATGCTAACCGTCACTTTGAGGCTCAATCCGTGGATTGTGCTCAGTCATCTACTCGGTGGCATGACAACATTGGGATTGTTGTGGTGGATGTATTTGAACCAAAATCTACCTCCCCTGGCCCCTCCTTACAAAGGAGGGGAAATTCCTCCCCTTTGTAAGGGGAGGTTAGGTGGGGTAGATCCCGCTCTTAATAAAATTGGCCTCTTCATCCTCATTATCCAAATCGCTCTCGGCGGCTTGGTCTCTTCTCACAATGCTTTTCTGGCTTGCCCCGATTTTCCAACTTGTCTTGGGAGTTGGTGGCCTGCAGGAAATTTGTCGAACCCCGCCGTGATTCATAGCATTCATCGCATGGGGGCATTGATTACTTTTTTGTATTTAGGAATGTTGAGTCTGAAAGGAATGAAAAAAGAAGAAACTCGTTATGTCAGTATGTTGCTACTTTTTCTTTTACTCCTACAAATAGGGTTGGGAATTGCCAACGTTCTTCTGCTTCACCCTTTGCCCATTGCCGTGGCCCACAATGCCGTGGCGGCCCTCCTACTGCTGACCCTTTTAAAAATGATAAAATGGAGAAATAGCTAATTATCCGGGAATTCTACCAACCGCTTCATCTCATCAATCAAATAATACGGTAATATATGGCAGTTTTTCGTCTTGGGCTCTGGCAAACCGCCGTAAAAGAAAAAACCGACCCCCTGGGTAGTAAATTTTGTCAGGTAGGTAACCAGGCTCGTCAGCTGATTGCATTTGAATCGCGGCGTGATTTTGCACTCGATGGGAAAGACCCGACTGCCGACCTTAATACCAAAATCAATCTCCGCCTGCGTGGAGAGCTTGAGGCCAAAAACTTCATCAAATTGGTTCTTGAGAGATAGTGCCAGAAAATTTTCGATCAACCCACCCAACGGTGTACGCAAAAGAGGATGAGAGAGGTCTTTTAGACTCAAAGTCTGCACCCCTTTGAGACGCAAATCAGATAAAACACCGATATCGTAAATATACCGCTTGGGGTGATGTTTATTTTTTTCGGGAACACTCGCAAGTTGCTCACACTTGATGATTAGCTTCCATTTTTCTAAGCGGGCAAAAATCCCCGCTATTTTTTTATAGCCAGGTCCATCCAGACGCACAACCTGCGAATCTTTGCTGGGAGAACCAACATTGGCCGCTACCGTATCGAAACAGCGTTTAAAAAGATTCACCTCCTCGATGTTGAAATAACGGATAAAATCATCTTCATAACTTTTGAAAATATCCAGCCGTAACTTTCTATAATCTTTGCCTGCAAAAAAATAAGTAATCACTTCCGGCAGTCCGCCAACAGCCAGATAGTTGTCCATCTGCTCCAACAAACGTTCGTGGGGTGACTCACCAATGCGGTCGCCCAAATTAAAGTTAGTCAGCGTGCGCACCAACGATTCTTGACCGGCCGCCATGAGAAATTCCTTGAATGTCAGGGGCCATAAGTCCAGATGAGTTTCACGGCCAACCGGGCGACGGTCACTTTCCAAATGTAGTTCATTGATAACCGAGCCTGTCATAATGACAGTAGTATCTTTCCACTCCTCTTTCATGAAACGAACAAAAGAACCAAGTTTACGACTTTGCTGGGCTTCGTCGACGACAAGAATTTGAAATTGTGGTTCAAAGTGATGAACTTCTTTAAGATAGGCCTCCCATTCAGCAAAATCCCGACAGCGATCTATGGCTTCTGCATAGGACGGATTTTTTTCCAAGTTCAAACTGAGATGTGATTTACCCTGAAGAACTTCTTCAATCAAGGTTGTCTTCCCTACCTGCCTGGCACCAGCTAAAATCATAACAGGCTTGTTTTGAGACTTATTATTAATAAAATCAATAAGTTCACTATTTTTAGTCCTTGAAAACATAATAATTTAAGTAAATATATTCTTAATTTTATGTAAATTCAAGTATAAAAATCAGTATTCCGACAAATCAACAACGGTGGAGGACAGCACCGATGCCTTTCCGCTGGATGCCACGCAATCAGCCGCCGCCACAACAACCGCCAGTACAGGAGGAAGCGCCGGCGGTTGTTCTTGCCATTTTGTTCCTTAAAAACCCTACCCAAAAAAGTATATACCTTTTTAAGGTAAACCCAAAAATAGTATGACTGGCAAATTGAAAAATACGATTTGCAATTTGCCAGGATTACGGTTATCTTGTTTCTAGGTATGCCGCACCTAAGAAACAGATATATCCTGCCTTGTATTCAAAATGGTCTCAAACACAAGGGAATTGTCGGTCTTTTTGGTCACCGTCAGGTTGGCAAAACTACCGTACTTGAGCATGTAAGCAGTAATTATGTAACGCTCGATCGTTCCACCGAACTTCAGAGGTCGATGGAAGGCCCTGAATATTTTTTGACTTCCCATCTTGGCAAAAAACCGCCTTTGGCCATTGATGAATGCCAACTCTCGCCGCCACTTTTTCCGGCTCTTAAAGAACACGTGCGTGTCGATAAACGCCCAGGCTTGTTTTTGCTTTCCGGTTCAGTACGTTTTTCATCACGAAAAGCGATTCGCGAATCCCTGACCGGCCGAATGCTCGCTTACGAACTGTTGCCTTTTTCGATTTCTGAATTAGAGGGAAAACCCCTCAACACACTCGTGTTAACTCTTTTAAATTGTCGTGGATTCAGCGGCCTCAAGCTGTCTCGCCCACAAAAGGATCTTTTGAAAATGCCTCGCGCTCTTCAGTACCTTAAGTTGGGTGGTTTACCGGGCCTTTGTTTTACCCGTAACGAACGTGACCGCAATGACCTTATAGAATCTCAACTAGACTTAATTTTTGATCGCGATTTAAGATTGGTTTGCGACACATCACTCCCTCTTTCTTCGCTCAAAAACCTGGTAAGACTTTTGGCTCAAATGCAAAACACACCCCTCAACTTATCGGAGCTGGCACGCCAAGCCAAAATATCGCCTCCAACACTGCGTAAAATTCTGGCGGGCCTTGAAGCGATATTTTTTATTCGTATCCTACCTTGTGCAGGCAATGAAACAAGGCCGGTAATTTTTTTTGAAGATCAGGGAGAAGCTTCTTACTTAAGTTCGTTGCGTCTTTCCGGAACGGCTTCCTTTTCAACAAATTTTGTTTCCGATCTTGAACGATTGGCTTTTGCCCATCTGCGCATTCCTTTTGCCTATACTGCCGGCCTCTCTTGGGAAGTTTCACAATATCGCAATCAAGGAGGAGCTTATGTACCCTTTGTATTTCGCGCTGCCGGCAAAACCCTGGGATTTATCTGCATGCAAGAATCCCACCCATCACTCAGCGCCTCCAAAAACACAGCGTCTTTTCTGGCACGCAATCCGGAAGCTAAAATGATCTATTTGCACCCAGAAAAAGATATCAAAATCCTGAATGAGCGGGAAATTGTTCTCCCCTTGCAGTGTATTTTGTAGCCGTTTCATTTGTTTCTTGCGGGCTTTCAATCAACAACGTCCCCTTATTTTTCCTTATTCTCATTTTGGCACCTGTCGAGTTTTCTGTCTGCCCTGTAGTTCGGATAATGGGGGGAAATTCATTTTTTGTTAACAATTGTTAACAGTAAATTTTCAAGTACAGAAACCCCCGATGTTACCGACACCGATGACGACAACGACGGCGTGGAAGACAGCACCGATGCTTTTCCGCTGGATGCCACGCAATCAGTAGCCACCACAACTTCTGCAAGCACAGGAGGAAGCGCCGGCGGTTGTTCTTGCCATTTTGTTCCTTAGCCCTTCCTTTCGGGCGTAGCCTAATTTTAAAATATTGCTGAAAAATTGATTGAAATATATTGTTTTGTATAGGCAAAAGTATTACACTTACTGGGAATGAAAAAAGTTGGTTGGGATCAAGGATATTTTCTTAAAAACACTGTTTCCAAGCCGGAAATATACAAAAATGTGGAAGGAGGGAAAACTGTCATGAAAACAGTACAACTCAGCAAAGAAGAGAAAAAAATTGAAAAAGCATTAATTCACGGTGAGTATCGTCCTGTAGCTCGAAAAGAATTTGAACGTATCGCCCAAGCTTTAAAACAAAGAAAGAAGGATGCCGTTTTGAATATTAGGGTCAACGGTGAAGACCTGAAACGGCTCAAACAGAAATCAAAAAAACTGGGCATTGCTTACCAAACTTTCATTTCTGAGATTCTTCACCGTTTTGCGGCCTGATTTTTCTTGTTGCCATCATGTTAAGAAACCGCTTCATGTTTCATTATCTTAATCTCACCAAACCCCGAATCAGCTTACTCTTTGCCATCACCGGCCTTACAGCCTTCATGATGGAAGGAAGTATCGTGCACGATCCGTTTCGCCTCTGGATGTTGGTGCTGGCTATTTTCATGATCGGCGGCTCCGCTAACGCCTTCAATCAATATTTCGAAAGAGAAGTCGACGGCCGAATGGAACGGACTGCGAAAAAACGCCCGCTGCCTCAGGGAAAGATAACCCCCACTGCGGCTCTGATCTTCAGCATTGTCATGGGAGTGATCGGTACATTTATTCTTTGGGTTTGGGGAACACCTTTTGCCGCATTTTTGGGAGTTTCCACCATTTTATTTTACAGTTTTTATTATACGTTGTGGTTAAAGCCGCGCACTCCTTACAACATTGTCATCGGTGGCGCGGCTGGTGCCACCGGGCCACTGATCGGCTGGGCCGCCGCAACGGGACATTTGTCGTGGGCGTCGTTCATCCTGTTTCTGATTATTTTCTTTTGGACCCCGCCCCACTTCTGGGCGCTGGCCCTTTGCTGCAAAGAAGATTACGCCAAGGCTAATTATCCAATGTATCCGTTGGTCAAAGGAGACGCTTCGACTCGTACACAAATTCTTCTCTATTCGCTCACTCTTCTTCCACTTTCGGCAAGCCTCTATTTCATGAAAGCGTTAGGATTGACTTACTTGATCACCTCTTTGATTTTGGGTTTACTTTTTATTTTGGAAGCCATCTTTGTTTATAGGAAAAAAACAATTAAGAGCTATTGGCATCTGTTTGCTTATTCCATTATTTATTTGCTACTCCTTTTTATCGTCATGATTATTGATACCTTGATTTCGTCACCCCGTGCTTGACAACTTGTCCCGTATTTAAGGGACGGGGTCCATTTATGAAAAAACCTCTTCTCGCTATTTTCATCATTGTCTTTATCGACCTGGTTGGTTTTGGAATGGTCATCCCGATCTTGCCTTACTACGCCAAGTCTTTTGGGGCATCGGCTACGACATTGGGGTGGCTGATGATGTGTTATTCGGGAATGCAATTTTTATTTTCTCCTTACTGGGGATCTTTGTCCGACAAAATCGGCCGGCGCCCGGTATTGCTCACCTGTATTTTAGGAATCGGCGCTTCGATGATTTTACTCGGCTGGGCTCCCACTCTACCGTGGCTTTTCGCCGCACGATTGCTCGCCGGATTTTTTGGGGCGAACATTTCGACCGCCAGCGCCTACATTGCCGACGTCACCAAACCGGAAGATCGCGCCAAAGGAATGGGAATGATCGGTGCCGCTTTTGGAATGGGATTTTTATTCGGCCCTGCCCTGGGAGGAGTTTTGTCAAAATGGGGATACGGAACAGCAGGCTATGTTGCCGGAGGAATGGCAATTCTCAATTTTATTTTAGCCTTCAAGGTTTTGAAGGAGCCGGCTCTCACCGCCGAAATCCGTGCCACACACCGTAATCGCCCGCGGCTGGCAACTATTCGCGAAACTCTTTCTCACTCAAAAACCGGTAGCGCCATTCTACTTTTTTTCATCGTGACGTTAGGGGTCGCCCAGCTGGAAACCACTTTTGCTCTTTTTCTTCTCACTCGTTTTCAAATCAACGCCCTGCACGCCGGATTTATTCTGGCGTTGATGGCGGTGGTCATGGTGCTGATTCAGGGAGGGGCCATCGGACGTCTGGCTAAACGTTTTGGTGAAGGAAATTTAGTCGTCGCCGGCTCGCTGATAATGAGCTTGGCTTTGATCGGAGCCAGCCGCGCGCCGTTGATTTCCGGCTTCGTCTGGTTTGTTGTGTTACACGCCCTCGGTTACGGCATCACCAACCCGTCGCTGTTGGCCATTACTTCAAAAAATTCACCCGCCTCCGCTCAAGGAGCCGTGATGGGGGTCTACCAATCCGCCGGCAGCCTCGCCCGCGTGTTAGGCCCTCTGGCCGCAGGTTTTTTGTTTGACCGGATCGGAATTACGGCACCATTTTTGGTGGCTAGTCTGCTTTTTTCCATTTCTTTCCTCGTCACCTTGATGGCTCGAAAGAAATGGAAAACCTCTAATATATAAAATGAAGCACCGAAACCCACGGACTGTCGTGGCTGTCTGTTCGATCACTTCCCGAAATCCCACCGACAATAACGGGACTTGTTGCGTCGAACAATCCCGACGACATTTGAATATGAGGAACAATAGCCTGAGCGCTACTATCCGAAGCTAGGGTTTGATAAGTACCATCGGCCCCCAGCCAGACAAGTGAAGAAGCGACCGTGGAAGAACTTGTTTCTTCCTGGGCACTCACAACAAGACTCCCATCATTCAGCGCGGAAACAGTGGAGACAAAAGTTGTATCCGGAAAATGAGCCGACAGATCGATGCTCTCCGATTCTTCTCCATCGGGAGAAACCGAAACAAATTCTTTGGGATCGCCCGTGAGGAAAAGATGCCCGTCATCTTGAGTGGAGGCCATGTATCCGACATCGGTGTTTCCCAAATTTTCAACAGGGGTAAAAACAGAACTGTTCGGGTTATAATTTAATCGAATCAGCTCTCCACTTTCATTGCTGGCATGTAATTCGATGGTATTATCTTCCAGCGGCGAGAGTGAGCGAAGCGCATAATAGCGTGTTCCCTCTTGATCAACGACAGGAATCATATCCGGGACAGAAATATGGAGTGGATCATCGTATCGAAGCAAAACCGATTGCCCATAATCGGAACCGTATTTGCCCTGATATTCGGTGGAGCCATTTCCATAATTCGCGGCTCCCGCAAACAAGATGTCATCCACAACCACAGGAGTAACCGGACCGGTTAGGGGGTAACCGTCATGTTCCAATCCATCAAAAGAGAGATCGGCCAGTGTGTTTCCCTGTGAATCATCAAGAACAACACCATTTTTGGGTGAAGATTGAAGTCCACCAAATGACTCGAAAGAATCGGTGGCCGAAACGGTTGCCGAATTACTTGCATTATAAGCTACAGCGATAACCCCTGTTCCATTCAGATCAAGAGAAACAGGAGCGTTAATGTTGGCGGTGTCTGGAGCATGAACAAAATCGGGCAACTGAGTATTGGTCAACCCTGAAGAAAAAGATCCGGAAATTCGGTGCAATTCCGTTCTGGGAGCTACGTCATGATTTCCCGGAAACTGCGAAAAATAACAAACGGCTGGTGCCAGATATTCATCTTTGCAAGACAAAAGTCCCATAATCTGTCCATCGACCTCAAGGCGAACATCATGTTGCGGTGCCACAGAGGGAGTCGTTGTTGTGCCCGTATCACTACCTCCTGTATCGGTCACCACTCGACCGGTATCGGTATCGGTAACAACAGGATGGCTATCTTCATTTCCGTCAGTCGTTGATGGCTTGGGTGAATCACCCTTGGTTAATTCTCGAGGAGCCTCACACCCTGCAAGTCCAAGAGCTAATAATAAAATCGGCATAATATTTTCCTTTCATTGTTTGTTTGTTTTCTTTACTCGTAAACACCATTAATCACCACCATCGCATCCAGGTCGAAACCTTGTGTGGAAGCGGTGGCACACAACGGATAAGTGGGATCACCTGCAATGCAAGTATCCTCGTCCGTAATCAAAATATATTTCACACGCGAAAGACCGACATCGGCCAGGTCAAACGAGTCACCCCCGGAAACCGTTGGATCGAGAGGGTCGGCCATGGCATCCACTGGATTCACTCCGGCACATCCGGTGTAAACCTGATTGACGGTGTCGTTGACATCGCACGGAAACGCTACAAAATCTACTCCATTCTCACTGACAGAAACTTGAGCGCGTTCGGCAAACAAATCATAGCCCCCCATATAAACAGCATTTTCAAAAATTGTAAAATCGGAACCAACACCGTCGACAATCACATAAGTATTGAGTTGAATTAAAAGAGCCCCTCCCCCCCCCAACGAGACAACATCGGTTCCTCCTGTCCAAGCTTCTCCATAAACGATAGATGGAAACCAGGCTGAACCATATCCACCATTGGTTCCGTAAGTAATCGTCAAGGTGTCATCGGAGTCTATAAAAGAATCGTAATAATCGGCTGGGGACGGTTCTTCTGTTGCCATCTTCACACTTACATCTACATTAGCCGACACACCGCCATAAGAAGCCGTAAGCGTTGTAGAACCATAGCTAAGAAGATCGGCCACTCCGTTGGTCACCGTGAGAATACTGGAGTCGGCGGCGGACCAGGTCAAAGTTCCGAGAGATCCAGAGGGAGTTACAAAAGAATCAGAAACGGACAAAACTGTTCCCGTGTCGAAAGTTAAATCGGCAATAAGAGTTTGAGAATCCCCCACCACCCAATCATCCGAATTATTTTGAATGGTAATTGATTGCAATGTTTCTGTTACAACGTTGGGATCTGTTTCAACGATGGAAGGTGCCGTGATGGAAGATTCTGTCAATCCGGAAACCGTGAGAGTCAACGTCCCTGCATATCCCCCGCACTGCGCTTTCAGCGTGGCAATCCCGTCGGCAACAGGAGTAACCACGCCAGACTGCGTCACCACCGCCACGGAACTTTTTGACGATGACAAGTTAAGATCGCAATCAAGCGTGTCGCGCAAAACGTCGGGACTAACATCGGTTTCGGTGGAACCATCGGAGAAAGTTGTATCGAGCGTGAAACTCATGGAATTATTACTGGAAACCCCCAACGATTTTTGGTGGAAAGACAAATGAGTGAGGTTCACCGTTTGGCCTGTGACAATCACATCCAGCAACACCGACGCTGTACCCAGCGTTGCTTTCACTTCGGTGACCCCTTTCCCCACGGCGACAAGATGCCCCGCATCGGAAACACTCACTACGTTCGAATCGTTTGAAAACCAGGTCACCGTCTCGCCATTAAAATTGTCGGTAATATTTGTCGACGTGGAACCATCCGACATCAACACGTTCAACATCAGATTGGTGGATCCGTGGACAGCTAAATTCATTCGCGAACCAGCATTTAATTGCACGATCAAAATATCGACCGAGGCCGTACTATTCGAGTCCGTGATATTATCTGACGAACTTGCGTCAGTAGTACTCGAGTCAACACTGCTACTGCTCCCTGCTTCCCCTTGCAAACAGGCCGGTAGAAAACCCAACAACATCGCAATTAAGAAAAAACGTTTTATCATTTAAAGAGTCCCAAATGTAATGGAAGTCACCGCCACAGTTGGAATCAAAGAAGTTCCCACCTGAGCGCCGGTGTCGATATCAAAAGCATCCACTTCCGGATCGGAAGCAGAGCCGTCGGTTGCATTAATGGCACGCCGCGAAACCCAAAGCTGAGCAACCGAATCAACGACAATTTCACGCACATCTTCACTGCCAGTTACAAAATTTGAGACAGCGCTGGTATCGGTGTTATCTTCATCCATTGAAAGTATTGTGGAACTAAATGCGAAAGTTGTGGAATCCAGCTGAGAGGCCACTGCAAAAACTTTTTTGTCACCAGAGGCTAATCTTTCGATATATCCCCCCAAGGTTTCATCGGCCAAAAGAGCCACACTTTGCAAGGTTGAAAGATCAATCACCTCAAGCCCACCGTACGCCGTCGTTGTATCAAAATTGCCCAACGAAAAATCATAGGGAGCTTCATCGGCCACATAAAGTTTGTTGGCGGTAGTTGACGCTACAAGATCAACGGGATCGCGCCCCTGAAGAGTTATCACAGAAGTAACGGCGTTCGTTGTCGTATCAATCACGGCAATTTTTCCAAAAGTGTTTTGTGAAAAATCATTTTGCAGATCTTGAATAGCCACATAAAGCGTACTCCCCACTAAAACCATAGGCCCCGCGTCAGCATTGAGATCCCCATCGGCATTCAAATAATCATGAAAGCTAATACTTTGACTGATAAGTCCCGTGTTAAGATCCATGACGATGAGATCACCGGGATTACCTGAACTATCAAGATTGTCAACTGTGTCGGGATTATAAAGTGAAATATAGGCCGTGTCTCCACTGACCACAATATCCTGCGGATTTGTTCCGTCCCCTGTCGACCATTCAGCAATCGTACGATAGGAATTGGATGGATCAAGAATTTGAACGTTATTCAAACTCAGGCGCGAAAAACCATCACTCAACACATAAAGTTTTCCATCGAAAAATTTGATAATAGCACTGCTGCCCAAACCGGTGACTCCCGTATTGGTCAAGCTTGCCGCCGTGTCATCCGACGTCATCAACTGACCGGAAGAAGAATAATCCGTCGCAAAAAGAAAAGCGGTTTCCGTACCTGATTGAACGTTTTGGTTTGAATCCCCCTGAGAAATATTTTGGATCGTTCCACAGGCGGCAAAAAAGAAAGGCAAACAAAGGAGAGTGATTTTTTTCATAATCTTGTCCTCGCAAAAAGTATTGGTTTGAAGCGCCAATATCAGGCAGGTCTTCTGACTCCCCCGCATTTTTTAGTTTCCTTCCCGTTCGTTTGGCGAACAGTGGACCTACAACTAAAAAATTTCTTTTTCTCATCTGAGAAAAAAACGGGGTTACAGCGGCGGGACCGTTCCGGAATCAAACCGGATTCCCTATTAATCCCCCTGAGGGGAACCTGATGAAAAAGACTTACGTCAGAGTTGGGAATTTTGTCAAGCGTACTCTTCCACCGACGGACAAGTACACATGACGTTTCGATCACCGTAGACATTGTCGATGCGCGAAACAGGAGGCCAGTATTTATGATGGCGGAGCCAAGTGGCCGGATAAACCGCTTCTTCACGGGAATAAGAATGTTTCCAATCGGCTTTGGCGATGGATTGCGCGGTGTGCGGGGCATTTTTTAGTGGATTGTCATGTCGATCACTTTTTCCTTCTTCAATCGCGGCAATTTCTTTTCGTATCAGAATCATTGCCTCACAAAAACGGTCAAGCTCGGCCAACGGTTCGCTTTCGGTCGGCTCGATCATCAAAGTTCCCGGCACTGGAAACGAAACGGTTGGGGCGTGAAAACCATAATCCATCAGTCTTTTCGCCACATCTTCCACTTCCACACCAGTGGCAGCTTTGAGGGGACGCAAATCGAGGATACATTCGTGAGCTATTAAATTATTTTTTCCTTTGTACAAAACTGGATAGAAAGAATTTAATTTTTTTGCAATATAGTTGGCATTGAGAATAGCAACTTCGGTGGCCTTGGTTAATCCGCGCGAACCCATCATCCGGATGTAAGCATAAGAAATGGGAAGAATGCTAGCAGAGCCGAAAGGAGCCGCTGCAATCGCGCCGATGGGATGAGTGCCTCCCGTTGAAATAACCGGATGAGAAGGTAAAAATTCTTTGAGGTGCACACCTACTCCAATCGGCCCCATGCCGGGCCCTCCTCCGCCATGTGGAATGCAAAAAGTTTTGTGAAGATTGAGATGACAAACGTCCGCCCCCATATCGCCGGGGCGACAAAGTCCAACCTGAGCATTCATGTTGGCTCCATCCATGTACACTTGGCCACCAAAACGATGAATCACTTCGCAAATATCGCGGATCCCCTCTTCAAAAACTCCATGCGTGGAAGGGTACGTCACCATCAAACAAGAAAGATCATTTTGATGCGCCGCCGCTTTGGCTTTGAGATCGTTGATATCAATATTTCCATTTTTATCGCACGCCACCACCACTACTTTCATTCCCGCCATTGCCGCACTGGCTGGGTTTGTCCCGTGAGCTGACGATGGAATGAGACAAACGTTGCGATGATCTCCTTGCGTCTCGTGAAATTTACGGATCACCAACAACCCCGCGTATTCTCCCTGAGAACCAGCATTGGGCTGGAGCGACACAGCGGCAAAACCGGTGATTTCGGCCAACCACGCTTCCAATTGTGTATTCATCTCGCGATACCCTTGTGCCTGATCGGCGGGACAAAAAGGATGAAGCTTTGAAAAACCGTTCCAGGTGACCGGCATCATTTCCGTAGTGGAGTTGAGTTTCATGGTGCACGATCCCAAAGGAATCATGGAAGTGGTCAACGATAAATCTTTAGCCTGAAGCCGAGTAAGATAGCGAAGCATCTCTGTTTCGGAATGATGGGAATTAAAAACAGAATGAGTTAAAAAAGGACTGACTCTTGAGAAAGAAGAAATTTGCGGAGTGACTTTATCGGCATCAAGCGAGAAAGAAAGTTTCGTGGAGGAATTTTTTTCCAGCACCGTTTGAAAAACTCCCAGAATATTTTCGACATCGGTCAGGGTTGTCGTCTCGTCAACCGTGATACCAATATTTTTGTCGGAAATGAGACGGAAATTCATTTCACGATTCAACGCCAAATTAATAATTTTTTTCACATCGTCTTCGGGAAGAGAAATTTTAAGAGTGTCGAAAAAGGGACTTTGTCCCGTTTTGACTCCAAGATCGGACAATCCTTTTTGAAGTAAAACCGCCATCGCGTGCGTGCGCGAGGCAATTTTCTTCAACCCCTTTGGCCCATGATAGACGGCATACATCGACGCCATGATCGCCAACAAAACCTGCGCGGTACAAATATTGCTGGTCGCTTTGTCGCGGCGGATATGTTGCTCGCGCGTTTGCAACGCGAGGCGAATGGCCGGGTTGCCGTCAGCATCTTTAGAAACTCCTACTAAGCGCCCTGGAATTTTGCGTTTGAATTCGTCACGCGTCGATAAAAAAGCCGCGTGCGGACCGCCATATCCCATGGGCACGCCAAAGCGCTGGGCGCTTCCCACACAAATATCGGCGCCAAATTCTCCGGGGGCTTTGAGCAAAACCAGACTAAGCAGATCGGCCGAAACCACGGCCAGGGCGTCATGCTCGTGCAGTTTCGCGATGAACGGTGAAAAATCTTCGACGACACCGAAGGTATCGGGATATTGAACCAGCCCGCCAACAAGAGGAGTCTCAAAATTAAAAATATGAGGATCGCCAACAATAAGTTGAATCCCCAACGGCTCCGCGCGCGTTTGCATCACCGCCAAAACTTGGGGATGACATTTGCTCGAGATAAAAAAGTGCTTCGCTTTCTCTCCCATGCCTTTGATGGCCCAACACATCGTCATCGCCTCGGCGGCGGCGGTGGCTTCATCCAGCAAAGAAGCATTCGAAATCGGAAGCCCCGTCAAATCGGAAATCAGTGTTTGAAAATTGAGAAGCGCTTCGAGACGCCCCTGAGAAATTTCAGATTGATAAGGGGTGTATTGCGTGTACCAACCGGGATTTTCTAGCACGTTGCGTAAAATCACGGATGGGGTCATGCAATCACTGTAACCCATTCCGAGATAATTTTTAAAAACTTTGTTGCGGCGAGAAAGCTCTTTTAATTCAATCAAACATTCTCTCTCGGAAATCCCCTGCCCAATCTTGAGTTCCCCCTTCAAACGAATATTTTTGGGAACAACCGCATCGATAAAATTTTCGAGTGAGGAAAAACCAAGCTCGGACAACATCGGATCCCAATCCATAACATCGGGACCAATGTGCCGATCCATAAACTCTTCGTTAAAGGTACTAATTTTTTGAGGAAGTGAAGTCACGCTTGTTTGGAGACTAGTACTTTTATTCGAGTGAGACGACATATCAAGAAATAATAAATTAGTTTTCTTCTTTTAAGAAAGCCTCATACGCTTTCGAATCCATCAACCCTTCCAACTCAGAAGGATGCGACATTTCCATTTTCACCAACCATCCTTCTCCGTAACAATCTTCGTTGACAATACCGGGACTGTCGACCAACGGATCATTCACCTCGATCACCCGACCAGAAACCGGTGCAAAAACATCGCTCACCGATTTAACCGATTCGACCACGCCAAAAGCATCGTCTTTACCCAGCGCCATTCCGTCCTGAGGAAATTCGACCATGACAATGTCGCCCAATTGTTCCTGAGCAAAATCGGTGATGCCGACGGTAATAATTTTTTTGTTGCCGGCATCCAAACGAACCCATTCATGTTCTTTGGAATATTTTAAATCATCTGGATAAGAAGCCATAAGTTATTTCCCTCTTTTATAAAATGGAAGAGGCACATAACGGACTTTCCGTTTTTGCTCCCTCACCATTATTGTCAATTCCCCAGAATCGGAAGTTTCTTTCGCATCGACTAACGCCAACGCAATTCCTTTTTGAAGCGTGGGGGAAAAAGTTCCACTTGTCACTACTCCCACTTCTTTGTCCCCGACAAAAATTTTGTAACCCTGACGGGGAACACCTGCCTCAATCATTTCGATACCAATAATTTTTCGCTTGATGCCTTCAGTTTTGATTCTTTCCAACGATTTCTTGCCAATAAAGTCTAATTTGTCAAGTCTTACCACCCATCCAAGGCGCGCTTCCAACGGATTGATCGTGTCGCTGATCTCGTGACCATAAAGCGAATAAGCCGACTCGAGCCGTAGCGTATCCCGCGCGGCCAAGCCTATGGAGGCAATCCCCTCCTCTTTTCCCGCACTCATGAGAGTTTCCCACAAAAAAAGAGCGTCGGTGGCGGCGCCGTAAATTTCAAAACCATCCTCGCCGGTATAACCGGTACGCGAAAGGATAATATTTTTTCCCTGGAGCTTGGTTTCGCAAAAAGAATAATATTTGAGTGCATTGAATGAGACGTCCATCACCTTGGCCAAAACTTTTGTCGCGAGCGGCCCTTGCAAAGCCAGCTGACAATATTCGGGGCTTTTATTTTCGATTTTAACGCCAAACTGATTTTGTTTTTGAAACCATTCAAAATCTTTATCGGTGTTGGAAGCATTCACGACTACTAAATATTTTTTGGGATTATATTGGTAGCTGATCACGTCATCAACCACCCCCCCATTATCATAACAGCAGGTGGCATACTGGCATCCTCCGTCGGAAATACGACGGATGTCGTTGGTGGTAAGATAATTAATAAATTCTTGCGCCTTTTCGCCGGTTACAAAAATTTCTCCCATGTGCGAAATATCAAAAAGCCCCACCCGCTCGCGAACAGCACGATGTTCTTCCATTACTCCAGCATATTGCACTGGCATTTCCCATCCGCCGAATTCGACCAAACGAGCCCCTAATTTTTTGTGAACTTCGTACAGGGGAGTTCGTTTAAGCATTTCGAGCATAAGGAAACATTCTAAAAAACAAAGCCAATTGACAAGTATGGTTGATTAACTTTCAATTAGTACATTTGAATTGTACAACCATAAGTATTTCTAACTATTAATGAGCACTATCATACTCATTAATAGTTGAAATGCTATATTATTTCTAAAAATTTCTAGAAGAAATGAATTCGGATGGTTGAATTCTCAAAACACGGGCAAGACGCGCCACCGTATCGACTGTGGGAATAGACCGATTGGCTTCAATACGGGACAATTGCATACGGCTGATCCCAGATTTTTCCGACAAATCCTTCTGGCTCATCTTTTTTTGACATCGAATTGTTTTCAGTTTTTTACCTAACCACAATCGACGCTGTTTTCTACCACTGGCATAATACTTGATGGAATCCCAGGGAAGATCGTAAACAGAACCACTGGCCTGGCCAATACTGACAGCTCCTTGATGATCAAAGATCTGGAGCGAAGTCACCGGAGTGCCGTCATCGCCTGGAAGGGAGGTTCTTAAAATAGAATAGCCTTCTCCATTTTGGAAAATAAACACAATTCTCTTGCCGTCAAGGGATAAGGTAACCTCGACTATTTTTTTTCAGCACCAAACTCAATTTTTCTTACGGGCAAACCCATGGTTCTCCTCAAAAATAAATCCAGCCATTTTCAAACAAGCCTGGCTTTTACTTTGTTCGACAAAGTGCGATCCAGACTTTGAAAAATTTTTTTTAACAAATTCTTTTCGCTGAGGAAGTGAATCCAAAGTTTTCTGTAATTGACTCTCTTTTTTCTTCATTTTATTCACCTTATAAA